>Ga0194051_1001951_pt1 | contig 10379 bp, 12 predicted proteins | sample SepL2320m_MetaG_FD_161275 | JGI IMG/M metagenome (GOLD analysis project Ga0194051, IMG submission 161275) | Anoxic zone freshwater microbial communities from boreal shield lake in IISD Experimental Lakes Area, Ontario, Canada - Sep2016-L239-20m | ecosystem: Environmental > Aquatic > Freshwater >...
GAGCTGCAGCAGGCGTCTTTCATTATCCTGATGATCCTCGCGGCCGTCACCGCCATCGATTTCGTCTCCAGCCAGCTGCGCTTCGCCATGATCGGTCCGCGCGCGGGGACGACCGCGTGAACCAGGAGACCGCTCCGCCGGCGCCCCGCCCCCGCTATGCCCTCTACTACGCACCACGACCGGAAGACGGGCTGGCCACGACCGCGAGCCAGTGGCTCGGCCGCAACCCCGAGACCGGACAGGCCCGCGCCGTTCGCCCGGTCCAGGGCCTTCCCCCGGAACGACTGGCCGAGATCGTGGCCGAGCCGTGCTTGTACGGTTTCCATGGCACGCTGAAAGCGCCGATCAGGCTCGCCGACGAGCTGTCGGAAAGCGACTTTGTCGAAGCCGTCGGCCGATTCGCGGCCGGCGAGCGCGCCTTCGCCGTGCCGGCCATCGAGCTGGCCGAACTGTCGGGCTTCCTCGCGCTGGTGCCCGCGGCGCGCTGCCCCGAGCTACAAGATTTCGCCGACCGCTGCGTCGTGGAGTTCGACGAATTTCGCCGGCCGGCTGACGAGCCCGAGCTTGCCCGTCGGCGCGCAACTAACCTCACGCCGCGTCAGGACGTCCTGCTGTCACGCTGGGGCTATCCCTACGTTCTCGACGAATGGCGCTTCCATCTCACGCTGACCGGACGACTCCACGACGACAGCGAGCGCGCGACGGTTGCGACCATTTTGCAGCAGCGCTTCGCCGGCGTCCTCGAGCAACCGCTGCCGGTGAACGACCTCTGCATCTTCCGCCAACCCGCGCCGGGCCGGCCTTTCAACGTCCTGGCCCGCTTCAGGCTCGGAGGCGGGCGACGGGTGCGGACCGAGACGTGGCAAGCGCCGTGACCAGCGTCCGGGCGGCATCATCGACCGGCCCGTCATTCGTGATCGTGATCAACCGCGGATCGTGCACCTCATAGGCGTCGCTGCGTTCGAGGCGCCGGGCGGCGGCTGCTTCGTCCTCGCGACCACGCGCCGCCAGGCGGTCGCGCAGAAGCTCGACGGGCGCCGTGATCAGGACGGGATAGGTGTCCGGATCGACGCCAGCCACATCCTGGAAATGCTCGCGCGATCCGCTCACGACCACGGTGAGGCCTGATTTGCGCCAGGCGTGGATCTCGCGGCCGATGCCATAGTGGTTGCCGTGCGCCTGCCAATGGAAGGCGAACAGGCCGTGGGCGCGCCGCATCGCGAACTCGGCAGCACTCAGCGCCACGTGGTTCTCGCCCGACGCTTCCGGAGGCCGCGTGATGTAGCGGTGGGCAAAGACGACCGACGTGTCGGCCGGCAGCAGGGCGCGCGCGCGGGCCAGCACGGAGTCCTTGCCGGCGCCGGAAGGTCCCATGACGTAGAACAGCGGCGCATTGACGAGGAGCGTCATGTCAGACCACGCGGTGGCCTTCGCGCCACACCGTGCGGACCAGCGGTGCGCCGTCGAGCACGTGCACGCGCACGAGATCGGCCCGGCGATCGGGCGCGATCTCACCCCGGTCGCAGAGCCCGACGGCGCGCGCGGGATTGAGCGACGCCAGCCGCACCGCCTGCGGCAGCGAGATCCCTGTGCCCGTTGCCGGCAGCTTGAAAATGCTTTCCATCAGGCTGGCCGGCACATAGTCGGACGACAGAATATCGGCCTGCCCCTCGCTCACGAGGTCGATGGCGGCGATGTTGCCGGAGTGCGAGCCGCCCATGACGAGATTTGGCGCCCCCACCAGCACGGCGAGCCCCGCCTCGCGCGACGCCGTGGCGGCTTCGCGGGTCGTCGGAAACTCGGCGATGGTCATGCCGTTCTCGACCGCCTCCTGGACGTGCGCGCGCGTGGCGTCGTCATGACTGGCGATCGGCAGCGCCCGCGCCTGGGCACGAGCCACGACCTCGCCGCGATTGCGGGCGGCATTCTTATGATGCAGCTCGATGGCGCGGACGCTGAAGATCTCGAACTCGGCGTTGGTCATGCCGTATTTCTTGGTGTGATAGTGCCGGAGCTTCTCGGGATCGAGGAACTGGCGCTGGCCGGGCGTGTGGTCGTTGATCGAGATCAGCCCGACCAGGGGGAGATCGATCCATCGATCGATCGCCTCGACGGCATCGTCGGCCACGATCTCGCAGCGCAAGTGGAGGCGATGCTCGGCCCGGCTCATGCGCCGGTCGCTCACCGTGCGCACCGCCTCGATCATGCGTTCGCGATTGAGCACCCGGTCGGTGTCGCCGCGCACGTCGCCCAGCGCCAGCGAATCGAACACCGTCGTGATGCCGGCGGCGGCGATCTGGGTGTCGTGCGCCATGACGGCGGGCAGGCTCGGCCACTTCACGCCGGGGCGCGGCGAGAAATGCTTCTCCATGTTGTCGGTGTGCAGCTCGACCAGGCCGGGCACGAGATAGTCGCTGTCGAGGTCGATCGCCCCCGGGGCATGCGAACGCCCGACGGCGACATCGGTGATGCGGCCATCGCGAATGACGACCGTGCCGTCGAATTCGGCGTCGGACGTGACGATCCGGGCATTGGTCAGGATGATCTCGGTACTCATGGCTGGACTCCAGGGGGCTGGGCTCCGGGGGGAACAACGTCGAGGATGCGGGTCGCCACGGCATCGCGGACGGCGGCGTCGTGGAAGATGCCGACGATCGCGGCACCGGCGTCGCGGCGCTGGTTGATCAGCTCGACCACGCCATCGCGATTGCCGGCGTCGAGCGCCGCCGTCGGCTCGTCGAGCAGCAGGATCGGATAGTCGGCGATCAGCGAACGGGCGATGTTGACGCGCTGCTGCTCGCCACCGGAGAAAGTCGCCGGCGGCAGCGACCACAGGTGCGGCGGAATGCCCAGCACGCCCAGCAGGAATTCGGCGCGCCGCCGCGCCTCGGTCTCCGTGGCGCCCAGCCGCAGCGCCGGCTCGGCCACGACGTCGACCGCCGGCACGCGCGGAATGACGCGCAGGAACTGGCTGACGAAACCCAGCGTCCGGCGGCGCACGTCGAGCGTCACCCGGGGTTCGGCACCAGCCAGTTCGACATGGTCGTTGCGGTGGCGGACCCGGATCGAGCCCGCGTCGGCGCGATAGTTGCCATAGAGACAACGCAGCAGCGTGCTCTTGCCGGCGCCGGACGGGCCGACCAGCGCCACGCACTCGCCGGGCGAGACCGCCAGCGACACATCCCGCAACACCGGGAGCGCGAGGCCGCCCTGCGCATGAATGACGAAGGACTTGGTGAGGCCGGAGACACGGAGAACAGGCGGCATCGGATCAGACCGGCAGGATCGAAGAAACGAGCATCTGGGTGTAGGCGTGCTGCGGATCGTCGAGCACCTGGTCGGTGAGGCCATCCTCGACCACACGGCCGCCCTGCATCACCATCAGGCGGTGCGTGAGCAAGCGGGCGACGCCGAGATCGTGCGTCACCAGCACGGCCGACAGATGCAGGTTCTCGACCAGCCCGCGCAGCAGGTCGAGGATGCGCGCCTGCACCGAAACGTCGAGACCGCCGGTCGGCTCGTCCATGAACACCAGCCACGGGTTGCTCACGAGATTGCGGGCGATCTGCAGACGCTGCCGCATGCCGCCGGAGAAGTCCGTCGGCCGGTCGTCGAGGCGATCGAGCTCGATCTCGACCCGGCCGAGCCAGTCCGTCGCGGTCCGGCGGATCTCGCCATAGTGACGCTCGCCGATCGCCATCAGCCGCTCGCCGATGTTGGCACCGGCGCTGACGCCCATGCGCAGGCCTTCGCGCGCATCCTGATTGACGAAGCCCCATTCGGTCCGCGTGAGCAGCCGCCGGCGAGCCTCGCTCAGCCCATGGACGTCGACCAGACCCGACGCGTTCGAGTCGTAGATGACCGACCCCGTATCGGGAGTCATGCGGCCGGCCAGGCAGTTCAGCAGGGTGGTCTTGCCAGAACCCGATTCGCCCACGATGCCCAGCACCTCGCCGGGCCACAGGTCGAAGGCGACGTCGCGGCAGGCCACGCGGTTGCCGAAGCGCTTGGTGAGGTCGCGGACGGACAGGAGCGGCCGGACGGTCATTTGGCCGGCTCTTCCTGCGGCTGTTCCCCCTGATGCTCCCCCTGGCGTTCCTGGCACCAGTCGGTGTCGGAACACAGGAACAGGCGCTTGCCCGTGTCGTCGACGATCATCTCGTCGAGAAAGCTTTCGCGCGAGCCGCAGAGCGCGCAGCTCTCGCTCCAGGTCTCGATCTCGAACGGGTGATCGTCGAAGTCGAGGCTCTTCACCGGCGTGTAGGGCGGCACCGCGTAGATGCGCTTCTCGCGGCCGGCGCCGTAGAGCTGCAGGGCCGGGCTGCGGTCGAGCTTGGGATTGTCGAACTTGGGGATCGGCGACGGGCTCATGATGTAGCGGTCGTTCACCATCACCGGATAGTTGTAGGTCTTGGCGATTCGGCCGTGGCGGGCGATGCTTTCGTAGAGGCTGACCTGCATGACGCCGTATTCGCTGAGCGCGTGCAGCGTGCGGGTCTCGGTCTCGCGCGGCTCCAGCATGCGCAGCGGCTCCGGGATCGGCACCTGGAAGACCAGGATCTGGCCCTCCTTGAGCGGCGTCTCGGGCACGCGATGGCGCGTCTGGATGACGCTCGCCTCCTCGGTGCGCGTCGTCGTGGCGACGTCGGCCACGCGGGCAAAGAAGCGGCGGATGCTGACGGCGTTGGTCGTGTCGTCGGCGCCCTGGTCGATCACCTTCAGCGTGTCGTCGCGGCCGATGATGGCCGCCGTCACCTGGATGCCGCCGGTGCCCCAGCCGTAGGGCAGCGGCATCTCGCGGCCGCCGAACGGCACCTGATACCCCGGCACGGCGACCGCCTTCAGGATGGCGCGGCGGATCATCCGCTTGGTCTGTTCGTCGAGGTAGGCGTAGTTGTACGCCGCTTCCTGGATCGGGATATCAGGCATGGGTCACTCCGCCGCCTGGCAGAGCGTGGCCTGCCGGTTGCGCGCCTCGACCTCGGCACGCAGGGCACGCACCACCACGAGCTCGGACTGGAAGTCGACGTAGTGCGGCAGCTTCAGGTGCTGGACGAAGCCCGAGGCCTCGACATTGTCGCTGTGCGCCAGCACGAACTCTTCGTCCTGCGCCGGCGACGTGGCGGCCTCGCTGAGCTCTTCTGCCCGGAGCGCCCGGTCGACCAGCGCCATGGCCATCGCCTTGCGCTCGGCATGACCGAAGGCGAGGCCGTAGCCGCGGGTGAACTGCGGCGGCACGTCGTGCGAGCCCGCGAACTGGTTGACCATGTCGCACTCGGTGACGTCGATCTCCGCGATCTCGATGGCGAAGCCCAGTTCCTCCGGCACGAACGAGACCGGCACCGCGCCGAAACGGATCTCGCCCACGAAGGGATGGTTGTTGCCGTAGCCGCGCTGCGTCGAATAGCCGAGTGCCAGCAGGAAGCCCTCGTCACCGCGCGCCAGGTTTTGCAGGCGCAGCGGGCGTGCTGCGGGGAACACCATCGGCTGGCGCGTCAGGTCCTGCGCATCGCCCGCGCCCGGTGTGGCCATCGACCTGGGCGCCGGCTCGAGCATGCCCTCGCGCTCGAGGATGTCGCCGACCCGCGGCAAGGTCGAGGTGGCATCGCAGGGTGCCGTCGGCGCCGCGGGCCGCTCGGCGGCGGCGGCCAGCGAGAAATCGAGCAGCCGGTGGGTATAGTCGTAGGTCGGTCCCAGCACCTGGCCGCCCGGCACGTCCTTGAAGGTCGACGAGATGCGGCGCTCCGCCACCATGCGGCTGGTGTCGAGCGGCTCGGACGCGCCGAAGCGCGGCAGCGTGGTGCGGTAGGCGCGCAGCAGGAAGATCGCTTCGACGAGATCGCCACGCGCCTGCTTGACGGCCAGCGCCGCCAGTGCGCGATCGTAGCACGAGCCCTCGGTCATCACGCGGTCGACGGCGAGGCCGAGCTGCTGATCGATCTGGTCGAGCGAGACTTCGGCAACATCGCGGTCGCCACGCCGCTTGTCGGCGAGAAGGTCGAGCGAATGGGCGATGGCCGTCTCACCGCCCTTGACCGCGACGTACATGATCAGCTCTCCACGGCGATGCCGCGCGGCAGCGCGACCAGTTGCGAGCCTGCGGCGAACACGACGTCGACGCCGCAGGGAAACAGGCTGTGATTGGCGGCCCAGTCGAGCCAGAAGATGGGATCGAGTCCGGCAATGGCGACGCTTGCCTCTCCGTCTATGCCCGGCCCGCGCCAAATGCGCGCCTGACCAACACCCAGCGCCGGCACCCCGATCACCAGGGTGGCCGAACGGTCGGGATAGGTGTCCGTCCCGATGCTGAAAGTGTCGAACGGCAGCAGCTGGTCGTGCGGCAGGATGGCGAATGCCGCTTCGGCCCGGCCGCCCACGATCGGCGCACCGGTGTGGAAACGAACGAAGTCGGACACTTCGGGCGTGTCGAATTCGGGCGCCAGCCAGAGCGGCGTGTCGCGATCGGCCAGTGTCAGCAGGAAGGCCGCCGTGGCACGGCAGAGCGCGCCAGGGGGTGCGGGAGCGTCAACCACGGTCACGACGCGGCCTGGGTGGGCGAACGCTTCGAGTACGCCACGGAAGATGCGCTGCGACTCGTGCGGCGAATCGATGAAGCCTGCGGCGATGTCACGGATGCCCATCGCGTCGCTCATGAGCCGGCCTCCCGGGCGACGGTGAAGAAATCGACCTTGGTGGCGGCGGCCCTGGCGGCGACGAGGCGACGCCGCGCCTCGGCTTCATCGGCAAGCGGCGCCACGATCCGGGTCTCGATGGTGTCGTGCCATTCCGGCAAATGGCCGAGCGCGTCGATGGCGGCCACGATCTCCGCCTGCCGCGGCCGGCGGCCACCGACATAGCCGATGCCGATCTGGCCACCCGTCAGCCGCACGGCGGCACGCGTGACGGTCATCTCGCCGGCGCAGAATGGCGCGCCACTGCCGGAGATACGGCCCTGGACCATCACCAGGCCGATCTCGGGACGGCGCAACATGCTGTAGGCCGGAACCGGCCCGAGGCCGCTCCACAACGCCTCGAGGCGTGTGGCCGGTGCCTTGGCCAGAAGGGAAAGCCATCTCTGCCGCCGCGGTGGTGCTTCGCCGTCTGAATTGGTCGATGGGGACATTTGTGCACTCGCGAACCGGCGCACAATCGTCAGGCGGTGTTACCGATCGAAGGGTATCGCGTGAACTTATCGTGACAGAGAGGGCGTTATCCCCGCATCTCATTGCTGGGGGCGCGCAACTCAAGGGCGGAGATTACTCCGCCCGAAGTGGCGCGATCTTCACATAGCGCCGACGATGACGCGCGACTGGAGTCGCGCGCCCCCAGCAAGACATGAGTGGCTTATGCCACCTGAGCGGCAAGCCTTTAGTAAGCGGGAAACGTCTCGTCCGACACGGTCTTCACGCCTGGGACCTGTTCGGCCAGGGCGACCAGCGCCGTCTGCTCTTCCGGTGAACCGACGAGACCCCACAGATGGACGACACCATCGCGGACGATGACGTTGCGCGAACCGAAGTCCGTCCACTTCTGGTCGTCGAGCCGGTCGAGCACTTCGAGGCGGATCGAGCGGTCGGATCGGACGTCGTCACTGGCCGGGACCTGTGACGAGGCGAGAGCCTGGATGAGATTGGAGCGGCTCACGACGCCGACCAGCCTGCCGTCCCGCAGGATCGGCACGCGCTTGATCCGGTGCTTCTCCAGCAGATTGGCGATCTCGCCGACGGGCGTCTCCTCAGCCGCCGAGATCACGGTGTCCGACATGATCTCGCCGACCTTGCGCCCGTGCGACTTGGCGAATTCGCCGGCCATCGTCGCACCCGGCGTCATCGCCTCGAGCCACCGCGAGCGGTGCTTCTCGGTGCCGATCTCCTCGCGGCGCATCAGGTCGGCCTCGCTGATCACCCCGATCACTGCGCCGGTCTCGTTGACCACCGGCAGGGCGCTGATGTCGTGATCGGCCAGAAGCTTGATCGCATCGGCAACGCTGTCGTCGGCTTTCACCGTGACAACGTCGCGAACCATCACATCCGCGGCTTTCATGTCGTGCTCCTGTCGATCAGAAGATGTTGACGAAGAGGACGAACAGGCCGCCCGACAGCATCATCGCCATCGGCAGGGTCAACACCCAGGCCATCGCCAGGTTGCGGATCGTCTCCCACTGCAGGCCCGAGCCGTTGGCCGCCATGGTGCCGGCGACGCCGGACGACAGGACGTGCGTCGTGGAGACCGGCAGGCCGAAGATGTCGGCCGCGCCGATCGTTCCCATGGCCACGATCTCGGCCGAGGCGCCCTGGGCGTAGGTCATGTGGCTCTTGCCGATCTTCTCACCGACGGTGATCACGATCCGCTTCCAGCCGATCATGGTGCCGAGGCCGAGCGCCACCGCGACGGCGATCTTGACCCAGAGCGGGATGAAGCGCGTGGAGTTGTCGAGCGACTTCTTGTAGGCGTTGAGCTTGGCTACGTCGTCCTTGGTGAGGTCGTTCTCCTTATCCTTCATCAGGAAGCGGATCGCCTCGGACACCAGGTACATGTCGTTGCGGGTGTTGCCGACCGCGGCCGCCGGAACCTTGGCGAGCGAGCCGTACTCGGTGACTTGGCTCGAAATGTCGCGCACCAGCACGGCCAGCGACGGATAGGTGCCCTCGTTGATCTTGCGCTGCGAGACGTAGACCGTCACCGCCGGTCGTGGATTGCCGAGGATGCTGTGGCCTTCGGCCTTCTGCTGAATCACCTGGGCCGCGGCGATCGAGGCCTTCTGGAACTCCTCGAGTTGCGAGACCGGCATCGAGCGGTTGAGCGCGTAGGCCGTCGGAACGGTGCCGATCAGGATCAGCATGATCAGGCCCATGCCCTTCTGGCCGTCGTTCGAGCCGTGAGCGAAGGAGACGCCGGTGCAGGTCAGGATCAGCACGCCGCGAATCCACCACGGCGGCGGGGCGTTGCCCTTGGGGGCTTCGTACAGCGCGGGGTTGCGGACGGCGAACTTCAGCAGCAAGAACAGCGAGGCGGCGGCGCAGAAGCCGAACAGCGGCGAGAGCAGGAGCGCATAGCCGATCTCGGTCGCCTTGGTCCAGTCGACACCCGACGTCCCGTCACGGCCGTTCATCACCGCATTGGCGATGCCGACGCCGATGATCGAGCCGATCAGCGTGTGCGAGCTCGACGCTGGCAGGCCGAGATACCAGGTGCCGAGGTTCCAGATGATCGCCGCGATCAGGAGCGCGAACACCATGGCGAAGCCCGCGCTGCTGCCGACCTGCAGGATCAGTTCGACCGGCAGGAGCGCGATGATACCGAACGCGACCGCGCCGCTGGCCGCCAGCACGCCCAGCAAGTTGAACATGCCCGACCAGACGACGGCGACATTGGCCGGCAGCGAGTGGGTGTAGATCACCGTCGCCACGGCATTGGCAGTGTCGTGGAAGCCGTTCACGAACTCGAAGCCCAGCGCGATCAGCAGCGCCACGAACAGCAGCAAGTAAGGCAGGTAGGTCTTGATCACCGTGCCGGTCTCGGCCACATCGACATAGAGGCTGTAGGCGACGTAGAGCATCGTGGCGGCGATAACGCCGAGAAAGACGATGACCGCCAGCGGGTTCACCGGATGATGCAGTTTCGGACGGACGTCAGCGTGCGGCGGCGTACTTCCGCGCACCGAAAGCGGTGCAGTCATATCGGTCATGAACATCCCCCAACTCGTTCGTTCCAGGCCAGAACAAACAACTTTTGCGCTACAGTTCTGTGATGCTTGCGACACAGAGTGGTTCGCAGGCGGCAAAACGCGCCACCTGCGAACGTCGCTCCGTAGCTATTCGTCGTTCTTGCCGTGATGCTCGGCGTGATGCTTGCTCGCCTCGGCGGCGTGATGTGCCGCATGTGACGAATGACCGTGCGCGGAGTGCGCATGGTGTGCAGCGGTTTCGTGCGAATCGGTGTCGTGATGCTTGGCCGCCTCACGATGGTGCTTGGCGGCGTGGTCGTGATGCTCCGCGGCAGCGGTGTGGTGCTCGATGATCTTGTCCTTCGGCATGGCGGGACTCCCTAGGTTGGAAAGGGATGCGAGAGCGGGTCTGGCATCCGAGGCGAACCTAGAGCCCATGCATTGCGATATTGTGGTCGGCGTGTTGCAGTAGACGTCCGAACGGCGGACATGGCGTGATTCTTGTAGCTGAGGGCGAGGCGATCGCGCAGCCAGTCGCCCAACAGGCTGATCGACAGTGTCGTCAGCACGATGACGCCGGCCGGCGCCATCATGACCTCCGACATCGGCTCATTCGGCAAGCTGTTCTCCGAGGCGATCGAAGCGGCCGACCGCAAGCCCGTCGAGGGCATCGTCTCGACCGGCGGCGGCCGGATCCTGGGCGTGCGCTTCG
>Ga0194051_1001952_pt1 | contig 10378 bp, 11 predicted proteins | sample SepL2320m_MetaG_FD_161275 | JGI IMG/M metagenome (GOLD analysis project Ga0194051, IMG submission 161275) | Anoxic zone freshwater microbial communities from boreal shield lake in IISD Experimental Lakes Area, Ontario, Canada - Sep2016-L239-20m | ecosystem: Environmental > Aquatic > Freshwater >...
ATACTGAACTCCGGGACGGTTGCGGTGCGTGCCCAGCCTACTCGGGTGGGGCACCTGCGTTACGGGTCTTGAAGCGGGGCAGGCGCTCTGCCCACCACGTGTGAGTGTCGGCTGCACCCGCTGCGCCGTAGGCATCGTCCATGTGATGGGCCATCCGCTGAAGTGCGTGGCCCCACTCTGTGGCAGTGGACGCCGTTGCTGCATCGGCGAGCGCGACGGCGGCAAGCTCCCATGGTCCGGTGAGCGGAGGGGTCGGCAGGTCGGCGGCCTGGGAGGCGCTCATCTTGATGGCGTCCGGGGAGAGCGCCGCTCCGTAGTGACGATCGAATGCGAGGCGGGAGAGGTGGGGTGAGCACAGCGCCGCGGCAATGAGCCATGACCGGTCGGCCGATGCTGGGAGAGCGATAACGGGGACCGATGGCACTACATCGCCCACTGGATCAACCGCACACTCGAGTACCCGGGTCTGCGTCGCGAGCATCGCTTTTGGGCCTGTCACCGCGTCGAGCCAGGCAGACACCCGCCCAGCCGAGCGAAGGGCGCCTTCATCAACCCGCGGGTGGTCCCATTGGCGGTGGGCAATGCGAGCGGGGATCGTGCCCCAGAGAACGCGGCCCGGGTCGATGAGCCCTGCCGTGACCACGCGCATGCCCGCCCCGGACGGAGCATCGGACAGCGCCGCGGTGACGGCGTAGTAGTGGCGACGGAACCCGGCGATGGGGGTTGTGAGGTCACCGATGGTGCGGCCGCTGGACGGGGCTGTGCGATGCACGCCATCTCGCCATTGTTCACCGGCAACGTGGGCGGCGGGGCGAAACACCGCTGTACCGGTTGCGGCCGCGTGCTGGCCCGCAGATCGCCGAATTGTGGTGTGGGGTTTACCAGCGCGGGTGATGACCACACCGCACACGGTGACGGCTGCATCGAAGACGCCCTCGCCGTCGGTCCAGAGCCACTCGAGAGTGCCCTCGTTCAGAACCTGTGCCCGGGCACCAGTGGCGTCTCGGCTGGTGAGGAACGACGTGGGCAGGATCATTCCCACGCGGCCACCGGGCCGCACCAGCCTCAGTGAATCGAGCAGGAAAAGCGTTGCGATATTGGTGAGGGCCGCGACTGAAGGCCCAAGGCGTGCGCGCAGCTGGGCTCGGGTGTCGGCGGGGATCGCGCCACGCCGCGAGGTCGGGGAGAGGAATGGCGGATTGGCAACGACTGCGTCGAACGCACCATCGCCCAGGGGATGCGGGCGAAGGAGTGCGTCGGCACAGATGATGGTGGCTCCTCGAGAACCGGCGTCGGCAAGTGCATGCCGGGCTCGATCGGCACGGCCCGGGTCCAGCTCAACCCCCATGAGCTCTGCACGATCGGATGCAGAATCACAGGCCGCCACCGCGAGGAGGAGGTTTCCCGCCCCACACGCTGGATCGAGAACGCGGAGGGGGCCGTGTGAGGCAGCGGGTTTCAGCCCGCGGAGCGTCTCTGTGGCAAGAACGCGGGCGATGTGGGGGGGTGTGGGGTAGTCGCCCGCATCACGCCGCCGGCTCATGGGCCATGGAGAGGCAGCGCACCGGAGCGAATCCACTCCCTCACCACGCGCGGCACGTATGTGCCGGTGGGCGGTCCGGGCCAGTGGTCCGCGCCCAGCCGTGCCAGAAGGGCGTCGGCGGGGACCCGCTCCCACCCCTGCGGATCTTCGAGGTCCACCACGCGGTCGAACCGCTCACCTGGCGGCGCCGGCATACGCACAATCACCTCCGGATCCGCGAGCCCGGGCTCGTGACACACCGCGAGACCCGCTGGGATTGCATACCCGGGATAGGTAAAGATGCCCGGCCCGGAATACGCATCGGACCGGTCGGCAACCGCCATGGCCCAATCCATCTCGGCGATCAGTACGAGCGGCCCCTGGTCGGTGGTCCATGCCCGCACGTGAACCAGACCGTCGTCGGCGAGGCGGGTGGAGAACGGCACAAGTGTGTTGACGAGGCAGCGTGTTTGCACGGCCATAACGGTAGCGGTGACACGACGACCGCACCCGGGTCGTGGCGCCGCGACCGGGCGTATTCTTTGCGCACGGCAACCGTCATTGGAGCATGCGTCGTGAGTACCACTGCCAGTCCTCGTCCGCCCTGGCCCATGCCCGAGCCCCCGTGGCCATTCCCTGACCTGCCGGCTGGTCTCGAGTTTCTCGGCGCCGTTGATCACCAGTTGGCGGCGCCCGCGCTCGCAGATCTCAGTGGTCGTGTGGTGGAGAGCGGCCTCTGGCGCGACTACGTGGCGGTGAGCGAGGAGTACCGCGACTACCGCCTGGTGTTCGAGAACGACTTCATCGATGTGTGGGTGTTGTCATGGCTGCCGGGGCAGGAGACCGGGTTTCATGACCACGACATCTCGGAGGTCGGAATCTGCGTGGCGGAAGGCACCATTCGCGAGCATCACATGCATCTGCATGCCGATGACACCGACCATGTGCTGCAACCGGGCCAGCGACAGGAGGGACCATTCGGGTATATCCATCGAGTGGCACACGAGAGTGGTGCGCCCGCGGTGTCGGTGCACTCGTATTCCCCACCGCTCGCATGGGTTGGTCAGTACCGTGAGCAAAGCGGTCAGTTGCTGCGGCTACGCCAGCCCGGCCGCACCCGTCTGGCGCCGGGCTAGGACTCCGGGAGCGCGGCCACCCGGTCGCGCTCGGCTGGCTTCATGGGAAACATGGGGCTCACCAGCACGAGACCACCGTCGCCTGCGATGGTCGCTGCGGCGCCGAGCGCTCCCATCACTGTCGGCGCCCAGGAAATGGCGTGGGCGTCGGCACCAAGGCCCTCCCCAGCCTCGCCGAAGGCCACCACCCGCAGTCGCAGATCCCTGATACGCCCGAGCACCTCCGTCACCTCTGCGGGATCATGGGCAAATTGATCCCCGCCAATCACGACCACGGGGCGTTGCGACGCGAATGCCTCGATGGCCGCCCGGGTCTTCCTCGGCGTGGCCGCCATGGTGTCGTCAATGACCCGGGCATTGCGAAACCGGCCAAGTTCGCGCTGGCGATGCGGGGCCGAGGTGACCTGTGCCAAATGCGGTGCGAGCGACTGCGGCGTGGCTCCGAGGGCCAATGCGCCGGCAGCCGCCGCGAGGACTGCGCGGATGAGTACCGGTGGTGCGTCGGGCAGCCCCCCGTCCGCGACGGCCCCTCGGCTGTCTCTGAGCACGCACCGCCCATCGGCGCGTCGAAAGGCACCCTTCGCTCCAACGTCGGGACCGGCGAACATCCAGGTATCACCTGCGACGGGGCCGATAGCGCTGAGGGTGTCTGGGTCATCGCCCGGAAGCACCACTGCGTGGCTCGGCCCTTGCCCGAGCAGTATCCGCTTCTTGGATTCGATGTAGGCGGCGTGGTTGGGGTGGAGGTCGGCGTGGTCGGGGCGGAGCGTGGTGATAATCGCGACGTCGACGGTGCGCCGCATTTCCATGTGGCACAGGTGCGTGGAGGTCAGCTCGGCAATGAGGACCACATGGGGGGGCGTGGGAATGTCGGCAAGAGAGTGGTCCGGCCACGCGTTTGACGATCTGGCCGTGTCGCTCATTGCAACTGTCGCTCCGCTGGCGATGAGAAGCGCACGAAGTGCGTGGCAGGTGCTGGTCTTTCCCGCGGTTCCGGTGACCGCCACGATCGGTCCTTCTGCCCGCGCCAGGATGAGATCCGCCAGCGTGGTGATGCGGCACCCGCGCGCCCGGGCAGCCAGCACCTCGGGGTCGTGCTGGGGCGTCCACTCATCAACCACCAGCACTGCAGCACTGGCGGCCGGGCCGATGCCCATGACCACGCCGGATTCGGCAAGGAGCGCAGTGGCGGCCAGTCGGTCATCGTCCGAATGAATCCGGATGACGCCATGGATGGCATCCCCCAGGAGAACCGGTCCCGAACCCATTCGGCCTACGCCGGGATGGGCCGCGCCTGCATGGCCCGCACCATCTCTGCGAGGTCGGCGCGGGGCAGGTAACGGCCAATCGCAGACTGCGGTTCGACGCCCAACTGGGCCTGAATGACCTCGGTCAGAAGTCCCTCTTGGGCCATCTCAGCTGCGCAGGCGTAGCGAAGGCCCATCGCGTGAACGCGAACAGTGAGGCCGGCACGTTCGGCGAGTCGCGGCAGGAGTTCGCGAACATATGCCTGACTGAGCGGGTTGCCCGCGAGTGTGGAGATGAACGGTCCATCGCTCTCCAGCCCGAGCTCGGCTCGCCGATGAGCCCACGCCGCAATCACACGAGCTGCCAGACGGTCGATCCCGGCCTGTCGGGAGGGGAGCGTGATGACGCCGCTTTCTCCATCGACATCGGCTGCCACGACTGTTAGCGCTTCACCGGGGCGAAGACCCACGCGCCAGAGCAGCGCGACGAGTGCGCGGTTGCGCAGCCCCGTGCTTGTGTGCTCAGCCGACGTCGCAAGCAGCGCGTGAGCTTCATCAGCCGAGAGAGGCGGTGTGTCAATCAGTATTGCCATGGACCCCCATCTCGATGAACATTGCCGGTGTCTGCGCCGCCTGTCAGACGAGCCAATCGCTCGCTGCCCGCATACACGAACCGACTACTCGATCCACGTTATGTCAAAACGGGGAGCGCAGCTGCTTGATCGGAAAATTCGGGAAGCGTTATACCAAGTGTGGACCCCCTGTGGACCGTTTCCCATGATGGGCCCAACGAGAAACTCGCAAGTAGCGCCTTTCCACGACCATGTTTGGGAACCGACCGTGAATCCGCATTCGGTTGCCGGGGAACGGCCCGTCAGCGGTCAGCCCTCCGTCGCATGCCGGCGTGTAGCGGAGGGCTGACTGATCTCGACTGGGGCATGTCCCGAACCGCAGAAGACACAACCTCAGCGGGGAGTGGTGCTACGCGGTGGGGCCACCACTCTTGATCGCGCCCTTGATGGCAGCGGCCACAAACACGAGGCCGAGACCGTCAAAGAGGAACTGAATGCCAACGAGCAGCCCGATTGCCCACGCTGCCGAACTGGGGAACTTGGCGGCGATCAGCACGCCGATGATGATGGCGAGCGCGCCACCGAATCCCACGAGACCGGCACCCTCGCCGCCGCGGTGCGCGATGGCGGTGCCTACGCGGACGACGCCCATCGCGATGAAGACCACTGCGATGACGGCGGTGAGGCCGATGGTGGCATCAATCGGGTTGAACAGAATCCAGAGACCACCGATGAGCAGAAGAACCGACAGGATCCCACCGGTCACCTTCCAGCCCGGGGTGGCGCTGCTCTGGAATGCAGCCATCAGCCAGGCGACGGCGAGCACGATGACGAGGATCCCGACGAGAATCGCGATACTCACCGATGCCACTGCCGGGACGGCGATGGCGATGATGCCGATGATGATCGCCAGGATGCCGCCGGCCATCATGGCCGACGAGGATTGCTTGATGTCTTGAAGGGCGTCAGAGCCCATGAGGGCGTGCTCCTTACTTGGGAACGTTGCCAAGAGATGTTCCCCCAACGAATGGTCAATCCCTGCTGTCCGGCAGTACACGGGGTTAGTCCCGGAGCGACGCCCGGGCCAACTCGGCGCCGATTTCCCGCGCGTCAGCGAGGTCTGCACCACCCGACCGCTGGGTCATGACCACCAAGATCACGGGGCCGCGACGGGTGTAGGCGATTGCTGCCCCGTGCTGCTCATCTGTTCGCCAGCCATTCTTCTCGGCAAGGGGAGTGCCCGCGGGGAGTCCTCCCGCGAACAGCGTTGCGTTCGGTCCATCCTGCACCGCGGTCAGCATTAGGCCGAGGACGAGGCGTGCATCAATGACCGGAATGCGTGTGTGGCGCCGAGCCGCCCCGGTGGGAGCAGCCGACGCCTGCAGCGCGTACAACATCCTGCCCATGTCGCGCGCGGTGGTGTGGCGGTTTGACCACACGGGTGCGGTCGCAACAGAACCCCCGGGGAGGCGCGGCTGGAGTTCTGACTCCATCTGGTAGCAACCGGTGAAGGTGCTCTGCTCGGCTCCAAGTCGGCGGAGCCCGTCGGCTGCGGCGGAATCGGCACTGGTGTCGCACCCCGATCCGAGATCCTCGATCAGCGAATCCGCAGCAGCGTTGTCACTGCGTCTGAGCATCGAAACCATGTCCGGCCACGATGCATGGGTCCACGGGGTGGGGCCCATGCGCATAATCGCCCCGACAGCGAGCGGCAATTTCACGAGACTGGCAGCCGGAAACTCGGCACCGGCATTCCATCCGGCGGCGCGGCCATCCCACAGGCGTTGTGCCCAGAGGCCGGTGACTCCACCGTGACGCGCGCCAATGCGCGCGAGGGAACGTTCGAGTGAAATTGAGCGGTGGGAACCGGGGACTGCGAGGTCTCCATTTGGGGGAAGCAGGTAGGCGCCGTTGGTTTCGCGCGTTGCCACCACCGCGCCGGCCTCGTCACGGAACACCGCGGTGACGCCGCGAGGGCCCGGACGACCAGAGACCTCCGCGCGCGTTATTGCCGTCGCGGGGGCGGGTGCCTGCACGATGCCCCGGCTGGAGAAGACAACGGTCGCACCGCCGGGCGGCCGGACCGCGGCGACGCTCCCGAAAAATGCCTCCCCGTCAACCGGCTGCATAAGAGGGGCGGCCTGGGCCACGGAAGGTGCCAATGCCACCGCGGCCAGGATGGTGGAAACGACGATCCGCATCAGTCCATCCCGGTCCGTGTCTCGAGCGCCACACCCTCCCGACGTGCCAGATCATGCAGGTGGCCATCGAAGGTCGCCGCGTGGACCTCCGGCTCGGGCACTCCCGCTTCGATCAGGCGCTGCTCGAGCCCGCGCTCCGAGGCATGGCGGAAGAACAGGATGCCGATCGCGGTAAAGGTGATGGCGCAGTGCGCCAGCACCATCACAGTGCCGGCATTGGCCTGATCTTGAAGGGGCCCCACGCCCCAGGCGGCCGCACCGGCGGCATGCGATTGGTAAAAAGGGGTCCCAGAGAACCAGAAGACGTTGGCGATGGCCACGCCCGCGAACCACACCAGCACCATGTACACGCACTTCGCTCCCGTGCGGAACCACGGGGGCGGGTCCACGATGCGGTCGGTGATGGGCGCCCAGAGCGCGATGCCCGCCATGAATACAGCCACCTGTTGCAGCACCCAGAGCGCAGGGGTCGCGAGTACCTGATGGTGTACATCGGGCACGAGCCAGATGATGGTGCTGCCGAACCAGATGCTGAAGGACACAACCGGGTGCAGTAGCACTGCCCGGACGGGCCGCCGTGTGCGTGTTCCACGGCTGGCGGGCTGGATGCCGAGAAGCACCAGCACCGGAGCCAGCGCCCCCAGCAGCACGTGCTGAGTCATATGGGCAGTGAGCAGTCCGCCCTGCGCGATGGTGGCGATGGGGGCGCACAGCGACAGAACTCCCACGCCCACTCCACTCCAGAGGAACGCCAGGCGGCGCCGATGCAGCGCTGCGTCATCGGCCCGGCGTGGCGAGAGGATGATTCCCATGGCAATCAGCGCGCCTACGAGGATCCCCGGGAAGGCCCAGAGAGTCCACCACTCCTCAGTGGTCACCCGGCGCAGCGCGCGTTCGTAGCCGCCCCATACCTCCGAGGCCCCACCGGTGGTCCCGGCGACGAGAACCCCAAGGGCAATGATCGCCGCGCCCGCCACCGCACCGAGGATCCAGCGGGCGCCCGGGGGCGTGCGTGTGGCAGGGGCGGGTGGCATCGGTCGTCACGCTATCGCGGCCAGCGGCGCTGTCGCAGTCGCGCGGCTAGGGTGGCTCGCATGCGCGACATCATCATCCGTGGAGACATGATCAGGCTGGGGCAGTTGCTCAAGCTGGCCGATCTTGCATCTGGTGGGGGCGACATCAAGGCCATTCTGGAACACGGTGTCCAGGTCAACGGGCAGCCCGAGGATCGCCGTGGTCGGCAGTTGCACCCGGGCGACACTGTTGAGGTGTTTGACGAATCACTGAGGGTCGTCGCGCAGGCCTGACGGTGACGATCGGCCCGGCGCGTTCTGCAACCCGGTGGGAGAATGCACGCATGGCTGAAATCGGACATACGGCAATCGGTGCGTGGAGTGGCGGCCGCGTGATGCATTTCGGCGAGCCGCTTCCAGATGACCGCCTCGAGGCGCTGCTGCGCCCCGGCGTCGACATCAACACGATCGTCACTGCGGATGTCTACGCTGAGGGCGAGGCCGATCGCATTGTGGGCCGGTCGATCAAGGGCCTTCCCCGGGACGAGTTCAACCTGGTTGCCATGATCGGGCACGACTTCTACAACGGAGTCCGCCGCGGGTCGAGTGGATTTCCCCGCTTCACCGATCCGGATCTCCGCGGGCCAGACGGCTACCGCGACTACCTGTACATGGCCCTTGAGAACAGTCTTGAGCGTCTCGGCCAAGACCATGTCGATCTGCTGTTCCTCCACAACCCCGATCGCATCGGATACACGAGCGACGTGGTGTGGAAGGCCATGACCGACATCCGCGACGAGGGGCTCGCCGACATGATCGGAGTGGCCCCGGGCCCCGCGAACGGGTTCACGCTCGACCTCATCGGATGCCTTGAGACCTACGGTGATGACATCGACTGGACGATGGTCATTCTCAACCCATTTGAGCCGTGGCCCATGGGCATGGCCCTGGCGGCGCACGAGAAGTACAACGTGAAGGTGCTGGCCCGCGTGCTCGATTACGGCGGTGTGTTCCACGGCGATCTGCCAGATGAGGACAAGCTGGTTGAGGGCGACCACCGTAAGTACCGTCCTGCGGGCTGGGTTGCGGAGGGCAAGCGGCGGCTCACCGAAATACAGCCCATCGCCGACCGGCACGGGCTCACGCCGCTGCAGTTGTCGGCGCAGTGGACCTTGGCGCAGCCGGCGGTGCAGTGTGTCGTGCCCACCTTCATTCAGGAGGCCGGGCCAATGCACAAGACGGTGGAGGACCAGCGCCGCGAATTGGCAACGACTCCGCGCGAGACCCTGCTCACCCCCGAGGACATCGCAGAGATCACGCGGCTCGGCGACAACCACGGACGCATGACACTCAAGGGTGGTACGCCCGGGCACGAAGGGCCGCAGATGCCCGACTCGTGGCCGATGGCCGCAGACCTTGACGCCGTGGCCGAGCGGTGGGGCATCGACCCCGCCGCAGATCTGGTGCGCCTCCACTAAATCTGGGGGCACTGGCCCCTTGCCGTACCTCATTCAACCCACGCCGGCACCGGCGGATCACGGCCACGATCCGACGGGGACCCCCGGTACCGGGCGTGCCGGTGCGCCGCCGGGCGTGGCCCCGGCGCCCATCAGGTGGTGAGCAGCTGCCAGATCGACGAATGCCCGAGCGTACTGCGCATGCCCCGCCAGGCTCAGGTGCGCGCCGGTCTCCGAGCTTACGAACCAGGGCACCGCGCCGGGGCAGAACCCAAATGGGTGAAGGATGGCCAGCTTCATCTGGGTCACCCGCGCCTGGGTGCTCTCACCGTCAACTCGCGGGTGGGCCCCCAGGGCATTGGTCTCGCAGCGGTGTGTCCCCGGACCAAGCCCTGTAGACGCCTGAGGGCCCTCCATCAGCAGTAATCGGTCGCCAGCCGCGCCATTCGCCTGCACGGCAGCGCGCACGGCACCCTGAAGGGAGACGGCGACGTACCGCACCCGGTCAACCTGCAGGAATGCGCTGGCGGGTACCGCAAGCGGATAGTTGACCACCACAACCTGGGTGCGGGAGCCAACAACAAGCGTGCGGATAATGCTGGCGAGGTGCCGCGTGACCCCCGACGTCTGCACGTGGGCATCGGCGCACGCGGCGAACGATGCGAGACGCCAACGCAATTCGCAGCCGTAGGCCCGGCCCATGATGAACTCGTGCAGCATCGGGTTCGCCCCGAGCATGACCACCACCACATCGGGCGCGTCCCGCATGGCCCGCGCAGTGAGGTGCGCAAACTTGCCCCCGGTATCGAAATCGGCTGGGGTGGCTCCCGAGATGGCGAAGTTGGCGAACTGGCCCGCACGCGTGAGACCCAGCGACCGTGCCGCCTGCGCGGGCCACGCCACGCCGTTGCCAAGGCCGAAGTCGGGGAGAAACCGAAGCGGCGAGGTTGACCCCACGCCGTTCGCCGCGTTCGACGCACACCGGTTGTTGTCGTGCCTTTCCGGCATGCACCGCAGCAGATCGCGCGCTTTCCATGGGGTGCCATCACCCAGGTAGCCAAAGCCCGCTGACATAGAGTCACCCAGCACGCGCATGGTCTGGGCCGCGGCCGTACCCAGGGTGGCCACTGCGAAGCATGGCGCGATGAGGAGCGAGGCAAGACCGGTGCGGCGCAAGGGGATTCCCTGTGGCTATCGTGGCCGGACACCGGATAGGGTGATCAACCGGAC
>Ga0194051_1001954_pt1 | contig 10374 bp, 3 predicted proteins | sample SepL2320m_MetaG_FD_161275 | JGI IMG/M metagenome (GOLD analysis project Ga0194051, IMG submission 161275) | Anoxic zone freshwater microbial communities from boreal shield lake in IISD Experimental Lakes Area, Ontario, Canada - Sep2016-L239-20m | ecosystem: Environmental > Aquatic > Freshwater >...
GGCACCCCCGGCACCCGAGCGAGGATGCACTGTCATCCAACCAGATGTGGCACGGTGGACCCATGCCGGCCTACGAGCACTTCGCTGCGTTCTATGACGTTGTCATGGACGATCCTGGGCCACGAGCGCAGCGAGTCGATGCGGCGATCGAGAGTTTCCGGCCCGATGCCGGATCGCTGTTGGAACTCGGCTGTGGGACCGGGGCGATCCTGGCTCGGCTCAGTACCGCAGCCACGCTGACCGGGCTGGATCTGTCACCCGAGATGCTGGCCATCGCTGGCCGGACGGTCCCGGGCGCCCATCTGATCTTGGGGGATATGAGCGAGTTCGAGCTCAGTCGCCGGTTCGACGTCATCATCTGCGTGTTCGACTCGATCAATCACCTGATGAACGTGGCCGACTGGGCCTCTCTGATGCGCTGCGTGCACGCGCACCTCGCCGACGACGGGATCTTCGTGCTCGACGTGAACACCATCGGCGAACTCCGACGCCTCGGGGACGAGCTCCCCTGGGTCTACGACTTCGATGGCGGAACGGCCATCATCGATGTGACGTTCGCCGAGGATGCCCATGGTGTGGGCGTCTCCGATTGGAATATACGTGTGTTCGAGCAAGTGAAGGCATCTCGCTACGAGCTCTGCCACGAGCGGATCGGGGAGATCGCCCTTCCGCTCGATCGCGTGCGACTGCTGGTGGCTGACGGCTTCGATCTGCTCGAGGAAGTCGACGAGGATGGATTGCCGGCCACGGACGAGTCGGTCAAGGCGTACTTCGTACTCCGCCGAGTGAACTGACCCCCAGGGCCCGGCCCAGCGGGGCCGGCGCCAGAACCAGAGCTGACGATCTGACGAGCTGACGATCTGACGAGCTGACGATCAGCCCTTGGACCACAGCCGGTCACTCAGGCCTGATGCTCGAGTCACGGGTCGAGACACGGCCAGCCGGATCATCTCCTCGGAACCGACCACCGTGACCTCGGGCTTTCCCCTAGTGACCGCCGTGTACAACAACTCACGGGTGAGAATCGGCGAGTCCACGGTCGGGATGGCCACAACGGCGTGGCTGAACTCGGAGCCCTGGCTCTTATGGATAGTCATGGCCCACCACGGCTCCCACTCGCCGAGGCGGGCCGGCGCCAACCGCCGCAACTCGTCGGAGCCTCCGATGACGACCCACCGGCCCTCGTCGTTGATCACCACGCCGACGTCGCCGTTGGCCAGGCGGTTCACCGGATCGTTCCCGGTGACCATCACCGGGGTGCCCACCCACGGCCGCCCACTGCGTTGGCCGGCAGGGACGGCATCCTCGACGGCCGCTCTGATGAGGTCGCTCCATTCGAAGAGCCCGTTGGGACCTCGACGCACGGCGGCCAGCACCTTGATCCGTCCTGCGGCCGTCAGCGCTGCTTCACCATCACCTGCCATGGCTGCAGTCACCACCTCTCGGGCGGCACCGGTCACCTGTTGATGCAGGTGCACTAGCGCCGCCCTGTCTCCTGGCTCCACCCAGTGCACCTCGGTGTCCCCTGAACCCAGTAGATCCATGACGGCATCTCCGTCACCCTTCCTGATGGCGAGAGCCAGGGCCGCAGTCGACGAACCGGACGAAAACCGGTGACCCCTGATCAGCTCCGTCACCCGGTCATGGAGCGGCCCGTCTCCCAGTGACGAAGCACCTCCCCACGGTCCGACAAGATCGGCCATGACCGTCCCAGCCTCGATGCTGCTGAGTTGGAACGGATCGCCCACGAGGACCAGGCGCGCCGCTGGCCTCAGCGCCTCCAACAGCCTGGCCAGCATCGGAAGTGACACCATCGAGGTCTCGTCAATGATCACCAGGTCGTGAGGGAGCGGATTTCCGCGGCCATGGCGAAATCCGGTTCGACCGAGCGAACCCAGGAGTCGGTGGATCGTCGTGGGTTGCACGTCGAGAATCTCCTCGGCGAGCTCGTCGACGATGCTCCCACTGGCCACCATGGCTGCCACTCGCTCGCTCACCGCCTCCTGCATGCGAGCAGCGGCCTTTCCGGTCGGCGCTGCAAGTGCCACCCGCACTCCCTGACCACGGTCGTCGGCCAGGCGGTGTGCTGCCGCCAGGATCCCGGCCACCGTGTGCGTCTTGCCTGTTCCTGGGCCACCGGCGATCACGGTGACCGGGTGAATGAGCGCCCGCCGAGCCGCCGCCAACTGCAGATCGGGCTCATCGTTGCCGCTCGAGAGATTCGCCGGGAACACCGAGGTCAGGACAGCATCCACTTCAGCCTGCTCCGCCCGCGAGTCCGCATCTGCCGCTGTTGTCCCGCTTCGGCTGGACAGGGCATCAGCCACGGCAATCTCGAACGACCAATAGCGCTGGAGATACAGGCGGCCGCCATCCCACACCAGCGGCCGCAGCGGCGCTTGGCGGGCTGTGTCCGGTAACGAGACGAGATCGGAAGTACGAAGATGCGCTACCCAGGCCGGAGCGTCAGGCACCTGGAGCTCATCGGATGTTCCGTCATCGTCCTGAGATGCCAGGACCTGCTGGCGGACTTGGTCGAGCTCTACGCAGACGTGGCCCAGCCTGGTCGCCCGGGCGACCAGGCCTAGGGCCAGCAAGACCTCGTCCGATGCCTCGGGCACGGCTCGCAGGGCGGCAGCGGCAAGCTGCAGTTCGAACTGACCGACCAGCCCCGCGGCAACGAACTCCGACAGGATCGCGTCGACACGGTCCGTCGACCACGCCGAAGTCGGCACGGGGGTGGTACTCATCGCGCCGCCTTCCTCGAGGGACGCCCATCAAGCAGATTGCTCATCTCGACCACCAGGCCTGGAGGGAGCTCCCACGTGAAGACCCCGTTCGGGAGCCCATCGCCAGTCATCGCCACCTCCGGCCCGGTCATCCCACGCACGAAGAGATAGGCGGCTCCACTGACCAGTGTCGGTCCTGTGCTGTTCGGCAACTTCCAGCGGAGATAGCGATGCAAGGCGGCGGCATACAGGAGCGCCTGCAGTGGATAGTGATGCTCCACCATGCCTTCGGCCATCCGCTCCGGCCTGTAGTCAGCTGTGACTTGGGTGCTCCCTCGTTTGGTCAGCCGATTCGTCTTGTAGTCGGCCACCACGAAAGTGTCCGGGGCATCGTCATGATGCACCCGGGCGACCAAGTCGATCGACCCCGTCAGGAAGCCAGATAGTTCTACGTAGATGGAGCCCCCAGCGAGCGCATCGGCCCAAGGACCCAGCAGGTGTCCATCGGGCAGATGGTCGACAACCAGCCGACCGATATCCCTGACGGTCGCATGGGTCCCTTCGGTGCCGATTCGCATGTCAAAGCCGAGTTCGTCGAGGCGATCTGCCCGCTGGAGTTGGGCCAGCGATGCCCCTGCGAAGAGTGGACCCAGAGGGGTATGGATCGCGGCGCAAAGTCCGTCGACGAGTAGCTGCGGTCCGTTCAGACCTGCCGGTGCCAGCGTCTCCAGGTCGAGGCCAGTGCGCCTGGCCTGCTTGGCTACGGATTCAGCGATGGCGCCCTCGAGCGGGGATGCCTCGAAGTCGACCTCTTCCAGCACTCCGTGGACGAACGTGCCGAACGCCGTACCGGCCTTGAGCACTCCAAGGGGCGCATAGACCGGCGTCCCGTCGACCGTCCCATCGTCAACCGGCATCCCGTCGACCGTCCCATCGACCGTCCCGTCGACCGGCTCCTCGGAATCTGTGAGTTCGATCTCGACCCCAGCATTCGGTTCCGATTCGTCTGCAGCCCCGCGGTCCGACCCGGTCGGGTCGAACGGGTCTGCGAGGTCTTTACTGGCGTGCTGGGTGATCGAGGAAAACGACCAACGGCTGACCGAGCGATCGAGTTCCCTGGTGAACGGAGCCACCTCGAGTGCGGGCACGCGCCTTCCGTCGGATCGGGCGACCCACTGATCAGGCGGGTTCGGCCGGTTCGCCACTGGTGTGACCACGATCGCCCCGTTGGATGCAGCCACCAGCGGCGCCAGGGCTGCGATCGGATCGGCGGGGGCCTTGCACTTGCTCGCTTTGGTGCCCGATGGGTCCAGGTCCTCGGTGATGACCACCCCTTCAGCTGTCCGGGCGAACAGCAGACGGGTGAGGGCATTGGTGCTGAAGGCATTTCCGGCCCACCACAGCGCGGTGTGGTGGCGGGCACGGGTCAGCGCCACATAGAGCATTCGCAACCGTTCGGCCGATTCCTCCCGAGTGGCGATGTCCTTGCGCTTCTTGAGTGACTTCTTGTCTGGCCACTCCCCACTCCTGGTGACATCGAGCTTCCGCTCACCAGTAACAGGATCGGTGAACACCAGTGCGCTGCGGGACTTCACCCCGTGCCACAACATGGGCACGCAGACCACGGGGAACTCCAGTCCTTTCGCTCTCCACACGGTCGTGATCAGGACCGTGCGAGCCTCGGACTCGATACGCCGCGCCGTCAGGTCGGCGTCGGACTCAGCATCCCCTTCACCCTCTGGAGGCTCATCGATCGTCGCCACCAATCCGGCGACCCCGGAGCGTCCTTGGGGGGCACATCCGTGGAGTATTTCGGCGACATGATCGAGATCCGTCACATTGCGGTCACCATCAGCGAGGCCCAGCGCTCGAGCCACCACACCGGTATCCCGCCAGATCTGTGCCAGCACTTCGGCAACCGGGTGATCGGTCAGACGGTTGGACCACCGTTCGAGACGTCCCTGTAGGTCAGCGAGTGCCTTGTCGTCAGCGGAAGCCACGGCCTCGACCGACCAGCCCTCGAACCACGAGAGCGCGTAGGTGCGGACCCGACGAAGATCTCCTGGTCGTTCCATGGCATCGAGGAGATGGCGGAGTTGGCCGGCGGCGTCGGACTTCAGCACGCTCCCCGAACCGGCCACTACTGCCGGGATCCCCTGACGCCACAGGGCTGACTGGATGTTGTAGCCCTGGCTCCACGACGTGACGAGCACGGCAATGTCCGAAGGAGCCAGATCTCGACGTTCAGTGCTGTCCTTGGACGCCGGAATGGTCGTCTGCTCGAGCAGGTCCCGGATGTGGGCCGCCAGATCCCGTTCGACCATCCGATCGACTTCGTCACTGTCGATCTTTCCGTCCGACTTCTCCGGGAGAGTCGACTTCGGGGCGATACGCAGGTCGAGCCCCGAACGCGAGGCGCCCGATCCGTCCAGCATCCGCCGATCGTTGTTGATGGCGGCGGGCACAACATCGACGTAGCCGATGGCTGGATCACCGTAGGACGTTCCATCCAAGAAGTGGCGCAGGGCATGGAGGCACGCGCCATCGGCTCGCCAGTTGGTGTTCAGCGTAAACCGCCCTTGCACCGACTCCCCCCTGATGGCATCGAGGTAGACGGCGATGTCTGCTCCGCGGAACCGGTAGATGGCCTGCTTGGGGTCGCCGACCAGGACCAATGTGCTTCCGGAGTCAGCCCTACCGAACAGCGACGAGAAGATCTCCCACTGCACGCGATCGGTATCTTGGAACTCATCGATCAGCACCAACTTGTAGCGGGACCGCAGTGCAGCCACCACCGCAGATGAGTCACTGCTGCTGAGCGCGTCGCGTAGTTGGATCAACATGTCGTCGAACCCCATCGTCCCCTCGCTCAGACGACGAGCGGCCAGCCGCTCCAGTGCGTCCTCGACCAGTTCACGAGCCAGGATGTGCTTGGCGTCGACGTCCGGGTCCGTGCCGTCCGGCACCAAGATGAGGTCCGGACACGCCACTTTCTTCTTGGTGGCTTGGACGAGCACGTCCATCGAAGGAAAGTCCGCGGAGTCGAACGGACGGACGGATGCCGCAGCAAGCGCATCAGCACATGCACCGATGATCAGATCTTCCGAGCTGGCCAGCAGCATGGCGTCTGGGTCGATCGCCGAGGAGAGTTCCAGTGTCTTGCGGACCTGAGTGGCGAATCCATGAATCGTCGAGATGGAGGCGGCATCGAAATCGGCGACGGCCTGCTCAAGGCGACGTTGTGAGCGCACTCGGTCACCTGCCGCTAGGTGTCGGATCAACTCGCTGCTCCCCAAGTCATCGGTGGCGAGGGCCCGTGCTGCTTCGACCATCTGGTCCCGGATCCGAGACCGCAGCTCCGCCGTCGCCGCCCGAGTGAACGTCACGATCAGAAGATCGGCAGGCGAGATGTCCTGTTCCGCCAAGAACCGGGTGGCTAAGGCGGCCAGCGTAAAGGTCTTTCCGGTCCCCGCACTGGCCTCGATGGCGACCCGTCCCGAGGGAAGCGGTCCAAAGGGCAGGAAGGGTGTGTCGGTGGCAGTCGTCACTGTGCATACTCCGTACTGGTGGCGCCGACGGCGTCCCATAGGTAGTGCGCCCAGAGCTTCACCCTGCCGCCGACTCCTGGGGGGTCTCCCTCCACCGAGGCGATGGCCATCAGTTCAGCTCCGGTGTACGCACCGAAGAAGAATGCGGTGGCTGGATTGCCAGCGTCCCCCCAGCCGTTGTAGTTCGACCACTTCGCCCAGTTCGGATCACCATCGGCCACTGTCTTGGAGAAGTTCGGGAACAGCGGGAGCGGCTCCTGCATGCCGGCCCGAAAACAGTGGACAACTACTTCTAGTGCCCTGGCTGCATTGGCGGCGTGCTGGGCGGGGTCGCCTCCGACCACACGGTCGATCACCGTTGTTGGGTCGTCGCCCTCTCCCCTGCTGACAGAAACCGACCTCCACGAGCGACCAGGGTCTGTCGCCACCAAGGCCATCAGATCCAGCCATGCCTCGAGTTCGAAGGTGGGTTTGGGTCGCACGTATCTGATCCGGGCCGGTCCCGGTGTGGAATCGGCCAGCAGCAACTGCACGGACCCGACGATCCGGGTTCCATCGGCGAGGACCACGTCGATGTCCTGGTACTCGGCCTCTCCAGAACGCACTCCCAAGCGATCTGCGGCATCAACCAGTTCGTTGACTCCGGTCACGAGGGAATCGGTCATCTTCGGCTCCAGTGCGTGGGGAGGGAGGGTACCCACCCTTCGCTCGACGGCGAGCCACTCGTCCGAGGTCACACCTGCTCGTCGTGCATCGAGGAGCCTCCTGCCGAGTCCAGCCCTGGCCAGCAGACCGGGTTCGACCGGGAGGACGACGTCGTCGGCTTCGGCAGGTCTGGAGAACGACATCTGCACGGCAGCCGACGCAAAGGCGGCGACCGGATCGAGGAGGAATGCCCGAAGATCGGCCAGATCGATAACGTCTGTCGGCCCAGCAGCAATGCGCTGAGGGGCGGTGACTCGCTCGACGGACAGACCAGCCCGCCGTGCCTCTGCCCGATCTCGATCCCCAGGGTCGAAAGACCAGGCGATTCCGGGCATCAGGCCTCCCACATGGAGGCACGCCTCATCAAATGTATGTCGAGGGTGCGTGATCTCGAGTCGATCGGCCAGGTCGTCCCGTTGCGCTGGGGATGCCAGGGCCACCACCGCATCGAACAGCTCCGCGCCGGCCACCACCCGAGGGACCAACTGGTTCGAGCGGACATCCTGCCCTTCGCGAACGACGATGAGGTGGTCCCGGGCGGCAAGGACCGCTTCGAGGAGGGACTGGCGCGCTTCGATCCGTCGATCCGGGTCACCGACCTGAGGCGATGCGGCTACCAGATCAGCCGCATCAGCCGCTGACGAGCCTACGAACTCCTGATCCAACCCCAAGATGCAGACGACCTTGAACGGGACCCAGCGGAGCGGTGTCATCGAAGTGACGGTGATCCCTCCGCGAAAGAAGTCCGGTCTGCCCGCTTCATCTGCGAGCTTGCCAGCCAGGAGCCTCCGCATGTCCAAGAGGTCGACCATCGGCGTGATGCCGTCACCAATGGCACCCGATGATTCGAGGATGTCCCCAAGTACCCGCTGCAGCGCATCGACCTGCCACGTCAATGGTTCCTCCACCGCAAAGAGACGTTGACAGCTCGCCCGCAGCCGGGAGATCCAGTCAGCGACGGGATGCCGTCCGGACTCGGCCCACTGCGTGAACTCAGCGAGGTGTCCGAGCACGAACGCCAGCGAACCGAGTGTCTCCACGTCGCCGCTGTCTACGGCGCAAGGAGCAATGTCTCCTACCGCAAGGACGAACTCGTCACCCTCGGCCGCTGCGCCCATGAGCAACCGATCAAGCCCGGCTTGCCAGGTGTTGCCCGTGATCGCCACCGGCATCGAATAGTTGGCCCGGTGCGTGACGTCGAGTCCCCAGCGGACTCTGGTGCGGGTTACCCAGTCGATCATGGCGGCCATGGCGTCATCGTCGATGTCGAACCGTTGGCGCACTGGAAGGGAGGAGATGAAGTCGACGACTGGCGTCACTTCGAACCTTCCGGACAGGAGATCCAAGAACTGGACCACCGCACCGACGACTGGGTTTGCCGTGCTGATCGAACGGTCGGCGATCCGGAAGCGGAGTCGGGGTACTACCGGCCCGCCTTCATCACCCTCCTGGGTGGGTTGGGTCCATGACCCGAAAGCCGCTTCCACCAGCGGAGCGAACGACTCCAGGCCGGGGCAGACGATGAGGATGTCCTCCTCATCGATATCTGGCTCGGCGTCGAGGAGGTGGAGCAGTGCGTCGCGGGCCACTTCGACCTGGCGCATCTGGCCGAAGCAGGCGTGGAACTGGACGGACCGATCATCGGGATCCACCACTGCTGGCTGGGGTGTGCTGTTACTCCTGATGTCCCCTTGCAGCCGAGCGAGGAGTGTCGACGATGTCGGCCCAGGTTCGGCATCAGGAGTTACATCCACCGGTGACGGAAGGCCCTCGGATGCTGCATCGGCGAGAAGGATGGTCGTCTCACGCGCCAGACGACCCCACGTCCGCAGTAGGGGCTGATGCACGAGCTTTTCGGTGGAGTCTTCGGCCCTCAGGCGGTGCATCCCGGTGTCGGGCGTTGGCCATGCCTCGAGTAGGCGGGTTCGGTCGAGCCGGGACGGTTCGAGCAGGAACAGGTGCACCGTTCGGTGGGAGGAAACAGCCGAGACAAGATCGAGGAAGTCCCTGCCGGGCAGTGACGTGAAGCCGAACAGGATCAGGCGCTCGGGGAGGTCTATCGACAGCTCGTCACTGCGGACCAACTCGAGAAGTGCGCGGAACTGTTCGGGGGGGCTCGGGCGTGCGATCTGGTCCCGCAGCTGGGTCCATACCCGCTGTTGCCACGCCAAGTGCGGGGAGAGGCGTTTTCCGCTGCCGTCGATGGCCGCGCCATCCGCCCACGCGTGGATCATTTCGGGCCGGTGGAGGTGGTAGCGGTCGAATAGATCGGCAACGGCCCGGATCCGCGAGTACCGAGACGCACCATCCGCAAGTTCGGTGAACTGTGGTTCAGTCCCCCGGTCGGCCAGATCGTCGAACACCGGCATCAGCGACCAGACCATTCGGTCGATGTGCCAGGGGCTGAGTCCACCACCGCTTCCGGCTTCGAGGACCGCACTCCTGAGCGTTCCTGGGAATGCTCGGATGATGTTGGCGGCGATCCCATCCACCGCACCAGGGCTCGATGACCCCAGGTACTTGGCGAGTTCCAACGTGAGCCAGCGGCGCATGCCTTCCGTGGGCACGGCCAGCCACTCGGACGCCATCGGGTCGCGGGGATCCGTCGACAGGACGTCGGCCAAGCACTTGGCCAGCGGCTCCGCCCGGTCCGCTGAGTAGAGATGCATCACAGTGAGCGACACTAGTCAGGGGGTGTTACAAGCGCTGAGGGCCGCCTCCGTCTACGCAAGACCGATCCATCCCGGCCCCCGGTTCGTCCGGGTGACACGATGGTGCAGGCTCCCGACGGTGGGACCCGTGAGTCCAGGAGGCATCCATGGAGCACCTGATCGCAGCAACCTCGTCTGGAGGGGGGGCCGGGCTCAGTTTCATCGTGCTCATCTTCTTCTACGTACTCTTCACACTGCCCGTGTGGGGGACCTACCAGAAGGCGTCGCCACAAGGAGAGCCCGCCTGGGCTGCCTTCGTCCCGATCTACAACTTCATCGTGCTGCTCCGGGTGGCGGGCCGGCCGAAGACTTGGGCATGGTTCCTGTTGCTGCCTCTGGTCCCCTATCTGGGGAGCCTCGCCCTGTTCGTCATTTCGATCATCGTGTTCAACGATGTGTCGAAGAGCTTCGGGCACGGTGGAGGGTTCACCGTCGGACTGGTGCTGCTCCCCTTCATCTTCTGGTTCATCCTTTGGCTGGGTAAGAGCGAGTACCTGGGACCGAAGGGGCCGGCTGCCATGGCCAACGCATTCGGCCAGTACCCGCCACCGGGGTATCCGCCACAGCCCGGATACCCACAGCCTGGTGGCTATCCGCCGCCGCCGCCACCGCCACCAGGTGGTGGCTATCCGCCACCGCCCATGGCTCCTCCGGCTCCTCCGGCTTCTGCCGCACCGCCAC
>Ga0194051_1001956_pt1 | contig 10372 bp, 15 predicted proteins | sample SepL2320m_MetaG_FD_161275 | JGI IMG/M metagenome (GOLD analysis project Ga0194051, IMG submission 161275) | Anoxic zone freshwater microbial communities from boreal shield lake in IISD Experimental Lakes Area, Ontario, Canada - Sep2016-L239-20m | ecosystem: Environmental > Aquatic > Freshwater >...
GGCGACATAGGAATAGTCTCACCAAACTAAAATCTTTGCACATATATCAGAGCCCCCACCGTATGGTGGGGGCTTATGGAGATACGTAGAACCAACTAATAATTTTTTATATCCTATGAAGTCACTTAGTAAACATCATCTAAAAATGATGTCCTTGTTTTTCTTAGGAACTATCCTAGTTCTTTTTTCTGCGAAGACTGTGAATGCTGATCCAGCTGCACCACCGGCATCACCTGTGAATCCAGAATGTAGGTGTATGCATACCGACAAGAAACCCTTAACAGAAGGTACTTGGGAAACCGCTTGTTATGATACAACTCAAAAGAAATTCATGATTTGTACAGGTGATCTCTGCCCTAAAAGTGGTGCATCCGGTGCCTGTAACCCCCTCACCGATGCAGTAGTAAAAGGCCCCTTTGCAGTCCCCACACTTGGTGACCTTCTGGGTAGTCTGATAAAAATATTCTTCTTTATCGCTGGTCTCATGTCACTGCTCTACCTACTTTTGGGTGCATTTGAATGGGTCAGATCAGGAGGAAAGGAAGAAGATATCGAAGGCGCACAGAAAAAGATCATGGCAGCTATCATCGGACTCATCGTCATGGTCGCCGTCCTAACCCTCGTCATCGTCATCGAGCAGGTCATATTCAGAGGAACTATCTGTCTAGGCATCTCATGTCCATTTAAATTGGGCGACATAGGAATAGTCTCACCAAACTAAAATCTTTGCACATATATCAGAGCCCCCACCGTATGGTGGGGGCTTATTTATATTGATTATATTTCCTCTATGATTTTTGATATCATGATCATATGATCATCGCTAGTTTACTTCGACTATTTTTCTTTGTTTCTATCTCCGCGAGTGCGATATATATTGTGCTGGGTATCATCGAGTGGATCAAATCCATGGGAAAGCCCGAGCTGATCGCTGATGCACGATCCAAAATCAAATATGGAGCGATTGGATTGATACTCTTGGGGATGTGTATGTTGGTTTGGAATGTGATCGGTTAGTCATCCTTGAATGTCTCCACTTCAGAATCTTGCATTTAGATCCTCTAGTTTGTTATAGTGAGAGCTACATGGGATCCGCACTCGTACTCAGTTTTGTTATCAGAAGCATATTTGCCATCGTTGGTCTTTCGTGCCTCCTATTTCAAGTGCTTCGCGCACTCGAGTGGGTGACGTTTATCCGAGATCCCGATCGCATCATCCTGGTCCAGAAGAAGCTCCAAAAGGCCACAGTAGTGTTGGCGATATATATCGGCGTTGTTAGCGCAATCGTGCTGATCGAGCAAGCAATCCCCTCAAAGCCCATTTGTCTCGGTCTCACCTGTACCTGGGGGGCTGATGCACTGGCACAGTTTGGGATCCGTTGAAATTTTACCTATATATGAGAAAACTATTCATCATCCTGTTCACCTTTTCACTTCTCTTTTCGCTTGCACAGCAACACATCTCAGTCGCCCATGCAAAACCCGAGATACGTGAGTGGGAGAAGTTAGATGCTAATGGGAAAGTTATACAAAATGAGTCCTGCACTGTCGATGGCGTCCCCACGCTCCAGTGCCTCGAGGTGGTCTACAACAACCTCCTCATTATGTCCTCGGGATTTGTACTCCTCGCGCTCTTTATCATGCTAGGGTATGGCGCATTCCAATTTATCACCGCGATGGGAGACACGGAAAAAATCACCGGAGGCATGAGCACTATCAAGTACGCACTCATCGGCATCGGACTCTTTGCAGTGAGCTATCTCGTGCTCTTTATCATCGATGAGGCATTCCTCGGCGGACAGGGGAAGATATTTGATCTAAAGATCCCAGGGCCTAATACCGGTTTAACACCGTAAAGTGGAATTAACAATTAACAATTAATAATTAATAATTGAAAATTAAATCTTGTAGCTTGGAGCTTTAACTGGTTATCTCGTCCCTGTAGGATAGATGATCTGGAGGGGGTTTTCCTGAGGGATGGGGCTCAGAAAAGGTTTTGGCTGCATCCATGAGGCGAGGACGATCCACACAAAAGCAGCGGTACCAATGGCGATCAACGCGATGCCAAACCACCTAAAGAATCGTTTCATGTGCGCGGAGGATTTGAAATATTCTTTGTTTTTCTGACGAGGAATAGTGGGCGACCCTGGACCTGACCAAATATCCTCCCGATATACTCACCGATCATTCCCAGTATGAGTATCTGTATGCCTGAGAAGAACATGATTGACACAAAGAGTGCGGTCCATCCCGTGACCCAGTACTCATGAGGGAGGATGAATCTCCGTACGAGGGCATATGCCATGCCCGTAAATCCAAAAAATGCAGTAATAAATCCGAGGTAAGTGACCAAGCGGAGAGGTTTTACCGAAAACGCAGTGATACCAGTAGTCGCAAAGCTGATCATCTTGCGCAGCGGGTAGTGGGTGACTCCCGCATGGCGCACTTGTCGATCAAACTCTACGACGGCGGTCTCATATCCACTCCATGCTACGAGTCCGCGGAGGAAGCGAGATGATTCGGGGAGCGCCTTCAGATAGTCCACTACTACTCGATCGAGCAGGCGAAAGTCTCCCACATCGGTCGGTATCTCTACCTCAGACAATCGATTGATTGTCCAATAAAAGAGTTGTGCGGTGTATTTTTTAAAGAAGCTATCCTTGGTGCGCGTGCGCCTTTTTGCATACACTATCTTGTATCCCTCGTGCCATTTCTTGACCAGTTTTGTGATGATCTCAGGAGGATCTTGGAGATCTGCATCGATGGAGACTACCGCATCACCTGTCGCATAGTGATAGCCTGCAGAGAGTGCGAGCTGGTGGCCAAAGTTGCGCGTGAGCGCTACGAGTTTGATGCGTGAGTTGTGTGTAGCATGCACTCCGATGGCATGGACAGTCTGATCAGTGGAACCATCATCTACAAAAATCACTTCATATTCATAGTGTGTGAGTACGGGCAGTAGACGTGCGAGGAGAACATTGATGTTGTCTTGCTCATTGAATACGGGAATCACCACTGAAAGAGTAAAAGGAGACATGGAGTGTAGTGTACAGCAAAGGTCAAATGCGTACAAGGATCCAGACGTAAATATTTAACTTTTCTCAGTGGGACCCGTTGACGCTGTCATTCTCGCGTCCCGCTTGGCGGGATAAATACGCGAGAATCCAATGCACAAGAATACATGGCTTTGGATCCACTCGTTCGAGGGGATGACGAACAAGTACGTAGAAAGATCGGATATCTACTTTCAATTGAAACGATGTTGCGGAGCTTGGAATTGAACCAAGTCTAGGAGATTATGAGCCTCCTGTGCGACCGTACACTACCCCGCATGGAAAGACTTAAGACTTAAAGCTTAAGACTTAAGATCAGATGGACAGTATATCACGGAGTGGGCGGTCAGCGGGGCTGAATTGGCTCGATTGTTGTACTGGGTGTTGGGATGATGATCAGCTCCTCGCCTTGATGCACCAGCCCCAGTTTGTTCCTCACAATTTTCTCAATCTCAAAAGGATTTGAGCTTTTGGCATATTTGAGCTGAAGCTTCTCATTTTTTATCTTTTCTGATTCGTATTCATTTTTGAGTTGATCCAAGAACTTTGTATTTCTGTGAAGGGCTGTTGCATTGCGCAGCACCGAGGTAAACAGGGTAAAGACTATAAATGCAAAGAGGAGGTGGTGCAGTTTGAGCTTCATACCCCCCATGATACACCATCTGACTCTCACAGAGTCAATTTGAGGGAATATTTGGTATAGTGCACTCTAATCATTACCCATTATTTTCACCCATGAATAAACTCATCCTCATTGCAACGCTGCTCGTGATTGGTGCTATCGTCTATGTATTGTCTCAGCCTCGCAGTAGCAAGCCAGCAGTGACCCTGCCTGATCTGAAAAATGTCAGCGCACCCGAGGCTCCTGTTGCAAAGACCGACTATTCAAAAGTAAAAACAGAAGATACAGTGGTTGGAACCGGTGTCGAAGTCGTGGATGGGAAAAAGGTTTCTGTCCAATATCGAGGGAAATTGACTAACGGGACTGAGTTTGACTCATCATACAGTCGCAATAGCGAGCCGCTCGAATTCGTAGTAGGCGCAGGACAGATGATCCCCGGGTTTGACTATGGAGTGAAGGGCATGAAGGTAGGCGGTACCCGCATGATCACCATCCCACCCGAGCTTGGCTATGGAAGTCGCGCGCAGGGTGACAAGATCCCCGCAAACTCCACGCTTGTGTTTGAAGTGACGATGGAGAAGGCAGAATAGTCTAATTGAAAATGGATAATTGAGAATTGATAATGCAAGGCACTGGAAAGTATGAAAAATCCCCTCCCTCCCCATGCAAAAAAGGTATTCCAAGGACGTCGTTTCGCTATATGGCAATGGGAGCAACAGATGTTTGATGGCTCGACAGCCACCTTTGAAAAAATTGGGCGTCCCGACAGTACCGACGTGATCGCAGTGACCACAGACAAAAAGATACTCGTTGACTACGAGGATCAACCGAATCACCTTGGATTTATCACCTTGCCCGGAGGTGGGCTCGACGGGGACGAGACGCCAGAGGAGAATGCGCGCAGAGAGCTCGCCGAAGAGACGGGATACACCTCTACTCAGTGGGAGCCCTTTATGCAGGTATCGCCTCACTCAAGTGTTGAGTCCATGACTCATTACTTTATAGCCAAAAACTGTGTCAAAACTCAAGAGACTCATTTGGACCCAGGGGAACGCATTCGCACCGAGGCCGTGTCATTTGATGACTTTATAGAGATCGCGTGCGGAGACACATTTCGAGATCAGATACTTGCCACATTTATTCTGCGATGTCGCCTCGATCCCCAGAGGATGGCGGACTTCAAACTGCGCTTGGGGTTGTGATGTTTGCAGGAGCCGCATGTGGTCGATAGACCAGGATAAAATAAGTCCCCGCACAGAGTATGAGTATCGAAGCAGTGACGATGCTCGCGGTCGGATCAAAGTTCGCGGCGAGTGCACCTGCGATCAGAGGTGGTATCCCCTGTGCGACTGCCTGCACAGATGAGCTGATGCCCAGTATCTCCCCTTGGCGCTCAGGGCCTACTGATCTGCTGATGAGTCCCATAAGCTTTGGGGTCGTGAGACTAAATGGCACCGCATAAAATGGCACGAGGACGTACAGCATCCATCGAGTATGGGCGAGCGGATAGATCGCCAGCGCAACGCCGACGACGATGATCGTGATTCTGACTATCTTGTGGTCGGGTATCGTAGTGGGGAGCTTGCGCAGGATAAACCCCTGGGTGATGATGATCCACATGCCCACGTATGCAAAGAAGAATCCGATCGTACTCTCTGTGAAGCCAAAATATTGGGTGAGATAGACACCTGCAAAGGAGGTGTAAAAGGTAAAGCCACCCTGGAAAAGGAGTGCGGTGATAAAAAGGGGAGTGACAGACTTCATAGTGAACGCCTTCATGATATTGCGTGCAGCTACGCCTGGCGTCAGGCGGAAGGAGGTGTTGATGTGTGTATGAGTCTCAGGCAACTGGAACTTGACTGATATCACATTTATGAAGCTCAATAGGGCCGCAAAATAAAAGGGAGTTGTAACATCTGCAAAGCGACTAAAGTCCGAAGACGAAAGGAGTCCGCCGATCATGGGTCCGAGTATGAACCCGAGCGCAAATGCAGATCCCACGATGCCAAAGTTTTTGGATCTGTTTTCACGTGTCGACACATCAGCGATGACAGCCTGTGCTACCGCGATATTGCCTCCCGTGAGTCCGTCAAATATGCGCGAGACGAAAAGGAGGGCGAGACTGTGGATATGGAGCCCTACTGCAAAGAGGATATAGGAGACACACGTGCCAGCCAGAGAGATGAGGAGGATGGGACGCCGCCCATATTTATCAGAGAGCTGTCCGAGGATCGGCGTCGCAAAAAACTGTGCGATCGGATAGGAGGCGGTGAGCAGACCGACGAGGTACGCACCTTGACGGAGGGTCAACCCATAATCATTCAGGAGAAAGTACTTGCTGTGAGGATTTGAAAAAAGCTGAGGGATGACGGGGATCAGGATCCCAAACCCGAGCATATCGAGGAAAATAGTGAGAAAGACGACGACGAGGGGCTTGTTACGCATAGAACCAGTAGTATAGTGTGTGTAAGCAAAATTTGTCATCCCGAATTTATTTCGGGATCTTTATATAAAAGATGCTGAAACCCTCCTCTTCGGCGGGCAGGCGAGTTTGGCATGACACATGAATGAATTTGACACATAGTTTTTAGTGCCCATACGCGAGTCCGTGGGGGCAGATTTGAGGTAGAATATAGATATTCAATACAGCAACGTTGATTTCCAGACTGACTGTCATACCGGCGAAAGCCGGTATCCACACACAATATACATGGATCCCGATTTTTATCGGGATGACATTGACTTGTATTTTCCCAGATTACCACTATGAAAATCATAAATAAGCACTTCTTTCGCGACTACGAGGAGATTGAGTCCTTTGAAGCAGGCATCTCCCTGCTTGGCGGGGAGGTGAAGCAGATCAAAGCTCACCAGCTGAAGCTCGAGACTGCGTACGTGAAGATCCTCAATGATGGCGTATACCTCATCAACGCAAATATCCCCAACTACCAGTTCTCATTCCCCCTTGGCTATGATCCGACACGCAGTCGCAAACTCCTCCTCCACAAACACCAGATACTCAAGCTCGAGATGAAGATGCACAAAGGCAACCTGACCATAGCTCCCAAGTCATGCTATACGAAGGGTCAACTGCTAAAATTAGAGATTGCACTGGTTCGCGGACGCAAAGATATCGAAAAGAAAAAGCTCGTGAAGGCGCGAGATGTCAGACTCGAACAACGCAAAATGCTCAAAGACTATATGAAAGGAGAGTGAGACAGGGGAAAATCTACAATCTGGAATTTACAGTGTCAAATAATACAAATTTAAATCCAAAAGCAGAACAGTTCTTAGTTCTCAACTTTCAATTATCAATTATTCATTCTTAATTATTCATTATTCATTACCCTATGGATGATCTCGACCACGCTATCAAACAGTCCGATTCACATACGCCCAAAGCATCAGCACGGGCTGAAAAGTCTATGATGGGATCGCTTGGCAAAAGTGTCACCACCTCTATCGTGCGCAATGTAGTGGGCATCATCACTCGTGCGGTGATGAAGTCCCTGATGGGTGGGAGCAAAAAAAGTTCCAGTCGAAGCTCCTATTAATACACGCTTATGGACGATATTGATCAAGCCATCCGCAAAACCAAACCAGCACCAAGTCAGGACTCGACTCTGGCTCCCGTTATGCCTCCTGCTGTACCACTCAAGCTCGTTGGTCTGGTGATCATCGCAGCGCTGATCCTGTTTGTGTGGCTGATACGGAGTTGGTACCTGAACCGCGAAGTGCATGTGGACTATTCGAACATTCCTCCAGCCGAAGCGGCGTATACGAAGATGCCAAAGCCGTTGGTTCACGGCGAAGTCTCCGGGCGAATGGAAGGCGCAAACGTTGAAGGTCGTGTAGTAACCTTTTGTTTGGTGAAGGAGTGCGAGATATACCAGAAAGGGAATGAGTATTTTTTGACGGGACTCAAAAAAGATATCAAACAAGTCGCCGTGGGGAGTGATGGTGCGTTTACTCAGCGTCTCCTCCCTGGTAGCTATTTCATGAATGCAAGAGGAGATAGTGGTGAAGTCCTTGCAGGTGTCCCCGTACGTATTGATATCAAAGCTGGTCAGATCGCAGTGTGGGACATACAGGCGAGGACGAGATAATTTCACATAGTACATAATGTAATAGTCAATCATATCGGTGACAGCAAGAGTGTTCACCATGCATGTCATCTTGAGCGAAGCGAAGCGGAGTCGACCGCGCCTGCCTCGCTCTTGCGAGCGCAAGGCGGGCAGGAAGATCCCTTATATATGAGATTCTTCTCCCGCCAGGGGCGGGATCAGAATGACCGTGCAGGAATCGTCATCGAATTAGTTGACTATTACAGCAATGACAAATATATATCAATCACTCATTCTTCATTATTAATTACTCATTACACTATGCCATCCTCATTTACCGATTCCATAACCGCAGGCTATCCCGCATCTGACTCATCACTCCTCCTCGGCGCCGCATCGCACGAGGGCAGGGTGCATCCAGAGCTCCCCATCGCGATACCTCTGCGTACCCTGAATCGCCATGGTTTGGTCGCGGGTGCCACCGGTACCGGCAAGACCAAAACACTTCAGCATATCGCTGAGTCACTGTCAGCCAAAGGGGTGCCAGTCCTTATCATGGATATGAAGGGTGACATATCAGGCATATCGCAACCTGGAGTGGAGGATGAGCGGATCGCCGCACGCGCAAAGTCTATCGGCATGCAGTGGCAGCCGAGCGCATCACCTGTGGAGTTTATGACGATATCTGAGGAGCCGGGAGTCCGTATGCGCGCGACCATCTCTGAGTTTGGGCCGATCCTACTGGCTAAGATGCTCGAGCTGAACGAGACCCAAGAGAGCATCATCTCACTCGTGTTCAAGTTCGCTGACGATCACAAGCTGCCTCTTTGTGATATCAAAGATATGCAAAAGCTCTTGATTTTTCTCTCAAACGAAGGCAAGCAACTCCTCGCTGATGGATATGGGGCAGTGAGTACAGCCAGCATCGGCATCATCCTGCGCAAGATGCTCGAGCTGCAGGGACAGGGAGCTGAGCGCTTTTTCAGTGAGCCATCATTTGAGGTGCGCGATCTCCTCCGCACCGATGCCAGTGGCAAGGGATACATCAATATACTCAGACTGACCGATATCCAAAATCGTCCGGGTATGTTTTCGACCTTTGTCCTCTCACTCGTCGCTGAGATATTTCAAAAGTTCCCAGAGGTAGGGGATCTCCCCCAGCCAAAGCTCGTCATCATGATCGATGAGGCACATCTCGTGTTTCGTACTGCTACCAAAACATTATTACGTGAGCTAGAGACTGTCATCAAGCTCATCCGTAGCAAAGGCGTAGGCATCATCTTTTGCACACAACTACCCACCGATATCCCGCCAGTGATTTTGTCACAACTCGGTTTAAAGATCCAGTTTGCTCTCCGTGCGTTTACGGCTATTGATCGCAAAGCCATCAAGCTCGTTTCCCAAAACTACCCAGACACTGCCTTTTATCAGACTGAGGATCTGATCACCCGCTTAGGGATCGGTGAGGCACTCGTGACGGCACTCGATGTGCGAGGTACACCGACGCCACTCGTGCACACGCTCATGGCGCCACCCACCTCGCGCATGGGCACGATCACCGATAGTGAGCTCCAGAGCTCCCTCTCAAGCTCCACACTCGTGGCAAAGTATGAAAAGACTATCGATTCTGAGAGTGCGCATGAGATCCTGACCAAAAAGTTTGCAGCAGCTGCGGGAGGTGACTCTGCACCAGCTGAACAAGGATCACTCGCTGACATGCTCGGCTCACTGCTGGGTAAAAATATGGGCTCGGTCGCGCGCACCGCGACCAATACCGTCGTGCGCAACGTCACCTCGCAGATTATGCGAAGTGTCCTGGGGACGATCATGGGAAGGAACTAATTCAAAATGCAAAAGGTAAAAATTAAAATAAAAACGAGGCATAATTTTCTTATTTGAACGATCTATCTGTCATCTCGCCCTTAGCTTCAATGCGTGTCATCTTGAGCGCAGCGTAAGCGGAGTCGACCGCGCCTGCCTCGCTCTTGCGAGCGCAAGGCGGGCAGGAAGATCCCTGGCATGTGAGATTCTTCTCCGCCGAATCGGCGGACCCGTCCGCCTGGGGCGGATCTGAATGACCAGGTAAAAATCAAAATGGCAGTCTCGATAGTACTACTGGGAAAATTATGAATTCTAATTGATTTGACATGGATAGTTCTAGACAGTATGCTGATTGAAAGGCACCCTTTTATAATCCTTTCATACCCCTATGGATATACTACGAAATCTTTTTTTTGCATATGTTGCTACAGTAGTCGCCTTCGTCTCACCCCTCGTCCCCACCACCATGCGCGCCAAAGTCAAAGTCCCCATGGCGAATGATTTGAGAAATGTATCTGCTACCGCGAGTGGGTCAGCTACCATCGTAGATGATGCAAATCTGATTGGTGATGCAAAAAGGGTGGTGATTGACGATGGTGCCCTCATCGGTGTCCCTACTCCTATCATAATCAATGATTCCCGCCTCATCGGCGATGCAGGAGGAGTGATCATAGACGATGGTGCCCTCATCGGTGTCCCTACTCCTATCGTTATCAGCGATCCTCCCCAAGTCATACCATGTATTGAGTCGCTTGTTTCACAAACTACTACTGCAACGCAAGTATCAAGCTGAGCCAACACTCAGCCGTGTCC
>Ga0194051_1001957_pt1 | contig 10370 bp, 9 predicted proteins | sample SepL2320m_MetaG_FD_161275 | JGI IMG/M metagenome (GOLD analysis project Ga0194051, IMG submission 161275) | Anoxic zone freshwater microbial communities from boreal shield lake in IISD Experimental Lakes Area, Ontario, Canada - Sep2016-L239-20m | ecosystem: Environmental > Aquatic > Freshwater >...
GCCGACGATCTCGAATTTGTCATGGCGGTCTGCGATGCGCTCGGCGTTGCAATCGAAAACCTATCTGCACGGGAGATTCTTTCGACAAAACTTGCGACAACAGCCGATGAAAACGCCCGGCTCAAACAACGATTAGGCGAAGAATCCCGGATGATCGGATCAAGCGCCGTGTTGCAAGCTATTCTCGGCCAGATCGGCCGTGTGGCGTCAACCAAGGCGACGGTGCTGGTGCGTGGCGAAAGCGGCGCTGGCAAGGAACTCGTGGCCCGTGCGATCCATGATGCCAGCGATCGAAAAAGCAATTCTTTCGTCTGCCTAAACTGCGCAGCGCTCACCGAAACACTGCTGGAAAGTGAACTCTTTGGACATGAAAAAGGAGCTTTTACAGGCGCGACCGAACGCAAAACGGGAAAGTTTGAGGCGGCTCATAAAGGCACACTGATGCTTGATGAGATTGGAGAAATGAGCCCGGCGATTCAGGCAAAGTTTCTCCGCGTGCTGGAGGGACATCCGTTTGAACGCGTCGGCGGGAGCGTGCGGGTGCAGGTGGATGTGCGGGTTGTGGCAGCCACCAATCGTAATCTTGAAGAGGCCGTCAGTGCCGGAGAGTTTCGCCGTGATCTCTACTTCCGCCTCAAGGTTGTCGAAATCTTTGTGCCGCCACTGCGCAAACGTCCCGAGGACATCGAGTCGCTGGCCCGGTATTTTCTCAAACGGTTTGCTGGCGAAACGGGGCGACGCATTTCTGACTTCACACCGCAGGCGATCGACGCCATGCGGGTCTATCACTGGCCAGGCAATATCCGTGAACTTCGTAACTGCATCGAACGGGCCGTCGTGCTTTCCCAAGACGATCGAATCGACGCTCACGAACTGGCCATGAGCCCGCTCTCATCGCTGGGAGATACAGGGAAAGCGAAGGCTGATCGCAGTGGCCCATTTGTGCCTGAGACTCTGGATGAAATAGAGCGGCGGCATGTGATGGCCACGATTGAAGCGGTCGGTGGCAATAAGACAAAAGCTGCCGCCATTCTGGGCATTGAGCGTTCCACTCTCGATCGAAGACTGGCCCGCTGGATTCGCAAGTAATTATTAGCTCGGCCGCGGATCACAAACAGACTTTTTCGGCTGCCCTAGAAGCCGAAGTAACGTTTCCAATCCTCGACATCAGCAGGGCTTGGTTCAGGCGGTTTGGTGTCGCGCGGTGCTCGAGCCCGGCGGCGACGGTCTTTCATCTCCGCCAGCCACGCCTCACTCGATACGGTGCCCGCCCGTCGCCTTCGGGCCGCGACCTGCAGTCGGCGATCGCTTGAAACAATCAGCAGGCTCGTGGGCGCATCGTCGTCCTCTAAAAATTCCTCAATCAGCGAGTCGGCATCGGGATACTCGCGGGCAAACCAAACGCGAATGCCTTTGTGCGCAAACCGACCGGGAAGCCCATCCGGAGCGTGTGCGGCATCAAAGACAACGATCGCTTTGCTGGCGTTTTCACCGAGTAGATCAGCCAACAAATCGAGCAGTGCCGTCCGCGATTGCTCAAAGCCCTTCGACCCGCGTTCGTCGCCAAAAACGCCCGATGCGTGTAGCAGATTGTAGCCGTCAATGATGATATTCATTGCAAGCTCGTACTCGTGAGGGCCCTTTTACACAAGTCTGTATTTGACGCGTCCGGCCACAATGGTAGCCACCGCCCGGCCCTTGAGCATCCATGAATCAAACGGCGAGTTGATACTCTTGGAGCGGAAACTCTTGACATCCACCTGCCAGGAAAGATTGGGGTCAATCAGCGTAATATCTGCCACAGCGCCCGGCCTCAGCGTGCCTCGATTCACGCCCAGAATCTGTGCGGGCAGACAACTCATCGCCTCCACAAGCCGTGGCCAGCCGATTCGGCCTGTCGCCACGAGTCGCGTGACTGCCAGGCCAACAGCTGTTTCTAAGCCCAGAATACCGAAAGGCGCACGATCGAATTCGAGCATTTTCTTTTCTGGCGCGTGAGGGGCGTGATCGGTTGCAATGCAGTCGATCGTGCCGTCAACGAGTCCGGCAATAATGGCCTCAACATCGACAGCGGTGCGGAGCGGAGGGCTCATCTTGTAATTGGAGTCGAATCCCCGTAGCCCTTCGTCGGTGAGCGTAAAATGGTGCGGACAGGCTTCGGCTGTGACGCGAGCACCCCGCACCTTTGCCGCTCGAATTAAGGCCACACCACCGGCCGTCGAGACATGCATCACATGCAAGCGACCATCCGTGACTTCGGCCAGCGCGATGTCGCGGCCGATCATCACCTCTTCCGCAGCCGCCGGCATACCTGTCAGGCCCAGCACCAGCGAGACAAGACCTTCGTGCATCACGCCACCGCGAGAGAGTTCTAGCACTTCCTCGTGGGCAAAAATTGGTTTGTCAAACATGCGGCAGTATTCAAAGGCACGACGCATCAACTCCGCGTCGTACACAGGCGCACCATCGTCGCTAAAAGCCACAGCCCCTGCCTCAACCAGTTGTCCAATCTCGGCCAACTCCTTACCCTCGCGGTTGCGACTCACGCAACCCACGACAAAGACATTACAGGTATCGGCTCGCATCGCCTTTTGATGGATAAACTCAACCGCGGCTTGCGTGTCGATCGGTGGCTCTGTATTGGGAATGCAGGCCACGCTTGTAAACCCACCGGCCAGTGCCGCCTGCGTCCCTGTTTCGATTGTTTCATCTTCTTCGCGGCCAGGCTCCCGCAGATGCACATGCATGTCGATCAATCCGGGAGTCACGATCAATCCAGCCGCATGAATTGTTTCGTCAACTTTTCCGATCGCGGTTTGTCCAATCGCAACTACTAAGCCGTCGCGGACAAGCAGATCGTCTGTGCGGTCGATGCCCTGCGAGGGATCGACAATCCGGCCACCGCGAATCAAGAGTGTGGGCACTAGACGAGCCTCCCTGCACGATGCCCAGTCTCACTCTTTGTACAATGGTCTGACTCTCGTGGCCCGCAGATGAGCCAGAGCACGCCCATCCGCACGGCCAATCCATTCGTCACCTGATCCAGAATCAGCGACTGCGGGCAGTCGGCGACATCCGCCGTCACCTCCACGCCGCGATTAATCGGCCCGGGAGCCAGAATCAGTAGTTCCTTTTTTGCCCGCTTGAGCCGGTCTCGATTCATTGCGTAGAGGTGGGCATATTCGCGAACCGAGGGAAAGGGCCGGGTGTTTTGTCGCTCAAACTGAATGCGCAACAAGTTGAGCACGTCGCAGCGGGGCACAATCGCATCGAGATCGTGCGAGACTTCCACGCCGAGCTCTCGCCATCGCTGCGAAACAAGCGTGGGCGGACCGCAGAGAATCACTTTGGCACCGAGTTTGATGAGACCCCAGAGATTGGACCTCGCCGTGCGACTGTGGGCAATGTCGCCAACGAGGCCAACGGTCACGCCTGCTAAATCCCCAAGGCGCTCGCGAATCGAAAAAATATCGAGCAGTCCTTGCGTTGGATGTTCATGCGGACCGTCGCCGGCGTTGATCACGCCGACACCCAGTCGCTGAGCCAAGAGGTGCGGCGTGCCAGGTGTGCCATGTCGCACGACCACCGCATTGATTCCCATCGCTTCCAAATTCTTAGCCGTATCGATGAACGACTCGCCCTTGGAAAGACTGCTACCGGAAGCAGAGAAGTCAATGACATCGGCGCCCAAGCGGCGGGCAGCGAGCGCGAAGCTCGTGCGGGTACGGGTAGAGTTTTCAAAAAATAAATTGACGATTGTAGAGCCAGACAACACGGCAATTTTTTTGCGGCACCCGTCGGTAGCCTCTTTGAAGCGACTGGCCGTATCGAGCAGCAGTCGAATTTCTTCCGGCGTGAGTCTTTCCAAATCGAGTAAGTGTCGATGAGGCCACGCTCTAGGAACTGCTTCCTGGTCAAATGGCGTGTCGTGGAGACTCATGATGGGGGGTCCAAACTACTTGGCCATTTCATGGCTGGCTACGGAGCCGAAGTTAGAAAACTGCCTTCGCACTCGCTCGATTCTAGCCATCTTTTCTCTTATCGAGCAACGAGTCTTACGCAGCTTGCCAGATCGAAGATCGCTTTTCCGGCTGACCTTGCCCCGGCGCGGCCCCAATTCCTATCCTCCACGGGTCAGGGTTTATGTCACGGCCCTGTCACTTCGTCACAAAGACAATTCCCACAATGCTCACAAACCTGATCGAGAGTCGGCTTTTCTGGGTCACGATGGCTTGTGGCTGTTTTGCGGCACAAGCAGGCTGCACTTCCGCGTTGAGCACAGCAGCCTTGCGTGAGGCCCTCCGCGAGTCAACTGACTACTCTGCCGATCGTCCGGCCATGAAAAAGGCGCGACTGGCTCAAGCTGCCAAGGAATCTCACAGCGGTAAGGCCGATCAGGCTGATGGCAGCCAAGACAGCGACGAGAATAGCGTCGTCAGCGATACCGATGATCAGACAAGCAACGCGCTGCGCAGTAGCGGCGATGATGCGACAGCCGATGCAACACTCAACCGCTCTGAGGCCGATGAAAAGCGATTGGCTGCAGCTCTGGATCGGGCAATTGAACGACTCTCAAAGGTAGGCGGAATGAACGAGTCGATGCAGGCGGCCTTGATCTCGACTTTGGAAAGCGCGCCCCCGGACGATTGGCCGGCTGTGATCGATGCCTTTGTCTCATCGCTTCAGGCGTCGCATAAAACTACCCCCGCAGCAATTCAATCGCTGCTTCCGGCACCGATTGTTGCCGTCGTCCACGCCGAGCCTATCGCGTCCGTTCCCACGCCCGTGGCTCCAGCCCCCGAACCTGTGGCAGCTATCGCGATCGCACCCCCTAAAGCCGCCGGCGATAGTGGCCTTGTGATTGCGGCAGATCAGATGAAAGCGGAGTCGCCAGCACTAGCCGTACAAAACGCTTGCTTTGTCTCGCGCGTTACCGCTTGGGGAGATGTCGATCGGTTTCATTCGGATTGTTTTGAGTCGGGACAAGATGTGATTGTCTATTTTGAACTTGAAAATTTGCAGTCGATTCAATCAAAGAGTGGGCATACAACAAGCATCGATACCGTCTTGCGATTGGTGGGGCCTGATGGCGAGCGCATCCACCAGTGGAGCTTTGATCCGATCGTGGAAACCTGCCTCGCCCATCGACGCGACTACTTCGCCCGTTACCTCATCCAGATTCCAGAAACGGCTCCGACAGATGGGTGTCGCTTGGAAATTGCCGTGACGGATACATCTGCTGGCACAACCGCACGGTCAACATTGCCGGTGGAAGTCGCCGCAAATACAACGGCACGTTAAGAGATCTACTGAGTCTCGACTCAAGGAAGGGGCGGCCGGAAAAGAGAAGGTCCCACGCCAGCTTATGGCGGTGGCAGCGGGCGAATCGGCCCGTTTTCTTGTACCGCCTCAATAACAGCCGGTGCGTTTGCGTCTGGCGGAAACTCTTCTAACTGAAGTAAGTCAGAGATGGTGACCGCGCCATTCCAGCGATCGGCCTGGGCCTCGACAAAAGCCAGTTCTGTTTCTGTCAGAATACGCTGCGCCTGCAAGAGACTGAGGAATGTGACCTCGCCTCGCGCGTAGAGTGTTTGCGTGAGCGAGACGGTTTCGCGGGCCTTTGGCAGAATGTATTCCTCATACCACTCAACGAGTCGCTGGGATGTGCGGTAGGTCGCAACCGCCTGAGCAGCCTGCGTGGCCAGTTCGAGTTCAATCACGCGCAAATCAGCTCGCGAAGAAGCGATGTCAGCGCGGGCCGAACGAATATTACCCTGATTGCGATCGAAGAGCGGCACCGTCATCATCACCTGCACAAGCCCCTGATCCATGGCTGGAATGCCGACTTGTCGCTGATAGCCTCCCATGAGATTAATATTGGGAATCGGTTGTACCGCGGCCCGCTCGAGCATCCACTGGGCCCGAGCGATATTAGCTTCGGCCGCACGCGGTTGGGCATTGGCTTGGACAACAGCCTCCTGCAGGGTTTTCAATTCAAATTGCGGTAGCTTTTGGAACAGGTCGGCGTCGAGCGTGCCAATGTCGGCCCGCGGTAGGGCAATCGCTGTGGCCAACTGCCGTCGACCGGTTTCAATGTAGACCGAAGCATTCAGCAATCGAACTTCCGCACGGTCTCGTTCAATGCTCCAAAAGAGGACGTCTGCTCGCGTGCCTTCGCCGGCCTGGGCTAATTGACTCCCGATTTCATAAGACCGCTTGGAAATATCGAGTAGCAGTTTGTAAATCTGAACGCGACGCTGTGAAACGAGCAAGGCGTAATAGCTTTGACGCACTTCCCGCAACACGTCAAATCGCGCGCGAATCAGCATATATTCTGACTGCTGCACCTCCCTCAATGCGGCCTGCTGCGCCAGTCGTAATTTTCCAGCCGTCACAAAGTCTTGTGCCACCGTGCCACTCCACTGACTCTCAGCCCCGGCTATCTGCGGTGAGAGTCCAGCCATCACAGGATTTGGATAGAGCTTGGCCTGCACCGCCTTGCCCCTAGCAGCTTCGATGGAGGCTCTTGCGGATCGCAGCTTGGGATGGCTGCGTTGGGCGAGATCGACAAACTCTGCCAGCGTTTTGGGGGTAGGACCGTGGAGCGACGGCTCTGGCGAATTGAATAAGTGAGCTCCGTCAGCCAGTGGTTCGCTAGGCACGCTTTGCGGTGGACTCAGCGGCACACCCGGCTCGGCAATTCGCAAGGGATCACTCTGCTGCGGCCACTGCTCAGCACCGGAAGCTGGGGTGATCTGCCAGCAACACAGGCCGACTACCGCCAAAGCCACGCTTCTGAAGCGTGGCTGCTGAGAGTCGCGTGTCTGGTAAAGTTGTTGCACGATTCAATCGACTTCATGATCGGCCACTGCTTGGAATCTCTTGCTCAATCGGCATTCCTAACCGAATCGCTTCAAAAAACAGTTACTCATGGCAAACTTTGTCGGTGACAGCTGCGCTTTCTAGAACACTGGGTAGAGTAGGATTCTTAGGCAGCTGCCTTTCAATCCTTCTGAAAAAAGACCACCGAATAACTCCCTTGCACACACCTGTGGAAAGCCTCTGGACAGCCCGTGCAGAGCCTAGAGTTACCCCTCGTGCTTAGTCTTTGCGTTCAGTCTCTGAAAAACTTTAGTTTCACTCGGCAGAAGCGCTAGCCGTCATCGATTGGTAGGATCCTCGCATGACTCCCGTTCTTAAAAATTCTTTCGGCGTGCTCGCTTCGCTCTTGTCGCTGGCATTCCCGATGTTTTTAGGTCAGGTGGGGCAGGTCCTTTTACAACTCACCGACACCGTGATGATCGGGCACTTGGGAGTAGTGCCACTGGCGGGTGCTGCCTTAGCGGGCAACTTTGTCATGGTCACCCTCTACTTTGCCTCCGGTGCCGTGGGGGCTGTTGGCCCTCGAATCGGTCACGCCTTTGGGGCCAAAGACGATGCCGCTGTGGTCAACACTCTCCGCGCCGGGATTCTGTTGGCCGCGATCATAGGCCTCGCGATTGCCCTTGTTCTGACAGCTTTAGTGCCATTGTTGGGTCGGCTGGGCCAACCGCCGGAGGTGGCGGGTATCTGTGGCGGCTATCTGATACTGATCGCTTGGTCACTGCCAGCTGGAATCGTCGCGATGGTGCTCAGCCAAGCGGCCGAATCGGTCAATCGGCCTTGGCCAGTGCTGGGATTCATGATCCTTGCGGTGGCTGTCAACGCACTGCTGAACTGGTTGCTGATCTATGGGAATGGCGGGTGTCCAGCACTTGGCCTCGATGGAGCTGGGTGGGCCACCTGCTTGACTCGCTGGCTCCATGCTGCAGCGCTAGCGATATGGATCGGCCTGGATCGTGGCCTAGGTCGCTATCCCATTGGGCCATTTTCCGTGATCCTCAATTCCAACAGCCGGCGTGAACTTGGAATCTTGTTTCGATTTGGCCTGCCTGCTGCAGCGCAGGATATTCTGGAGGGAGGGGCCTTTGCCGCAGGGGCGCTCATGCTGGGCTGGGTTGGCACCACTGCCCTAGCGGCCAATCAGGTGACGCTGGGCATCGCGTCGCTGGCGTGGATGTTTCCCATCTCGCTGTCGATGGCCACCTGCGTCAGAGTGGCACATGCGATCGGGGCCGGCGATCTGGCACAGGCCCGCCGCACGGGGATCGTCGCGGTGCTATTGGGCGCTGGCCTGATGGCAGCCTGCGCCGTTGTCTACACAACATGCGGCATGTTTTTAGCCCAACTTTTTACCGACAACGACGAGGTGGCTGGCTTGGCCGCCACGCTGATCACCATTGCCGGTATCTATCAGATTTCAGATGCCATACAGTCGGTGAGCCTTGGAGCCCTACGAGGCCTGCTCGATAACCGCGTTCCAATGATCGCTAACTTTGTCTGCTACTGGCTGTTCAGTCTGCCGACGGTCTATCTGCTGGCTTTTTACGCTGGCTGGGGAGCCCGTGGCGTGTGGATCGGTTTTTTGCCGTGGATGGCACTCACCGGACTATTCTTTCTCTGGCGATTTTTACGGCTGACTGCCGCAGAGACAATACCGGCCTCAGCAGAGATCCGCGCATTATTGCAAGCGGCCCCACTCAATCGTCTTTGACATAAGGCCGCTGCCAGCCACCATTTCAAAGCCATTAGGGGCCGTCATGCGAATCTGCATCGGCACAAACGCCCCTCGCTTCATCGCAAATATTTCACCCCGCCATGTGTTGCTGGCCGGATCAAAAACAATTCCACGCAGCAGTCCTGTATTCACCATTGCTGGATTGACTGCCTTGAGCACAACGCCCGTGTATTGTCCGCCGGCGTTGGCAATTTGCACGCTCACATCCATATCAGCCGGTTTCCAGACGCCGACAATTGCATCGGCCGGGCTGGCTGGCTGCTGAGCGACTGGTGATTCGGCAAGGGAAACGCTGGTAAATAGAACGCTAACGCAGAGTGAATAAGTGAGTAGTCCAAGGATTCGATGGGTGAGCGACATAGAAATACTTTCCCTCTAGAGCTAGAAATAAAAGGGGACATCCGTAAGCACGACTCTAGAAATTGGTGATAAAGATTGAAAGAGCAATTCAGCTAGGCACATCAAGGCCTTGCATGGGCCAAAGCTTGTTGAACTGCGATCCATTCAAGCAACTCCGCCACTGACGCGACTATTTTTCTGGCACCGGCCTGCTCAAGTTCGGCATAGGTCCCATACCCCCAGAGCACACCAACAGACTGTAAGCCGCTCGTGTGTGCTGCGGCAATATCGTGCCGCCGATCTCCGATCATGAGCGACGGTTCTTTATCTCCCTCAAGAGACAACATATAGCGCAGCAGAATACTCTTATCGCAGCGTTCGCCCGACAGTTCTGATCCATAAACGGCGACAAACATGTCTCGCAGTTTGAAGTGCGTGAGGATGGCCTCGGCATAGACGTGTGGCTTTGATGTCACGACCAGAAGGCGATGGCCGTCAGCCACAAGCTCGGCCAGCGCATCAGCAATTTCTGGATAGACCTCATTTTCAAACATTCCGACAGATGCAAACCGCTGGCGATACAACGCGATCGCCCGCTCCAGCAGAGCCGTCTCGGAACTTTCCAGAAGCGTTGCAAAGCTCTCTCGAAGCGGCGGGCCAACGCACCAGTAAAGGTCTGCCGAGGATGGAGCGATTCGGTTTAAGCCAAGTAGCGCGTGCTGAATGCAACGCGTGATACCAGACCCCGGATCGGTCAGTGTGCCATCCAGATCGAAGAGTAAACGCACGGGGGTTACCTTCAGTAGAAACGCGGTGACAAAGACATAGCTCCACTTTCAATGCTTTCGGGATCACGATGGAGCGGCAGGATCTTTGCTTTCCAATGCCGGCGAGCACGAGCGAATGGTATACGCGAAAAACTGATCGCAATACAACGGCGGCATTAGATCGCGAGTGGCGACCGGGAGATGTGTGATCGGCAAGATCCCGCACTTCTCGGAACGTGTCAATGACTTTGAGACATCTGCGGAACGAATGTAGTGTCGCGGGGTAGTTCAAGTGTGCGGACGGTTGGCCGATTTTCGGGTGGGTTGATCCAGACTTCCGCTGCCGGCGTAAGCGGCCTCGGACGAATCGCTCCGGTTGGCGGGCATGGGCGGCGGCCAGCACGGAGGCCCGTGCCTCGAGGACTGCCGTGGCTTGGCCGGTGTGCACGACGGCCGGTGTCAGCAGACCGATTCCAGAGTGGCAGTGCTCCTCGTTGTGCCAGCGGAAGAACCCGCGGCAGAAGTCGAGTCCGTGGAAAGTGACTGGCGAAGCGGTCTGGGAAGTCGGGCCGGTACTCGAGCGTCTTAAACTGGCTCTCGGAGAAGGGGTTGTCGTCGCTGACATGGGGTCTGCTGTGGGACTAGGG
>Ga0194051_1001960_pt1 | contig 10365 bp, 10 predicted proteins | sample SepL2320m_MetaG_FD_161275 | JGI IMG/M metagenome (GOLD analysis project Ga0194051, IMG submission 161275) | Anoxic zone freshwater microbial communities from boreal shield lake in IISD Experimental Lakes Area, Ontario, Canada - Sep2016-L239-20m | ecosystem: Environmental > Aquatic > Freshwater >...
CAGTCCCACCGGTGTCGCGCGAACGGGCCCGATCAACCCGATAAAAGCGCTCAAAAATCCGATCGAGATCACGCAATGGAATACCCACACCGAAATCGCGTACACGAATCTCTACCCAATCTGAATCGACGAGTGCAGAAACCTCGACGGACGAATCAGGTTCTGAATATTTCACCGCATTCTCCACCAAATTGCTGACTGCCGATACGAGTTGACGCCGATCACCAATCGCTTGCATGCAAGCATCAGGCGTGTTCATCACTACTTTGATTGAATGAGTAGCGGCCAAGGAGCGACCACGTTCAATTGATTCCTGCAAAATTGATTCAACCGACACAGGGTCCTTGACTGCTTCACCACCGAACTCAATGCGTGATAATTCAAGCAAGTCATCGATTGTGCGCCCGACACGGATGGCTTCATCCACCATTTTTTCCGACAATCGGTGAATGATATCCAGATCGTCCTCCTCTGCCAGAGCCTCAGCCAAAACCGCCAATGCGCCAACAGGCGTCTTTAATTCATGACTGATGTTGGCAACAAAATCGGTTCGTACCGTATCCACCAAGTGCCGTTCAGTGATGTCTTCAATCATCGCCACGGCACCGCCGCCTTCCAGAGGTGAAGAAAAAACCGCCACTACTTTACGAGGAGGACCGAAGAGATCAATGATTTGGCGACCTGTGCGCCCGGCTAGGGCCCCAGACAAATGAACTTCAACGGCTTCATCAACGAGAACATCTGAATGCACTGCGCCAGTCAAACCAAGCGCCAAAGTATTGCGAAAAATCACCGTACCATCGGCATCTGCAACGACAACTCCCACCGTCAATGAGTTGACAGCATCACGCAATGTCTCTGCAAATGCCTTTTCAGCATCACTTGACTTAACTGCTGCTTTCTCGTCTTCAGAAGCGGATGAGTGCTTAGCAGCGCTCTCTGATCGCATGAGAAACTTGTTGATGAGAATACCCACCGCTATTCCGAATGCGAAGACAAGGATCCAGCCCATCGTCAGACTCCACTCGGAGCATCAAACTCAGTTTGCGTGCGTCCCGCACGACGATGATCTCCCGAAGCCGGTATGACACCAGTAATCAAATACTGCACTGAGTGCGCCATGTTCACTGCGTGATCGCCGATACGTTCGTAAAAGCGGGCAGTCATCGCCATTTGTATGGCAATTGGTAAGTCAATGTTGCCTGCAGTGTGCGATTCAAATATTCCCTGGATGAACTGCCTATGCAGGTAATCCAAGAATAGATCCATGTCATCCACGGCTTTGGCCATGGGTAAATCCAGATCGGCGTACGCCTCAATCGCTTGGCGAAAAAGAATCTGGGCCTGCGACCCCATCCGGCCGATCAGTCCGCGCAATTTCGGATCAAGTTCAAAACCGTGAATCCGGCGCGCAACCTTGCAGATATTGACTAATAGATCCGCCGAACGTTCTATGTCGGCCGACATCTTCATAATCGCCACGGCGTGACGAAGTTCCCCAGCGACTGGCGAATGAAGAGACATCAGATAAACACAACGCTCCTCTAGTTCAATTGTGCGTGCGTCAATCTCATCATCTCCCAAGATTTGATAGGCCGCGCCTTCCAAATCTTGTTCAAGTAAAATCTGCGTAGCCCTTGGAATGCTTTCCACCACACTTGCAGTGATCCGTAAAAGTTCGGCACGCATCTCAAGCAACTCTTCGTGGGCAACGCGATTCATGTGTTATTGAACCTTTTGTTTGGTGAACTTACGGTTACAAAAAGTATTTGATCCGTCTAAACACGAAGTCGCCATTTTGTGAAGTAAAGATGAACGAAAGGTAAATTCAATCATCTCTTGCTATGTCCTGGCGGGGAATTTGCAGCCCCCAAATAGGCGTGGGGTCGTTAACAACTTTCTCTCGATGACGAGCCGCTCCCGAGTGTTCAGGTAGCCATCCGGTGACTTGGAAACGAACTTTCTCACCGATGTTCACAGCATGATCACCAATGCGTTCATAAAAACGTGCCACCACAGCAAGTTGAATGGCAACTTGGAGATCGATCCGGCCAGCGGCATGTGACTCAAAAATCGCTTGGATAAATTGTCGTTGCAGATCATCAAGGAATGAGTCCATGTCATCAATGGCAGCCGCACGCGCATCATCCATTGACAGATAGGCGCTGGTCGCCTCACTAAACAAGTGCCGCGCCTGCTCGGACATTTTCAGAACTAGTCCCCGCAACTTTGGATCAAACTCATGTCCATGAATACGACGCGCCGCTTTGCAGATGTTCACTGTTAAATCCGCCGATCGTTCAATTTCTGCACATATTTTCAGCGCTGAAATGACCTGCCGTAATTCTCCCGCCACCGGGGCCTGCAGGGCCAGCATCTGGATACAGCGTTCTTCTAAATCAATCGTTCGCAAATCGACTTCATCATCAGCCATGATCATTTCCTCAGCACCGGCGAGGTCCTGTTCAAGCAAAATCGAAGTGCACTTCGGAATGCTTTCAACAACGCCAGCTGAAATACGAACCAGCTCTTGACGGATATCTTCCAATTCTTTGTGGAATGTTTTACGTGCTTCTGTCATCTCAAATCCTTCTTCAGCCGAAGCGTCCAGTGACGTAGGCCTCTGTCCGCTCATCAGAGGGTACCGAGAACATTTTGTTAGTGGTGTCGTATTCAACAAGTACGCCTGTACGTCGATCACTCTCTGTGTTCATCTCGGTCGTAAAGAATGCAGTGCGGTCACTCACCCGAGCGGCTTGTTGCATATTGTGAGTCACGATAATGATCGTGTAATCCTTCTTGATCTCCTGCATTAAATCTTCAATGCGCGCAGTGGCAATTGGGTCAAGGGCCGAACAGGGTTCATCCATCAAGATCACATCTGGTTGAACGGCAATACAACGCGCAATACACAATCGCTGCTGTTGACCTCCCGACAATCCAAGAGCAGATGCCTTGAGTCGATCTTTGACCTCATCCCACAGGGCTGCACGGCGAAGTGACTGTTCAACGAGGTCATTGAGATCTACCTTGGACATGCCACCTGTTAAACGAGGGCCGTATGCCACATTGTCAAAGATGCTTTTCGGAAAGGGATTCGGTTTTTGAAACACCATACCGATACGACGCCGAACCTCATTAGGATTCACATCCTCGTGATACAGATCAACCCCGTGATAGTCAATGCGACCCTCAACTTTTGCGGAATCAATAAAGTCATTCATGCGGTTCAGGCAACGCAGAACAGTCGTCTTGCCGCAACCAGATGGACCAATGAAGGCAGTAATTTCATGCTCGCTAATGTCAAGTGTGACATCGCGAACGGCACGGAATTCGCCATATTTAACGCTCAGATCACGCACTGCAAAAATAGGCAGATCCGTGGAATCACTTCTCACCTGCTGCTCCTGGGCAAGTGACGTCGATACGTCTTCACCGACTCCGAGCGCAACAGATTCTTGTGGACTGTCGGATTCACTCATCAGGTACCTACCCGCTTTGCCTCAAAATGGTTTCGTAAAAAAATTCCGATGATGTTGAACACCAAAACCAGAGCCAAAAGAACCAGCCCTGCGCCGGCCGCCGCATTGGACCAACCGATATTTCCCCCACTTGAATCGGGCCGCCCAGACCAACTGTAAATCAACATTGGAATTGCCGTGAATTTGCCCGAGAGAGATGTCTCTGGCAAGAGACCAGTAATCGCCCCAATCATGATCAGGGGTGCGGCTTCACCTAAGGCGCGTGCCAACGCTAAGACGGTGCCGGTGAGGATTCCTGGCATTGCGTAAGGGACCACATGATCGCGCGTGACTTCCCAGCGCGAGGCACCGACCCCGTAACCAGCATCACGCAATCCCATAGGCACTGCTCGAATAGCTTCCATACCGGTAATAATCACCACAGGTAAAACTAAAATCGCCAAAGTTAAAGCGGCAGCGACGACCGTCCCGCCGTTAGTGACGGGCTTGAGCCAACCCACAAAAATAATCAGCCCGAGAACTCCATAAATCACTGCTGGCACCCCTGCGAGGTTGCGAATATTGATAACAACAAATCGGTTCAAGCGATTTTGTGCGGCGTACTCCTCAAGATAAATCGCAGCACCAAGGCCAAGGGGAACGGCGATTAAAAGGACGCCAATCCCGATAGCAAATGAACCAAACAAACCAGGCCAAATTCCAACTTGGTCCGGCTCTGAGCCAATGGTGCCACTCAAGAAAGAAACACCTCGTTCGCTGAAGGCGGGGATTGCCTGAGTGACGATTCGTGCCAGCAGAGAAAAAAGTGTGAGCAATGTGAAGGTCACCGCTATCAGCAAAGAAACACTCAGCGCAATTGAAGGGAAATGACGTTTTTGTTGAGTGATTGCGTGGCGTACTTGCGTCCTCGTAGCAGAGCGTTGGGAATCGGTGACAATGGCCATGATGTCCTAGTACTGCTGCCGAACACGTTGAACGAAGCGATCGCCAATGACATTAAGCCCCATGGTCATCATGAACAGTAAAAATCCAACGAAGAACAAAACTTGAAATGGTGCACCGGAATTGACTTGATCCGTGCCACCTGCGGCATTGGTCATAGCCGCGGTCATTGTGAGACCGGGCTTGAAAGGATCAAGAACTCTCGGACCCGAGCCATCTCGCCCACCCGCCATAGCGGCGACCATCGTCTCACCAATGGCGCGAGAGGTGGCGATGATGAATGCCGCAACAATGCCAGAGACCGCTGCTGGCAAAACGATCCTAATCGTGGTTGTACTTTTGCGAGCGCCAATGCCATAACTGGCCTCGCGCAATGATGAGGGAACAGCTCGCAACGCGTCTTCGCTGATTGAGGCCATGATGGGGATCACCAAAACACCGATGGCTAATCCAGCGACCACCATATTGCGTGACTGGTTTGGAGAAAATATTGGATCAACAATATTTGGGGCAATAAATTTGAGTGCGAAGTATCCAACGATCACCGAGGGGATGCCAGCCAAAACTTCGACAATCGGCTTGAGAATTTTGCGCACTCTCGTTGGAGCGAATTCGCTGAGGTACACCGCTGTTCCCAAACCAAGGGGCACAGCGACCAACATTGCAATCGATCCCATCAACACACTGCCCATCACGATTGTGACGAGATCAAATCGCTCTCGCCGGGGGAACCAACCGGGGGCCTTGCTTGAATCTCGCAACACACCGAAATCCCAACCGATTGACCTGAAGAAGTCAATACTTCCGCGAGCGAGGACAAATAAAATCAGTGTGCTAATGATGATTGTCATGAATGCAGAACCGCCCAGGAGTTGCTGCATCCGGCGGTCATGAGAGCGGCGTCGCGGATCCCCTGAGAGATCCGCAACAGCCAGCAACCCATTCACAACTCTTAGCCTCGCGCTGCCCAGGCATCAACCGATGACTGCTGCTTAGCGGCATCCAGATTGACATACCCTGCAGCAGCAACCTGCTCGGCACCAGCAGCCGACAAATACAGGTCCACAAAGGTTCCGATGGCTGCATTTTCTGCAGCCTTGGCCTTATTGACGTAGATGTACAGCGTGCGCGAGAAGGGATACGAGCCGTCAGCAATTGTTTCATCCGTCGGAGTCACGCAAGCACCTTCATCATTGGCGATCGCAATGGCCTTCATCCGCCCAATTTCAGCCTTGTAGTAGGCATAGCCCACCCATCCGAGAGAGGTGTCAGCACTTTCAATGCCATCAACAATGACGTTGTCATTTGGGCTGGCGGTGTAGTCAGCGCGGGCGATGACTTCAGTACCTCGATCACCGGCGATGGACTTGAAGGCAAATTCCACGAACGAGTCATAGGTGCCACTCTCTTCTCCAGGTCCATAGATACTCAACGGCGCATCTGGCAAATTGGCATATGCGGATCCCAATTCAGTAGCGAGGGTATTGGCATCGGCCCAACTTGAAAAACCTTCTGATTCGGGTCCAATCAAGGCGTATAGGGCGGCCTTATCAAGACATTCGACCGCAGTATTCTTGGCGCTAGTCGCCACAGTCAGTCCATCAATGGCAACTGCCAGTTCTAGATACTCAATTCCGGCATCGGCGCACAGAGTCGCTTCCGCTTCTTTGATCGGGCGTGATGCACCAGTCACATCACCGTTACCCGCACAGAACTTCTTGAAACCGTCACCGGTTCCTGGTCCTTCAACGGTGACCTTAAGATTTCCTCCGTCTGAGGTTTTCGCAAGTTCGCCGACTTTGATGGATATCGGCTCAACGGTTGATGAGCCCGTGACAAACACACTTCCACCAGCAGGGATCGACGATGACCCAGTTGAGTCGGGGGTTGAGACACTCTCACTACCGCCACAAGCGGCGAGAGGAATTGCTACTGCACAGGCGGCCACAAGGGCCCAATTCTTATATTTCATCTAAATTTCTCCTTTAGTTAAAGGCAAGCGATGTTCAACATGCAGTGAAAACACTAAGAAGGACACCTTTCGTTCACCTTATGTTCAGATGAACAAAAGGTTAACGACTAGCAACATGTTGGGTGCGGCTTAATCGCGCGGATTGCGCCGAGTTTGCCGGTGTGCCGCCCATTCATACAAAAGTCTCTGGGAATGCGGTTCAAACAGGGTTGGACCGACTCGCATCCATGAATCATCGGGCATGAGTTCAAATGCTGGGACATCATCTGCCAACAAGGTGGTCAATGTCTTATCCAACCACTCCTGGTGTTTGGGGTGTGACAGTGGGGTGAGTACTTCGACGCGTTTGTCAAGATTTCTGCCCATCAAATCTGCTGAACCGATGAGGTGTAAGGGCTGGTTTTCCCCTTGACCATTGCCAAACCGAAAAACCCGTGAATGCTCGAGGTAGCGACCTAAAACTGAGCGTACCCGGATATTCTCACTCAGACCAGGGACGCCGGCGCGCAAACAACATAGACCTCTGATGATCAAGTTGACCTTGACCCCTTTTTGACTCACGGCGTATAACTCGTTGACCATTTCCGTATCGGCCAGTGAGTTCACCTTGATCGTGACATGACCTCTCTCGCCCATATCGCCTTCGTTGCGGATCAACTCAATTAACCGTGAACGCAATTGGTGCGGGGCAACAATGAGGCGACTGTATTTCACCTCACGGCTATAGCCCGTGAGATGATTAAACAGCTGAGCAGCATCAGCAGTGATATCGGGTTCACATGTGATGTAACCAAGATCTTCGTATAACCGTGCTGTTCGAGAGTTGTAGTTACCTGTACCAAGGTGCGCATAACGGCGTAATCCGTCATTGTCTTCGCGCACCACCAAAACACATTTGGCATGAGTTTTTAATCCCACCAAACCGTAAACCACGTGGACCCCGGCGCGCTCTAAAGCCTTCGCCCACGTCACATTGGTGGCCTCATCAAAGCGAGCCTTAAGTTCCACCAACACCGCCACTTGAACTCCACGTTCCGCAGCCAAAATGAGATGCTGAGCGATGGGACTATCTCCACTGGTGCGGTACAAGGTCATCTTGATACTTTGAACACGCGGGTCGCCAGCGGCTTGTGCAACAAACTCTTCAACGGAACTAGCGAAGCTTTCGTACGGATGATGCAGCAGCAAGGCGCGCTCTCGAACAACTGCGAAAATTGAGCGACCAGATTCTTCGGCTGCCGCTAATCGACCAGCGGTCACGGGCTGCCATTGATCATCCTTGAGATCGTTGCGATCAACCGCATGCATTTGCCAGAGGCATGCGGGATCAACGAGCCCATCAACAGCGAATACATCTTTTTCGCTGAGATCATGCTCAGTGATCAACAACTCGCGCATCTTGGTTGATGCCCGGTGGTCAATCTCAAGACGGACTGCACGTCCGTATCGACGCTTGCGTAACTCAACCTCAACGGCTTGTAACAAATCCTCGGCATCTTCATCCTCAAGGGCCAAGTCGGCATTACGTGTGACACGAAAAATCGTCGCCTCATCTGTTTCCATACCAGGGAAAAGACTCGCTAGAAACTCAATGATTACTGTCTCAACTGGTATGAATCTACTCCCACCAGGTAGCACCAAAAGTCGTGGGAAAAGAGTAGGAACTTTGACTCTGGCAAACCGCTGCTCACCGGTGAGGGGATTGCGGACAATGGTCGCCACGCTAAAGGCGAGATTTGACACATACGGAAAGGGGTGCGCCGGATCAACGGCCAGAGGCGTGAGAATCGGAAATATCCGATGATCATAAAAATCTTTGAGATAAGCGACTTCCGATTCTGATAGTTCGTGCCATTCGCATAACTCAATACCTTCGCGCTTCAGTTGCGGAAGCAGGACATCAAACAACAAACGTTGTTGCCGTTGACATAATTCTTGGACCCGCTCAAGAACCTGCGCCAATTGTTGCGCAGGTGTGAGGCCATCGGGCAACAGCGAGGTGATGCCGGCGGCTTCTTGAGCTTTCATCGCGGCAACACGAACCTGAAAGAACTCATCCAAGTTGGAGGAGAAGATGGCGCAGAACTTCAGCCGTTCAAGAAGTGGGATCCCTGGTTCAGTGGCCAAGCGCAAGACGCGCTCATTGAAGTCAAGCCAACTCAGTTCTCGGTTTAATAAACGATGATCCACTGGGATCCCATTCAATAGTGACACCACTCACGGTGCGCTCTTGTTTACCGGATGTTCAGGAAATATCCTCGTCAAATCCAAGATCCCATTCGACAGTGACGTTTTCACGTTCTCCGTCTCGCGCAATTCGCTCACGGTTGCGCTTGAACTGGGGATCGGTATAAGGCAATAGAACTAAACGTGCCATGGCTCGCGTACGGAATTCCTCAATGACGGTCCGATCACCAAAATCGCCCACGATGTCCCAGTGCGGTGACACCGGTCCGAGAAACACGATGCGGACGTGGGCACGTGCGGGTTCATGTGAGGTCTGGACATCTGACATGGCGAACTCCTTCTTGGTCAAAGACCGAAACTTGCCCCAAAAGGCGTTCTTTGGCGGCGAAACCAAAAATATCTTTCTAGGGAAAGTGCTGGTCAGGCAAACTCTATCGGCGACATTGCCCCGTGAGAACCGACCCTGACTGGTTCTGGGCTCATTGGCGTGCTTAACTGATCGTGGTTGGGAACTCACGGGTTCACTATGAACGTCTCATAGTGACTAGGGAGTCATCGACTTCTCAGAGGGCGAAGCGGGCGGAAACCACCTTCGCACAAGGAGAAATACAACATGAATGAAGACTCAATAGCCTCTTGGATGGCAGATGGCGCTTGTCGCGCCTATTCACCCAACACGTTTTTCCCTAGCGATGGGGTTGGCGTCGACAAGGCCCGGAAAATCTGCGCTACTTGTTCGGTGACGGTCCCCTGCTTGGAATATGCGCTGGAAAACCACATCGACCACGGCGTGTGGGGCGGGTGCAGCGAGCGTGAGCGCCGCCGCATTGGCAAAAGACGCCGTCTCACTGTTCGCGCCGCCTGAGCCCAAAATTTCAACCCGTTGCCGGTCCTCAGACCGGCAAGTGGTCACTCAGACTTTGAGGAGTCGTCGTCCTTGGCGCCTTCGGTCAAGCCCTTCTTAAATTCCTTTTGAACCTGGCCGAGATTCCTAGCCAACTTCGGGATGCGTGCGCCTCCGAAAAGCAACAAAACCACGACGAGTACAACAATGACCTCAGGTCCATCAAATATGCCAGCAATCATTTCCTGAGAGTAGCACCCTTATCTCATCAGGGCTACCCCCTTGTGAGTGCTGGCCTACCAAACAGCACAAGGAGCAACCCGTGTGCCACAGTACTGACGTGCTTGAGTGCGTCGTGAATATCAGCGAGGGTCGCAACCTGGGAATATTGAGCACTCTTGCAGAAGCTTGTGGTGAGGATCTTCTCGATGTCCACATCGATGGCGATCACAACCGCAGTGTGTTCACTCTGCTCGGGATTTCTGCGCCGCGCAGACTGAGTCAATGTGCAGTTGACCTGCTTCATCTCGAGAATCACCAAGGCGTGCACCCGCGACTCGGCGTCGTTGATGTTGTGCCCTTTGTTCCACTTGTTGGTTCAACGATGATTGAAGCCACACAGGCCAGAGATGAGTTCGCTGAGTGGGCTGCAATGACGCTCGGCGTCCCGTGTTTTTTATACGGCACTGAAAAGTCATTGCCTGACATTCGGCGCCAAGCGTGGTCGTCGTTGATGCCCGATTGCGGTGGTCCCGACGGACACTCAACTGCTGGAGCGATGTGCGTTGGGGCGCGCGGCTTATTAGTTGCCTACAACGTGTGGATGAGTGACGATACAAGCGCTGAGACAGCTCACGCTCTAGCACGCCAAGTACGCGGAGATGGTATTCGTACACTCGCACTCAAGGTTGGCGATCGTTGGCAAATCAGTATGAATT
>Ga0194051_1001966_pt1 | contig 10354 bp, 3 predicted proteins | sample SepL2320m_MetaG_FD_161275 | JGI IMG/M metagenome (GOLD analysis project Ga0194051, IMG submission 161275) | Anoxic zone freshwater microbial communities from boreal shield lake in IISD Experimental Lakes Area, Ontario, Canada - Sep2016-L239-20m | ecosystem: Environmental > Aquatic > Freshwater >...
GGCCGGCTGGGCCGCGGATCACGGACAGTCGCTCCAATGCAAAGGGCGGCCGGGCGCAGTATCGGAGAAGATGCTCAAGACTCTGGAAATAGCTGGGCACAAACCTCACCGTGCAAAGGCGACCCTCACCTGTCAAATTTGCCACATTTACTGGCGCGGTCGTTGTTTTCTTAACATCATCTGCGAGTGAAGAAACAGGGTTGGCAATCCGTTGATCGGTGATGCTGGCGAACTGTGCACGCCCCCTTGTGGAAGGGGCGATGTTGGATGACAGGGAAATGATCACGCGCAGTCCCCGCAGAGGCCGGCCCTGTCGATCATGGTGAACCCATCGTGTTACATTTGTATAGTTGTGGTTGTGCCGGTATTCTGCCGCGGAAAGCTGGATGGGAATTCGTGGAACAGGCAAAGCCAATTTGATGATTCACGGACCAGCCGACTTATAAATGCGCACAGCGGAAACAGCCGACAGTTGAACTTGTCCCTGAAGTCAGACCGCCTTGCCGACAACCAACCACTTCAGAAATGAAGATACCGACAATGAAAACACTCACCATTCTCGTCATCGCGTTAACGACCATGGCGTTCACTGCGCCGGGCGCCACACTCGATGCTCGTTCGGCAGCGGAACTGACCGCCGCGCTGGCCAAAGCGAAGCCGGGCGATACCGTCCGACTGGTGGCAGGCACTTACGCCGGCACGCTGACCGTTCCCGCCGGGGTGACGCTGCGCGGGGCGGGGTATCTGAAAACGATTCTGGACGTCGGCGCGGCTGACACCGGGGTCACGCTGGCCGGCGACAACGCCGCGGTTGCGGACCTCGCCGTCATGACCCACGGCAGCATGGCGATCATGGGCAAAGACGTGAAGACGATCAGCGTGGCGGGTGTGCTGGTGCGCGGCGGCGCGGTCGCAGTGTTTTTCCAGAAAGTGGACGGCGCGCGCATCGAGAACTGCATTCTGGACGGAGCCCAGACCGGCGTGGCGTTGAATGAAGTCACCGGCGCAGCCATCGTCAACAACACGCTGCTGCATACCGACACCACGGGAATCTCGCTGGCCAAGGTTTCCGGCAGCGCCGTGTTCAACAACCTGGTGGCCCATGCCGGGGTCGGCATTAGCGTCACCCAGCCGGGCGCGGGGTTGCAGGTGGATCACAACCTGTACATTGCGCTGTTCACGGGCAAGTACGGGACGGAATACCGCCGTGTGTCGCTCGGGCCGTGGCGCGATGTCTCGGGCGGACTCGATGCGCAGTCGGTCTGTCTGCCGGTGACTTTCCGCGATGCGGCCAACGGCGATTACCAACCGGTTTCCACGCTGGACTGGAATCCCGGCGTGCCGACCACGGTCAACTGGGGCGTGGCGAAGCTCGGTGAAATCGAAGCACCGGTGAAGGACATTGCCGGTGAGAAACGGCCGGCCAATCCCGGCGTCGGCGCGCGCGAAGCCAAAGTCACGGATGTTGCTGTGGACGGGACGTTCGAGGTCAAGGAGAGCGTCGGCACCAAGAGCGCCGGCGTGTTTCTGCCGGATGGCACGGCGGTGCGCTACCTGTTCCGCGACCTGCCGCTGCCGGCCGGTAAATACGGTTTTGTGCTGCCGCCGCGCAACGAACAGGGGACCAATATCATGGCGGGCAAGTACGAACTGCGGTTGGTGGAAAGCAACCTGCGTTGGATCTACCGCGGCATCACGGGCAACAACAACCCCGGCGACCTGCCAGGCGAAACCGACAAGGATGGCGTCACGGTGATGGCGTTCGGCCCGGACTACAGCTTGGTCACCGGCACCGGCTGGAGTGAGCACCAGGAGAACTTCAAGTGCCGGGACCTGACCACCCTCAAGCCGCGCTGGGTCCTACCGGGAACAGATGCGCCGTCGGGACTCTGCCTGGGTGCCGATGGGCTGGTTTATGTGCTGCGGCAGAACGGATTCATCCGGGTCGACAACAAGGGCGAACTCAAGTCGTGGCCGATGGGCGGCATGCGGCTGACCGTGAGTATCCCAGGGGCCAACGGCATAGCGGAGTTGGGCGGTAACCTCTACGTCACTTGCAGTAGCGGCGACGTGGTGCGCGTCTCCATCGAGACCGGCAAACAGGAAAAGGCCTTCACTGTCACGAATCCGTCTCACCCGGTGGCGGACCGGCAACGCGGCCTGCTCTGGATGCTCGGCGGTGGCACCAATTCCACCGACCGCGTGGTGGTGGCTTTCACGCCCGACGGTTTGGTGAAGTACACGATCAAGCAGGTGGCCAATCCGCTCGCGGTGGCGGTCAACGGCGACCGGCTCGCGATTGCCGATTGCGACGCCGGCAAGGTCCGGTTCTTCGACATTCATAATCCAGCTGCGCCGGTGGCCAAGCAGACGATCGGGCGCGGGGACAGTCCCGTTGGTCCGATTGTGGCGGACCGGTTCCGCTTTATGAAATCGCCGGGCGCGCTGGTGCGGTTGGATCTGGATGCGGACGGGCACTTGGCTGTGCTGGACGACGTCGGACGGCCGCTAGTCTTTGCCGCCGACGGCGCCAGCGTCTACATGAGTTTGTGCGCGTTCGCCTACGACCCGATCTGGAACAACTATGACGGTGAACAGGACGGCCTCACGCACATGTTCTTCGGATCTCAGTCTTGGACGATTGACGCCAAGAAGGGTACCTGGGCGCCGGAAGCGTATTGGGGCGGCTACCCGCAGTTCAAGTACCAGGGCAAGTTTTACCGCGTGGACGGCGGCAGCATCCAGGACGCCGAGAACAAGAAGCGCAGCGGCATCTGGGTGTCGCGGATTGACAACTACCAGGCCAAACCTCTCTCTTTCTACTACCTCACCAAGGCCGGGCTGATGGTGATGCATGATGAAAACAACGACGGCGTGATCACCATCGCCGACGGCGATGGCACGCCGGTGCTGGACACGGCGGGCAAAGCGATCACCGCAGGCGGCTACGGCCTCCTTCCTCGCTTTTCCGCTTTTGAACGCAACGGCGACATCCGCGGCGACCGGTTCTGGAAGTTCAAGGGCGTGGATGCCAAGGGCATTCCGGTCTATGAGTTCCCGGCGGAGCGCATGCACGCCCTCGACACCGCCAAGCTGGCCTCGCCGTACACCTTCAAGACGACCTTCAAGCGGCCGAATTTCGCCCAACTGATCCCGGCGGTTGGCCGCTATTCCGAGAGCGTCGTGGCGCCCGATGGCGATCTGGTCTCCGGCATGAGCGCGTGGGACAGTCCGCATGGCATGGGGCTGAGCAACAGCGGGTGCATTGACCTGGCGCGTATCCGGAAGAACGGCTCGCTGCGCTGGTATTTGCCGATGAACGACTACGGACCGATCCAGGGGGTCAAGCAGGTGACGCCGGGATTCATCCTCACCACGTGGGGACACCAGGCCGAGTGGATCGGATTGGACGACGACGGTCTTTCGCTCGGTCACCTCGGTTTTCCACAGGAGGAGCACTGGAGCGGTTTCTGGGTTGACCAGCCGGGGAGCTACACCCTTTTCAAGGGGAATGACGGGCGGCTGCATGTCATGGCCAGCGACTACTCCGTCAGCGGCTGGCATTGGCTCAGTTTGCAGAACTACGACAACTACCGGAAGGCAACTTTTGCCTTCCAGATCAGCGACGCCCGGGCGACCGCGCTGGCGGCGCAAGAACCGCGCACGACGTTCCTGATGCCCCGCGCCGACAAACCTCGCGTCGTCATCAAGAAATTGGCGGCGCCGCTGCCAATTGACGGCGACTTGGAGAAGTGGCGCAAGATCGGGTTGACGCCGCAGGTCGTGCTGACCCCGGCCTCGGGCAGTGCGACCATCAAGAGCGCCAGGGATTGCAGCGGTGTCATCCGCCTCGCCTACGAAGGGGAGAATCTCTATGTGCAACTCCTGCGCTTTGATGACGTGATCATGTTCGATCCGGCAATCGGCACGCACCTGCAGGATTCGCTGGAGATGCTGATCAACGGCTTTGCGAAGCCCGGGTTTCAGTTTGTTGTCGGCAAGTTCGAGGCTGACGGTTCCGACGCGGTGCGGCGCCGGCGCTTTCAGGGGGGGATGACCAACCTGCCGCCGGAGGTCGTTTCGCGGGTGGTCAAGGTTCTCGACAACGCCACGGCGGTGCCGGAGCGGAAGATGATCGAGGCCGCCACGGGCGAGGACTTGTCGCAGGCCAAGGTGATCGTGATGGAGTTCAAGTTGCCAATCAATAAGCGGGCCTATGCCGGCGAGGGTGAAGCCGACCTGTTCCCGGTGGAGTCGGGCAAGGGGTTCTGGCTGGGGTTCAATGTGAACGACAACGACACGCCCGGCCTGGGTGGTGTGCAGAAGACGATCGGCTGGCCCGCCAGTTTCGGCACGTTCATGCCCAAGGAAGACGGCGTCTGGGCGGTGTTTGAATGAGTGGAAACATGATGACGAAACTGGTTCGCTGCATTCTGGGAATTTCGGTGTGTGCTGGGTTGGCGCAGGCGGAGACGCTGGAGCGGGTCATCTCGCGCGAAGATTGGAAGTTCGACTGCGCGGCGGCCGGGATGAGCGTCGGGCGCGACGGGAACGTGTACCTGTGCAGTTCCGCCCCGGTGGGTCGCGGCGCGTACGTCCTGCGCGTCAGCCGCGACGGCACGCAGAAAGCCGGCGGGGATGTCGCTTGGGACGGTCTTGCTGCATACGCGGTCGCCAATGCCAACGGTCTCGTGGCCGCCGGCAACGGGCATTTCCAGCATCATCTCCATATCTACGACCGGAATTTTGTCCACGTCGCTGAGTGCGGCGACTTTCCCGGACTCAATGGTCTGGCTCCGCCAGTGGCGGTTGGCGCCAGCGGCGATTTCTATGGGCTGCATGCACCCCAGAATCGGATTGTGCGCGTCAGTCCGGTCGGCGCGATTGCCAAGACGTACACCGTTCCGAAGGAGGCGAGGGGAGGAGGCTTCCGCGTGTGCGAAGCCACGGAGACATTTGTCGTGCGTGGGAACGATGGCGTGACGCGCGGAGTCAGTTTTTCCGGTGAACTGAAGTGGGCACAGAAAATACCGGCTCTGTTCGATGTGGATGCCGCGGGCCGGGTGGTGTTCCTGGACGGTACAACACTGAAGTGGCTGGAACCGGATGACCTCAACCCCGGTGCCATGGAGGAGTCGCAGCGCAAAGTCTCCCTGCCGGCCGACCAGATCGTCAAGGTGAACGCAATCGCGGTGTTCGGCGACGAACTGATTCTCAAGCGCGCGAACCCCGCCGAACTGTTTCAGGTCTACGACCTGGCAACAGGCAAACAGAAACGGGTGGTTTACTCCGAATACGAAAGCGTGACAGCCGAGTTCCCGAACGGGGTCTGGACGGCCGGTCAGCCGGTGCCATTCCGCATTCAATGCAACAACGCTTCGGCGCAGTGGCATGTCTGGGCCACAGCGTTTGGCGATGCGGACTGGCGGGACTTGAAATGGGCCGGGGATCAACTCGCAGTGCCGGCCGATTTTGCCGGCTTGTACCAGATTCGCGTGGCGCCGACGCTCAACGCGCAGGCCGCCAGCGAGTTCACACTGAACACCGTTGTCGAAGTCCGCGCTCCGAACAGCAAGGGGACGGTGAGCGTGTGGTCGCCGCTGAACCGGATTTGGTGGGGACGCGGTGAGGAACTTCCGGTGGCGGTCGCAGTGCGGCCGACGAATGCGGTGCCGGCAGTTGCGGTTTCATTGCGGAGTTGTCAGCCGGAGCGGACCGAAACGTCTCCTCAGAAAACAGCAGAGATTCTGCGCTTCTCTCCGAATGACATCGTGTGGAGCAACGGCGTTGGCAGAGTGGTGGTTCCCGCATCGTTCACGGCGAAACTGGCGTCGGGTCGCTATGAGTTGCGGGCGGACGCGCCGGGTTTCACCTGCGTGGCGCAGCCGATTCGGATCGGTCCCGGGCTGGCCGTGCGCTCGCCGTTCCGCACCATGTGCTATGGCGACTACGGAAATTTCAACTCCACAGCGGATGCCTGGTCGTTCGCCGATGTTGCCGACGACATGCTGGCCCAGTCGCTGGCGCTGGGGATCAATCAATACATCAACCGCACCGTCTTTTATCGTTATCCGCTCGCCTTTGCCGACAGCGCCAACGCGCGCGGGCTATTCACCAACTGGGACCGTCGACTCGCGGCGGAGCCGGATGGCGTGGCCACGCAGAAGGTGGCGTTCGGTTTCCCGCAGGCGCATGTGCTCGGTGCTTATGGCGCCTACGGGGTGCGCGAGTGGCTGCTGCTGGTGGGGATGGACGCGGATTTGTCAGGCGGCACCGTCAAGAACTGGGCCGGCGGGATTCCAGGAACAACCCAGGGGATGAAAGATTTCCCGGCGTTTGCCGGCTGGGACTGGGTGGCCAACTGGTGGCCCTCGGGGAACCGCTTCGTGGAGCCACCGCCGGTGCCGAAGACCGTCGTGAAACCGGCGATGCTGGGCGAGGCGACACCGGGCGAAAAGGATCAGACGCTGGATGCGTTGGCGGATTCCAAGCCAAAGCCGCCACCGCTCACGGAGAAGCAGCGCTATGAGGCGGCACTCAAAAAGGCCAATGAAACCGGCGCGTGGGATTCGGTACTCGACGCCGTCGGCGACCGGGCAATCAACTGGCAGACGGACGCGCAGCAGGCCTTCAAGGCGGCGATGGACTCGGTGGCCACGAATCTCTCGACCGCGTCGTCCGGACCTTATCGCCGGCCGGAAATCTATCCGCCGGTGAGCTTCTCCAACGTGGATGAGGTGGACCTCCACTATCAGGGCGAGCAGTACACCACGCCAAATTGGACGGCGCATGCGACGGATTACTACAAGCGCCCCGGCAAGCCGGCGTGGATTCACCCCGAATTCCTTATGAACGAAACTGGTACGGGCGAACACATCCTGCCGTTTACCTGGATGGCGGTCATGCGTGGTGTGGATGGCATCGGCATCTCCGGTGTCGTTCCCGGGAACATGCGTTCGGTATTCCGCGCGCTCGACGAATTCGCCAAGCAGTACGGTCCGTGGTTGACGACGCTGGAGAATCATGACCGGGTCGCGATCGTCGTCTCGCACCGACAGGTCAAGCTGGATGGCTTTGGTGGATTTGGCGGCCGCTACTTCGTGCGTTTGTGGGAGGCGTTTCAGAGTTGCCTCTACGCGCATCAGCCGGCCACGTTCCTGTTCACCGAGGACGTGAAACCGGACACGTTGCGCCGCTTCAAAGCCCTGCTGGTCGTCGGTCAGCAGTACGAACCGGAACCGCCGTTGGCCGAACTGCTCGCGGCGGCGAAACGGCAGGGGATTGCCATCTTCGCCGACGGCACCTGCCGGGAATCCTTGGTCAAGGACTTCACGCCGCTGGGTGTTGCGTTTGATCACGTCGAGAAGTTGAACGGTTTCAACAACGAGAACGCGTTCACGGAATTCCCCGAGGTGTTGCTGGCCAATGCGCCACTCGTCGCGGCGAAGTTGGGCGGAGTTGTGCCGCCCGTGGCCGTGGTGGACCAGCCGGAAGTATTTGTCAGCGAACGGAGCCAGGGCGACGCCCGGTATGTCTGGGTGGTCAACAACACGCCCATTCCGTTGAATCCGGGTTTGCTGCGGCGTGTCGGCACCGCTATCGCCACCCGTCAGCCGGTCGTGGCCAAGGTATCGTTTCCGGTGGCGAAAGGGGATGTGGTCTACGATGTGTTTGATGGGAAAGAAGTCAGCAGCCAGCCACCGACAGTCAACGTCGCGGCTGACCTACGGTACAGCCAGGCCCGGCTGTATGCGGTGTTGCCGGGCGCGATCCAGAAGCTCGAATTGCAGTCTCCACAGGAGTTGAAAGCCGGGCAATCGTTCGCATGGAAGGCCACCGTTCCCGGCATCAAAGCCACGTTGCCACTGCATGTCGAACTCCGCGATAGCCGCGGCGCCCTGCTCGACGAACGCTTCACCACCACCGGCACCGGGACTTTCACGGTGCCCATCAATGCCGCACTGCCCGTCTCGCTCGCGGCCACCGAACTCATCAGCGGGAAGACCGCATCGACCGGTCCGCGTCCTGCTGACCTCCAGCCATTGAGTTCTCTCTTCGGTCCGCGACTTCGCGACATCGCCATCTCGCTTGATGGCGGCACCGCGTTGCTGAACGCCTTCGATTGGGGACAGAACCTGTACGCACTCGATCTGGCGACCGGCAAGGTGCGCTGGACCGGTAACGTGGGCGATCATTTCGCGTCCGCGCCGCTGGCCACACGAGACGGGTTCGTGGTTCGAGGGTATGACTTGGCGACAGCCGAAGGTTTTCACCTCTACCGGCTCGATGCCGCCGGGCAGGTGACGCGGCGTTTTGCCATTCCGGGAATTCCTTCGCGTTTCGGCGGCGCCGACAATTTCGCGGTTGCACCCGGTGGTGATTGGATTGCCGGCGCCGGCAACCTGGCTTTGGCCGTGTGGTCGGCCGACGGGAAACTTCTGTGGTCGCAAGACTGGTCCACGACCAATCGCGTGGCCCCACGACTTCTGACGCTGGGGACCGATCAACTGGTTCTGGGCCGGGGGATGACAATCTCGGCGTTCGAGGCGCGCACGGGCCGGGCGCTGTGGACCGTGACGCCCGCCGCGGATGGCGAGATTGTTGGCATGGACGCCAGCGCGGATGGCCGGACCGTGGTCGCGCGGGCGACCACACGTAGCGGCCGGGTTTTCGTGGTGCGGGACGGTAAGACTGTCGGTATGTTGCCCACCGGGGCGGACGCGGCCGTGGTGTCGGCGGATGGCTCCTGGGTGATCGTGACGACCGGCCGCGAGTTGAAACGCTACGCGGCGGACGGCGGCTTGCAGTGGGTGAACCGCGCGGACGATACGCTGCGCTCCCCCCGGCTCTCGCCCGACGGTAAACGGTTGGCTGCCGGGAGCGAACTGGGGAAGTTGTGTGTTTTCGACGTTAACTCCGGCAGCCTTCGGACGCGGGATCTCGGCGCCTTGCCGGTGCCCGCTTGGACGCCGGACGGCGATCTGGTGGTGGCGACTTGGATGGGAACGGTGCGCCGGCTCGATCGCGACATGAACGAGAAATGGCAAGTGAAACTCGGCGGTGCGCCGGTTCAGACGATTGCGGCGGGGAGCGTTCCCGCCGTCCGTCTGACCTCTTGGTTGAACGCGGAGACACAGCCTCTGCCGCTCACGCCGAACCTGTTGACCACGACTACCGTGGTGCGGGCGGTGAACGGCGGTCGCGGCGTCGGTCTGGAAAACCCAGTCCCCCTGTTGTTCGACGGGCAGACCAACGCGCCGGCCAACGCATGGATGTCGTGGGGTGCCGTTGTCAGTATTGATTTTTGGCACGGGCCGTTCACCTTGGAGATCGATGTCTCGCCTGCGCGCTTGCGGGTCACGGCGGTCACACTCGTCGAAGACCCCGCGCATCCGGAGTCGTGGGTGCGGGACACCCGGCTCGAGTACTGGGACGAGACGCAGAAGACGTGGGTCTTGGCGCAATACCTGACATCGGACGCCGCGGTGCATTCCCACAAACTCCGCCAGCCGGTCGAGGCTTCAAAATTCCGGTTTGCGCGACCGGACGGCGCGGGTTGGCCGGTCGGCAGCCTGCGGTTGGCAGAAGTTGTTTTTCACGGCGAGAAGCGGTGAGCATCGCGCTTCTCCAAAAAATCATCTGTTTGGCGGATCGGACCAATCGCGTGCGGTTGGCTTTCCCGCCCGTAACGTCCCTCACGATTCTTTCCATTCCCGAAGATCTGAGCGTCAGCGGCGTCCCGCAACGCGCGGCGGACGGCTGGTATCTCGACATCGTTGCCGGGCCGCGTCGCACCAGCTACCGGCCGCTGGTGCTGGTCGCCGAACAAGATGGCGTCCGAGTCACGATGAATGTGCCCACGCGCATCTTTGCCGACAAGGAATGTTTCTTCTGCCTGACCACCACCACCAATTTCCACTGGGGTTTCGCCCCCGACCGGATGCAGGTGCTGGATGCCATGGCCAACCCCGAGTGGGACGGCGTCATCATGGGCGATCCACTCAGTTTCCACGGGCATGACTATGCCTCATCGCGCTATATGGCGGAAGGGGGCCACCGGTATCATCTACCCATGACGTGGCTCATGGACGGCAGCACCGCCGAGGTTGGTGCCGCGGAGATTGCTCGCTGGCATCAGACCTACGGCGACGACGTGGGTGTGTTGCCGTCTAGTTACTTTTTCAAAAATCCGGTGAACTACAACACCACCAAGACGCAGGCGGAAACCACGGCGGTGCTGCAAGGATAGCCCGGTCAATGGCACTTCCACAAGCGTTGCCCTACTGCTGAGCGACTCGTGAGCCGGTTGCTCCCGCCGCTCGGGCTTGCCCCGGCCCAGAAAACGGTTCCCGGA
>Ga0194051_1001968_pt1 | contig 10351 bp, 1 predicted proteins | sample SepL2320m_MetaG_FD_161275 | JGI IMG/M metagenome (GOLD analysis project Ga0194051, IMG submission 161275) | Anoxic zone freshwater microbial communities from boreal shield lake in IISD Experimental Lakes Area, Ontario, Canada - Sep2016-L239-20m | ecosystem: Environmental > Aquatic > Freshwater >...
CTTGGCTTCGCTCTTGGAGAAACAGTGGCTGGAGGCAGTGTTGAGTGTGCGCTTGACGGAGCGTGGACTGATTGCACCAGTGGCGTGACGGGCACAAGTGGCTCCTACTCCGTGAGCTCTCTCTCCGAGGGTTCACACACGGTTTCAGTAAGTCAGACAGATGCTGTTGGAAACGTGAGCGATCCCGGCACTAACGCATGGACTGTTGACACAACAGCTCCTGCCACGCCAGACTCATTCACCGGCGTTCCCACCAGAACCAACTCAACCACTGCAACCATTGGCTTCACACTTGGGGAAGCAATTGCTGGTGGCAGTGTTGAATGCCGACTTGATAGCGGTTCTTGGACTGATTGCACCAGTGATGTGACTGGCACAAGTGGCTCCTCCTCCGTGCCCTTTCCACCCTATGGTTCGCACACATTCGGAGTCCGCCAGACAGACGCTGCTGGAAATGTGAGCGATGTAGGCACAACTGATTCATGGACTGTTGACACTGCAGCCCCCGCCTCTCCTGCCTCATTCACGGGCGTTCCATCCAACTGGACTAAGGCAACGCACGCAACCATTGGCTTCACACTTGGGGAAGCAATTGCTGGTGGCAGTGTTGAATGCCGCCTTGACAGCGGTTCCTGGACTGATTGCACCAGTGGCGTGACGGGCACAAGTGGCTCCTCCTCCGTGCCCTTTCCACCCTATGGTTCGCACACATTCGGAGTCCGCCAGACAGACGCCGCTGGAAACGTAAGCGATCCCAGCACGACGGATTCATGGGCGGTTGGATTTGGGGCGACCGGTTGGACTTCGATCAGTTCCGGCGAATACTCTGCGTGTGGCGTCACCAACACTGGCTTTGGGCTTTGCTGGGGACCCAACTTCTTCGGAGACGCGACTGTTCCCTACTTTCCCGAAGGTGTTACTTGGACTTCGATCAGCTCAGGTGCCCAGCATGCGTGTGGCCTGACGAGCACTGGCGAAGCCCTTTGCTGGGGGAATACGGGCAAGGGGCGGACGACTGTGCCTACTTTGCCGACTGGGGCGACTTGGGTTTCGGTCAGTGCCGGATATGCCCATTCGTGCGGTCTGACGAGCACGGGTCAGGTCCTCTGCTGGGGGCTTAACGACTTCGGGGAGACGGATATACCCATCATGCGTAGTGATTGGACTTGGTCTGTCGTCAGTGCTGGGGGTATCCATTCGTGTGGTGTGACGAATACGGGATATGGAGTTTGCTGGGGAGCTAACGACTACGGACAGACGGAGGTGCCCACCTTGTCTGCTGGTTCCACTTGGGTTTCGATCAGCGCCGGTCACACCCATTCGTGTGGCCTGACAACTAATGGTCAGGTCCTCTGCTGGGGGGAAGGCGCCTTCGGAGCGACAACTGTGCCCACCTTGCCCTTTGGTTCCACCTGGGTTTCAATCAGTGCCGGTTATCTCCATTCGTGTGGCGTAACTAGCACTGGCGAAGCCCTCTGCTGGGGGAATAATTCATGGGGGCGGACGACTGTGCCTACTTTGGCGGCTGGGGCGACTTGGGTTTCGGTCAGTGCCGGATACGGCCGTTCGTGCGGTGTGACCAGCACTGGCGCGGGACTGTGCTGGGGAGAGAACCGGGACTTTGTAACGAGTGTGCCGGACCCTTTTGCGCCGGCAGCCCCTGATTCGTTTAACGGTGTTCCGCCCAGCCTGACCAACTCAACCAGCGCGACAATTGACTTCACGCTTGGTGAAACAGTTGCCGGCGGGAGTGTCGAATGCCGCCTCGACAGCGATCCCTGGACCGACTGCTCAAATGATGTGACAGGCACGACTGGCTCACACGCGTTGTCCTCTCTGTCCGATGGTCTACACAGGTTGTCAGTCCGTCAGACAGATGCTGCTGGAAATATGAGCAACCCCAGCACTACCGATTCATGGACTGTTGACGCCACACCCCCTGCGGCGCCAGCCTCCTTTATCGGTGTTCCCTCCAGCCCCTTGAACCCTTCGGTTGCGACGATCGGGTTCACACTTGGAGAAGCAATTGCTGGCGGCAGTGTGACGTGTCGTCTTGATGACGGTCCCTGGAGACCGTGTTCGGGCGTAAGGGACTTGAATGGTGCGTTCAAGGCCGAGGGTCTTCTCAGCGGTTCCCACACCGTGTCAGTTCGTCAAATTGATGCTGCCGGGAACGAAAGCGTGGGTACATCAGAGTCGTGGACCGTAGGAACTTCCGGCTGGTCTTCGATCAGTACCGGCCAGTCGTACGCGTGTGGCGTGGGGCGCACTGGTCAAGCCCTCTGCTGGGGAAATAACGACAACGGACAGGCAACTGTTCCCACCTTGTCGGCTGGTGTCACCTGGGATTCAATCAGTTCCGGTGACACCCATTCGTGCGGTGTGACGAGCACTGGTCAGGGCCGTTGCTGGGGAGTTAACGACTACGGACAGACGGAAGTGCCCACCTTGTCTGCTGGTTCCACTTGGGTTTCGATCAGCGCTGGTAGCACGCATTCGTGCGGCATGACGAGCCTTGGAGAGGCGCGCTGCTGGGGCAATAACAACAGGGCAATGGCATCTGCGCCCTCCTTGCCCGCCGAAGGTTCGACGTGGACTTCGGTCAGCGCCGGTTACACCCATTCGTGTGGTCTGACGACCACGGGCCAAGCGCTCTGCTGGGGATACGACGATAACGGCGCTCTGGCTGTGCCCGACTTACCCGAAGGTGTCACCTGGACCTCAATCAAGGCCGGAAACAAAAATACGTGTGGTGTTACCAGCGCTGGCCAGGCAAGTTGTTGGGGTTCTATAGGCGATTGGCATCCGGGCGACGTTGGACGTCGCAATAATGTGCCCGCCTTGCCTGCTGGTTCCACTTGGGTGTCAATCAGTCCCGGTAGGAATCATTCGTGTGGTCTGACGAGCGCTGGTCAAGCCCGTTGCTGGGGAAATAACGACAGCGGGCAGACGAATGTGCCCATCATGCGTGACGGTTCCACTTGGGTTTCGATCAGTGTCCGTTCAGATAACACGTGTGGTGTGACGACCACTGGCCAGGCCCGTTGCTGGGGAAATAACGACAGCGGGCAGACGAATGTGACTAGCACTCCGTGGAGTGCTGACATCACAGAGCCTTCTGCACCTAGTGGTCTTTCCGGCATTCCGTCCAGCCCGACTAACTCTTCCAGTGCAACGATTCACTTCACCGTGGATGAGGGAGTGGCAGGTGGCATTGTTGAGTGTGCGCTTGACGGAGAGTGGACAGATTGCACGAGTGATGTTTCAGGAAAGATCGGCGCTTACGCTCTTCCCCTCCTCCTACCTGGCACGCACAATGTTTCCGTCCGTCAGACAGATGCTGCTGGCAATGTGAGCGATGTCGCCACGACTGATTCATGGACAATTGACGGCACACCGCCTACCGCACCAGATTCCTTTACCGGTGTTCCCTCCAACCCGTCAAGCTCTTCTGCTGCAACCATCGGATTCACACTTGGTGAGCTTGGCGTCAGTGTCAAGTGCCGCCTTGATGAGCTTCCCTGGAGGCCGTGCTCGAGCGTGAGGGAGTTGAGCGGCGTGTTCAGGGTCGAGGGTCTTTTCAGTGGTTTGCACACCGTGTCAGTCAGTCAGATTGATGCTGCTGGGAATGAAAGCGTGGGCAAGTCACATTCGTGGACCGTAGGAACTTCCGGCTGGTCTTCAATCAGTGCAGGCGCAGCTCATACGTGTGGAGTTACCCTCACGGGTCAGGGTCGTTGTTGGGGAACGAGCAACAATGCGCGAACTACTGTGCCTACTTTGTCGGCTGGTGCCACTTGGGTTTCGATTAGTGCCGGTTACACCCATTCGTGTGGCCTGACAACTAATGGTCAGGTCCTCTGCTGGGGAAATAACGACAACGGGCAGACGGTTGTGCCCACCGAATCGATTGACCAGCAGGTGCCTGCCGGTTTCACTTGGACTTCGGTGAGTGCCGGCAACGCCCAATCGTGTGGTCAGACGAGCACTGGCAAGGGACTCTGCTGGGGGGATGCCGGCTACAGCGCCACAAACCCCCGTTGGCCCTCTTTGAGGAACACTTTCTCTGTAAGTTCCGGTGGGCATCAGACATGTTTTCTGGTTGGGAATGAGGCTCCGCTCGGGCACTATGCCCTCTGCGAGGGACCGTCGTCTACGTGGTCCCAGCCGGGGCCTGAAGGTGGCACTTGGACTTCGATCAGTGCCGGTGACACCCACTGGTGTGCCTTGGCGAGCACTAGCGAAGCCCTTTGCTGGGGGAATGCGAGCAATGGGCGGACGACTGTGCCTACTTTGCCGACTGGGGCGACTTGGGTTTCGGTCAGTGCCGGATATGCCCATTCGTGTGGTCTGACGAGCACGGGTCAGGTCCTCTGCTGGGGGTTGAGCACTAATGGACGGACGACCGTCCCTACTTTGTCTGGTGGGGCGACTTGGGTTTCAGTCAGTGCCGGTGGCGCTCATTCGTGCGGCCTGACGAGCACTGGCGAGGCCATTTGTTGGGGAGATAACAGCTACGGGCAGGGGACTAAGCTCGACACGATTGCTCCTACCGCGCCTGCATCATTTACCGGTGTGCCGTCCAGCCGGACTAACTCACCGGTTGCGACGATCAGCTTCACACTCAGCGAGCCGGTGGCGGGTGGCAGTGTTGAGTGCCGACTTGACAGCGGTTCGTGGACTGATTGCACGAGTGGTGTGACTGGAACGACTGGCTCGTACGCTTTGCCACTCCTCTTGCCTGACTCGCATTCTGTTTCGGTCCGCCAGACAGATGCTGCTGGCAATGTGAGCGATGTCGCCACAACCAGTTCGTGGACTGTTGACGCCACAGCCCCCGCTGCGCCTGGTTCATTTACGGGTGTTCCTTCCAGCCCATCGGGTTCGTCGGTGGCATTGATTGGCTTCACGCTCAGCGAGCCAGTGGAAGGCGGCAGTATTCAGTGTCGCCTTGACAGTGGTCTCTGGAGGCCATGTTGGGGCGTGAGTGGTGTCGTGCGAGTCGAGGGCCTTGTGAGTGGTTCGCACACGCTTTCAGTTCGTCAGATTGATGCTGCCGGGAATGTTGGAGATGCCGGCACAACTGATCCCTGGACGGTTGGAACTTCTGGGTGGTCTTCGATCAGTAGCGGAGGCGCTCATTCCTGTGGGCTTAATCGCGCAGGCCAGGGTCGTTGTTGGGGAAGCAGCAGCAATTCTCAGACGACGGTGCCCACCTTGTCTGCCGGGGCCACTTGGACTTTGTTCAGCGCCGGTTACGCCCATTCATGTGGTGTGACGAACACTGGTCAGGGTCATTGCTGGGGAAATAACAGCAACGCGCAGACGACCCTGCCCACCTTGTCTGCTGGGGCAACTTGGGCGTCGATCAGTGCTGGTAGCTCTCATTCGTGCGGTGTGACGAACACTGGTCAGGGACGTTGCTGGGGGTTGAGCACAAATGGACGCACGACCGTCCCAACATTGCCTAATGGATCCACTTGGGGTTCGATCAGTGCGGGCGGGGCTCACTCTTGTGGTCTGACGAGCCGTGGTCAGGCTCTTTGCTGGGGAAGTAACGACAAGGAGCAGCGAATCGTGCCCGCTTTGTCTGGTGCGGCGACTTGGACTTCGATAAGTGCCGGTTACATGAGTTCGTGTGGTGTGACGAGCACGGGTCAGGCCCTTTGTTGGGGGGATAACAGCGATGCTCAAACGGCTGTTCCTACTTTGCCGGCTGGGGCAACTTGGACTTCGATAAGTGCTGGCATTTCCCATTCATGTGGTCTGACGAGCACGGGCCAGGCCCGTTGCTGGGGGTTGAGCACAAGCGGGCGAACAACGGTCCCAACCCTGTCTGCTGGTGCGACGTGGGTCTCGGTCAGTGCCGGCGGGGCTCACTCGTGTGGCCTGACGAGCACTGGAGAGACCCTCTGCTGGGGAGACAACAGCTTCGGGCAACTGACCATGGTCGACGTGATTGCACCCGCAACGCCCGGTCCGTTCAGCGGTGTTCCAGCGAGTCCCTCAAGCTCTACGAGCGCAACAGTTGGCTTCACCATTGGGGAAGCTGTCGCCAGCGGCAGTGTTGACTGCCGACTTGACAGCGGCAGCTGGACTGCTTGCACCAGCACTGTTACGGGTACCAGTGGCTCCTACGCTGTGTCCTCTCTTGCCGACGGGGCACACACCGTTTCAGTTCGCCAGACAGACGCTGGCGGAAATGTGAGCAGTACTGGCACAAGCTCAGCCTGGACTGTTCGCACCACAGCCCCAGCAGCGCCCGCACTCTCGGGCAAACCAGCCTCAACAACCCCACTCGCCTCACAGAACATCAGTTGGACGGCTGAGGCCAATGCCACATTCACCTGCTCAGTTGACGCTGGCACCTACAGCGCTTGCACAAGCCCAGCCGTTCGCACGGGCCTTGCCTCCGGAGCACACAGCTTCAGCGTCAAAGCAACCAACCAAGCTGGCAAGACCAGCCCGGCGGCCACCACCTCATGGACGGTCACGGGCGGATGCCCCAAAGCAACCATCACCAACCCAATCTTCAGCGACCTTGGCCACGGCCACTACTGGGTCAAGCCACGCGCATCAGTAGGAACGTCACGAGCAGCCTGCCAACTCCTCACAGTTCAAATCTGGGGAGGCACCACCAAACCCGCCGACTCAGACAACATCCCATCCACCCCATCAGCCCAGATGGGAATCCTCAAATACGCAACAACCGTTCGCTACAGCCTCAGCAAAACCTTCACCCCCAAATGGATCCGCATACAGAACAAACTCGGCACCTGGTCAACCTGGTACCGACTCGGCAAAACCGGCTAATCCACAGGGCAGGACCAGCTCCACAGAGGCAAACGCCAATACTCTTGCGTCATGCTGACCAGCAAGGGGCGTTGCGGAACCGGTGTCCCCTATCACTCGCTGGCTCTTGGCCGTTGTCCTGCCGCCTAGCTTCCAGTCAATTGACCCGCAATATGTGGGAGCTGCATGCGGTGTCGAAGGCCATAATTGGCCAATGCCCCAGTTGCGCACGGCCAAGAGTCAGACAACCGAGTCCGCATCGGTGAGGCTAGGTCGGCGCGCACGGGGGCTCCGACGATCAGACATCTGGATCGTTTTGGCCTCCGTGGCTGTTGCCAAACTGACTACCTATCGGGCCACGGCTCTTGTCGGCGATCCGCTGGCTTGGGCCAGATGGGGACGGGAGCTGGGCGCTGGCTTCCTGCAACTTGACCTGACGCACAGCACGACAAGCTGGAAGCCGCTCCCGGTTATTTTGGCGTCGGCCTACAGCCCACTGGGCGAACGTGAGCTGATGCTACTTATGGTGACCGCCCGGGCCGGCGCTATTGCTGCGGCGATCCTCGGCTTCAGGCTCGTTTACAGACTCTGGGAGGGCATGCCAGAAGGGCGTATCCACAAGTCAGGCGGACTGGTTGGTGGCCTTCTGGCGGCAACCCTCATCCTCTGGCTGCTGCTGCCGACCAGCTTTCTGGGACTTGCAGAAGGCCTTACTTCAGCGCTCATGATTGCTGCGCTAGAGCGGGCCATCACAGACCGCCCAGGTTCTGCGTTGACGCTGATCCTGCTGGCCAGCTTGGTTAGACCGGAACTTCTGATCTTCAGCGGTTGCTACGGACTATGGCTTTGGTCAGACTCACGGCGCCTTCGACCGCTAATCGTCCTCGGTCCAATCGCGGTCGCAGCCCTCTGGGGCATCCCTCCCCTCCTCGCATCATCTGGCGGGCTTTCCTCGTTTACTCCATTTGCCACATCTGACCTGATGGGCAGAAGCCTTCGTGACCCAAGAGACGCCAGCTTCCTTCACCTGCTCAAGCTGACAGTTGATTCTGTTCCCCTGTTCGCGGTTGTACTGATCGTGATCGGCGCCCTGACTTCGATGAAGCTGTGGCGCAAGGGACTTCGTTCGGCCATGGTCGTTACAGGCAGTGCCATCACTGCAACGCTCTGCTTCTGCGCCTTGATTGCTCTCGTCTACACCTCTCTTGCCCATGAGTCGGGCACTCTCCGCTACCTCCTGGTTCCCCAGACCCTTTGGATGCTTGTCGCAGGCATTGGAGCGGCTGGGACAGTCGCGGGGCTTGACAGGCTTGGTACCCACATCCGCGTGCCGCAGCCAGCGGTGTACCTGCTCATGGGTGTCGCAACCGCATTACTGGTGGTGCCAGTGGGAGTCGACGCGATCAGAAAAAGAGAGGCGCAAGCCCAGCGAGTCGAGTCGTATCACCGCTTGATGTATTCCGATCTCAAACATGTGATTGACCAGGCTGGAGGGCGCGAAGTAATCCTCCGGTGCCTTCCTATCGCAGCACAGACAACGGCTCGCGTAAAAGTTCTCTGGCTGCTTCACACGCCCGCTTCATCTTTAACTGACAGAGGCGGGCCGTTGGACACAGCAAGTCAGCTTCCATTCAGGCTCGGAACGACCTTCAAGCTCAATCGGGTTGATGACGGCTCAGGTAAGTCAGACCCAATCGCTCCAGGAGCACGCTTGCTCGCCAGAAGCGGGGCGTGGTCAATCTGGGCAAACTGCCCGCCAACCAAGTTAACTGGGTCCCCATCCTCATGACGCAAAGGGCGCCGGAAGATGTGGGGCGGGAAACATTGGATCCCAAAGACCCAACCTCAGTCGTACTTCGCCGTCTGGTGTCCCATCGGGTGTAAGGTTGTTCACGGAGAAGATGAGATGAGTCGCTTGCTTAAAACCATTGCTGCCGTCGGGACGACCCTGACGCTTCTGGCCGTGCCGTCCTCCGCCCTCGCAGGAGCCTCAGCTCCCGAGGCGTTCCCCGAGGGGTTCATTTGGGGTGTTGCAGGGGCTGGATTCCAAAGTGAGATGGGCGGAGGTGCTGCCAACTCCGACACAAAGACAGATTGGTGGGCTTGGACCCACGACGCGGCGAACATTGCTACCCACCATGTCAGCGGCGACCAGCCGGAGAACGGACCTGGCGGCTGGAAGACCAACTTTGCAGCGGACATCGCCAACGCAAAGTCAATCGGCATGAAGAGTTGGCGGATGGGAATTGAATGGTCACGGATCTTCCCCAGCTCAACGAGCTCCGTGAAGATCGGCAGCACCGTTTCCACAGCAAACCTCAAGGCCCTTGACAAGCTCGCAAACAAGGCAGCTGTTGCCAAGTACCGGGCAATCATCACAGCCGCGCGCACAGCTGGAATGAACCCATTCGTGACGCTGAACCACTTCACCCTTCCTCTTTGGGCACATGACCCGATCGCGGCGCGTGACGCACTGGCAACCCGTCGCCCGGATGATCCCGTTCCGGCCAGCCTGACCAAAGCCGGTTGGCTTTCGACATCAACCGTCACCGAGTTCCGCAAGTACGCCGCATACGCCGCTTGGAAGTTCGGAGATCTTGTTGACTGGTGGTCGCCCGTCAACGAGCCCATGGTTGTCACAGTGAACGGCTACGCAAATGTCCCTGGTGCAATCGCAGGCTATTTCCCACCTGGCGCTTACTGCTATCGGTGCGCAATCAAGGCCTCGGAGAACCTTGTTGCGGCCAACGCAGTTGCCTACACAGAAGTCCACGCCAAGGACACCAAGGACGCGGACAAGGACGGCAAAAAGAGCCGAGTTGGCCTCGTTCAGAACATGATCCACTTCGTGCCTTCCAATGCTGCGAACGCAGCAGATGTGGCTGCCACCGTCCACGCAGACCAGGTGTTCAACCGGCTTTCACTTGACGGAATGGTCAAGGGAATCGTTGACCACAACGCAAACGGACGGGTTGACGCCGGCGAGACGGACCCCAATCTGGCAAACAAGGCTGACTTCGTCGGAGTCAACTACTACTACCGTGGGCGCGTAACCGGCCTCGGCTTCTCCCTGTCGAGCGCAATTCCACTCCTTGACTTTGCTCCGGCAACTTCCTACGCGTGGGATCTCAACCCAACAGCAGCGGCCTGCCCCACGCTCTGCTCAGACTTTGGCAGTGAGATAGACACCGACGGCTTTGGAGCAGTCCTGCGTGAAGCAGCAACCTACGGCAAGCCCCTGCTCATCACAGAGAACGGCATGGCTGATTCAACTGATGCCAAACGCCCTGGCTTCCTTGTTCGCCACCTGAATCAGGTGCAGCAAGTCGCCGCGCAGAAGCCAAACGGCGTCTCCGTCCTCGGCTACTACCAGTGGTCGCTTACTGACAACTTCGAATGGGTTGCCGGTTACCGCCCCAAGTTCGGGCTCTACTCGTTCAACCCAACAACACTTGCTAGAACCGCTCGACCAAGCGCCTCAGTTTTTGGCGGGATCGCCAAGGCCAACGCACTCAGCGGCCCATTGTTGGACCAGTTCGTAAACACTGACCCAACCAGC
>Ga0194051_1001969_pt1 | contig 10348 bp, 8 predicted proteins | sample SepL2320m_MetaG_FD_161275 | JGI IMG/M metagenome (GOLD analysis project Ga0194051, IMG submission 161275) | Anoxic zone freshwater microbial communities from boreal shield lake in IISD Experimental Lakes Area, Ontario, Canada - Sep2016-L239-20m | ecosystem: Environmental > Aquatic > Freshwater >...
ACCTATGACGCCCAAACCAATCCCGGCATGGCCCACGCCCTGAAATTCGTCCTCAATAGCGCCGCGGTGGAACGGGCCGTGGCCGGACTGGGACTCTCGAGCGCCCTGGCCCTCGACAACGTCTCGGACAACGCCCTCAAGCCCTACGCCGACGAATACTACGAGTACGGCAGCGACGGGCTCATATCGCTCCGCAACACGGCGGGCGACGGCTGCTCGGTCTGCGGCGGGCAGGGCGTGACCACCTACGCCTATCTCCAAAGCACCTACGCCGACAACTACAACGCCTGGCATTCCGTCACCGTCCAGAACCAATCCGGCGTCCGGACCGCCACGTTCACGAACTTCGCCAGCCAGCCCATGCTCGTCGTCACCGAGGAAGCCGCCACCGGCAGGCGGTGGTACGAGTACACCCGTTACGACGACGCCGGCCAACCGGTCCTCGCCACGGGCACCTCCGGAATCCAAGACGACCACATCGGATTGCTGGCCGGCTCACTGTCGGGACTGGCCAGCCTGCCGGCGAACCTCATCGGCACGGTCGGCGCCGATGACGACGTGGCCTTGGACTTGAACCAAACCTCCGGCCTCTTCCAGCTCAGCACGTACTACCCGGCCACGGATGCAACCGCCTCTGGGCGTCTGGCCGCTACCTATCTGCGCCAGGGTGAACGAGGCGGCAACACCTCGTCCCACGGCTACGACGTCCAGCAGGACGCCTATGTCTACGAGAGGCACACCGCGCCGGGCTACCAGGTCTCCGTGTTCGTCGCCAGCCGCACCGTCTACCCGAACGCGGTCGCGGGCACGCCGGGCACTGGCCTCACCACCACTCATGACTACGACTGGTACGCCAACAGCATCCAGTTGAAGCGCGACACGGTGACCCGCCCGATCGTCAGCAGCGAGCAACACGGCTCGGGCGAGGCAACCTCCGAGAACACCTGGTTCGACACGCACAGTCGCCCGATCTGGAGCCAGGATGCCGCCGGCTACGTCCATTACAGGGAGTTCGACACGATCACCGGTGCCGTCACGCTCTCGATCGTCGACGTGGACTACGACCAACTGACCTCCGCCCAGCAAAGCTCTTACGACGCCTTCGCCATCGAACGTCCTGCGGGCCTGCCCACGCCACTCCACCTCGAGACCCGCTACGAGGTGGATTTTCAGGGACGCACCACGAAGGAGACCGACCCGAACGGCAACGTCACCTACACCGTCCACGACGACGTGAACCATTCGACAAGGACGTACGTCGGCTGGAATGCCGCCACGGGGACGACCACGGGCCCGATCCAGGTGTCACGGAGCGACCTTACGGGCACCTACACCGAATCCCTCACGTACTCGGCCACGCCCGCGGTCGACGCGCTCGGCCAACCGACGGGCGCCGAGGCGATCACGAACCTTCAGTCGCTGTCGCGCTCCATCGTCAATGCCGCGGGCCAGGTGATCGCGGTCGATCGCTACACGAACCTCGCGGGCCTGGCCTACTCCACGGCCGCCACGCTCGGCGTCGCGGGCACGAACTACCTGCGGATGCTCTACGCCTACAACAACCGGGGCCGGTTGGACCGCGTCCAGAACCCCGCCGGCACGATCACGCACTCGGTCTACGACGGCATCTATCGGCTCGCCTCCACTTGGATCGGCACCGACGACTCCACCACGAACGGCTCCAAGTGGACCCCGACCAACGGTTCCGCCTCGTCGAACATGACCCAGGTTACAGCCAGCGAATACGACAACGGCGGCATCGGCGACGGAAATATCACGAAGTCCACGCAGTTCCCCGGTGGTGGGGCATCGCCGCGGATCGCCGAAAACTTGTATGATTGGCAAAACCGCCTCGTCGCGACCAAGACCGGCGTCACCGCCACTCCCACCACGAAAGACACATCCGTGAACCGGCCGCTGTCCTACACCGACTACGACAACCTCGGCCGCGTGATCGGCCAGAGCGTGTACGACGGCGACGGCGTAGCGATCGTGGACGCGAACTCCGACGGCGTCCCCGACAAGCCTGCGGCCGGTCTCCTGCGGTTGCTTGCGACCACCGCCTACGACGCCCAGGACCGGGCCTGGAAGACGGAGTCGTTCGCGGTGGATCAGGGCACGGGGGCGCTGGGAGCGTCGCTCACGACGTCTCTCTTCTACGACCACCGCGGCAACGTGGTGATGACGATCGCCCCGAACGGTCCGGTGACGCAAAGCCGCTACGACGGCGCCGGACGGCTGACGTCGAGCTACACGCTCGGCAACGTGCCCACGGCCACGTGGGCGAATGCCAACTCGCTTGCGGCGTCGCTCGTCCTCGAGCAGAGCGAATATGGCTACGACGCTGCGGGGAACACGATTGTCACCGCGAACCGCCAGCGGTTCCATGACGCATCCACGACGGCGATTGGAAGCCTCGGCACACCGGCGTCGGGGATCCCGACGAGGGTGTCGTATGCGGCGAGTTATTTTGATGCGGCCAATCGGCTTACAGCCTCGGTCAGCCTGGGCACGAACGGTGGCACGGCCTACACCCGTCCCGCGACGGTTCCTGCACGATCAGACACGGCGCTCGTGACGTCGTATGCCTATGACGCCGCGGGCCGCATCCAAGACGTGACCGACCCGAACGCGATCGTCTCACGGACGCTCTACGACGCACTTGGTCGCACGACGGCGTCGATCGCGAACTACACGGGTGGCACGGCGGGCGGAGAGACCGACGTCACGACTCTCTTTGCGTTCGACTCGGCAGGACGCCTGGCATCGCGCACGGCCGTCCAGCCCACCGGCACGCCGTCGCAGGTGACGGGCTACGTCTACGGCGTCTCGCCGGTGACGGGCAGCACGATCACGTCAAACGACTTCATGGCCGAGACGCGGTATCCCGATCCGACGACCGGGCTGCCGTCGGCCGCGGAACGCGATGTTTACACGACGAACTCCCTTGGTGAGCGGACGAGTTTTACGGACCGTGCAGGCACGACCCACTCCTATCTCTACGATGTCACGGGTAGGCAGACGACCGATGCCGTGACGGCCCTTAGCACGGGAGTGGATGGTGCGATTCGCCGGATTGAGTCGGCCTACGACACGCTTGGCAACCTGACGAGCGTGACCTCGTTCAATGCAGCCACTAGCGGCACGGCCACGAACCAGGTTGCCCGGGCGTACAACGGGTTTGGGCAGCTCGCAAGCGAATGGCAGTCCCACACGGGCCTCGTGAACCAAGCCACGACGCCGCGAGTGCAATACGCCTATTCTCTCGGCACAAGCGGCAACCATAGCCGGCTCACCGGCGTGACATATCCGGACGGCTACGCCGTCGGCTACACATACTCGGGCATCGATGACGCGGTGAGTCGCTTGACGAGCCTCACGGGGCTTCCAGCCACCGGCTCCACGACCCCGGTGACCCTTGAGGCGTTCAAGTATCTGGGGACCGGAACGGTGATCGAGCGGTCTCGGCCGGAGGTGGGTGTCGCGCTCTCGATGGTGAGCCAGTCGGGCGGCACTGGCGACGCCGGCGACCAGTACACGGGCCTGGACCGATTCGGCCGCGTGGTGGATCAGCGGTGGATCACCGGCAGCGGCTCGGCCGCGACGGACGTGGATCGCTATGGCTACACCTACGACCGCAATGGCAACCGGCTGACGCGGTCGAACGCACTGGCCACGGCGTTCAGCGAGACGTACTCGTATGACGCCTTGAACCAGTTGCAGGGATTTGAGAGGGGAAGCACGTCGTCGCCGAGTACGACCCAGGATTGGCAGTTCGACGCCCTGGGCAACTGGACGACGGTGACGACCAACGGAGTGGACCAGGACCGTACGGCGAACGCGCAGAACGAGCTGACTCAGGTTGGTGCCGCCGCGCTGGCGTACTCGAACACCGGGAACCTTACGACCGACGCCCAGGGGCGGACGCTTGCCTACGACGCGTGGAACCGGCTTGTGTCGGTGAACGATGCGTCGGCCACACAGGTGGCGCGCTATGAATACGACGGCATGAACCGCCGCATCGTCGAGCAGGCAGGCACTTCCGCATCTCCGGCAGCGGTGACGGCCGCGGTCCGCGACTCTTACTACTCGCAAGAGTGGCAGGTCTTGGAGGAACGGATTCGCGATACGGGAGGCTCGATCCCGGCCGTGGCCGATACTCGCTACGTTTGGAGCCCGGTCTACATCGATGCGATGGTCGCTAGGGATCGCAACGCTGACAGCAGCGCGTCCACGGGCACCGGCGGGTTGGAGGAGCGCGTCTACGCCCTTCAAGATGCCAACTGGAACACGACGGGAATCGTTGCTGCCTCGGGCGTCCCGGGGGTGTCGGCGGGCTCGGTCATCAACCGGTTCACGTACACGCCCTACGGTGAGTCTCAGACGCTCACGGAGTCTTGGGCCACACCCACCACCGGCTCAACCCCGGCGACTCCGTGGAGCCACCTCTTCCAGGGGCTAAAGGTCATGGACCTCACGGGGCTGGCCTATGTCAGGCACCGTGACTACTCGCCGACGCTGGGGCGATTCATCGAGCGCGACCCGATCGGGTTCGAGGCAGGGGACAACAACTGGTATCGGTTTGTGGCGAATGGGCCGACGGGTGAGCTGGATCCGAGTGGGCTGGAGAGCTGGATCCCAGGACCTACGGTTGGTGGAGTAACATATCCTTGGATTCCACCGGGGACGTATTTTCCCGGTCATCCCAATAGCCCCACTCCGCCGGATGTGCCCGGGCAAAAACCCGTCAAATTCCCCAACCCAAGCGGGGTGTGGGAGCAGATCGCTGCCGCTCGATGCTCGCGATGCACAAGAAAAGACTTTGACTCGCTCGTAGGGCAAATTGAGGATGCCGCGAACAAAACGGCAGTCTTTCCGTTATGGCCAAACGAATGTCAACGGTGGATATTCGAATTCGAGAAGAATTTCGTCGGCCTTGACAACCCCTGCGTTTTTGAGCACCGCATAGGGTGGGAGCCATCTAATGCCATACTGGGCGGGCACGCCTACTACCTATTCGAACTGCGGGATGGCACGACCATAAAGGTAGACCATTGGATATACAAGGGCGGCACAACCATACAGGTTAAGTCACCAACGCCACCACAGAAATCGCGCTCACCGTGCTGCGGAAAGCCATGCAAGGAGGACCCTGCAAATCCTAATCCCAATTAACACCTCCAGCACGATGGATTCCTATCCCATATTTTTCTCCGATCGCAGAGTTCGCCTCACTATAAAGGCAATTTTTATTGGCGTTTACTCAGTCAGCGGGTTATTCTGCTTCTTACACGACTTCTCTGCCGCTCAGATTGCCTTTGTCCTAGGAGCCCAGGGCTTACTGTTTTGCGGCCTAAGACAATCTGTGGCGTCCTGCATCGCGTCGATACGGGGTTTCGCCGGGACTGTTGCGGGCGGGCTGTTAATTACATGGTTTGCGTGGGCCGTCTGGGGCGTTCAAGGGGCGGTGGGGTTCCCCTTTTTTATTTTGGGTGCCGTTTTATGGTCGATTGTATTTTGGTTTCTCCTGTTGTGCATTGAAGACAACGCCGCAAAGCCCGAGCACCGCAGCCTGGTGTCGCTTCTGGTTGAAGCCCGAGGAGCGTATCTATTTTTAATTTTACCGATCGCGATTGCCACGAGTATCGGCTTTGTGGTTGCAGTTACGGACTTGAACTCGCCACTAGGTACCGAATCACTTACGGATGCACTGAGTGTTGCAGGCATAGGCGTCGCTTTGGGCTTTCTGCTAGCAGCGCCGTGGTGGGTGGGTGCGTTCACTCTTGGAAGGCACGACGGGCAAGGGAAAGACGGCAGGGACTGAAAAGGTCGGGTGTCGGGAGAAATGACCGACATAATGGGTGTCAATCGCCGCAGGAGCCTCAGGACGAAGGCGTTCACTACCCGCAAGACCCAACGGTTCAGGCCGAATTGACAAGTCCCGCGCTGATAGTCGGATGACGTTCCGGTCACGCGGTGAGGCCCCGAAAAGATGAGTTCCGGACCTTGATCCGCCAATGCATCGACTAAACAAACGATGATTAGCGCCCCCCATTCCTCATACCAGAGAAACTACGATGGCTCAGCGAACCGCTAGAAGGCGAGCCCCCGCCGCGCAAGAAGCCGGGAAATCACACGGCCGTTGGAATCGCGAGACGCATGTCCGCCACCGCGACTATTCGCCAACGCTCGGGCGGTTTATCGAGCCTGATCCGATCGGATTCGAGGCGGGGGATAATAATTGGTATCGGTTCGTGGCCAACAAGCCGGCGGGGTCCACGGATCCGAGTGGGCTCTCGGAGTTTCTTCCAGTAATTATCGTTGGCGGGCCATATTACTGGGAACCACACACCAGCAAGCCATACTCACACTCTCAGTGGCTCAGCCAAGACTATAAATGGACATACTCCAAGCACAGCATCACGTTTGGAGTGAATACTAGATTGGCCGACAGTGACGTTCGTAATCTCGTATTCAAGAAACTTAGGCGTTTCCAGCATTTTGAAAGTAATTTAGCAAGCGTACGAGTGAATGTGGATGGAAGCATGGCCTATTTCAACCTCAAGGACTGGGGCGGCTGGGCTTCGGATTTACTTCTTAACGATAGTGAAGTGCAGGTATTTCTCACGCAAACCGGTGCATATGAGTTGACGGGAACCACGACCGGCAGGCATCAACTCATTGGCCTACGAAAGTGGCGAGTGTTTCTCGACACCAACTCGCAGATGTGTGGCCACAAGACGATAACCATTGAAACCGAGGCTGACGAAATGCCTTATGGGTATATAAATCGCGCTGGAGCAAAAACGTTATCAGGAAGGACAGCACAGGTCGAGATCTGGAAGGGTTATCTCGAGCGGACAGCAGCGGAAGCGAGCAGGGAGCTCGGTGGCGACGGTAACATTGGCACCGCTTCGTTGCCGCATCCTCCAGCCGAGGCATCCTGCCCGCGTCGCAATCGATTCTTTCCATAACCGCTTTGCGCCTGTTTGTCATGCGTCAACAAAAATATATTGTATCACTTGTCACGATTGTCGGGCTTTTGATCGGTGCAGGCGTCACGTACCGCAAGAACTACAGAGGTTCCACCTGCGAAGAAATAGAGGCAGCGAGAAAAGCCTTGCGTGGGGATTGCGCATCAGCTGCGGTAATAACGCTGCGAAAGCATGCTCATTCGCAGGACACGTTTGTGCGCACACAGGCTGTTTCAGCGGCAGGCGACATGGGGCCTGAGTGTAAAGGGCTGATTCGTGAGCAGTGTATGGAAGTCGTGGGAGAGGCACTCGATGATCCGAGCGGACATGTGCTGCATATTGCTATCCAGGACATTGGAAGCTTTGGCGTGTTGGCGGATAGTTACATTAATCGCCTGCTGGCCATATCGGTGCGGCCTCACTTCACGCATGCCGTGTTTGCATTGGAGTCGCTAGGGCGAATCGGTCCTGGGCGACGGGAAGTAGGGGACCGGCTCGTTAAGGCTATTACGGAGCAGTATCCGATCGACAACGCTGAGGAGTTCCCTTATCGCACGGACGCATTGCGAGTACTACGGTCATGGGGGGTTAAGGCATGCCCGTGGTTGTTGCAATTGCGGCACATTCGAGACTCGTGGCGTCTGGAACGAGACAATAAGCTGCGGAGCGCCACGGAGGAGCAAGAAGGCCCCGCGTTGTGGGGCCGCAGAGAGGAGCTCGTCGGGTTTGAGATCCTTGCAGGCGTTGTCGAGAGTCTTGAGAAGCAATGCAGCACAGGGGGCGCGGATTCGCAAGCAAAACCGAAGAGGCTGGAGGAGAAGGACACGCATAATCCTTGACATCTTCAGAACCCCGCCGGCACGATCACGCATTCGGTCTACGACGGCCTCTATCGGCTCGCCTCCACCTGGATCGGCACCGACGACTCCACCACGAACGGCTCCAAGTGGACCCCGACCAACGGTTCCGCGTCGTCGAACATGACCCAGGTCACGGCCAATGAATACGACAACGGCGGCATCGGCGACGGGAACGTCACGAAGTCCACGCAGTTCCCCGGTGGTGGGGCGTCGCCGCGGGTCGCCGAAAACTTGTATGATTGGCAAAATCGCCTCGTCGCGACCAAGACCGGCGCCACCGCCACTCCCTCCACGAAAGACACATCCGTGAACCGGCCGCTGTCCTACACCGACTACGACAACCTCTGACCTGCCCCCATGAATGACGCCAATTCTTAAGTTAGGATTTTGCCCTGCGATGGACCAGCCACGCCTGTGTGGCCGAATCGTGTTGTAGTGCTCCCGCCACCGCCCGAAGAGCAGCGTGTCACTGCGGATATTTTCCGGCACACCCTTGCAGACGAACAGGTCGCTGGACCCGCTTGGCCGCGGTCTATCCGAAGGCCACCGTGTGGTACGTCTGCTCCGTCACACCGATCTTCTTGACCGCCATTGGCGACGGTCTTGCCTCGACTTCAACACTCATAGCAAAAGGAATGGCGGGTTCTTTCTTTCCGCGTGGCATTGAATGCCCTTCTTTGGTTGTGACGCTGACAGAATCTCTCTACGGGAGTGGTGCCGTTTAAGGGGGGGCAGGTCAGGGACGCTGCCGTATTGAATCGAGTAATTGAACCAGACTCGAGGGACAACATTAGTCAGTGCCTGGAATCAGTTGCTAAATTCTCGGCAAAACCCGGGCATATTCCTTGAGCGGCCACATTGGTGTTGGCCGCGATCTTCACACCAAGGAATGTGCCATGCACGACTTTCTTTCCGAACGAGCCGGCCAACTCCAGCGGCTAGCAACGACGATTCGAACCGGCCTCGATCAGGCCGAGTCTGCGATCCCAAGCATCAATCAACAGCTCGCCGAATTGGCGAGGCTGGGGATGTCCGATTTTCAAATTGAAGGGCCGACTATCTATTGCAGGCCGATGGGTTTCTCAAGCATGCACGGCGATGAGTGGGTGATCTATCAGGCCGCCATCGTCATGCCAGGCGGTATCGGTGCCAGCATCTGGGACGCCACCGAATACGCGGAGCACTCCAATCGCCCTTACGGCGATCCGGTCGACCTGGCTCCGCGATTTGTTACGTATCTGGCCTGCCCGCCGCTGGTGCGAGCCATGCTCGTGGCTCATGCCAGCGCAATGCTCGATCGCCTGATGAATGTTTTTCGATTGCTCGGCTCATAGCCCTCTCTCTGTAGAGATTTCTAGACAGTCGATCTGGCCGCGTGGGGCGTTCCCACGCGGCCTTCTTGTTTCTGCCAACGGCTCTTTCTGCCGACGGCATTTCCTTTTCCCTGCCGGGGGTTCCCGGAATGGAGTGCGCAGATGTTGTATGCAAACAATGAACGTGACCATGACCGTAACCAAGAACGTGACCATGATCATGAACGCGATCTGATCGCCGCAGTCGCCGAGGCACTCGGCGAGCGGAGAAGTCTGATTCGCAGACATGGATTCCAGATGATTGAGATCGTGGTCTACGACGATCCTTCGAACCTGGCCAGCGACCGGAGTCAGGATAATGACAGAGAAGAATATCCGGACGAATGCCGAGACGAGTACCCAGACGCGACCGAAGACAATAACGATAGCAGCGACGATTTCGACACGGTCGATCTGGCTAGCGTCGGCGGCGTGGATTGGGATTGCCTCGACGATTCACGGCTCAGCCGTCGGCGGCACAACCGCCGTATCGCCTAGCTGACTTCTCGCACCGGACATCTAGGACCGGACTTCTAGCACCGGCCGTATCGCGCCGGAAGTATCGCAGCTGAATGATTCCAGACAAGTTATCCCAGACGAGTTATCCCAGAAGAATTTCCCAACCGGCGGCGGTGCCGACTGCGGGCCAATCCGGCTCCCGGGCACGCCGCCGGTGTTTTTTTAGACACCAGAAAGAGATCCAACCAATGACCAAAAACAGTGCCCAAAATGGAAAGCCCCACCCCGACGACGACGGGCCCAAGAAGAAGGACAGGATCGACGTCAACCCGCCCTTTAGTGAGCATGTGCAACGATTTCGGCGGCTTCTCGCCGAACTGATCGCCCGCCAGATTATCGCTGCGCGACGTACCCCGCCCGCCCCAGACCAGAAAAAGGAGCAGTAAAACCTATGCCCAAAACGCTGAAGCCGGAGCGACAGTGGCCCCGCCCAAACGCGTGGCAAAAAACGGGGTCAAAAAGTAATTTTCAGCAGAAAAAGAATTCGTTTGGTTTTAGAGATGCCATTTTGGACAATGGATGTTTGGCATCAGCCAGACGGATCGCCACTCACCCCAAGGAATGGGACATGAAACCGCAACAAGCAAAACCACAGCTTTCCCAACCGCTGTTGACACCCTCGCAAAACCCTGAGGCGTTCGTT
>Ga0194051_1001970_pt1 | contig 10347 bp, 11 predicted proteins | sample SepL2320m_MetaG_FD_161275 | JGI IMG/M metagenome (GOLD analysis project Ga0194051, IMG submission 161275) | Anoxic zone freshwater microbial communities from boreal shield lake in IISD Experimental Lakes Area, Ontario, Canada - Sep2016-L239-20m | ecosystem: Environmental > Aquatic > Freshwater >...
TGTTGATTCCAAAGTGAAAACTCTGGCCTCAATGGTCAACCAGCATTAACCGCCTTTTTTGGCACGCTTTCCAGGGTTCTTCTTGCTGCGCGTGGAAACGCCACGCTCTAGGCTGACGCGTTGGCCTCGGCCGGTTGTAGGTAAAGTAACGCCAGGCAATGCCTTCAAGGGCGGTGTGTATTTGCGATCAGCTTCGGTAACAATCTTATTGCCCATCAATGGCTCCAGGAAAAAAAGTTCAAGGCGATATTAGGCCACAGATTCGAGGCCACTTAGGCCGCGCGCGCCAAATTAGGCCTTATTCTTCCTGACTTTCTTGGAGTTCGCTCAATGACTTAAGGGCTCTGACTCGAGAAAGGCTAATGATGATAGCCTGAACCGAGAAACCTGCCACCACCACCAGCAAGCTGGTTAAATCGGAGAAAGCTTCTCCCACAAAGCCCCCCAGCAAAGCTCCGATTGGCCGCGCGCCCGAACCCGTCACAATGTTGATGGCCGTGACTCGCCCCATCATGGTGTTGGGCGTCACACTTTGGCGCAAGGTGGTGGACGTGATGGTCCAAATGATGGGGCCGAATCCGAAAAGAAAGTAAGCCAATCCAGCTATTGTGGGCGTTGGCCAAAAATGAGTGAGGGCCATCACAACAGCGGCCAACACAGAGAACAAAGGCCCCAACAAAATGGCATTGCCAAATGTCATGCGCGCTACAATTTTAGAAGCCATCAAGGATCCGGCAATCATGCCAGCGCCATAACAAGCCAAAGTAAGACCAACCTCACTAGAGCCCATGCCCAAGGTGCGAATGGCATACGGCACGTAAATCGCTTGCAACACAAACCATGAAATATTCCACGCCACAGAAGTGAACAAAATAGGCCGCAAAAGATCGTGGGTCCAAACAAAATGGGCACCGTCTTTCAGCTCTAGCCAAGGATGTCGATCAGGTGCTGCTTGTCTGGTGGGTTCCCTGATTTGATTCAAGAACCCCACAGCCGCCAAAGACAGCATGAGAGACAATACGAATGAGGTGGATGCGCCCATCCACGCAATCAGGGCACCTGCCAAGGCCGGACCGCCGGCAAAAGCCATGCTTCTTGCAAGTTCCAAGCGTCCATTGGCCTTGGCCAAATGCTCTCGGTTGACCAATGCAGGCACCAAAGAAGGCGCGCTTACACTGAAGCCAACCGTGCCGACAGACGCAAAAAACCCAATCGCCGCCAACAAAGGCACGCTGATTTGATTCAGTAACAAAGCGGCAATTAAAACCACCAAGGCACAGACCCGAAGCATTTCGGACAAGAGCATCAGTTTTTTGCGCGACATTCGATCGGCCAACAAGCCCAAGGGAATGGAGAACAGCAAGAATGGCAAAGACTGCACAGCGGCCACCAAACCAATTTGTCCGGGACCTGCTTGCAGCATGAGCACCGCCACAATGGGCACAGCAGCCAAAGTGAGCTGCTCTGCAGACTGCGCCATTAAATTGGAGATCGCCAGCTTGTGGAAAGCCGGCGGAAGTGGGTTGTCAAGGCCGCTTGGCACTTGACCCTGATGGCTCAACGCTGCGCCTCTTTGGCTTTGTCGGACGAGCCTTCCAAGCCTGCTAAGAGCGCTTTGTTATTGCCACCAATGATCATTTCAAACTTGTTATCGACATAGGTGTAGTCGTAGTATCCCATGCGCGCTAGGGGTTTGATTTTCAGGACATCCAACATGCCTTTGCCATCAATCACTTGATCATCGATGTGAATGGCCACCACCTTGCCAAACACCACATCTGCGGTACCAAAAGGGGGCTCACCTGGAAAACGCAAAGTGTTTAAGTAGACGCATTCAAATTGAATGGGAGAGCCCGCCACACGCATAGGCTTGACTTTGCGAGATGGCAGTTTTTGCAGTCCGGCATGGTCAAATTCATCAACACCGTGTGGCAACTCTTCAGCCGTTAAATTGACGGCATTGCGCAAATCGTAAGTGGCCATGTTCCACACAAACTCCCCAGTGTCTTCGGCATTGCGAACTGAGTCTTTGCGATTGCCCGTGGTGGTTTGATTGGCGGAGAACATCACAATGGGAGGGTTGAATGTGACATTTTGAAACTGGCTGTAGGGCGCTAAGTTGTGCCGCCCTTCTCTGTCAACCGTAGAAATCCATCCAATTGGACGTGGGATCACACAAGATTTAAAAGGATCATAGGGAAGACCATGTGCGGTGATGCCGGGTTCGTAGTACATATCGTCTAATCTTAATTTTCTCACTCAATTATGATTGAATCATGAGCCTTCAATCCGTACAAGAATTTTTTAAAGCCAAACAGCTCGATATTCCCATCATTGAATTGTCAGTTAGTACGGCCACAGTGGCCTTAGCAGCGCAAGCCCATGGGGTAGAACCTGGCCGCATTGCCAAAACACTTTCATTTAGATTGAACGATGGCCGCGTGGTGTTGGTGGTTGCTCGGGGTGATGCGCGCATTGACAACAAGAAGTTCAAGGATGCTTTTGGCAAAGGCAAAATGTTGGGGCTAGAGGAGGTGTCAGAAATAACAGGCCATCCTGTTGGTGGGGTATGCCCATTCGGCTTGGCCAATCCTCTGTCGATTTACGTCGATGTCTCATTGAAAATTTATGACATCGTGATACCCGCTGCAGGTTCAGTAAACAGTGCGGTTCGCATCAGCCCAGAAAAAATGGCAGACATAACCCAAGCACTTTGGGTCGATGTCTGCCAATCAATGGATGCTTCCGAATAAATCGGGAGCATCTCTAAGCTATCTGAAATCACTTGCCATACAAATAATTTGGCAACCACAAGGTGAGTTCTGGCCAGATGTACATCAAGATCAAGCACAAGATCACGATGAACATGTAAGGCATCATGCCGGCAAAAATTTGATTGATGGTGACGTGCGGCGGCGACACCCCTTTCAAATAGAACGCTGACATGGCCACAGGTGGCGACAAAAACGCAGCCTGTAAGTTCACAAACACCATCACACCCCAGAGCATGGGATCGATTTGGAAATGCGCCAGCAAAGGCAAGAAGATAGGCACAAAAATCACAATGATTTCTGTCCACTCCAAAGGCCAACCCAGCACAAAAATGATGGCTTGCGACAGAAGCAAGAATTGAATGGGCGTCAGGTCAAGGGCCATGACCCACTCTTCTACCAAACGCTGACCACCCAAAAGGGCAAACACCGCTGAGAACAAGGCAGAGCCTACAAACAACCAACACACCATGGAGGTGGTTTTGGCTGTAAGAAACACGGCTTGTTTGATTTTCTCAAAGTCCAAAGTGCCAGCAGACCATGCCATCAAGAACGCACCAGCAGCGCCGACAGCGGCCGACTCTGTGGCCGTGGTAATGCCAAACAAAATGACGCCTAAGACCACAAAAGTGAGAATGCCCAGTGGCATGACAGACCTCACCAACATGTTCAAAATTTCATATTGCTCGGCATCAAAGTGCCAGTAGTAATAGGCCAATAAGGCAGCGAATAAACCGCATGCAATCCAGAAGCCCATATAGAAGCCTTCTGGTACTGCCTCTGTTCTAGGGGCATCTGATGTGTCACCGTCACCCAATGCTTGCAGTGGTGCATCTACTTCTTCTGCTTTGGCAGTGACCGTCTCTGCGCCGGGAGGCAACTGTACACCCTGAGAAACTGATGTGGTTTGGACCTTTTCAGCGCCTGGCGGCTCTTGAACGCCCCCAGCACCAGCAGGCTCCTGCAAGCCACCCGCTCCAGGCGGCTCTTTCAAGTCACTGGCACCCGGTGGTTCTTGAACACCAGAGCGCTCTGTGTTGGCTGGCGTTGCAACAGCATCAGCGGCCACCGGTGCACCCTTAGAGGCGGCATCAGCTTTGGCTTGTTGTGTAGCCACAACCTGTGCAGCAGCCGCGTTGTTGTCCTCTTGCGAATGAATGACCACATACCACCAGACCGCACCCATGGTGGCCACAGTCATGAAAATAGGGACCAAGCTCATGGCAAAGCTTTTGGCAATAAATTTCCAAGTGACGACCACATTGTCAGCCGAATTTTTCAAGACACGACCCGGAGAGATCAGTGCTTGGAACAGCGCCAAGAAAAACTTTTTGGCATAGTTATCAGCGATCTTTTGAACCTCTGGCGTGATAGCAGCTCGGGTCTGCTCTTCTGGCAGCTTGGGCGCTATTTTGGGATCGATTAAAACCCAAGCAATGATGTAGATGAGGTACAGCGTAGCCAAGAAAAATCCTGGGAACATGGCAGCCGCATACAACTTCACAACCGACTGGCCAGCCACAGCAGCATAGACAATGATCATGACGGACGGTGGGATCAAAATACCCAAGGTACCGCCAGCCGTAATGACACCTGCAGCCAAGCGAGTGTCATAGCCTGCGTTTAACATGGGTCTCATGGCAATCACACCCATGAGCACCACCACCGCGCCTACCAAGCCACTGGCAATGCCCCAGAAGGTGCAAATGACCAATGTGGCAACAGCCAAAGACCCTGGCAACTTACGGAATGCCAGTTGAACGCTGTGGAACATTTTGTCCACCAAGGCGCCTCGCTCCATGACATACCCCATGAGAACGAAGAGAGGTATAGACAGCAACACGTCGTTGGTCATGGCGCCAAAAGTGCGTTGAACCATGAGGTTAAAAACTTTATTGTCAAACCAAGGCGCAGATGGGTCGTAGAAGGCTCCGTATCCGAAGACCATGCCCAAACCCATCAAGGTGAAGGCCGTTGGGAATCCCAACATGATGACCACCACAATGAGTGACAGCATTAAGAGTCCGAGTGCGGGATCGCTCATACTTGGCCTCCTTTCGCACGCTGGTGAGCCGATTCTTCAATGTTCTTGGCATTGGCGATGGCTTCCATGGCTGCATCGCGATCAACCAGCGTGCTGCCTGCCAGCTGCTGTTCGACCACATCAATTTCGTCTGCGTCTTTTAAGCGCGGGGTCCATTCTCCAGTTCGAATGCAAACAATGCATCGCAAAATTTCAGCCAAACCCTGCATCAGCACAACCAAACCAGCTAAGGGAATGACCGACTTGAACGGATAGAGCGGCAATGGATCGGCATTGAAGGTATGCTCGTGAATGGCCCATGAATCAGCGGCGTAATTCCAGCCAGCCCAAGTGAGCGCAATGACACCTGGAATAAAGAAAATGATGTACAAAACCATGTCAAGCCAAGCTTGGGTTTTGGGTTTGGCACTGCCGTAAAAGAAATCGCCACGCACATGGCCATCTTGGCAAAGCGTGTAAGCACCGCCCATCATGAACAAAGTACCGTACATCATGTTGCTGGCATCAAAAATCCAAGCCGTGGGCGCGTTCAAAGCGTATCTCTTGAAAACCTCCACCACCACCAATAACATCAGCCCAACAATCAGCCAGGCAAAAGCTTTTCCTACCCAAGTGCTGATTTTGTCAGCCGTGTGGAGCAATGTTTGCGTATTCATATAAAACCATCCAAAGTAAAAAGACCCATCCAGGACAAGCCCGGATGGGTATTTTACAAAAACTTAAAAAGCTTAGGCCTTTTTAGGCGCGGCCTTGGAGAAGTAGCGGTTGTAAGCCATTTTGAAATCAACCATGTAGTCGTTCTGCCACTGGCCAGCGCGCTCGGCGAAGGCCATCTGAGATTCAATGACTTTCTTGAAGTATGGATTCTCAAGTGATTTCTTGGCAACTACTTTGTCCCATGCCTCTAATTGAGCTTTCAGAATAGCATCGGGTGTTTTGTAGAACTTGATGCCTTGCTTTTTCATCTCCAGGTAATCTTTGGAATTGCGGTCAATGGCTTTCCAGCTCATTTCGGCAGAAGAAGCTTGCACTGCATATTCAATGATGGACTTCAGCTCTGTAGGCAATGCAGCCAGCTTGCCCTTGTTGAACAAGATCTCGAACTGCTCGCCACTCTGGTGGAAGCTTTGCAACATGCAATTTTTAACCACATCTGGGAAGCCCAAAATACGGTCTGACGACGCATTGTTAAATTCAGCCGCATCAATCAATCCGCGATCTAGCGCAGGCACAATTTCACCACCTGGCAAAGGATTCACTGAAGCGCCTAGTTCTGTAAAGATGTCAACAGCCAAGCCAACCGTACGGTACTTTAGACCCTTCAAATCTGCCACCTTGGCAATTGGCTTCTTGAACCAACCCAAAGGCTGCGTGGGCATAGGGCCATACACATAAGACGCCACATCAATGTTCAGCGACTTGTAAATGTCCTCAAGCAATTGCTTGCCGCCGCCGTAGTTGTGCCAAGACAGAACCATGTTGGGGTCCATGCCGAAAGCAGGGCCTGAGCCCCACAAAGCCAAAGCGGAGCTCTTGCCATAGTGGTAAGCCAACACACCGTGGCCACCGTCCAAGGTACCCTTGTTCACAGCATCCAACAATTGGAAAGCAGGAACCACTGCACCAGATGGCAACACTTCGATTTTCAAACGGCCACTGGCCATGTCGTTGACTTTTTTAGCAAAGTCATTGGCATATTCATGAAAAATGTCTTTGGCTGGCCATGTACTTTGAAATCGCAGACTGACAGTGTCTGCTTTAGAAATCATGGGCGCTGCTAGCGCACCAGCAGCAACAGCGCCCTTCAACAGGCCGCGGCGAGAAGATGAGGTTTTCTTTTCTGTCATGGATATCTCCTTAAGTTTGACTACTAAATTCCAACATAAATCATGCATCTAGTCTGCAAAAGTTATATCAGGGTTATCACCATAACGGTTCAGAGTAAATCCTAAATTTCACAAAAAAGAAATACAAAACCTCACTTAGATGGGGAAAATATCACTTTGTGCTGTGCACAATACCGCTCAACTTAAGGAAACACCATGGAAGCACAAGAAACCGCAGAATTGATTGAGCAATCCGGGCATGGCGACAGTAAGAAAAATCGATCCGCCCTCACCATCTCTATTTTGGCCATGGTCTTGGCCATAGCCAGCTTAGGCGGATCCAACGCCATGAAAGAAGCCACCCAAGAGAACATTTTGGCGGCTAACGCTTACGCTTTCTACCAAGCCAAAAACATCCGTCAAACCTCCTACAAACTTGCTGCAACTGATTTGGAGTTGCAACTGGCGCGCGAGCCCAACATGAACGCCACGGCCAAGGCCATGTTTGAAAAGAAAATAGAGGATTACAAAAAGACAGCAGAACGCTACGAGTCAGAACCAGAAAACAAAGAAGGCAAAAAAGAGCTCATGGTTCGCGCCAAAGAACATGAGGCAGCACGCGACCATGCCATGCGCCAAGATCCCTGGTTTGATTACGCAGAGGGCATGTTGCAAATTGCCATTGTGCTGCTATCTGTTTCGATTGTGGCTTCTATGCCAGCTTTGTACTGGGCAGGTACGGTACTGGGCTCACTTGGCTTTGTGAGCACCTTGAACGGGTATTTATTGCTCTTTTAATTACCAGACCAGGTTCTTAAAATGACCACGACGCTGTCTCTGCAAGCCGCAGTTAGTTTCATTCAAAATTGTGAAACGCCGTGGTCACGCGACACATCGCCGCCTTGGGGCATTCATGAAGCCGACCCTGTGCCTTACAACCGCTTGTATGGCCCTGTGCATGGCAGGGGCCCGGTATCGGGCGTTCTTTTTCACAAGCACCAGTTGCTTGCCGAATGGGGTCAACCCCACAAAGCCGATCTCACTTTCAGCGTGGCCAAAACCTATTTGGCTTTGTTGGCGGGACTGGCCTTTGACCAAGGCTTGATCAAAGATGTGCATACACCTGTGGGTCAACAATGTCCCGACATTGGCTTTGAGGGCGAGCGTTTATCGCGCATCACTTGGCACCATCTGCTGCAGCAAACCAGCGAATGGGAAGGTACCTGCTTTGGCATCCCTGAACAGGTTGACCGGTACCGCTGGCTAACTTACCAAACAGGTCAAGCCGATGGCAAGAAGGGTGACCCAAGACCACTGGGCGAACCAGGATCTAGGTTTGAGTACAACGACGTTCGAATCAACCAATTGTCTTTGGCCTTGCTGCATTTATTCAAGCGGCCACTGCCTGACGTGTTTGAAGAATTTTTCCGCAAACCGCTAGGGTGTTCAGATGAATTTCATTGGGTGGGGTACGAGCAAGGCTGGACGCAAGTGGATGGCCAACGCATGATGTCGGTTCCAGGCGGAAGCCATTGGGGCGGCGGCGTTTCTATTTCAGCCATGGACCAAGCCGTCATAGGTTTGATGCTCATGGGCAACGGCAACTACAAAGGCCAACAAATTTTGTCGGCCAAGTGGCTGCACATGATGCAGCAAGCCTGCGATGTAGCACCCTACTATGGCTACCTCATATGGCTGAATAAAGAGGGTGCAATGTTCAAAGACGCGCCTCGAAGTTCATGGTTTGCAATTGGCGCAGGCTCTTCCATCACTTGGGTAGACCCAGAGTTGCAATTGGTTTGCATTTTGCGTTGGATCGATACGGCCAAAACCAATGACTGCATTGCGCAGATCATGAGGGCGATCTAGGGCTTCAGATTTCCCTTTAATGTTTCATCACCTTTAAGCAAAGCGATGCCAATTCCTCTTGGCAGATCAATTGAACTGCGTTGGCATTTGCAAACTTAAGCGCCACACCGGTGGGCAAGCTCAAACTGATACAGGCTGCATAAGCCGCATCTTGCGAGGTTTGTAAGGCCTTCAAATCACGCAAAACTTCGACCCCCAAGGTGGCCGCCTTCCAGCGCTTGCAACTGACCAAGGTGATCTGGCCTGATTTTTCCAACTGCAAGTCTGCTGCGCCGGAGTTCAATGGCATCACGCTGAAGCCTTGCTGAACAAAGGCTTGCTCCATGACCAAGGAGAATTGCTTCCACGACATGCTGGCCAATTGGTTCAAGGCCAAAGAGACGCTTTGAGGTGAAGGTTTGTCACGCTGTTTCCAAGCGGCAATGAAACCCAATATGCAAAATGGCATCGCACTGAGCATTCCAACAGTGCGAAAGGCCTCAGGCAAGAAGACGCGTGCCAACAGCATCAACACTGCGGCTATCAAAAAACTCAACCACCATGGAGAACGCAACAAAATCGCAAAGAGCGATTTTTCTGACATTTTAAATTTCATTGAACGGCCCACATACTCAAATTCGAATGCCGAGATTTGAGTGCGTTTTCAGAGCTGGCTTATTTGGCAAACAAACTTGCGGGGTTTGCAAATGCTTTGAATTCAACAGCATTGCCACAGGGGTCCAAGAAAAACATTGTAGCTTGCTCACCGACTTGGCCCTTGAATCGAATGTGCGGCTCGATGACAAATTTGGTGTCAGCTTTTTTCAACTTGTCTGCAAGTGCTTCCCACTGCCCCATTTCCATGACCAAGCCAAAATGCCGCACCGGTACATTGTCACCATCTACAGCGCTGGTGTTGTGATGACCTGCTTCTGAAGGACTCAGGTGGGCCACAATTTGGTGACCGTGGAAATTGAAATCGATCCACTCTTCACTAGAGCGGCCCTCAGGACAACCCAAAAGGTCACCATAAAAGGCTCTGGCTTTGGCCAAGGATGTGACGGGAAATGCCAAATGAAAGGGTTGCATGCTTTTCTCAGTGAAGATTCAAAAAGTGTGATTTTGCCTCAAACCAGCGGCTCTTTATCAAACCGAACTGGATCAATTTTCACAGGCTTAAGACTTCAAAGTTCGGTTGAACAATTCGAGCGTGCGGCTCCAAGACAAATCTGCGGCCGCCTGATTGAACCTAGGCGTTGTATTGTTGTGAAATCCGTGTTGAGTGCCCGCATAAAAATGCGCCTCCGATTTAACACCATGGGTCTTTAATCCGCTTTCATAGGCCGCCCAGGTGACATTGACGCGAGGGTCAGTTTCTGCAAAATGAATGACCAACTCAGCTTTGATTTTGCTCACTTTTTCAGGGGCTGCCGACACGGCATAGTAAGGGGCACCCGCCTGAACTGCATCACCCATTTCAGCTACCAATGCGTTGGTGATGCTACCGCCCCAACAGAAGCCAGTCAGACCTAACTTGCCTGATGAAAGGGCATGATTTTTTAAAAAGACAGCACCGTTCAACATGTCGGTTTGTAGCTTGGCTGGCGTCAGTCCATCCTGAAGTTTTTTGCCATCCTCGTCATTGCCAGGATAGCCTCCCACAGGGTAGAGTCCATCGGGCGCCAAGGCCAAGAAGCCAACTGAGGCCAGACGCCGTGCAACGTCTTCAATGTAGGGATTTAAACCCCGATTTTCATGAATCACAAGGACTGCAGGAAATTTGTTGGCATTGGCCGATGTCGGTTGTACCAAATAGCCCCGCATCTCTCCTGAACTACCACCAGGGGATGCATATTTC
>Ga0194051_1001971_pt1 | contig 10345 bp, 7 predicted proteins | sample SepL2320m_MetaG_FD_161275 | JGI IMG/M metagenome (GOLD analysis project Ga0194051, IMG submission 161275) | Anoxic zone freshwater microbial communities from boreal shield lake in IISD Experimental Lakes Area, Ontario, Canada - Sep2016-L239-20m | ecosystem: Environmental > Aquatic > Freshwater >...
ACCGAGAGCCATGCAAATGCGATCAAGGATGTAGTTCTTCGAGAAACTGTGTCGCTCTTCCGGCAAAGTCTGCGTGACCCCGAGGGCCATTCCACGGGGCAAAATGGTGACCTTGTGCAACGCATCGCCGTTAGGTAGGACAGTTGCCAAGATTGCGTGCCCACCTTCATGATAAGCGGTCACTCGTTTTTCGTCGGCGGACAAGATCAGAGAATCGCGGCGGGCTCCCATCATGATTCGGTCACGTGCTGATTCAAAGTCGATTCGTTCAATTTGAGCGCTTTCGCGGCGCACGGCGAAAAGGGCTGATTCATTGACGAGGTTAGCCAAGTCGGCACCACTCATTCCGGGAGTTCCCTTAGCCATCACGTCAAGGTCAACATCGGGTCCCATACGCTTATCGCGGCTATGAACTCGCAAGATTGCAGCACGTTCTTCGAATTCGGGTAGCGGAACAACGATCTGTCGATCAAAGCGACCTGGACGTAGGAGAGCTGGGTCCAAAACATCGGGACGGTTGGTAGCCGCCAAGATGACGATGCCTTCTGATGTCTCAAAGCCGTCCATCTCTGACAGCAACTGGTTGAGAGTTTGTTCGCGTTCGTCATGACCGCCACCGAGTCCAGCACCGCGCTTGCGACCGATGGAATCAATTTCGTCAATAAAGATAATGGCTTTGCCCATTTTGCGAGCCTGCTGGAAAAGGTCACGAACGCGACTAGCTCCGACACCCACAAACATTTCCATGAAGTCTGAACCAGTCACCGACAAAAATCCGACGCCAGCTTCCCCAGCTACGGCACGTGCGAAGAGAGTTTTTCCAGTTCCAGGAGGACCGACTAAGAGCATGCCCTTAGGAACTTTGGCGCCAATTTCTTTAAAACGCTCAGGCATGCGTAAGAAGTCAACGACTTCTTTGATTTCGGTTTTGACACCCTCGTAGCCAGCGATGTCCGCGAAAGTTGTGGAGGGGCGGTCTGGATCAAAGGTCTTGGCCCGACTGCGACCCACGGACATCATATTGCCCATCTGTCCAGAGGCTCGCTTGTTCATCCATACCAAGAAGCCAATGATCAAGACGAATGGCAACAGTAAGGGGATCAAACTCATTAACCAATTTGATTGCGGGGTCGTTGGTTTGAAGTCCACGCCCTTCGTGCGCAAAAGTTCGCGGTCGGGTTCATTGGGAAATCCTGGAGGTGCAGTGGTGGAGAAATCGCTGCCATCAGTAAATGAACCTGTAATCGTCAACGTGAGGTTATTGAGTTTGACGACATCAACTCGTCCGCCCTCAACCTGAGTCATGAACTCTTCAAAACCGAGTTTTTCCCGATTTGGTCCAGGTAAAAGTTGCGGGCCAAAAATCAATACAAGAATCAAACCAAGCAATACCCAAGGCGACCACTTGGGCAGCGAAGGTCGACCCGCCGGCTTGCCGTCGGTGGGCTGGTCCTGCGGAATGCGCTTTTTGGGTATGCCCGAACGACTTGCCTTGCGGCGTGGGCCAGCGCTGGGTGGAGGTGGTGGAGGGGGAGGAGTTGACTCGCTCATGTCCCGTAGCCTACGGGTGTTCGGCAAGCCCCGTTGGGTCGGGCTCGGCTTCAATGTGGTCAGAAATCTCTGTTTCGGTCACAGTCACCCGTGCATGAAAACTTGGGAGCCAGATATCCACCAAAGTTCGGCCCTTTTCCCATACATTTTGGCGATGCGTTCGTGTACTCGGAGTGGTTGTCAGGAAAATGCTCACATCTCTTTGGCGTTCCAATATGCCACCTCGGTGATTTGGATTGACTATCTGCACGAGCAACGAGAATCACATATATACGAACTTTGTGCAAAGCATTGGCAGCGTTTCGCCCCACCTACCGGGTGGAATCTAGATGATCGCCGTCAGGCTGATGTCGTGCCTTTTGTTCATCGCCTGGCTGGCTGAAGCCCTTCGTGGATCGTGGACACCCGGCGACGAACGCCACTCGGTTTAGCGTTGCGATCGCGGCCAGTGCTTGGTTGTTGGCCTCGTTAGGAGCGTTACCTCTTCAAGGAATAGCCCAGGGACTTCTTGGGCACAGCGGAGAAAAAAGCGAGCAGTGGCCAACATCGTTCACCATTGTTTCGCTCTTCTGTCTGTGGGTGCCGATGCTGGCAGCCGTGATGATTGTCAGTCGTCGATGGGGTGGGTCAAGTTTCATTGATGATGTCAAACTCCGCTTTCGAATCGGAGATCTTTGGGGGTTACCTCTCGGGGTTGCATGCCAACTCGCGCTCGTTCCAGCGGTGTATTTTCCGTTGCAGCACATGTGGACGGGGACTTTTTCGGGAGACAAATTAGATCGACGGGCACAGGATTTGTGGGATAAGGCGCACGGTGGTTGGGCTATAGGACTTTTTCTGATGGTCGCTATCGGTGCCCCACTGGTTGAGGAATTGATGTACCGCGGGCTGGTCCTGCAAGCTCTCCAGAGTCGACTGCATAACTATTTAGCATTGGTCATTTCAGCAGCCTTTTTTGCCGCAATCCATCTTCAGCCGGTTGAGTTTCCTGGATTATTCGCCTTTGCTTTGCTCTTGGGCTATGGCTTCCAGCGTTCGGGCAGGCTGAGTCTGTCAATTTTGATGCACATTGGCTTCAACGCCACGGCCTTGATAGGTCTCGCGCTCGCGTCCTAGGCGGACCGAGGTGGCAAGATAGAGGTCTATGAAAGATTCGGATGCGGTGACTGATTCGCGAGCCGACAACTGGTTTCGGCGGACGGCGATGGGTCAGTGGAGCCGTCAGCGGTTCACGATTTTCTGGGTACGCGTGGCTTTGGTTGGCCTGAGCACTTTTATCGCCATCAAGGTCGTGCAGCCATCATTGATTTTTAGCAACTCAACGCCCACGGGTGGCGACATGGGAGCACATGTATGGGGACCCGCTTTTTTACGGGACCATCTCTTGCCGTGGAAACTAAACGGCTGGTCGATGGATTGGTATTCAGGTCTTCCGATCTATCGCTTCTACATGGTGGTGCCCGCAGTTTTTATTGTGCTCCTTGATGTTGTGCTTCCATACGGCGTGGCCTTCAAGTTAGTCGCTGTCATGGGTGTCGTGACATTGCCCATCTGCTGTTGGATTTTTGGCCGACTTGCACGATTCGCCTATCCCATCCCCGAACTCTTCGCGATGGTCGGGTTGGTCTATCTGTTGGATGAGAGTTACACCATCTACGGAGGCAACATTGCCTCAACAATGGCCGGCGAATTTTCATTCTCTATCGCCCTGTCGTTTGCGATGCTGGCCTTCGGATTTTTCGCCAATGGTTTGCAGACTGGAAAGCATCGAATCAAGGCTGCGTTATGCATGGCCCTAGCGATTCTGTGCCACGGAATCGTGGCGATTTACGTCATCGTAGGGTTGATTTTGATGGCCGTGTTGTGGCTTGACAGGCGGCGACTGCGCTGGTTCATCACCACGGCGGGGACAGGTGCCCTGCTGTCCGCTTTTTGGGTCGGTCCCTTCCTGTTGAATCACGCCTACATGACTGACATGAAATACAAAGGTGAGCCAGGTAACGGCTCCTTCACTTCTTATTGGGGAATGTTCTTTGCGTTGCCGCCGTTTTGGAATGTATTTATCTTGTCCTTCGCAGTGATTGGTTTCGCAGCCATGGTGGTGAGGCGAAATGTCGCCGGCATTTGGCTGGGTGTTTGCGCAATTGTGTTTGCCATTTTTGTTTTTTTGTTCAACGACAGTTTGCCGATCATTGGCTTGCTATGGAATCCGCGCTTGCTCCCGATGTTTAATATGTGTCGCTACCTGTTAGCCGCTGTGGGCATCATTGAATTGGTTTCAATGCTGCTGAGACTCAGTCAATACCAACGCAGTCATCTTCAAGGAAAAGTTTTCAAAGAAAATAAATCGATCAAGGCCGAACAGTTTCGGACACGCACAATCACGGCCATTGTCGCATCAGTTTTGACTCTGCTGGTGCTTGGATTTCGTTTCCAAGTCCTACCTTTTGGCAATGTCATTGACGAAGGCAAGGGCGCCGAGTACACGTGGGGGCCCTTTGAGGGTCCTGCAGCCAGCAAGGGATTTGTCGATGGCTGGGCTCGCTGGAACTTCTCGGGCTACGAAGGTCGCTCTTCCTACGGCGAGTACTACAACGTGGTGCAAACGATGAAGGACATCGGGAAAACTCGCGGCTGTGGTCGAGCACTGTGGGAGAACTTCAGCGGTAACGACAAATATGGAACGACAATGGCCTTGATGTTGTTGCCATTTTGGACGGATGGATGTATCGGTTCAAGCGAAGGTTTGTTCTTTGAAGCCTCAGGTACCACGCCGTACCACTTTTTGGCTGCAGGGGCGATGTCGAAGCAAAGTTCTAATCCAGTTCGTGAGTTGCGCTATGTCAACAACAACCCGACTGTCGGTGTTCCTTATATGCAAGCTCTTGGTGTGAATTACTACATGGCGGTGACCCCCGAGGCCATCGCCAAGGCTGATGAGAATGTGGCTGGAGGCGGTGGTCTCACAGCGATTGTTCAATCTGGACCCTGGCATATTTATGCCGTTGCAGGATCGGAGATTGTGACGCCGCTGACAGTACAACCCGTTGTTGTCACCGAGGGTTCGGGGGACCAACGAGAACGTTGGCTGGAAGTTGGAACAAGTTGGTTACAAAATCCGTCTGAATGGAAGGCATTACCAGCCGATGATGGTCCGGACGAATGGCAAAGAGTGCAAGCGGTCATTGACCTAAAGCGTCGTGAAGGTGAACCTGGATCGGATTCACGCAAGGTGGATATTGTGACACCGACTCCTGCAATTGAGCCTCTCAGCATTTCTCCTGCCGTGGTTTCCGATGTCGTCATCGGGGAAGAATCGGTGTCCTTCTCAGTCGATAAAATCGGGGTTCCGGTTCTAGTGCGCGTGAGTTACTTCCCTAACTGGGAAGTCAGTGGTGCAGATGGGCCTTATCGCGTAGCACCAAACATGATGGTTGTCATTCCAACCTCGAAAGACATTTCAATGAGCTTTAAGCCAAGTCTCATTGACCGCTTTGCCTATCTCTTGTCGGGATTCGGAATCCTTGCTGTGCTTCTCATGTGGCGCCAAAATCGGCGTGCAAAGGGGCAGGTAGCAGAGGTGATTGGGGCCGAGCAGCAGGGTCCCATGGAGGTCATTGCGTCAAGCAAGTTCGTCGAGTCCCCGCCAGCCTGAGTCGTCCACCGATAGGGTTCTGTCTCGCATGGCTTCCTCCTCGGCTCTTGATCAAATTGTGAAGGCCTATGACATCAGAGGCACGGTGCCCGATCAACTCGATGTGGACGTGGCCTACGCCTTAGGAATCGGATTTGCTCAATTCACGAAAGCTCAAGTTGTGATCGTCGGGCGTGATATGCGCCCGACTGGTCCCGAATTGGTTGCAGCATTTTCTCGGGCTCTCATGGAACAAGGCATCGATGTCATTGACATTGGCTTGGCTTCGACCGACCTTTTGTATTTCGCAGCCGGCAAGTTGGATGCCCCAGGAGCAATGTTTACCGCTTCACATAATCCAGCGCAGTACAACGGCATCAAACTTTGTTTGTCGGGAGCGCGTCCAGTCGGAGAAAGTAGCGGTCTCAACGATGTCAAAGTTGTTGCTCAGCAAGTTCTCGATGGAAGCCGCCCGAAGCCCGTGGCGCGCCCTGGTCGAACGACCGAGCGAGATTTGTTGTCGGCCTTTGTTGATCATGTGGTGTCATTCATCGACCCTTCGGCATTACGTCCAATGCGCGTTGTTGCCGATACGGCCAATGGCATGGGTGGACTCGTCGTGCCGGCAGTTTTTGATCGGCTGCCACGCCTCGAACTTGAAGTGATGTATGGCGAACTCGATGGAAGTTTTCCTAATCATCCCGCAGATCCTTTGCAATCGGCGAATCAACGTGACCTGCAAGCGCGAGTTAGTTCGGGCGCTTTTGATATTGGTTTGGCCTTTGACGGCGATGCCGATCGCGTCTTCGTTGTTGATGAATTGGGTCGTGGATTATCTGGTTCAACGACAACGGGGATATTAGCGACCAGCATGTTGCGCAAGTTTCCAGGTGCAACGATTTTACACAACCTGATTTGTAGCCGAGCAGTGCCAGAAATCATTCGTGAGCACGGTGGCATCCCAGTGCGTACAAAAGTTGGTCACTCGTACATTAAACAATTGATGTACGAAACTGGTGCCGTATTTGGCGGAGAGCATTCAGCTCATTACTACTTCAAAGATAATTACCGTGCCGATAGTGGACTGATCGCCACAATGTTGATGCTGGAAGAAATGAGTCGTGTCGGAGAACCGCTTTCGGCCATACGGCGGGCTTATGAGCGTTATTCCCTCAGCGGCGAGATCAACACTCAGGTTGATGACACATCACAAGTCATCGAGTCGGTATCGGCGAAGTTCTCTGCATTCCCTCAGGATCGCGTTGACGGATTGACAGTAGACTGTGGGGAATGGTGGTTTAATTTACGTCCATCGAATACTGAACCTTTGTTGCGACTCAACCTTGAGGCGCCCGATCGCGATCAATGCGATCATCGGGTAGCCGAATTGCTTGCAGCAATTACCTCAGTCTGAAAAGGAGATTCACATGCCTATTGATCCCGAACTCGCCTCAGTGCTCGCCTGTCCCGTTGACAAGGGGGTTTTGCACATCTTGGAGGATGAAAATTCTTTGTACAACGCTCGTTTGCAGCGTCGTTATACCGTGCGTGACTCCATCGCAGTGATGCTGGTGGACGAGTCCGAGGTTGTCTCGACCCAAGAGCACGAGCGAATTATGGCCAAGATTGCCGCTGGCGGGATTAAGACCACCGGTCGCTGAAAACAGCGTCCTTGGGCGACCATGTCTCTGAAGTGCGCAAATCACTGCCTAGACTGTCGTCATCGGGCTGACTGATTGGCGCCAGTAGGCCCCTGCCCGGGATAGAGCAAGTAGCGAGTCATCACGTGATGGCTTGTTTTTGTCTCTCCCATCGTCAGATTTCTATCAAGGAGCCCCTCATGTCATCTTCATTTGCCGAACGTAAAGACTTCCGCGTTGCCGATCTTTCTATGGCCCCTTTTGGGCGCAAGGAAATTCATCTTGCCGAGCATGAGATGCCCGGTCTTCGTGCATTGCGCAAAGAATACGGTGCGACCAAGCCACTGAAGGGCGCGCGCATTTCTGGTTCCTTGCATATGACCATTCAAACGGCTGTACTCATTGAGACTTTGGTCGAATTGGGTGCGGAAGTGCGTTGGGCATCTTGCAATATTTTCTCAACCCAAGATCACGCCGCTGCAGCTGTCGCTGTCGGCCCGAATGGGACAATGGATAATCCCGATGGCGTGCCAGTTTTTGCTTGGAAAGGTGAAACCCTTGAGGAGTATTGGTGGTGCACCGAGCAAATGATGACATGGCCCGACGGCGATGGTCCGAACATGATTCTTGACGATGGTGGCGACGCCACATTCTTGTTGCACAAAGGTGCGGAGTACGAAAAGACCGGTGAAGTTCCAGATCCAACATCGGCTTCCAATCCCGAACTTGCCATCGTCCTCGGTTTGTTGAATCGCGGCCTCAAGACCGAACCCAACAAATGGACTCGGATGGCTGCTGGAGTGAAGGGTGTCACCGAAGAGACAACGACGGGTGTGATGCGCCTCTACAAAATGGCGGAGCGCGACGAGTTGTTGTTCCCCGCGATCAATGTCAACGACTCGGTGACAAAGTCAAAGTTTGACAACTTGTACGGCTGTCGCCATTCGCTCATTGATGCCATCTGTCGCGCCACAGATGTGATGATCGCCGGCAAGGTTGCCGTTGTTTGTGGCTATGGAGATGTCGGCAAGGGTTGCGCTCAGGCATTGCGCGGTCAAGGTGCACGAGTAATCGTCACCGAAGTTGACCCGATCAACGCTTTGCAGGCGGCGATGGAGGGTTACCAAGTCACCACTCTTGATGATGTCATCAACGAAATAGATATTTTCGTTTCAGCAACAGGCAACGATCACATCATCACTGTTGAGCACATGGCAAAAATGAAGCACAACGCAATTGTCTGCAATATTGGGCACTTTGACTCAGAAATCGACATGGCGGGTCTGGCACGTAGTGGCGCAACCCGCGATGAACTCAAGCCTGGCACCGACCTCTGGTCATTCCCCGATGGGCATGCGATCATCGTTTTGGCTGAGGGACGCTTAGTGAATCTCGGTTGCGCTACTGGTCACCCAAGTTTCGTGATGAGTTGTTCATTTTCTAATCAGGTCATCGCTCAAATAGAATTGTTCACTAATCTCGCGGCGTATCCGTTGGGTGTGTATGTGTTACCTAAACATCTTGACGAGAAAGTGGCTTCGCTGCACCTCGGCGCCTTAGGTGTGAAGTTGACAAAACTTACCGATGAGCAAGCCGAGTATTTGGGCGTCGCTCCGTCGGGCCCATTTAAGTCAGAGCGCTACCGCTACTGATGACAAAACTTTTTGTTGAGAAGTTACTTCGGTGTGTCACTGGACTAGCTCTTTTCGGAATCGGAATTACATTCTTTATTCGCGCTGATCTTGGTCTGGCACCGTGGGATATTTTTCATACAGGTGTTGCCGAACGGCTTGATATCTCAGTGGGCATTGTCATTGTTGGAACAGGTTTATTGCTCTTGCTGTTGTGGATTCCCCTGCGTCAAAAACCAGGTTTAGGAACGATTTTGAATGCTCTTGAAATCGGGCTGATGGTTAATGTCAGCAAGCAGTTCATCGGTGAAACGAATAATCTTGCAGCTCGACTTCTTCTCGTACTGGCTGGACTCGTTGTCGTGGGAGTCGGAACAGCACTGTATCTAGGGTCAGATTTAGGCTCGGGGCCACGCGATGGGATCATGCTCGGGATGACCAAGCGAAAATTTTTTGGACGCTCCCTGAGTATTCGTTTGGCGCGCACCTTGATTGAGGTAACAGTCCTTGTAGCAGGTCTTTTTCTCGGAGGCAAGGTAGGCATCGGAACCTTGGTATTTATGTTCGGCATTGGGCCACTGGTGCAATTCTTATTGCCATTTGTTTCGGTTCGAAACCCTCAACAAGCCTGATTTCGCCTGTTCTGCCATACCCCCATGGTGAAATGGCTTCATGTTCACTGCCCTTGCCTGCACCTCATGTCGTCAACTCTTTCGGGTCGCCCCCGCAGGTTTCAAGCGTGACCAAGCGGGTCATCTGGTGCGTCTGTGTGAATCCTGTCGAGACGATCATCAGAACGCCACGAGCATAGTGGCAGGTATTACAGCATCGGATCTTCTTGATGGGCAGACGCAGAAACTTATTCGTGATCTGAAATATCGCAATCAACGGCGCGCGGTGACGATCCTGGCACGACAGTTAGTGAAGTCAGTTCGCGACGATCCAGATGCTCTGACTTTCGAGGTTGTCACATGGGCTCCCACCTCTTCATCGCGGCGCAGACGACGTGGCTTCGATCAGTCCGAACTTCTAGCACGCGCGGTGGCTCGTCAGTTGGGCATCCCCTGTCGTCGTCTGTTGTATCGAGATCACAGTCGGCCCCAGACGGGGCGAACCCGCGAAGAGCGTCTGGATGGACCGTTATTTCGGGCCCGTCCATTGCGACGAGCAGTCAGTGTGTTAGTGATCGACGATGTGGTGACAACTGGCAGCACGCTGAAAGCGGCGGCTCACGCTCTTGAATTGGCTGGGGCGCATAAAGTTGGTTTATTCGCTGTAGCAGCCACGCCCGAGCGAAGAAGGGGCTAGAAACCTGCGAGGCTACGCAATGTTTGCACTGCAGAAGTTGGGTCTTCTTCAACCCACACCCCATGCAATCCAACCGCTATTGCCGCATCCACATTGGATTGTGCGTCGTCTAAAAATGCAGTGCGTTCGGCGACGGCGCCAAGTCGTTCAAGGGCGAGGCGATAAATAGCTGGATTTGGCTTACGCATTCCAACCTCATGGCTGTCCACGACGTCATCAAAAATATTTTCGAAGTCCAGCATTGGCCACCACACGCTGCGCAATTCACGAACATTGTTGGTGAGTACGCCCAAACGAAATCCAGCAGTTTTGAGTTCATGGACCAAAGTGATTATTGGCTCACAGGGTTCAAAAGTAATACCAATAAATTTTGAGTTCCCGGTATTTAAAGGAAGTTGAATTGGCTGCAAGCCAGCTTCAAGAACTAAAGATCCCAAGTCCGTGCGATATTGCGACATCGTGATTTCGCCGCGCTCCAAGCGATGCCACGGATGATCGGTGTCTTGACCGTAATCGCCCATCATGACTTTCATCACTTTGTCAGCTGGATCATTGGGAAATCGTTTAATGACATCGGATGG
>Ga0194051_1001972_pt1 | contig 10343 bp, 9 predicted proteins | sample SepL2320m_MetaG_FD_161275 | JGI IMG/M metagenome (GOLD analysis project Ga0194051, IMG submission 161275) | Anoxic zone freshwater microbial communities from boreal shield lake in IISD Experimental Lakes Area, Ontario, Canada - Sep2016-L239-20m | ecosystem: Environmental > Aquatic > Freshwater >...
CCATCTGTTGATGGCTTTGTGCATCCATTCGCACACTCGGGGGCATCCGGTGGCCCTCCTGGGCCTCCGCCACCGGAAAAGGGTTCCGCTAATTTTTTCGCACTCTCAGGATCCTTACAAAACTCCTCCAGCGTTGACGAACCCTTTGCATAGCCGCTCGCACCCGTTTCACCCCCGGCTAATCCAATCCGAATAGGCGCCGTCGCATCCTGGAGGGAGTAACCAAACCCCGGGCTACCTTGGGGGCACTCACAGCCACCAGATTTTAGGCACAGCAAGGTAACCCCAGAGTTAATAACAGCAGTATCGACTTTGAGATCAGCATCGCCAACTTGACCGAACCCCAGCGGAACAAAAATACCGACAACGTCGCTACCCCCTGTGCTCAGCTCGAACTGCTTGGTTTCCCAAGGGTTTACGTCAGGGAGCTGCGCCCCGTTGTCTCCCGTGACGTTAATCTTTCGCCCAACTATCGGTGGCCATCCCGCAGCTAATGCGGGCCCGCCCATGGTCCAAGCTGCCGATTCGGGTCTGCCAAAGTAACTTGAACCCCAGGTATCCAAATACGTCTTTCGATTCCCCTCCATCAGTAATTCGAGTGCCGCCGCACTTGAACGAATGCCCGCAGTCACCACCGGAAGCAGCTTGGCCCAGACCACTGCCGGGCCACCAGAAACATCAGACATGTGCCCGAACAGTCCAACTCCGTCATAGCCGCGCTTATCGAAGTGCACGCTGGGTTGAGTGTAATAGTCACTCCAGGCCATCTTGATGGGCCAAAAATCGGGGGTCGGATGCAGAGTAAGGGCCGCCCAGTTCGCCTCTCCCTCCTTCACCCATGCGCCAATCGACATCATCGCTTCCAAGGTGCCGGCGGTGTAGGACTGATAACAGTGCATCATCTCATGCGTCATCACCATCAGGGCCGAACTATCAGGCTCACCTTCAAACATGTTCGTGAAGATCAAGACGTGACACGAACCATCGGACTTGACGATCCGACTTTCTTCGATACTTGCCAGCCCAAGGCGAACAAGCAGTCCGGCGAGCATCCCAACCTCTTCTGGCGCGCTCCACAAACTCGTATTCGCCCAGCCTCCCGTCTTGTTTTCTTTCGTTTGCGTATAGACAATCAGACTTGGAACTGGAGCTGCTCCTAGAGCCGCAGAAAGTTCAATGTTCGCCTGAGTCAGTAGTTCCGTCCAGAATCTCGGGTCATCGCGCGAGTACCCCACCGGCTTGAGCCTCGGTGCGTCCACTCCCCCACCGGATCCATGCCACACTGCAGGTACCGAAACTACCGGTGGGCTCTGCTCCACACGCAGGCCCTCGGAGTCGGGAGGATTGAGAACGTCCCTCACTGCTTGTCTGTCCGTGGGGGAAAGTTGAGGCCACACGTCGTACATCGCGTCGATCGCATCGGAGCCGTCTAGGACAGAACCGATCTCGCCCTTGGGGATGGTAACGCCTTCGAGAGGCGAAAAAGTGAGACTGAAGAGCAGTCTGGAAAGCTCAAGGGTTGGACCGTCGGTCCTGATCTTGTTGGTAACTTCCTCGATCAACGTCGAATTTGGAAGTTCCGTTTTGGGCTCAGGCTTTACGCTCTTCGTCTGGGGAGAGTTACTCGAACATCCAGGAAGCCCACTCAGCAGCATCAAACTAGCGACTGCAACGAGTCCTGCTTTGAGTATCCAATGCCGACCGGGCCTCATGACTAGGCCTGCCGTTCAAGAGGGCTCACCAGTTTTTGCCGCATAGCCACCTCTAGATGATTTAGGCGAAGTTCACGCAGTCTGAAAGGTAGTCCAACTCGAGGCTCGCGTGGTCAAGATTTCTGAGCGCGTGGTTAAGATTTCTGAGAAGGCAAACAGAGGCCCAACTGCTGATCTGGCGCCGCTGATGACACACTCGTGACGCCTGCGGTGAGTGAGTTCGTACAAACCTGCAACTAGTGATCGATCCTCATGACTCAGGCGTCGGGCGCATTGAGCTTGCAACCTTGCGGAACAGTTGAGCTTCTTGGTCCGAGTACGGAGTCCCGTCCGGATGAAGCAACTCGTGAAACCAAGGGTTTGGTTCACCCTTACGCCGAAGGTACCAAGAGGTCCACGGAAACTTGGTCTGTGAGCGGCCATCTACGAGTCCCCAGTTGAACCCACCGACCGAGTGGTTTGCGAGTACTTCGATCAACGCAGCAGGAGACCGTGGCCTACCTAACCACTCTGTACACACAAGCGGACGACCAAACGAGGAGAGATAACGGATCGAGTCCGCAAGACCCTTCTCTCCCTCATAGGAGTGAAACGAGTAGATGTCTGAGCGCTCGAAAATCACTCGTGCAGCTTGGCGTGATCGCTCGGCACCACGCTTCGTGCCGTTGAAAATGCCAACCGTGAGCGGCTGTTCGGGATCAAGCGCCGCCGCCCAGTCGAAGACCTGCTCCAGAAGCCGTGCGATCAGTGCTGACTTATGGGCCGGCTCGAACTTCCTATAGGCGGGGTTCGGGCTATCGGGTTCGTTGAATAAGTCCCACGCGACGATCCTCGGATCATGAGCGAACCGGCCGATCACAGCTTCTACATAAGGGCGCAGTGAGTCCCAACGGTCCGGGTTGGCAATCACCGCAGCGCCGGGCGATTGCTGCCAGATGGAGTTGTGTAGCTGCGGGCGGGGGTCTCGCTGACGGCCGACAACAGGCCGTGGGTTCCAGATGCCATCAAAAAGCACTGGCATCACGGTGATGCCGTGAGTGTTCGCAACTTCAAGCACCTGTTCTATGCGGTCCAAGAACGCCACGCCATCGGTCTGCCAAAGCAGGTCGTGCAGAAAGATCCGCATGCTGTTCATGCCGAACTGCTCGGCCGCCCAGCCCAGCTCGCGATCAATCGTTGGCAGATCGAAGGTATCGGCCTGCCACATCTCAAGCTGATTTCCCGCAGTTGACGGGATGAAGTTTGCCCCCAGTAGCCAGGGTGTGCGCGTGGCCCAATCCTGAGCCTGCTCAACTGACCACCGAGCACGAGATACAACAGGTGGTGCCGATCGAGGATCATGAACTCGAAGCGCTTGAACCACTTGTCGGCCAAGAATGCCAGCGATGCTTGTCATAAGAGATGCAGTTGGAAGATCACAAACGAACCTTAAGCCAGTAAGTCGGATTTTTCGCTTGGAGTCAAAGGAGTGAGGTTTGGTTGCTGCTAGCTACAAACTCAGCCAAGGTCATCGGCGCCGAATGAATCACCTTCGGGAGCGCTACCTTGGATGATTGTGCGAAGGATTGTTTAAGGCCAAGTAGACACGCGACCTGTTGATCTTGTTGAGACGCTGATACATCTGCGATCGAGTGTGCCTGCGATGATTGCAGCAGTAGGCGAGGATGTCGTCGGAGTTGCAGTTGCTTCTATAAGCGGAGATGTGGCTTGGATAGAAACGCTAACCATCGCTCCGGCCTGGCGTAAACAAGGAATCGGCTCGGCCCTCATTCGAGCGCTAGAAGAGCGACTTTTGCATCTAGGTGCTCGTAAAATCTCGACACTTCTGGGCGTTGGGCAAGTCGGAGAAGAGGCGCTGGGTAACCGCGGTTTCCAAGCGACTCACGGTTTAGTGCTCTACGAGAAACTCGAACCTTTGATGCCGTCTGAGGTTGGCGTACTTGACGACTGGGGTGGAGACCTACTCAGTTCTGAGAATTGGGATCTTGTAGCGGGAATGTCAGCAGAAAAAACACTTATTGAGTCCCGAATTGTCGGGCCTTTGGCTGACCCAATTACTGCCAGAAACGTCGGCTTGTTAGCTCCCGCCACGGTCATGCTGTTTGGGCCACCCGGTACTGGCAAAACCACATTTGCTCGCGGAATTGCAGGACTTCTCGGCTGGCCATTTGTAGAACTTCTCCCGTCAAAGCTTGCGTCAGCGACTGCAGGTCTAGCCTCGGAATTGCGACGCGCTTTCACTGAACTAGCCGCGTTGGAACACGTAGTCGTCTTCATAGACGAGTTCGATGAGATTGCGTCACGGCGTCAGAGCCGACCTGAGATGCAATCAGTAGTCAACGAACTGCTCACAGCCCAACGAGCAGCCGCTACTGCATTCGACCGAATTCGAGCCGCACAAGATCCGCCATGGGTGAGCAGCGAGGATTTGTTTAACGCGCTGCACCGCACTGCGGCCTCGGTGAGCGTCGAAGATCAAGAGCAGTTTGCCCAAGAGAGTCTCCGTCATTCTCGCGTCTAATTATCAAATTTGAATTGCAGCCGCCCGGCGTGGAATCACTGCCATTGTTCTCGCTGGGGTGATCGGCTCATTTACGGACGACGTCACCATGCCCCTCGGTACCGGCACGCTCGCCTTGGTTTGGCAATGATGCCGCCCAAAGTAGCTATCACGCAGCTGGGAGTTCGGTGCTTGCCTCAGCAGTTTCATTCTGATTGCCGCTTGCGACAGCCGAGATGGTGGAGAGCGTTAATACCGACAACGCCGGGAGGTACTGCTTGACCGAGTCACCAGCCTTGATGTGCATACCGATCGCACCGACCATGAATGCAGCTAGGCCGATTGAAGCGGGCCGAGTAACCCGCGGCACGACTGTTCCGACGAGCATCGCCGAAGCTAGGGCCACCTTGGTTCCACCTACTGCGTACATGACGGGCTCAGGCAAACCGTAGACAGCGAACTCTTCTTTCATATTCTTTGCGTCGCCACCCCGATAGCCAGTGTCTCTGTTGAACCGGAGGGTCCACACATTTATTATCCAAAGCGCTGCGGCAGTCTGGGCTATCTTGCCAATCAGATTCATGGGGTAGTTCCTTTCAGAGGGGTATTAATAATTAGGTTACTTGGGGTCGTGCTTCCCGTCAGGTCGTCAATTTTGCACCGCTGCCTTGAGGGTCGGGGGCTTCACTACACCAAGAACAGCACCACGAGAATGGTGTTAGCCACACCGAGTAGTGCAGCGGGCACCATAAGTCGAACAGCGTCATGGACCCTGATTCGCACGATCAGCCCAAGGAACATGAGCAGCGCTAGACCGCTAGCAGCAAGGGCACCCAACAGCGGAACTATCAGGCCCAACATCACTCCCATGCCGCCCAAAATTTCCATGACGCCCACAAATTTTCGCTGGCCAGCTACTCCGAACCGTTCAAACTCCTCGATCGATGCAGGCTTAATCAGGACTTTGAATCCGTAATACAAAAACGAAAGCCCAGATACGAGAGCCAGCAGCACCAACGTCACAGTTGAAGGTACATCGTGGTGGATACTTCGGCACATTCGGTATCGGTCAACAGTAGTTGCGTAACGCCGATGTTCGGGCGTGGACGACTTGATCACTTTGCGCATCAGGCTGAATCGATCTCACGCAGCGCGCCACCCGGCAGACGGGTAAGCCAAGCAACCGACACAGCCTTTACTAGAGGCGCTGAGTCAACGAAACTGCGGGGTCGACAGGCGCTGGGCCTCTTCGAAAAAACCATGCAGGGGTCACCATGGGTGTGAGTTGGATGACGAGTGGGCAGCGACCTGTGAAACCGTCGGTGATGGCGCACCGCGGCGGGGCGGCGCTTGGCGCCGAGAACGCTGTTGAGACCTTCGCCCTTGCCGCCGCTGCGGGTGCCAACTCCGTTGAGGTCGATCTAGTTCAAACTGCCGACGGTCAGCTCGTTATGCTTCATGACGCTTTTCTTACGAACGGGGATGTCTGGCGTTGGGTACGCGACCTAACGCTGGACGAGATCACCGAGGTCACAGGTGAACGGCTGGGAACTCACCGTGATTTGCTGTCGACCTGCGCCGGGTTGGGGCTTGGTGTTTACGCAGAAGTGAAAGCTGCGAGCGCTGAGCCCTTGGACCGTTTAGTGAATGACATCATTGAGCAGGATTTGAGTGAGTTGGTCTGCGTGGCCTCGTTCCGAGCCGACATCGTGGCCCGTGTAGCGCGTCGTGGGGCGGTCGATACGAGTTGGCTCTTTTTGGATCCAGGTTCTGACCCGCTTGCAGTCGCCCAGGACCTTGGCTGCAGATTTGTGCACCCGTGTTTCGACCTGATGCCTGACCTTGTCAACCTGATGGAGGGTGAGTGGATGCAGCGTCTGTGGGATGGGGGCCGCGGAGTGGTCTCTTGGAACACTGTCTCGCCAGAACTCATGGCCAAGATGGCCCAAGCCGGAGTGGCAGCGATTTGTACTGACGACCCCAGAGTGGTGCCGGCGCTACAGGACTAAGCCGCAGGCGAGCTTGTTGCAGCCTTGTTCGCTCCGCGCTTTTATGCGGGCTTCTGCCCCACGCAATGCCAGTTCAGAGTCAGCAACTCTTCCTCTTCAGCTTGGATGTAGGACTGACTGTTCTTGTTCATCCGCTGTAGCAACGTGTCTGTCTTTTTTGGGATGAGGTGCAGCTTGGCTAGGAATTTGAACGCTGCCTCGTACTTGTCGAACAAGGCCACCTCTTTCTTGATCACCTCAACTGCAGGCCGTCCCACCGAGGACACCAGCTCAAACCCGGCCTGGCGGTATGCGTCATCCCAGTACTCGTAGTACCAGAACCCACCAAACACGGTGAGCTCGCGAGTGTGCTGAATCAGCGTGCGTTGGTGTTCGTTGTCTCGGTCATACGCGTCAAGCGCTGCAACGTCGTTAATAACAAAACGCCCGCCGGGCTTGAGCACTCGAAAGGCTTCCGCAAAGGTGAACTCATGATCGCTCACATAGGTCATCGGCTGAATTGCATAGATGGCATCGAAGGAAGCGTCCTCAAACTCGAGGGGCTTATTGAAGTCACCGAACGCGAAGTTGTTTCTCGGCAGGTTCGGGTTCCGCCAAGCTTTTTCAATCTGTGACCGGTCAAGGTTGACCCCGTATGGGGTTGCGCCAGTCAGCTCGGCCATATGCTCTGCAATTGCGCCACAGCCGCATCCCAAGTCCAAGAACTTCTCACCCTTGCTTAGCTGCAAGTCTTTGGCCACGATCCGCTCGAACAAGATCTGGTTCTGTAACACAGACTGAGATGGATCGATCGTTGGCGGCATGTACATCTTCTCGACCGAGCCAAGCGTGCACAACAGGTGAATCACTTTGTAGAGCTCGGTGAGTTCGTTGCTACTGCCCTGCGGATAACCCCGCACAGCCACGCCAGCTTCGTAGTCGGCCTTGGTGTTCTCGGGCGAGTCCACAAACAACTCGTCATAGGACCGCATATAGGCGTTGTAGTCGTCATCGCTGATTCGCAGCAGGCCCCACAGCGCTCCGAGTCGATCTTTCAAGGTGGTTGGCTTGTGCTTGGTCATGTGACTCTCCTGTTGATGCTCGGGTCTGGCCCGTTGTGGCTAGCTTCTGTTGCCATCGCGCCTTGCGAGGCGATTCGGACGAGTAGGTCAAGGCGACGACGGCGCGCTGCGAGTGGTGCGTCTTCGATTGCCAACAGGCCGAACATGCCGGTGAGAAACGTCATCGCAAGATCGACTGCATCCACTTCGGGGAGTCGCTGGGCGATGACCCCAACAAGCATGAGCCCCACCGGGTGATCTGCCACATCTTGGCTCTGCGCAACCTCAGGCCGGAACTGCCCCGCGCACAGGTCTCGGACAAGTCTGCGGCCAAGGCGACGCTCTGCTGATAGGACTGCTTTGACCACCGCAGCGAACACCTCCTCGACAGAGCCTGACCGTTCGCTCACCACTAGTGCCGCTGCTGCGATTCGGCGCTCCTCGATCAGAAGTAGTTCTCGCAGGACCTCGTCTTTTCCGGCGAAGTGCACGTAGAAGGCACCTCGAGTCAGACCAACGCGTTCGGTGATTGCTGCAATCTCGGTTCCGGCAAAGCCGCATCGCTTGAACTCGTCGACCGTCTCAGTAAAGAGGCGCGCACGAGTGTCTTCACGCTGAGCCGTGCGGCGATCAGTCGCCTTGGTTGGTTGCGCTGTTAGAACGCTCTGCGGTGCCGGCATGGCAGCTAGAGTAACGCGCGTCAGTGACGCGCGTCAATGAGCAGGTGGAGTGCTGGCCGCTCAGCTATCCTTCGATGCAGTGCCTGCATGATTCATGCATGCATAGGGGGCAAGCATGGAACAGTCAGATCTCAGGAATAATCCGATGGCGCCGCCGTTGCCGGAACTCAGCGCTCATGCTCAGGTAGCGCTGTTGTGTCGCACGCTCTTTCGTGAGGGATACGACGATCACCTCGCAGGCCATATCACGAGCCGACAACCCGACGGCACGCTCTTGGTAAATCCTTGGGGGCTTACCTGGGATGAGGTTCGGGCCTCGGATATTTTGCGCATCGATGTCGAGGGGAACCTGCTGGAGGGTCGATGGACGGTCACCCCCGCAATCGCTCTGCATGTAGAGCTACACCGGGCGCGACCAGACGTCGCCGTTGCGGTGCACAACCACCCGCGCTGGGGCACGATCTGGGCCGACCTAGGACGAGTCCCTCCCGTGTATGACCAGACCTCTGCGATGGTGCCCGAGGACCCGGCGTTGTACTCCGAGTTTGGTGGGTCAGTAGACAACACCGAGAACGCTCGGGCCTGCGTCGAGGCGCTCGGTGATGCGCGCATGGCGCTGCTGGCCAATCACGGTGTGTTTGTAGTTGGCAAAGACATCGCGCAAGCACACCACCGAGCAGTGGTGCTTGAGTGGCGCTGCCGGCAGGCTTGGCATGTTGAAGCCATCGGCGGTGGGGTTCCACTCGATCCCGAGGTGAACCGACGCTTTGCAGCACCCTTCGACTACGTGTCATTCCCCGGTCTGTGGGAGGCCATGTGCCGTAGAGAACTGCGCCACGACCCCGCCATCTTGGACTGAACCGACCATCTTGGACTGAAATGACCATGCATAGTGACCGACATGACTACTGAACCGCCCACCGCCGATAACGAGGGTCTGTTCCTGCCCGAACCAGAACCACGGCAGGTGCGCCACACCGTCATCTCGGTGGATGACCACTTGGTAGAACCACCCGACATGTTCGAGGGTCGCTTGCCCGCTGCTCTGCAGGCAAGTGCACCACGAGTAGTCGAAAATAAATGGGGGCATCAAGTTTGGAAGTTCGACGGCGAGACGTTTAGCCAGGTCGGTATGAATGCTGTCGCGGGCAGGCGCCTCGAGACCGTCAAGGTGGAGCCCTTTCGGTTCGACCAAATGCGCCGAGGGTGCTGGGATATCCACGAACGTGTCCGCGATATGGACATCAACGGCGTGTGGGCTTCGCTCAGCTTTCCCTCGATGATCACGGGCTTTTGTGGCCGGGTGTACTCACAGTGTTCTGACCCCGCTCTGGGTCTGGCAGTGACCCAAGCATGGAACGACTGGATGCACGATGAGTGGTGGCAGCCCTACCCAGATCGCACCATCCCGCTCGGTATCACCTTCCTGACCGACCCCGAGTTGGGGGCCGCCGAAATCCGCCGCAATGCTGCACGCGGGTTTCGCACCGTCACACTGCCTGAGCGCCCGCACCGCTTGGGCCTGCCGTCGATATTTGAGCGGTACTGGGAACCGATCCTGCGTGCCTGCGCCGAGACCGACACTGTTATCAGCCTGCATGTTGGTTCCTCTGGGCTTGGCGACCTACCCGATGGCTGTTGGGATGTTGCGATTCCGCTTACCGCAACCCTGTTTGGACAGTTATCGCTGACTGCTTGCGTGGAGTGGCTCTGGGCAGGGTGGGCGGTTGAATTCCCGAACCTAAAAATCGCAATGTCGGAAGGTGGCATTGGTTGGGTGGCCATGCTGATCGACCGGCTCGACAACATATTGGACCGTTCGGGCTATGCAAGCGACTGGCCAATCCGACCCGCCGATGTACTGAGGCGCAACTTCTGGTTCTGCACTCTCGATGACCCCTCCACTATCAACACTCGCCATACCATCGGGGTTGAGAACATCATGGTCGAGGTTGACTACCCACACGGCGACGGCACCTGGCCCGATACCCAAGAAGTCATTACGCGCCTTTGGGGACACCTACCCGCAGAGGAATTACGTGCCATGTGCTGCGAGAACGCAGCAGCGCTGTACCGCCATCCGCTGCCCAAGGTTCTCCTTCCCTAGGGTTTTACTGCCCGAAGATTTTGCTCCCCTAAGATTTCCCGAGCTGAGAAGTCTGCTTTGCGAGAAGCAGGCCAGCACTTCGCTTCGGAACAGCTAGTGATTCCAATCTGCCTGTTCCATGGTGTGTGAGTTGTATACCGTTGCTGTATGGCACGCACAAACATTGATCTCGACGACGAGGCGTGTGCAGCAGTCATGGAACGATTCCACTTGGGCTCAAAGCGCGAGGCCGTCAATCTGGCCCTGCGCCGCCTTGCCTCGGAACCGCTCGAAGTGGAAGATGCCAGGCACTTGC
>Ga0194051_1001975_pt1 | contig 10336 bp, 9 predicted proteins | sample SepL2320m_MetaG_FD_161275 | JGI IMG/M metagenome (GOLD analysis project Ga0194051, IMG submission 161275) | Anoxic zone freshwater microbial communities from boreal shield lake in IISD Experimental Lakes Area, Ontario, Canada - Sep2016-L239-20m | ecosystem: Environmental > Aquatic > Freshwater >...
GACGCGACCAGTCGCATCGAGTTGAATGGCCGTAACAGATCGGCCTGTCTCGACCGTGACCCCACAATTCTTTAGCCATTCCACTAAGTGCTCGCCGAACAGTCGACCCAGTGGCTGCGTCGGCACATAGAGATCAGACGCGTTGCGATGCGCGAGAAATCCATCTACCACCACTTTTCGTGCTGCCACAACACTGACCAGATCAATCGATTCTCCCAAAGCACTTTCGAGAACTGGCTGCCAAAAGAGCCGAATCACACGCTCGGGTTGGCCGATGAACTCCAGCCATGTCTGAGCCGTTTCATCTTGGATACCGCTATCTTTTTGAACATGTGTGCCTCTCTTTTTCCGGTCGTATCGTGCCAACCGCAACAGCCCCAGCGCAAGGGCCGTTTTTTCACGAAACGTAAAATGCCGCATGCCGAGGAGCAGCGGTCCCAGATGCAAGGGCGCCGGCAACCACACAGAGGGAGTGCATGCCGCTGGAATACCGTCGTGCCCAATAAAATAGAGGGTGCGGTCGCGTCGCAGCGAGCCGGCTACACCAGCTTCTTTACAAAGGTCAAGAAAGTTGGTGCAGCAACCCATGGCAACGTGCTGACAGGCATCGACGAGCCCGCCAGTGAGCGGATCCTCAAACGACGCCGCACGACCGCCGACGCGCCGGCGTGCCTCGAGCACAATCACCTCGTGCCCCATCTGTACGAGCCCTGCTTTCATAAGGGCTGCTGCGGCTGACAGGCCAGCCAGCCCACCGCCGACAACGATCATTCGTTTTGGCTTTGCGCTCGTAGTCGCACTCGTCGACTCCTTTTTTTCATCGCATGTCATGGCTGCCTCTTGCCTCTAAGCATCTGCAGTCAGGCATCAATCTTCCCCGGACGGTCGTCATTGTATTGTATCGATTAGCGCATCGGTGGCAGAAGGAGTCATTCAGTGAAACAATCGCAGCCGTACTGGTCCTATGAGTACTGTAGCCACCGCTGAGCTGATGAGTGCGGGTCGGCTGGGACGAACTCGCTTTGTGAAGATTGCCGTACCCGCATGCGTGACAGCCGAGAGCACCGATCGATAGACGCCAAACATCGCTCGGAACACGAGGCGACCATCGGTTGACAGCATGGTGTCGAGTGCCTGTGCCTGTTTGTAGAAACTCTCGGCCCGTGCGATCTGAAATGCTGCTAAACGCGCATACCCCTGATCGTTTTGCCCAGCTGCTAGTCTGTTCGGATCGCAACCACAGGCCGCGAAATCCTCCGTGGGCAGGTAGATTCGCCCGCGCTGTAAATCTTCGGGAATGTCACGCAGAATATTTGTGAGCTGAAAGGCGAGGCCACACGCATGCGCGGCAGGAAACGCTGCGTTGGTCCGAAAGCCCCAAATGTGAATGGCAGCGAGCCCCACGGCGCTGGCCACGCGACGACAATACTCCTCTAATTCCGCAAACGTCGCATAGCGTTTCTGAACAAGATCCATGCGCACACCAGCGAGAATGTCGTAGAGTGTGGCTTCGGGAATGGCAAACCGCCGAACGGTATCGATGAGCGCACGCAACACGGGATTCTCCGTGCAGGATCCGGCCAAACCGGCCGCCAGTGTTGCCTCAAAGGCATCGAGATCGATGCGAGCCGTGGACGCATCGGTTGCCTGATCGACAATATCATCGGCCTGACGGCAGAAAGCATAGAGGGCAGTCGTGCCACGTCGTTTTTCGCCCGGTAATAGCCGAATTGGCAGCGAAAAGCTCGATCCGGAGCGACGCAGCACATCCGCGCAAACAGCGTGATCGTTGAAATACATATCCACAAGAAGAGGCCTTACCCAGGGGTGCTTTTCTGAGCATGGAAGGCTGCCATTCTGAGCCCCAACCACGCGTCTGCTGCCAAACGAAACTGCTGCCACTTGCTGACTGTAGGCCGCCGCGAAAGTGTGTCAAAACCAGCGCGTTCAATGGCATCTGCCACCGCGCGACCACCGGCCAGAAACATTTTAATTGCCGGTCGCAGCAGCAACGGAGCCTGCTTGACAAGCGGTTCACCGACCGCGAAGCAGGCTCGTGCCCAAGCCACTTCTGCGTGGAGAAGTGCACGAACTTGCGGTGTTGCTCGCGTTCCATCAAGCAGTGCACAGTCGACACCAAAGCCAACCATATCCTGACGCGGCAGATACACTCTTCCGACGCTAGAATCACGTTTGATGTCTTGCCAAAAGTTCACTAATTGTAGTCCCGTGCAGATTGAATCAGACATGACGAGCAGTTCTGGTTCGTGACAGCCTTCCAACGCTAACACAACACGGCCCACAGGATTCGCTGAACGGCGACAGTACTCAAGGAGTTCGACTCTCGTTTCGTACCGCACACGCACTTGTTTTTGGTCAAACAATTGATCTTCCTCGAAAGCGCTCAACAGATTCGCAAAGGGCTCGATCGTGAGCTTGGCGTGTCGGGCGGTATCAGCCAGGGCCACAAACAGCGGATGCGTTGGGCGACCGTCGAAGCAACTCTCGAGCTGTGCCCGCCAGTCTGCAAGCGCTTGCCGCGATTCTTCTGGGCTCGCCAACTCGTCGGCAAGATCATCGCTCCACCGGGCAAAAGCATACACATTTGCCAAGTGTTGCCGCAGTCGACGGGGCACGAGCCGCGTAGCAACCGTGAAGTTTTCGTAATGCTGGCTCGCTACAACGCGGCAAAAGTCTTCAGCGGCGGTGAGATTCATGCTGCTTGGAATCGGTAGAAACTGCCAAGCAGAAGGACTGCGCAGCGTTGCCGCTGGCACACGCTGTGACTGCTTACTCCGAGACTTATAGAAAAAACGAAAGGGAAACATTATGCTTTTGAATGAATACTCCGCTACTGCTAGTGACGGTTTGGCTCGTCTGATCCGTGCACACTATCTGCTCTACTATCAGAGCATCAACGTTAAAAGGTAGCACTTAATCACTTCTCCGTTGCTGCACATACCTCTTGGAACTCTCGCGATGAAGATCTTGCTTGCCGGCCCGCGTGGATTTTGTGCCGGCGTAAATATGGCAATTGAAACGCTTGAAACGGCCATTCGGCTCCATGGAGCACCCGTTTACGTGTTTCACGAAATCGTTCACAACAAGCATGTCGTCGATCGCTTTGTGCGAGAAGGGGCTGTATTTGTTGACACCGTTTCTGAAGTTCCAGAGGGTGCTGTGCTGCTATTCTCGGCACATGGCGTTGCTCCCGAGGTGCGTCGCGTTGCAGCCCAGCGGCAACTGCGGGCGATCGATGCCACCTGCCCACTTGTTACAAAGGTGCATCTGGAGGCGATTAAGTATGCCAAGGCTGGCTATCGCATCGTACTCATCGGCCATGAGGGGCACGACGAGGTGATCGGCACGATGGGACAGGCTCCCCAAGCCTTCACGCTCGTCGATAACACAGAGGATGTGGATGTGTTGCCATTTGGACCGACGGACAAGTTGGCCTATTTAACGCAAACGACTCTCTCGGTCGATGATGCTTCGAGAATCATCACTCGGCTCAAGGAACGTTTTCCCCAAATCGTTGGGCCACCCAAGGATGACATCTGCTATGCGACCCAAAACCGCCAAGAGGCCGTACGACTGCTCTCCGTCGATGCTGATCTGGTGATCGTGCTGGGCAGTCGCAATAGCTCTAACAGTCAACGCCTCGCCGAACTAGCCAGGGAGCGCGGAATTCCATCGCATCTGATCGATGGGGCAGGGGAGATCGATCCTGCTTGGTTTACGGGTGATGAAACGGTTGTTATCACGGCGGGTGCCAGCGCTCCTGAGAGCGTTGTGCAGGACTGTGTTGAGTGGCTGAAGTCTCGCTACAACGCCACCGTTGAAGAACGGACAATCCGCGAGGAGAATGTTTACTTTCCGTTACCGAAAGAAATTCGCAATGCTGCTACGATCCATCTGCCAATGGCTTAGCAGGCCAGTGGATAACGTGCTGGCTGGGCAGCACGATGCCGGCCCGGGTGCGTAGCACTCGGAACAAAACGGAAGTTTTGCTGCATGCATTGCCGGGCGATCGCATTTCGGGTTTTCAAGAATAGCAATCGAAACCCGCTGCCGTCGCAGCATTTTTTCCGAGAAATCCGTCAAAATCGTTTTTAGTGCTGGAGCTTCTTATAGCGAAAACGGTGTGGTTCTTCGGCGTCAATGCCTAGGCGTTCGCGTCGCTGTCGCTGATAGGTTTCAAAGTTCCCCTCGCAAACGTGCACGTAGCCGTCGCCCTCGAAGGCGATGATGTGCGTGGCAAGGCGGTCGAGAAACCAGCGATCGTGCGTGATCACAACCACGCAGCCTGCAAAGTTGGCGATGCCCTCTTCCAGCGAACGCAGCGTATCTATGTCAAGATCGTTTGTCGGCTCGTCAAGCAACAGCAGATTGGAACCGCGACGCAGGAGTTTGGCGAGATGCACGCGGTTGCGCTCACCACCAGAAAGCGTGCCCACCTTCTTCTGTTGATCGGGGCCTTGAAAATTAAACTTAGCGACATAGCTGCGGGCATTGACGGTGCGCTTACCCAGTTCAATTGTGTCGTGTCCGCCTGAGATTTCCTCAAACACTGTTTTATTTGGATCGAGGGCGTCACGATTTTGATCGACATAGCCGATATCGACCGTGGCTCCGATTTTGATCGTGCCACTGTCGGGCTTCTCCTGGCCAACAAGCATCCTAAAGAGCGTGGTTTTGCCGGCGCCGTTGGGGCCGATAATGCCAACAATACCCCCCGGCGGCAGCCTAAAAGAGAAGTTTTCAATCAGCGACTTGTCGCCAAAGGCCTTGCTCACACCCTCGGCCTCTACAACCAAGTCGCCTAGCGATCTCCCAGCGGGAATCGACATTTCAACCTCATCCTCGCGGGCCGCAGATTGCTCGGCAGCTAGTTTTTCAAAGGAGGTTACACGGGCCTTGCTCTTGGCCTGCCTAGCCTTGGGAGACATCCGAATCCACTCCAATTCGCGGTCGAGTGTCTTCTGCCGCACGCTGGCTGCTTTTTCTTCTTCTGCAAGGCGAGCCCGCTTCTGCTCCAGCCACGACGAATAATTACCTTCCCAAGGAATGCCTCGCCCGCGATCAATCTCTAAAATCCACTTGGCAACATTGTCGAGAAAGTAGCGATCGTGCGTTACGGCTACGACGGTGCCAACGTACTCAGCCAAATGCCGCTCAAGCCAAGCTACGCTCTCGGCATCAAGATGGTTTGTGGGTTCGTCCAGAAGGAGTAGATCGGGCTTTTCCAGCAAGAGTTTGCACAGCGCAATGCGTCGCCGTTCACCGCCAGAAAGATTGGTGACGGCCCACTCGCCGGGAGGGAGGTTCATTGCATCCATTGCGATCTCCACCTGCCGGTCAATATCCCAGGCGTTTTGTGCCTCGATCTGATCTTGGACAGATGCCTGCTCCATGAGCAGTTTATCCATCTCGGTTGGCTCCATTGGCTCACCAAGCCGAGCATTAATCTGCTCAAAACGCGTAAGAATTTTACGCGTAGACGCAACGGCGTCCTGTACGTTTTCAAACACCGTCTTGTTTGGATCCAACTGCGGTTCCTGCGAGAGATAGCCGGCCGTGAAGCCGTCTGCTAGCCGCGTTGTGCCCTCGAATTCTAAATCGAGTCCAGCCATGATTTTCATGAGCGTGCTCTTGCCGGAGCCGTTGCGACCCAGCAGGCCGATCTTCGCACCGGGATAGAACGCAACGTTGATGTTCTTGAGGATTTCGCGCTGGCCAAACTTTTTATGGAGATCGGCAATCTGAAAAATATATGCTGGACCCATTGGACGGAATGTTGCTCCTATATAAGATTTGAAGGTGTGGTTGGATAAGCGTACCGAATCGAGGAGCGTTTAACGAGTATAGGCTAACCCCGAGCCGTTCCAGCGAGAGAGCCGTGGTGTCTTTGCGGCAATCGCAGACTCACGCGTGCTCGTTGCAGATGCAATCGCAATGGGCTACGATTTCTTTGTTAACCGTTACGTTCCCAGCTTGCAGAAGGAGGCGGCATCATGGCTGACTATGTACATCCCGACGTGCTTGTGTCGACCGAATGGGTCGCTGAGCACCTGTCTGATCCTTCTGTCCGCATTGTCGAATCGAATGAAGACAGGGCACTCTACACCCAAGGACACATCTCTGGGGCGGTGGAGATCGACTGGCAAGTCGACCTCCAGGATCAAGTTTGCCGCGACTACATCGGTCGGGAGGATTTTGAGAAACTGTGTAGTTTAAATGGCATTTCTAACGATACGACAGTTGTGCTCTATGGTGACAAAAACAACTGGTGGGCCTGCTATGCATTTTGGGTATTCAAACTCTACGGCCACGCCAACTGCCGGATCATGAACGGCGGCCGAAAACGTTGGCAACTAGACGGGCGGGAGTGGTCGAGCGATCGAGTAAAATATCCCCACTCCCATTACACAGCCCCCGAGCAGGACCACTCAATTCGATCGCTCCGTGATGACGTGCTCAAGCACCAGAAGGCGGGCAAGCCACTCGTGGATGTGCGATCTCCTGAAGAATATTCGGGCGAACGCCTCCATATGCCCGACTACCCCAATGAAGGCGCCCTTCGCGGCGGCCATATTCCCGGTGCCGTTAATGTGCCTTGGGTACTCTCTGTTAACGAGGACGGTACGTTTAAAAGCCGAAAAGATTTGGAAAAGCTCTATCTTCGTGACGGGAACCTCAAGCGCAAAGCACGGACGATCGCCTACTGCCGCATCGGCGAGCGGTCGAGCCTGACGTGGTTTGTGCTGAAATATTTACTTGGTTTTGGCAACGTGAAAAATTACGACGGCTCTTGGATGGAGTGGGGCAACTGCGTACGGATGCCGATCGTGCAAGGGAGTGCGATTGCCGGCTATCCTGTCGAGAAATCGCCGCCGGTTCCCGCTGCCTCCACACACGCCTAACGCAAACCATGCTCTTCGAAAAACGCTGTATCGCCATGAACTGCAAAGCGCATGAATAGTGTTCAAACCCGACTCGATAGAATTATCGAGGAGTTTTCAGACCTTGACGGGCGGGAAAAACTCGAGCTTTTGCTCGATTATGCAAATAGTCTTGCGCCTCTTTCTCAAGAGTACCAGTCACGCAAGGTCTCGGAAGACCGTCGCGTGCCCGAGTGTCAGACGCCTGTTTTTCTTTGGGCAGAAGTGACCAACGGCATGGCCAGTTTGATCGCAGAAGTGGCACCAGAGGCCCCAACGGTTAAGGGTTTTGTGGCGATTCTTGCTGCTGCAATCGATGGGCAGCCAGCTGCTGCAGCCTGCTTGCTGCCTGACAATGTGTTGGAACAAATGGGTCTAGCCGATGTGCTTGGCATCCTGCGAACACGTGGACTAAGGGCGATTGTGGGACGAGTCAATCGCGGCATTCTTAATGAAATGAAGCCACATGATCATCATGATCATCATGATCAGAGGACCATGTGACCACCAATAATGCTGTAGCGAGGATCGTTGTCGGAATCGACTTGGGCGGTACCGCTATCAACTACACATTCCTTGATGAAAGGGGGCAGTTTCTGATCGAGGGACTCTGCGAACACCCCGCCCGGAGCATTGAAGGCCCTTTTATTTGTCTCGGGCAGATTGCCGATGGCCTTGCGTTAGCGTCGCATCGTGCTGGCGTGAATTTCGACAACGTCATTGCGATAGGACTCGACACGCCTGGCCCAGCCAGCTCTACCGGCGTGCTCAGCAAACGTGGCTCAACAAACTTCATCCACCCGCAGTGGGCGGGCTACGATATTCGTTCCGGTCTCGAGCAAAAACTCGGTCGTCCAGTGACGTACCTCAACGATGGTAATGCTGCAGCACTGTGGGGACACGTGGCGATCTTTGGTTCTGAAAATAAGGCGTCAAGTATCTCAGCGATTATTGGCACAGGCCTTGGCGGTGGTGTTATCACAAACGGTCGGGTTATCGTGGGCCAGAATGGCTTTGGCGGTGAATTGGGACACGTTCTTATTCCCTTTACATCCATCGGTGGCATTGAAGGACTCCTGCCAGAATGCAACTGCGGTCGTATTGGCGATCTTGAATCGCTTTGCTCACTGACCGCGATCAGAAAGACGTTGCTACCGTACTTTCTTGCCAAACAGCCCGATCATCCACTCGCGGCCATCGAAGATAAAAACCAGGCTGCAAAACTCGTGCGCGGCCTAGCGGAGCAGGGCGACTCATTGTGCCGTGACATCTTTCGAGTACAGGCACGGGCGTTGGGGCTATTTTTCGATGCGATGATGAACGTCTTTGATCCTAATACCCTGATCGTTGGCGGTGGTGCCGTGGAAACATCTGAAGCTTTTCAGCAGTGGTTTCTCGATGAGATTCGTGCCGGCATGCCCAAGCAGCGTGAGGAGCAGGCCGGCATCTTGATCCGAGTGATTCTCGGTGGCGATACCGCAGGTGCTCGCGGTGCAGCACTCGATGCAGCTCGCATCGTTCGTGAACACCGGCTTTAAAGGTGTGTAGGGATTGCAAAAGAACTCTTGTTTCCTAGCAAACAAAATCTTTATTGCGTCAGTCCCAACTCTGATTCTTTTCCTCCCTGATGGGGAAATCTATCTCGAATCACTCAAGTCGGCTCATGCCACTTGCTCACGCCACTTGCTCATGCCACTTGATTGAGTATGGGCAAGGCAGGCAGCCCGTTGGACTGTAGCTTGGGTTGGTCTGGTTTTCGATGGGAAACCGTTTGGGGTTCGACAGCCAGTGGAGGCGTGCGCGGCGGACCAAACAACAGCAGTTGCACCGTACTCAATAAGCCAGTGAATGATCCAAATGTGGCTTCCACAGCAGCCGGTTCATAACCACAGTGCACCATGCAGTCCTGACACTTCGCATTCCCGCTCGATCGACCGTAATCTTCCCAGCGGGTGTGTTCCATGAGGTCACTAAATGTCTTGGCATAGCCCTCATCGAGGAGGTAGCAGGGCCGCTGCCAGCCAAACAGGTTGTAGGTCGGTGTGCCCCACGGACGGCACTCTAGATCCCACTTTCCTTTTAAGAACTCTAAGAATACCGGTGACTGATTAAACTTCCACCGGCGCGGAGCATTTTCCAGAATGCGTCGAAAAAGCGTCTGACTGTTTTGACGCGGTAAAAAATGGGTTTGATCAGGGGCTTTGGCGTAGGAATAGCCGGGCGAGATCATCATGCCTTCCACGCCAAGAGCCATCACCTCATCAAAAAAGGCTCTGTATCGCTCGGGATTAGCGTCAGCAAAGAGTGTCGAATTCGTAGTGACACGAAAGCCTGCCTTGCGGGCAGCCCGAATTGCCGAAACGGCTGTATCAAAAACACCTTGGCGACCGACGGCAACGTCGTGCTCTTCGCGGGGCCCATCGAGGTGCACTGAGAATGCTAGGTAGGGGGACGGAGTGAAGTGCGGCAGCATTTCCTCGAGCTTGATCGCATTGGTGCAAAGATAGAGATATTTTTTTCGCGCCACGATACCTGCCACAATTTGCTCAATCTGCGGATGCAAAAGGGGTTCACCACCGGGGATCGACACCAGAGGCGCGGCGCATTCATCGACGGCATTAAAACACTGCTCCGGTGTGAGATGTGATCGCAGAATCTCAGTTGGGTGCTGAATTTTTCCGCAGCCGCCGCAAGCGAGATTGCAGCGAAAGAGCGGTTCGAGCATGAGCACAAGCGGGTACCTCGTGTTGCCGCGCAACCGCTGCAAAGCCACGTGTCTTAAAACAGCAATCATCTGCCCAATAGGCACGCTCATGCAACTTGCTCCTTACGGGATCTGCCGGCCGCTGCCAAAGCCTCGGCTGTTAGAAAACGTGCCAGCGCCATCAGCGGGAAATAGATCGGATAGTAGTGGTAACGCAAATAAAAGACTTTTGGAAATCCGGTTCCAGTAAACTCGTTTTCTTCCCAAGCGCCGTCGACGCACTGCCTCTCAACCAGCCACTGTACGCCCCGTTGAGCTGGCCGTGAATCGTGTCGGTCGGCAGCGATAAAAGCCGCCACTGCCCACGCGGTCTGCGAGGCCGTTGGCGTTCCCCGACCAGACATGGCCGGGTCGGAGTAGCTGGCTGGTGATTCGCCCCACCCGCCGTCTGATTGCTGACGGCTTACAAGCCACTCAACGGCAGCAACAATCGCTGGATCATTTGCGGGCACCCCCACCGAACGCAAACCTTCAATGGCTTGCCATGTACCGTAAATAAAGTTGATGCCCCAACGACCAAACCACGATCCATCAGCTTCCTGATTGAGCCTCAGATAATCGCATGCTCGATCGACTGAAGCATGACCGAGCCGTAGACCAATTTTTCCGAATGCCTCAAGCACTCGGCCGG
>Ga0194051_1001977_pt1 | contig 10326 bp, 5 predicted proteins | sample SepL2320m_MetaG_FD_161275 | JGI IMG/M metagenome (GOLD analysis project Ga0194051, IMG submission 161275) | Anoxic zone freshwater microbial communities from boreal shield lake in IISD Experimental Lakes Area, Ontario, Canada - Sep2016-L239-20m | ecosystem: Environmental > Aquatic > Freshwater >...
GATCAGATAGGTCGTGCCCCGCCGCCCATCGTAGCGTTGATGCAGCAGGCCGTCGCGGTCGCTCAGCATAGTCCACCCCGGCGGCGGCGCTCCCGCTTGCCCGACCATCAGCCCGGCCACGTCGGCCGGTAGCAGCGGCAAGTCGGCCGTGCGATCGGCGAAGCACAGCATGGTAAATCCGAGCCCGAGATGATCGACCAGGAAGCCGTCACCGACAGGTGCATCGAGCATGGCGCGGCCCGGTCCCGGCGCCCGGACCCAGTCGGTATCGACGTCGGGCGTATCGAGCGGCGAGTCGGGCTGCAGGGTCGGCACCGACAGGCGGCCGCTGTTGACCAGGGCGCGGGCGAACGGGAACTGCCGTGCCAGTCCGAGGGCAGCGTCGCGAAAGGCGCGCGATGCCGGAAACTTCGGCGTGATGAAATCGGTACTGCGCGTCGAATTCAGGATGTTCTCGCGCGCGGCCGCGCGGCGCTCGCTGCAGTAGCTGTCGAGCAGCGCAGGCGGTGACGTGCCGCCGAGCACGCGGGCGAGCTTCCAGGCGAGATTGTCGACGTCGGCCACCGCCGCATTGCCGCCGCGGGCACCGAACGGCGAGACGACATGCGCCGCATCGCCGGCGAAGATCACCTGGCCTTGCACGAAACGCTCCATCATGCGGCAGGTAAAGGTATAGACGCTGCTCCACTCGTGCTCCCAGGTAGCGTCGGGGCCGAACATCTGGCGCAGCCGGCGGTCGACGTTCTCCGGCTTCTTCTCCTCGTCCGGATCGGCGTCGCGACCGAGCTGGAAATCGACGCGCAGCACATTGTCGGCCTGGCGGTGCAGCAGCACGGAGTTGGTCGGATGGAACGGCGGATAGAACCAGAAGCGCCGCTCCTTCGGCAGCTCGCTGGTGAAACGGATGTCGGCGATCAGGAACTGGTCGTGGAAGACTTCTCCGGGAAAGGGCAGCTCGAGCAGGTGCCGTAGCGCGCTGCGCACGCCATCGCAGGCGACCAGCCATGCGGCTTCCAGCGTGTAGCGTCCGTCGGGCGTTTCGACCTCGACCGTCGCCGACTGGGGCCCCTGCTGCACGCCTACGACCTTGTTGCGGAATCGCAGGTCGATCAGCTCGTCGGCGAGGCAGCGATCGTAGAGATACTCCTCGACGTAGTACTGCTGGAGATTCACGAAAGCCGGGAACTTGTGGCCGGGCTCGGGCGCCAGGTCGAACTGGTAGATCGGCTTGTCGCCGAGATAGACCTCGCCCTGTTTCCAGGTGATCCCCTTGTCGACCATGCGCCGGGCGACACCAAAGCGGTCCCAGATTTCCAGGCTGTGCTTGGCCTGGCAGATCGAGCGGCTGCCAAAACTCACCGAGTCGTCTTCGTCGAGCACGACCGTGGCGACACCCCGCGCCGCCAGTGCCAGCGCCAATGTCGGCCCGGCAATTCCCGCCCCCACGATCACGACCGGCCGGCGTTCGCTCTTGCCGTCGAGTTCGGCCGGCCGGCGATAGGGATAATGGCGGTACTCGTACGAACTCATGGCCCAAACTCATTCTCCTCCCCCGTCTTACGGGGGAGGTGGCCCGCAGGGCCGGAGGGGGAAGGCCACACAAACGATTTTCGGAAGGTCATGATCTGAAATTGCTAAGCATCTCGACGGGGGCTCTCCCCCTCCGCCCCATATGATGGGGCACCTCCCCCGATTACGGGGGAGGGATTATGATTTTTCCAGCGCCGCCCACATCTCGATGTCGCGCTCGGCGGTCCAGATGCGCGGATGGTCGAGGCCCTTGGCTTCGTCGTAGGCACGCGACACATCGAACGGCATGCAGTGTTCGAAGATCACCCAATTGCCGTAGCGCGGCTGCAGGGCCGCCATCGCCTTGTCGTAGGCCTGCTTCAGCGAAGCGCCCGTTTGTGCGCTGGCCGACACGACCCTGTAGAGGTCGGCCAGGAACGCCTGAGTGCCGGCAATGCCCTCTTCCACGGCACTCTCACCCGTCAGTGCGTCGCCACGGCCGGGCACCAGCGCCTCCGCTTTGAGGTCGCGCAGCTTCTGCAGCGTCTCGGGCCAGTCCTTGTAGTGGGCATCGCCGCAATAGGGCGTGGCGCCGTATTCGACGAGATCGCCGCTGAACAGGGTGCGCTCCTCGGGCAGCCACACGATCGTGTCGCCCTTGGTGTGGCCGCGCCCGGCATGGATGATGTCGACCTGCACCTTGCCCAGCCACAGGCTCATGCGGTCGCCGAAGGTCATGGTCGGCCAAGTCAGGCCGGGAATGGTCTCGGCCGCCTGGAACAGGCGCGGAAAGCGCTGGAGCTCGGACTTGTAGTCCTGCGCGCCGCGCTCGACGATCATCTCGCGCGTCGCCTCGCTGCAGATGATGTGTTCGGGATTGTAGCCGCTGGCGCCCAGCACCCGCACCGCATGGTAGTGCGTCAGCACGACATACTTGATCGGCTTGTCGGTGACGGTGCGGATGCGCTCGATCACCTGCTCCGCCATCTTGGGCGTCGCCTGGGCGTCGATCACCATGACGGCATCGTCGCCGATCACGATCCCGGTGTTGGGATCGCCCTCGGCCGTGAAGGCGTAGGCGTGCTCGGACAGGCGGCTGAAGGTGATCTTCTTGTCCGCCATGTCGGCTTGCGAGGCGAAGGCCCTGGCCATGTGTCTGTCTCCCCTGCGCATTGTTGCTCGCAGGAACCTATGCAGCGGGCGCGGCCCAAGTCAAAGCGCGTCGCCGCGGACTATTCACAGGCCGACGCCGGACGGAAAACCGTCAGTCGGAGCCGTACTTGTGATAGCGCCCACGGTCGCCGGAACGGACCGCGACCTCGAAGGCGTCGTTGTCGCGTTCCATGCGCAGCCGGATCGTCGTGCCGGCCGGGCCGCTTTCCCACAGCTTGCGATAGAAGTCGGCGACGTCGTCCAGCACCTCGTCGTTCAGCGCATGCAGCACGTCGCCGCGCTGCAGGCCGGCACGGTCGGCCGGGCCGCCGTCGGAAATGCCGCCAATCACGAGTTGGCCCATGTGCTCCAGGGTGTAGATGCCGAGCCAGGGCCGGGGCGGCGTCGACAGCCGACCCTTGGACACCAGTTCGGCGAAGATCGGCTTCAGCCGGTTGATCGGCACGTACATGTTGCCGGGAAAAGCCGGCGCGCCCGGTCCCAGCGCCTCCTGCACCAGCAACGAACCGACGCCCAGCAGTGCACCGTCGGCGCCGACCAGCGCCGAGCCACCCCACAGCGGGTAGGCGGGAACGGTGAAGATCGCGCTATCGAGCAGATATTCCCAGTAGCCCGCGAATTCGCGGCGGCTCGCGACCTTGACCTTGAGCGCCGCCTTCTCGCCGCCATAGCCCACGACCACGGCCTCGCTGCGCAGCGACAGCGTGTCGGAATCGCCGAAGTGCATCGGCTTCACCGGAAGCGGCACGTCGGTCCGCACCAGGCCGAAGCCGCTTTCATAGTCGGAGCCCACGATGCGGGCGGGCCACTCATTGCCCTCGATGTCGGTGATGGTGACGGTATCGGCCTCCATGATCAGGTAGCCGATGGTGACGATCAGGCCCTGCGCGTCGATCACGATGCCGTGGCCTTCGCGCTCAGACCCCAGGGTCTGCGCGGAACGCCGGTTCTCCGGTATGGTCGTTTTCAGGCCAACGACGGCCGGCAGCACCTCTTCGATGGCCGCCGGAAGGTTGGACGACATGCCGGGCGTCCGTGCCTCGACGCCTTCCATATCGGTCGGCCAATGGCCCGTACCGTTGCCGTTCGCGGAACCGTTCAACCCTCGGGCCATCCGTACACCCCCTATTTTCAAGACGGGCAGTTCACAGTGGGCGCGTCCACAGTCTCAAAGATAGGCGTCCGCCGCGCCGATTGCTATATGACGGTGCATGGCGCCTCCCGCCGACCCGTTCGAAATCACCGACGATCCCGTCCCGGCCGCCCCCGAGCCGGCGCGGCGTGCGGTTGCGTCCACGGCCCATCTCGATGGGCTGAACGACGAACAACGCCTGGCCGTGACCCACCAGGGCGGGCCGCTGCTGGTGCTGGCCGGTGCTGGAACGGGCAAAACCCGGGTTCTCACCTCGCGCATTGCCCATCTCCTGATCACCGGCCGGGCGCGAACCTCGCAGATCCTGTCGGTCACCTTCACCAACAAGGCGGCGCGCGAAATGCTCGACCGCGTGGCGAGCCTGATCGGTGGCGCGGCCGACGGCATGTGGCTCGGCACCTTCCATGCCATCGGCGTGCGGGTGCTGCGCCGCCATGCCGAACTGGTGGGCCTCAAAAGCAACTTCACCATCCTCGACACCGACGACCAGACCCGGCTGATCAAGCAGCTGCTGCAGGCCGACGGCATCGACGACAAGAAATGGCCGGCGCGGGTGCTGAGCGGCATCATCCAGCGCTGGAAGGACCGTGCGCTCACCCCTGACAAGGTCTCGGGCGACGAGGCTGGCGAATTCGCCGGCGGCAAGGCGGCCGACATTTACCGCCAGTACCAGGAGCGGCTCGCCGAGGTGAACGCGGTCGATTTCGGCGACCTCGTCATGCATTGCGTGACCCTGTGGCAGAAGCACCCCGACATCCTGGAGATCTACCATCGCCGTTTCCGCCACATCCTGGTCGACGAATACCAGGACACCAACGTCGCCCAGTATCTCTGGCTGCGGCTGCTGGCGCAGGGCACCCAGGAGATCTGCTGCGTTGGCGACGACGATCAGTCGATCTACGGCTGGCGCGGCGCCGAGGTCGGCAACATCCTGCGCTTCGAGAAGGATTTCCCGGGCGCCACCATCGTCCGGCTGGAGCGCAACTACCGTTCGACGCCGCACATCCTGGCTGCCGCCTCGCACCTGATCTCGCACAACGAAGGCCGGCTCGGAAAGACGCTGTGGACCGAGATGAAGGAAGGCGAGCGCATCGCGGTGCGTGGCGTGTGGGACGGCGACGAGGAGGCGCGCGGCATCGGCGAGGAGATCGAGGCGCTGCAACGCGACAAGCACAAGCTGGCGCAAATCGCCATCCTGGTGCGCGCCGGCTTCCAGACCCGCGAGTTCGAGGAACGCTTCATCACCATGGGCCTGCCCTACCGCGTGATCGGCGGCCCGCGCTTCTACGAGCGCCAGGAGATCCGCGACGCGCTGGCCTACTGCCGTGTCACGGTGCAGCACGACGACGACCTCGCCTTCGAGCGCATCTACAACACGCCGCGCCGGGGCCTGGGCGAATCGGCCCTGCGCACGCTCCGGCTGATCCAGCGCACCCAGAAGATCTCGCTGTTCGAGGCGACCCGCCGGGCGCTCGAGACCGACGAGCTGAAGGGCCGGCAACGCAAATCTCTGGGCGATCTCATTGTCAATTTCGAGCGCTGGCGCGCCATGCTCGACGGCATCAGCCATGTCGAGGTCGTGGAAACCCTGCTCGACGAGTCGGGCTACACCGACATGCTGCGGCTCGACCGTTCGCCCGACGCCGAGGGCCGGCTGGAGAATCTGAAGGAACTCACCAACGCCCTGCAGGAATTCGACTCGCTGCCTGCTTTCCTCGAGCACGTGGCGTTGCTGACCGACATGGCCGACCGCAGCGACACCGACATGGTCAGCCTCATGACGCTCCATGCCGCCAAGGGCCTGGAGTTCGACAGCGTGTTCCTGCCGGGCTGGGAGGAAGGCCTGTTCCCCAACCAGCGCGCCCTCGACGACAAGGGCCTGGCCGGGCTCGAGGAGGAGCGGCGCCTCGCCTATGTCGGCCTGACGCGCGCGCGCAAGCGGGCCTATGTCTCCTTCGCCGCCAACCGGCGCATCTTCAACCAGTGGCAGGCCGCGATCCCGTCACGCTTCCTGCGCGAGCTGCCGGCCGGCCACCTGGCCGAGAACAGCGACGCGGGGCTCTACGCCACCTATTCGGCCGGCCATCACGGCGGCCTGCGCGACCAGGCCAGCGGCTTCGACTACGAAAGCCTGGGTACCGGCGGCGCACGGCGCACGCGCTGGCGCGACGAGACCCTGGACGACCGGCGCGCGGTCGAAGGCGACAAGCCCGACCTCAGCGTCGGCCAGCGCGTATTCCACCAGAAGTTCGGCTACGGCCGCATCGTTGCGGTCGACGGCAACAAGCTCGATATCGAGTTCGAGAAGGCCGGCCCGAAGAAGGTGCTCGACAGCTTCATCGAGGCCGCCTGATCAAGATTATGTACGGGAGAAACTTTATGCTTCGTCTGTCCACTCTCACTGTGGGCCTCACCCTCGGCCTCATCCTTGCGGCCGGCGCCGCCTTCGCCCAGGCCGGCAAGGTGACGGTCGTCACTTCCTTCTCCAAGGACGTAACCGATCCGCTCAAGAAGGCCTTCGAGAAGGCGGTGCCGGGCGCCACCCTCGAAGTGCAGAACCGCAACACCAATGCCGGCGTGAAATTCCTCGAGGAAACCAAAGCCAACAACCAGGTCGACCTGTTCTGGGCCTCGGCCCCCGACGCCTTCGAGGTGCTGAAGGGCAAGAAGCTGCTCAGCCCCTACAAGCCCAAGGCGACGGGCATCGCCGAGAGGGTCGGCTCCTATCCGGTGAACGACAAGGACGGCTTCTATTCAGGCTTCGCCGCCTCGGGCTACGGCATCATGTGGAACGAGCGCTACGTGAAGGCCAACAAGCTGCCGACGCCCAAGGAGTGGCAGGATCTCGCGGCCGCGCCCTACTTCGACCATGTCTCGATTTCCGCTCCTTCGCGCTCGGGCACGACGCACCTCACCATCGAGACCATCCTGCAGGGTGAACGCTGGGACAAAGGCTGGCGCACCATCAAGGAGATCTCGGGCAACCTGCGGCAGGTGACGGACCGCTCGTTCGGCGTGCCGGAAGCCGTCAACTCGGGCCAGGTCGGCTACGGCATCGTGATCGACTTCTTCGCCTTCTCGTCGCAGGGCGCGGGCTTCCCGGTGAAATTCGTCTACCCCTCGGTGACGACGCTGGTGCCGGCCAATGTCGGCATCGTCGCCAATGCTCCCAACAAGGCGGGCGCCGAAGCCTTCATCGAATTCCTGCTCTCGCCCGCGGGCCAGGAAGCGCTGCTGGAGCCCACCATCCGCCGCCTCCCGGTGCGGCCCGAGACCTACGCCAAGGCGCCGGCCGACTATCCCAATCCGTTCAAGGACAAGAACCTGCAGGGCCTGCTCACTTTCGACGCCGAGCTCTCGGAAAGCCGGAGTGCCGCGGTCGACACGCTGTACGACCAGCTCATCACCTTCCAGCTCGAGCCGCTGAAGGCCGCGACCAAGGTGCTGCACGAGGTCGACGCGGCGCTGGCGAAGAAGGACAACGCCCAGGCTAGGGCGCTGGCCAAGGAGGCGCGCGACCTGATCGCGGCCATGCCGATCACGGCGGCCCAGGCGGCCTCGCCCGAAATCCGCGCCGCCTTCACCGGCGGCAAGGAAAAGTCGGGACGTCAGGCCGAGCTCGAGCAGCAGTGGGCGGCCTTCGCCAAGGAGAAGTACGCCGCCGCCAAAGCCAAGGCGGATGAGGCGTTGAAGCTGGCGCGATGACTGAGATGTACTTTCCTCCCCCGTCATACGGGGGAGGTGCCCGAAGGGCGGAGGGGGAGAGCCCCAGACGAGATCCTTCGTGTTGCCTTGACCCCTCCGCCCTTCGGGCACCTCCCCTTCGCGGACTCCGCGAAGGGGAGGAAAGGTTTTAGATGCAGCGCTCCTTCGGCCAGTTCGCGCTCGCCGGCGCCATCGCGCTTTTCCTCGGGGTGTTTCTGGTCGTGCCGGTGGCGACGGTGATCTACGTCGCCTTCACCGAGAAGGGCGGCGGCGCCCTGACACTGGTCAACTTCGTCGACTTCGCGCGCACCGACCTGTTCGTGCGCTCGTTCTGGAACTCGGTCTATGTGTCGGCGATGACAGTCGTCTGGGCCTCGGCGCTCGCGCTGCCGCTCGCCTACCTGACGACGCGCTTCGAGTTCCGCGGCGCCATGCTGGTGCAGACGCTGGGCTTCCTGCCCCTGGTCATGCCGCCCTTCGTGGGCGCCGTGGCGATGCAGCTTCTGTTCGGCCGCAACGGCAGCGTGAACCTGCTGCTCGACGAGTGGTTCGACATCAAGATCGGCTTCATGGAAGGGCTGAACGGCGTCATCTTCCTGCAGGCGATCCATTACTTCCCCTTCATTCTGGTCAATCTTTCGGCGGCGCTGCGCAATATCGACCGTTCGATGGAGGAAGCGGCGCAAAACCTCGGTTCGCACGGCCTGCGCCTGTTCCGCCGCATCGCGCTGCCGCTCGCCATGCCCGGCTTCATCGCCGGCGCCAGCCTGGTGTTCGTCAAAGTGTTCGACGACGTGGCGACGCCGCTGCTGCTCAACGTCAAGGAGATGCTGGCGCCGCAGGCCTATCTCCGTATCACCTCGATCGGCATCGACGATCCGATGGGCTATGTGATCTCGGTCGTGCTGATCGGTGTCGCGGTCGCCACCATGTGGGCCTCGGTGCTGGTGCTGAAGGGCAAGGACTACGCCACGACCCAGCGCGGCGGCGGCGGCCTTGCCCGGCGCAAGCTCAAGCCGCGCGAATCGGCGCTGGCCTATGCCGTCGTGATCCTGATCCTGGCGCTGGTGCTGGCGCCGCATGTCGGCCTGCTGCTGCTGTCGTTCGCCACCGTGTGGTCTTACAGCCCGCTGCCTGACGGTTATACGCTTGCCCACTACGCCCGCGTGCTGGGCGACAGTTCGGTCTACATCAAGAACACGCTGCTCTATTCGAGCCTCGCCGCCGGCATCGACGTCGTGATCGGCGGCGCCATCGCCTATCTGGTGCTGCGCACCAAGCTGCCCGGCCGGCAGTGGCTCGACTGGGCCGCCAGCACCGCGCTCGCGGTGCCCGGCATCGTGCTCGGCATCGGCTACCTGCGCGCCTTCTACGGCGTAAAGATGCCCGACGGCACGCCGCTCGCGACCCTGTGGATCGTGATCGTGCTGGCAATCGCCATCCGCCGCCTGCCCTACGCCTTGCGCGCCGCCTACGCCGCCCTGCAGCAGATCTCGGTATCGCTCGAGGAGGCCGCGGAAAACCTCGGCGCCACCAAGGCGCGCACGGTGCGGCGGATCGTGATCCCGCTGATGACCGGCGGCCTCCTCGCGGGCTTCGTCACCAGCTTCGCCACCGCCGCGGTCGAGCTCTCGGCGGTGCTCATCCTGGTGCAGTCCAACTCCGACGCGCCGCTGGCCTATGGCCTCTATGTCCTGATGCAGACGCCGGCCGGACGCGGCGCGGGCGCGGCGCTGGGCGTGATCGCCGTGATTATCGTCGCGGTCTGCATGGGCCTGGCCCAACTCGTTGCCGACCGCTCGCAACGCGCGCGCGGCCTCGATATATGAAGGCATGACCATGTCGAAGCCAGCACGGGCCGTGGGCATCGAGATCGCGGGCGTCAACCTCTCCTACGGGTCGACGCACGTGCTGAAGAATGTCGACCTGTCCGTCCGTCCCGGCGAGTTCTTCGCCTTCCTGGGCCCGTCGGGCTGCGGCAAGACCACCCTGCTGCGACTGATCGCCGGTTTCGCCCAGGCCCAGACCGGCCAGGTGCTGCTCGATGGCCACGACGTCGCCCCCCTGCCGCCGTGGAAGCGCGACGTCGGCATGGTGTTCCAGAGCTATGCGCTATGGCCGCATATGACGGTGGCGAAGAACGTCGCCTTCGGACTCGAAGAACGACGTCTGCCGCGCGTAGAAATCGACCGCCGCGTGGCCGAGGCGCTCGACCTCGTCGGGCTCTCCGACTATGCGAGCCGCCGGCCGGCCCAGCTCTCGGGCGGCCAGCAGCAGCGCGTCGCCGTCGCCCGCACCATCGCCATCGAGCCCAAGGTCCTGCTGCTCGACGAGCCGCTGTCGAACCTCGACGCCAAGATGCGGGTGAGCGTGCGGCGCGAGCTGCGGGCGCTGCAGCAACGCCTCGGCCTCACCACGATCTTCGTCACCCACGACCAGGAAGAGGCCAACACGATCTGCGACCGCATCGCCGTCATGGACGCCGGCACGATCCGCCAAGTGGGCACGCCGATGGAGCTCTACGAGAACCCGGCCAATCTCTTCGTCGCGAGCTTCCTGGGCTCGGCCAATATCCTGGGCGACGGCGACGGTATTTCAGTACCGGCCGGGAAGCGGCTGGTCTTCCGGCCGCAGCACGCCACCCTGTCGTCGGTCGACGGCGCCACCCTGCGCGGCCCGGTCACGCACCGCGAATTCCTGGGCGCCACCGTGCGCTACGGCGTGCGGGTCGGCGGCAGCGAGATCCTGATCGAGACGCCCTTCCAGTCCGGCGCCGAGTTGCGCAC
>Ga0194051_1001978_pt1 | contig 10323 bp, 7 predicted proteins | sample SepL2320m_MetaG_FD_161275 | JGI IMG/M metagenome (GOLD analysis project Ga0194051, IMG submission 161275) | Anoxic zone freshwater microbial communities from boreal shield lake in IISD Experimental Lakes Area, Ontario, Canada - Sep2016-L239-20m | ecosystem: Environmental > Aquatic > Freshwater >...
TACGAAGGACGGCTTCCAATGGGACGAGAATGAGCAGCCGTTCCTGGAGCTGCTGCGTGACGAATTGACAGGTGCCGACATGCCGCTTTTGCAGCAAGCCCGCGAGTACCGCGTAGAGCGAAATGCCCGCGATTTCCGCCGTGGAGCTGAGCAGGCCACCCAACGAACATCTGAGACGATCCGCGATCACGTACCGCCCGTTTTGGATAACCTGCTATCGGAAAACGAAGCACCGCCCCTCGACGACAATTTGCCGGAGGCGGAAACAATCTCGCATCGCGTAATCGACGTTGACCTGCATGGTTCGCCGTGGCGCATCGTGCTTGAACTCTCCACCGATCCTGCCGTCGGGCCGTGGCTCGAATTGACAGACGGAGTGCTTCGAGAGGAGCAAGAGGACAATGCCGTCGATCGACGCCTCATTGGCATGAGGCTGTCGTTGGTACATCCTTTTATGCAACGATTCAGCGGGATTGATTGTGAAGAAATCGAGCCAATCCTGCGTATCGCCGCAGCGATCGGCCTCGCCGAAGTCGCCGCCCGCGATGCCGGAGTGCGACAAGCGGGCGCTGTGCGTCGCAATATCAACGAACTGCTGCGAAATGCACTCCATCACACTTAACCGCCTCTTCATACCTAATGAGTACAGACAATCAGCCCGAGCACGAACAAATCCAGATCATCCCTGATGTGATAGGGGATTGGCGCCCCGTGGTTGGACGAGAGACGTTGGACCTCCTCAATCACCTCGGTTTGCCGCCTGCGAACGCGGGCGACGTGCGCGACGAGGCTGCCGCCATTTTGGCTCGGTGCATAGCGCCGTCCGACAATGCAGGCCAGGACACCGGTCTGGTCATTGGCTACGTGCAGAGCGGCAAGACTATGTCGTTTACGACCGTAGCTTCGCTTGCACGCGACAACAACTACGCGATCGCAATCGTCATTGTTGGCACATCCACTCCATTGACCGAGCAGTCGCGAGAGCGACTACGGCGTGATCTTCGACTCGACCAGCGCCCTGATAGGAGTTGGCGGCACCTACACGAGCCACGGGTTGCACAGCAAGACCATGCGAGAATACGGCAGATATTGGACGACAGACGCGATCCAGGCGTGCCGCCAGAAGAGCGACAAACGATCCTTATCACGGTTAAGAAAAATCACCAGATTCTTGGTCACTTGATCGACGTACTTCGGCAGCTCGACCTGACTGGAATTCCGGTGCTCATCGTCGATGACGAAGCCGACCAAGCAGGCCTGAACAATCTGATCAATGCGGGCGAGGAAAGTACGACCTACGAACGCCTTTGCACGCTCAAGCGAATAATTCCCCACCACACGTTCCTGCAATACACGGCAACGCCGCAAGGGCCACTACTGATTAATTTGATCGACGTGCTGTCTCCAAGTTTCGCACTCACGTTGACGCCGGGGGCCGACTACACGGGCGGCCGCGACTTTTTTCTTGGGAACGCACCACTTGTGCGAATTATTCCCGTGCAGGAGATTCCGTCGACAACGAATCAAATCACAGAACCACCGGACTCACTGCTTGAAGCCCTGCGGCTCTTTTTCATAGGGGTCGCGTCTGGCATTGAGCGTGACGGTGGCCGCGGCTATCGCTCAATGATGGTACACCCGACGCAGCGGACAGGCGGGCATGACCAGTACTTCCGCTGGGTGTCGGCAATTCGCAATGGTTGGCTCCAGACACTGGAGAGCGGCGATCAAAACGACAGAGACGAGTTGTTACACGAATTCCAACATGCGTATGCCGACTTGGCTGCGACAGTGCCGGACTTGCAGCCCTTCGAGCAATTGACACCTCGCTTGATTCACGCAATTCGCCGGACGGAACTTTGGCTCGTCAACGCGGTCGGCGGCCGAACGCCGCAGATTGACTGGCGTTCGTCATACACTCACATTTTAGTGGGCGGGATAGCGCTTGATCGGGGATACACGGTCAAGGGTTTGACTGTCACCTACATGCCCCGTGGTGTTGGCACCGGAGTCGCTGATACCATTCAGCAGCGCGCTCGTTTTTTCGGCTATAAGCGATCTTATCTCGGCTTTTGTCGGGTGTTCCTTGAGCAGGCGGTTGCCGACGCTTTTAGGCGGTATGTCCAACACGAAGAGGACATTCGGACGCAGATTTCGACAGTTGCCCAAGAGGGGCGGTCTTTGGACGACCTTCGTCGCACGTTTCTTCTGCCCCGTGGTTTGGCCGCTACGCGCGATTCAATTATCGACATCGACTACGTTGTCGCGCGGTTTTCTAACGGGTGGTTTACGCCGCGAGCTCCGCATAAGTCGCGACAGGACGGGACAGCTAATCGCGAGATCGCCAATGCCTACCTAGCGACTTTGACGTTTGTCGAAAACGAGGGGCACGAAACTCGCACGGAGATCCAACGACACAACGTCGCTGATGGAATACCCCTCGGAGAGGCCTACGATCAGTTGCTGCTGAATTTGCAGTTTTCTCGGCTGACTGATGCACAAAACCTGCTCGGCGTTCTCGTGATCCTTCGCAACTACTTGCGTTCGCATCCAGATGCAACGTGCTCCGTGTACCAAATGAGCTGTGGAACGTTGCGTGCGCGTACTCTTGCGCAAGCAGGTGAGATTCCAAATCTGTTTCAAGGCGAGGCTCCAGTTCATCCGCGGGAACGCCGCGGCGAAGTCTATCCCGGCGACCGCAACATCCATCATCCACATGACGTGACGATCCAAATCCACCGGCTAACGCTTCGTGACCATGAGACTCATGACACGGTGTTTGACGATGTGGTCACCATCGCTGTCTGGATTCCAGACGGCCTTGCAGGGGATGTATTGATTCAGGAACAGGGCGGCACAGACAATGCCGATGACTGAACTCGCGACGCTCTTCAATAGCATTCAGCAGCAAACCGGCCAACAGGCTGAGGCAGGCTCGTACGCGGGCATCGCGATACCCGATTCTTCCCATCACATCGCGAAAGACAAAAGAGGACGCCCAGTCATTCTACTCTCAGCTCAGGTGACCGAAGTTCGGCCGGCGTCAATTGTACTGGAGAATCTTCGCATTGAGCACGGTATCCGTTGCAATATCAACCAGCGTGGGATGGGCGTAGTAGACGACCGGTTCACTGTCGTTCAATGCCAAAGTGAAGACCCAATTCTCCAGCGGTGCTTTCTTGACCTATGCGAAACCATTTTGAACGGCCTGACTGAGTCGCCTACGCAACGTGCCATCGCAGACCAGATTGATCGCTTAGTGGTGCTATTTCGAGTGATGGAACAACCGTCACGACGAAGCATCCAGGGATTGTGGGGTGAGCTGGCATTGATTGTGCATTCGCGTGATCCGATTGCGATGGCGCGGGCGTGGCACAATGACACCTGCGAACGATATGACTTCGCAGCCGGCGAACAGCGATTGGAAGTTAAGACCTCCGCTGACAGATCTCGCATTCACTTTCTCTCGCACGAGCAAGCGAATCCGCCTGACGGCGTTCAGTGCGTTATTGCGTCCTTGTTCGTAGAGCCATCTACGGGTGGACGCACGTTGGGAAGCGTATGGGATGAAGCGAGGCGTTTGCTTAACCCAATACCGGAATTGCGATTGCGAATCGATGAAGTCAGCTTCGCGGCGCTGGGTGGAGGTTGGCGGGAAGCTCGGAACTATGGATTCGACGCGTACCTCGCGATGAGTTCCCTGGAGTTTTACGACGTGCGAGACATTCCGCGAATTGATGGCGACATTCCGAATGGCATCAGCGACATTCGATTTCGCACTGACTTGGCGGTGGGAACGCGAATCGCAGTTAGCCGAAGACCGACTCAGCCACTGGTAGCTTTATTGACGAGCAAGCCATAGGTGTGGAACGGAACGTGTCAATGACTTTGAGACAGCTGCGGAACGAATTTAGTGTCGCGGGGTAGTTCAAGTGTGCGGATTGTTGGCCGATTTTCGGGTGGGTTAATCCAAACTTCCGCTGCCGGCGTAAGCTTCCCCGGAACGCATCGGACGAATCGCTCCGGGTGGCGGGCATGTGAGCGGCGGCCAGCACGGAGACCCGTGCCTCGAGGGCTGCCGTGGCCTAGCCGGTGTGCACGAAGGCCGGCGGCAGAAGTCGAGTCACGCCAAGTGTGGCCAACAGTTGCGCGACGGGCTGAGATCGCATGGCTGCGCCACGGTCGCTGTCGATCGTCAGTTGATGACGGCCGATGCCCTCCTTGATGAGCGTCTCGCGAAGCACTTCTGCGACGGGATGCTGGAGCTGGTCGCGTCGCTCGCGGACCTTCTGATTGGCGTTGAGAACACGGTCCATCGTTCGGATGGAACAGAGACATGTGCCCTGATCCAGCAGTTTCGCGTAGGTTTCGGCAGGTGCCTGGCACAGAGGGATAAGTGCAGAGCAGTTTCCCCAATAGCGATGCTTATGGAATCGTACATGCAGCCTGGACGGCTGCCACCGCCGCAATTGATTGGCACGTTCTAAACACTCACTGTTCTTGCTTATCCGCCCAAAATTTCTTTGCCTCTTCCGATCGTGAGGTGTCGTGCACAAAAGCCTCTAGGCAAGTAGTGAATTTCGTACGCGACTCATCAGCAAGCATTACAAACATCACAGTAATGAACTCTGATATATCGACAAACTGTATTCGCACCCTGTTGTGTACGAGCGTTCGTGCATCGCCAAGCTCGAGCGTTGCGACATCCTGTGGGCATCGGCAGATGAACGTGACGATTTTATCACCGCAACCCTGCTGATTTAATGATTCGACGCAGTCATCAAGCCGCTTATCGTCAACAGGCTTGACGGTGATCTCATAGAGAGATCTGAGTTTTTTGTGGCTATCCCACTCCCAGACATCGGCTGGCTTCTTCGCCGTCGTATTGGTGCTGAACACACTCTCATTCACACCATCTACCGACAGGAACCGGCTGTCATTCTCCCGATGAATCGCTATGAGCGTGCCAACAACGAACTGAGGGACAGCACCGCTTTCTGGGCACTCTAAAACAAACCGGACTAATTCTGCCGCGACGTCTGCCGGGGTGCCTCCCTCAAATGGTGCCGCGATGTCGACGTTTAACCGCTCCTGCGACTCGGCGTACTCCATCAAGCGACGAAAAAATAGCCATTCGAGTGTACTATACCGCTTTCCAGGGGCACTACGCGCATCCACTAACCAATTGATGTACTCAACAGCCGCGAGAGCAGCCGACTCCGGGCGCCGCCCCGCGGCCCATGCAGCATCCAGCGTCCGTTGATTCTTGGCGACGTTGAGCGGGTCTGATTTACCGCAGCGTACTTTTGCAGAACGAAGTACATCGTAAATGCCGTGCTCGAAGAGAGTCCGAGGGTTACATTCATAGAAGTTTTTTAGTGGATTGTATTTTGAATAAAGCTTCATGCCGACTAAAGCAGTCAGCACTACGCCGCGAAACCCCATGGCTTTGATTGGTATGAGTTTTTCGAGACAGCGAATCTCGTCAGCGTATTTTTTCTGTACTGGTAACGAAAGCTTTTTGCCTCGGCTTAAGGCTATGTTTTCCTTAACGTAGCACTTGACTACGGTAATCCGCTGATCTTCTTTGGCAGTCGCTGACGCTGGGCCTGGGACAGGCGCGGGCGACGGAATAGATTTGCTGTATTTGACCTTTCGAACCATTAATTTTCAGCCGTGGCCAAGGCGATGCGGCAAAGCCGCATCGCTCTCGCTCCGCTAAAGCGCCTCCCGAAGAATGCCGAGCACGGCAACGCGTAGCGATGCAGGACTGATCACACGAACAAAGTCGATGAACTCGATGACGTCCAATCGACGCTCAAACTTTTCGATCTTTGACACGTCGGATTGAGAAAGTCCCAACCCCACTGCAACAGCCGCTTGAGACAGGCCGTGTTTTTTTCGTAAGGCCGCAAGACGCGAAACCATTCGGCGATACCGCGGGCAATGCACTGTCGGGGTTCTTTTCTTTTCCATGTTTGACCGATTTTGCCGTCTTTGGTACGATATGCGAAATTCGCATACTTTTTTTAAGGCAGGGTCGATCGCGTCAGGAGTGCAACAGATGGTCGGTCCGAAGGATCGGGAGAGGACTGGGGTCTCCCTTTTTGCTGGCGCCGGTGGCATGGACGTCGGTTTTCATGCCGCGGGCATGCGAGTGATCTTCGCTAACGAACTGGATCGTGACGCAGTCGCAAGCTATGAAGCGAATTGGCCAGGCGTCATGCGACCTGGTGACATCGAAGGGCTGTTGGGCGAACTCGCGGCCTGCCGCGACCAAGCCGTAGATCTAGTGTTCGGTGGGCCTCCTTGCCAGGGGTTCTCCGTTGCCGGAAAAATGGATCCAAATGACAAGCGAAACGCTTTGTTATGGCGATTTTTGGATGCTGTATCCGCCGTCATGCCTCTAGGCTTTGTGTGCGAGAATGTCAAAGCCCTGGGAAAGCTTGCCAAGTGGCGTACTGTCCGCGATCGGTTTCTTAACACGGCCCACGAATTGGGATATAACTGCGATTTTGTAGTATTGAACGCTTCGGAGTACGGCGTACCACAGGGTCGGGAAAGAGTATTTTTCTTCGGCTCGCGGTTTTTCCCTGTGAACGCTGCTGATTTGCTTGCCCGCCTTTCCTCATATAAGGAAAAGGCCCCGACGGTTCGAGAGGCGATTTATCATCTAGGGCCTGCTGGAAGCGATCGCAACCCCGCCACTTGCGCAGCTAAGGTGACGCTTGCAGCGAAACCGGTCTTACGTAAGTCCCCTTATGCAGGAATGATGTTCAATGGGTTAGGGAGGCCGCTGAACCTGGACGGGGTTTCGGCAACGTTACCTGCATCGATGGGTGGAAATAAGACGCCAATTGTTGACGAGCTTTTATTGCACGGTACAAACGCACCGGATTGGGTTGGAGAGTATCATGCGCATTTAAGGGCCGGAGGTGCTCCTCGGGAATTGAACGACGCGCCCCCGCATCTTCGACGGCTCACCCTTCTTGAGTCCGCTGCTATACAAACATTTCCGCCAGCACACAGATTCGAGGGCGGCAAATCTTCTGTATATCGTCAGATTGGAAATGCAGTGCCCTGCAAGTTAGCACACGCTGTTGCACGTGCGGCAATCGACGTGATAGAGAATCGTCCGCTACCAACATTATTAGCGACCAAGGGAAAGCCGCAGCAGCGGCAGCTAACATTCCGCTAGACGAATGACGACTACACGTATTGGGACGTATCGGGTTAGGTGCACTTGAACTCAACTGCACGGTGATACTCCATATAAATGTGACCTGCCCCCATGAATTACGCCAGTTCTTAAGTTAGGATTTTGCCCTCTTGACGCTGCCCCCGAGGCTCACGAGTCGCTCGTCAGCCGAGAGAGCGCTTGTGGAAGTGCCGTTGACCGGGCTATCCTCTCGCAAACCCTCTTACGTGTATCACCCTGGGAATTCACCACCATGTTTCGCGTCGTCGCTACTAAAGATTTTTTAAAATGCCTTCGGGACCTTGTCAAAAAGGGCAAGAAAGGGAAAGACGCGATAGTCAAGTCGCGAGCGGCAATGTCAGAGGCAGCAACCGACGGCACAATCTCTCTAAAACGTACAAATCACGGCGAAACAAGATTTCCAAACGCAGAGAAATATGACCTCGGCGACGCTTATCGTCTGGTCGTGCAGTTGATAGACCCAGCACAGAACCACCGGGCTTTTCTCTTCGCAGGCGATCATGACGAGGCGGATGCCTGGCTGGAAAGGCACAAAGATTACAAATGGGTGCACCGCAAAAGCGACTCCACGCTTGACTTCGTGAAAGTGACCTTCGGCGGCGCTGTGCCGAGTGTTGTGCCTGATATCGATACTGAGACGCCGGAGTCGCTACTTGCACTACCCTTGCTGCGAGACGTCTCGGAAATGGAGTGGGTCGAGTCTGCGTCGCCGGCAGCCGTCGTCGAATATCTGAAGAGCGTCAGCGGTGAACTCTGGGAGTCAGATCCTAATGGTATCGCAGACAATGTGATTGCCCTGGCAGATGAGGACTGGGCCATCTTCGCCCTTGACGTTCTAGAAATCGCTCATAAGAGAGAGTGGCGGGAACTACATCGCCGCTTTGAAGTTGTGGCCGGTACGTCCACAGTCGTTGATGGCGCGGAAGCAGCGACTGCTATGATTGCACCATCCAATAGCGAGACATTCGTGACATGGGAGGACATCAGCGTTCTCCCGGAAGATCTCACATGGGCGGACTACTTGCTGTTCCTTCATCAGGAACAGAAAGACCTCGCAACACGTGATTTCAATGGGCCTGCGCGTATTCGCGGTGTCTCCGGTAGTGGCAAGACTACCGTAATGATTCATCGCGCACGAAATCTAGCAAAGAAGTATCAACAACCGATCCTCCTCGTGACGCTGACGGAGAGCGCTCGCCGACTGTTGGAACTTCTCGTGCGGTACCTATGCGGAGCGGAGCAATCCAACATCCACTTCGCCACCGTTAACCACTTGGCCACAGATGCTATTGGTTCATTAGCGTCACAAGGCCTCTCATCGTACTTGCAGGCGAATGACCAACAAATGAGCTTTGCTCGTACTCAAGCGTTCGAGGCAGTGCGACGGCATCCCGGGTTTTCACAATCTGTACTTGCGCGAATACCAGTCATGACTCTGGACGAGTTCGTCATGGATGAAGTGGATTACGTTCGCATGCGACTGTTGCCGGACGAGTACGACAAGTATATGACGCTGCCGCGGCATGGCCGAGGCATTCCGTTACTGGAGTCTGCTCGTGTCATTATGCTCGCAGCCGTTAATGCCTTTGACGCCGCGCTGATGCGCTATGGCGGGAAGGACTACGACGGCGTAGTGCAGTTCGCCGTATCGTTGCTCAGCGCTTCAACGGCTAACGCCCGCAATACCTTTTGTTATCGGTGCGTTCTTGTTGACGAAGTTCAGGATCTGTCACAACTCGAAATGCGGCTGTTGTCGCTTATTCCCGACAACCAAGGCAAACGTGTTTGCGACTTACCCAACGGCATGTTCTTAGTAGGCGACGGAGCGCAGACGATCTACCGAAAAGGCTTTGCTTTGAAACACTGCGGCATATCCATTGCAAGCCGCAGTTTTGCCTTAAAAAAGAACTACCGCAACACGCGAGAAATTCTTCAGGCGGCGTATGGTCTGATTGACGAGTATGAGTTTGCGGACGATGACGAAGAAAATTTTCAGCCACCGCTTTCGCCGGATCTTTCTTCACGCCATGGTGAGAAACCGATCATCGTGAAATGTAGTCGATATCGTGATCAAACGGAGTTTGTCGTTAGTCGGATAAGAGAACTGCTAAGCGAACGAGATGCTCTCGACGAGGTGGCTGGGAACAATGAGCCAACCGAGTTGCCGATTTGCGTGATCGGATTCACGATCGCTGACAGAGAGCGAATCGAGGGCGCATTACGATCGGCACACGTGCGTACGGCTGAGTTGCGGCAAGATGTCGCCTGGGACAGCGGTGCGGTGAAGATCAGCACCCTCGAGTCTGCAAAAGGCCATGAGTTTCACACAGTCTTCATAGTCGGGATGATTGAGGGAACAATACCAAACGCGCGTGTCGAGAGAGGTGACTGGAAGCGTGAGGCGTCGCGGCTGTACGTAGCCATGACTCGTGCTCGAGATCGCCTTTATCTCATCTACGACATTGGCGGCAGATATGGCCCATCGCCGTTTCTGGCACTGATTCAGGACGATTGCACTGAGTGCGAATGGCGAGGAGGCAAGCTTGTTGTGGCGTGACGATGGTGACAGTTGTTGGAGTTCCCTCCTACTATGATTTGATATGTTGAATCTTGACAACTTTCGATCGCGGATTCGTGGGCCCCGGTGGAGTGGTGGTTTCTGGCTTCGGAGGCACACTCCTGGCATGCGATGGGTCGGACTCATCTGGGAACGGCACTACTAAATTCGCTTGGCACCCTGGGCAGTGGCTGAACGACCCGCATATGACGCCCGTGCCTTGATAAAACGCTCTCAATGTGGGCATCGAAAGCGAAATCGCTTTGTTGCAACGTTCTTAGCTATTCCTTCTTGGGAGCCTTTGGACCAAGGTCAGCCTCAGTAAACTTTCTAGTGAAACGGGTGGTGTGCATGCTCTTGACCTGCCCCCATGAATGACGCCAGTTCTTAAGTTAGGATTTTGCCATCTGACGCTGCCCATGCGATACACGATCTGTCGGCGGGTCGAAGACGATCGCACGTCAGAGCCCCGAATAAATTCTAGTTCAATCACATCCTGATCGGATCAGAATTGGCGGCAGCCTCAACCACGAGATTCTTTCTAAAA
>Ga0194051_1001982_pt1 | contig 10304 bp, 9 predicted proteins | sample SepL2320m_MetaG_FD_161275 | JGI IMG/M metagenome (GOLD analysis project Ga0194051, IMG submission 161275) | Anoxic zone freshwater microbial communities from boreal shield lake in IISD Experimental Lakes Area, Ontario, Canada - Sep2016-L239-20m | ecosystem: Environmental > Aquatic > Freshwater >...
TTCTTTTACAACATTAACATAATCTTCCCATGCGAAGGAGGCATATGGATCAGCTACATCTTTGACTAACACTCCTGCTAGAGCTGCTTTTTGGAAGGCTTTCAAGCGACGTATCATGGTGTTGAATACCGGTAATTTTGCGTCAATGAGCGTCGAAAGCACTTCTTCTCCATCACGAGCTGGTTTTGGAGGGACAATTGTTACAAGAATACGGAATCGATCTGCTCCAAGCTTTTGAATGGTTTCAGTAAATAGAAAAAGTGTATCCAAACTAAGAGCATCTGGTGTAACTGGAATTATTAATCGGTCACAACCTTCAGAGAGTTCCTTTAAATCTTCTTCTGTTGGTCTAGCTTGAGTATCAATGACAATGTGCTCGAACTCGCGGGAGAGGCGAACGCCTTGTTTTTCATCAACAACTTTAAATGGAAATCCTTTGCGGCGATTCCAGCTTGTAGCGCTCCGGTTGGGATCTCCATCAATGAGTAGGGTAGGGGTTTTCTCGTGAAGAATAGCAGCCAAATGTACCGCCGTAGTTGTTTTTGCTTGCCCTCCTTTGAAGCTTGCAACAGTAATAATCATTTAAGTATTTAGGTTGTTAGATTTTTATCTTTTCAAATTTTTAAATATTTGGCAACTTAAATATTTAAAAATTTTGCTTCCACTTCGTGTTGATTTCTATAAGGATACTGAAAATCCAACTTTTTAAACCCAATGAAAAAATGTTTGCTCGTCTGTTTCTTATTAGGCTTGTCGTTATTACATGTCAACAAAGTTATGGCGTGTTCTTGTTGTGATAACACAGGCACTATCAGCACATCCTCGTATGTAACAACAACTCAATATTGTGAATATCTCAATGAGAATGCATCACCAGAAGATACGAATGGACTCTACGATGAAAGAATGGGAGGTACTGCTAAAACACCGGCACTCATTATACGCACTAAAACTGATGATGGCTATTCATACTCGGTAGCTTCTGGCCAAGAAGAGGCGCCAATTCTTCATGTAAGCCATAAAGCGGCTAAGGAGTTTTGTGATTGGTGGAATGATAATCAAGAATCAAACACTCAAGCAGAGTCAACAGGAGATGGAGTGATTAGGCCGCTTACTAATTATTGTTATTGTCACCCCTGCCTATGTAGGGCTACTTTTCTTTACTGTCCATGTGTACAATAAAAGTTAATTTATCTTAGATCTACTTGCAGTTAAGCAGTCAAGCTATCAACTTTGATTGCAAGTTTCTTTCGAAGCCTATACTCCAGGTTTAAGAACCACTTTTTCAAACCCATCAATTTCTTGATGTGACACAATAAAAATTCCACTCTGAGGGAGATTGTTTGTTAGAAGAGCGAGCAAGGACTCTGCGCATTTTTTTGGAAGGTGCGCTATCGGCTCATCCATGAAGAGCCATGTTGGTTGATGAAGGAGAACGCGAATAAAATTCATCCGTTGTTGTTCTCCCAAGGAAAGCCTGTTTTGGTAATCGTAAACCTGATCTAGTAATTTGATGAGATGTTGCAGTCCTGCTTCTTTCATTAAATGCATGATTTGATCATCATGGCTCCACTCGATGGAGGGATAGTGAAGAGATTGGCGTAGCGTTCCAAACGGCATGTAAGGGCGCTGTGGAATGATCATAAAATTTTCTTTAATCGCAAGAGCCCCCTCTTCGACATAAGGATAAATGCCAGCGATCGCGCGGAGGAAGCTTGTTTTTCCTGTTCCCGAAGGAGCCATCAGAATTTTGCGATCCCCTTTTTTTAAGATAACTTCGGGCGAGATCCAGATTTTTTCTTTTTGTGGCGTTTGAATAGTGAGGGATGGAATATGAAGTTGTTCTTCAGTTGCTATCAAAAAGTTGGCTTCATCATCTTGTTCCTCCATCATCGAACTAAAGTGCATCAATCGCTGAAGTGAAGCCATACCACTGGCTATCGATTGAAAGCGCCATATGATGGAAGATAAAGAGCCATTGACTTGCACAAACATTCCTTGTGATTGCATCAAGACTCCCATCGTAATAACAGATTTGAAATATAAAGGACCTACAAGAAAAAGAGGTACAAACATGCCTGCATTTCTATAGAAATTTTCAAACAAGTTAATATAAATTTGTCGTTCTAAAACTTGGTAATAATTTTTTGTCAGGTCAGCAAAACTCTCTAGCAATCCTTGATGCTCCACACGCTCACCACCTAAGGTTGCAATTTCTTCTCTCCGTTCAAAAGTTCGCATGAGGCGATAGCGAAAGTTTGCCTCCCTTTTTTCTTGAATACGATCGAGATCGATAATGGGACCACCAATCTTAAAAGTCACTCCTGTCCCCATGAGCGAATAAGCAATCGATGCCCAAACTAGGAGTCCAGGAAGATGAAGTTGATGACTACCTATGTTAAAAACAAAGGCTCGGGACAAGTTCCATAAAATAATAGCAAAAGTGATGAAGTTGATTCCGTCTCGAAAAAAAGAAATCAAAATTTCAATCGTTGTGAAACAGACTTGATTAACATCCTGAGAGATACGCTGATCAGGATTATCGATCTCTTTTGATTGAAGTGGAATTTTATAAAAATTTTTGTGAGAGAGCCAGAGATCCTGTAGTTTTTCTGTAGACCAACGACGCCAGCGAAAGCTTAACCAAGCTGTCAGATAAGCTCTGCAAGAAAAATCAAAAAGAAGAATGCCAACTAGCGGAATAAAAATAAAAACTTGATGGAGAAACAGCATCAGATCTTTTTTTTCAATGGCATTATAAAAATCGCGTGTCCAATTGTTAAAAACAACAGCGATATAAACTGAGATCAAGCTTAGCACAAGCAGAGCGATCAGCCCACTCCACGCAATCTTCTTTTCCTTAGAAAGCCACCAAGGAAAAATATAATTTTTGAGAATGCCGTGAATATTTTTAAATTGAGATTTCATCTGAAAATATTAAATTCAAAGAGTCGTTCAGAATAAGATTTTGCACACCACATTTGTTCCATAAGTTGAGGAAGACCTGCTCCAATCATCGTACAGGAAGCTGTTTTTGAGCAGCTTCATGAAGCGTGTATTATAAGATCACATAACGAGAACCTGCACATGACCCAATAATTGATCTTGAGCGATAAAAGGATAGGGTGGAAGGCCATTACCTGGAGGTAGTCTACACCAATAACCAAAATAAATATTAAATCCAGCTGAACCTACTTTTTCTGCTGTAAGTAAAAAATCAGGTCCATTTTTACTTATTGAACAACTTATATTTGCCCCATATTTGTGAGTACCATTGTTTATATAAAGGCAATTATTTGATGGAAGAGTTCCTAACCAATTTGAATTATCCCATACAATATAATAAGCGTTTGAATCATAATAACCCAAATTTTTATTAGGACATCGGATGATTAAATCATTTCCATTGGCTACTATAATCTCTTTATCAATTATTGCAGCACTTTGAGAATCTATGAGACTGACATTTTCAAGATTATACTTTCCATAAAACCATGAACCTTGCCAGTAAAAATCGCCTGTAAATGTTACATCTACTACTAGCTGATTTGTTTCAACATTTGAGGAACCAATTGCTTTTGAGAATGAAATAAATAGTAATAAAGCACTAAAGAAAAAAATATAATTTTTTATTTTCATTTTTTAGGTCTTTTAAATGATATTAATTAAAAATGAAAAAAATACTACAATTCAAAATTACCTTACGTAATATAGATCCTCCTATTTGGCGTCGTATTCAAATTTCTGAAGAATCAACTTTTGATGATTTGCATAGGGCTATTCAAGATTCCATGGGATGGTTTGATTATCATCTTTATGCTTTTCTTCCAAATGGTGACCATCGTCGAGGTCGTAAGGCATTAGAAATAGGCATTCCTAGTGAAGATGATCACGATTACAATGACATAATTGATTATGACGCACGGAAAACGAAAGCAATCGATTTTTTAAAGAAGAAAATGATCTACATCTATGACTTTGGAGATGATTGGTATCATGAAATTCTGTTTGAAGGAACATTTCCTGCCATTGAAAAAACTAAATATCCTTTATGCCTCGATGGAGAGCGAGCGTGTCCTCCAGAAGATATTGGAGGACCTTACGGCTATGCAACATTTATAGAGGCTATCTCTGATGAAAATCATCCTGATCATGAAGAATATTGCGAGTGGGTTGATGAAAATTTTAATCCTGAATTTTTTGATCTTAAGAAAATCAAATTTAGAAAATAAAAGTCAGTAAAGTAGAAAAAAATTACTCCAAAAATTGAAAGAATGAGGAAAATAAAAATTTTGTTTTCATGAGGCAAGACACAATTGTTTTTTTAATAAATTTAAAGTGCTACAACGTAGCCAATGCACTTTGGATTGTTCGTATCGATGCACTCACTTCATCAAATGGAGGTTGGTCTCCAAAGAACATCGATTTCATGGCTCCATAATCTGCCTTCCACACAGCAATCCTATCTTCTGGAGGATGGAGTATTATTTCAAGAAAAATTCATCTTTTCGTAACATATTATATGGGTTTATGTTGTCCTTAATTTGTATTTTTTATTAATTATTTTTAGGAGTAATGACACTCCACAGGTTTTGTTCTTTTTGGACTGACTGACGGGTCAGAAGATCATCAACATTTGGAATTAATTCTGGAATTTTGGAAGAGGGAGTAAACGGCGTAGTGGGTGTAGCGTTGGGTGGTGGCGAAAGCTGCAATGCCTCTTTTTCCATCAATGCCTTTTGATCAGCTGGCAGTGGTCTTTTTATATAACGAATTGACCACTTTCTTAAAGCGGAAAGTGTGATGATGCAGTCTCTTTTTGTAAGTTCGTCCACAATCTCTTGCCATGTTTTTCCATTCTTCCTTTGCTCAAAAATGAATAATGCGTGTGTGCGTGCTTTAGATTGAAATGCTTTTCCTGTCATTCCTTGACTTGAACTTTTTGGGTCATATTTAGTTATCTTTAGTTATCTTTGGCAATGATTTTTTTTATTATTAGGACATGTTGATCTTTGTTTGTCCATATGTCAATAAGGTTTTTTAAAAATATGGACAAAAGTGGCGTATTTTAAAAGAAATTTGTCTGTGCTTGAGTTTAAATATCCATGATTGGACTTTAATTTGGGTTTTATTTGTCCAACTTTGTCAATTAATTATTAGTAATTAGGATATGTTTGTCTTTGTTTGGACACTATGGGAATTAAAGGCAATAAAATTGTCCGCAATGGGACATGTTGGGACGTGACTAACAATCTCTTAGCAAGGCTAAGAGATATTGTGTCTATACTTACTAATAAAAAGATTTTTATTGCTATTCTAAGAAACTGGATTACTTTTTATTGTAATGTTCACGATGGCTAAAATACGAAATGGAAATTCTTATTTGGAAACTCATCTTTCTGCTAATGATTACTATTCTGAAAAAGAATCAGTTTCTGGTATTTGGGTTGGTCGGGCTGCTGAGTTGTTGGGGATTGAAAGCAACTCTATTTCAGCTAAGGATGAAGCTTTTGAACGCTTGAGAAACAATCAACATCCGGTTTCTGGGTTGAAGTTAACGAAGAGGAGCAAGACGACGAGGCTCCCAACTTTTGATGAAGCTCGCAAATCGCTTTGTCAGAAATTGAGAGTTAAAGGTGATTTGAAAAGTGACGTTGGAATGATGCCTTCCAATGAAGCGATTGAGGAGCATCGTTCGAAAATGAAGCCCATTTGCAATAGGGTGGCTTTTTTTGATTTTCAATGTGGGTGTGCCAAGAGTGTTTCTATTATGGCTATTGTTGGTAGAGATGATCGGTTGAGAACTGCCCATGAGGAGGCAGTTGCTATTGGACTTAGAGAGTTAGAATCTCTGGCTGCTAGGAGAGTGGATGTTTTAGGAAAGAAGCATCTTCAATTTACTGGCAATTTGGCAGCGGCTGTTTTTCAGCATGATTCTTCTCGGGCTTTGGATCCTCAGCTTCATACTCATTGTGTGGTAGCCAATGCAACTTTTGATGAAGCGAAGCAGGAGTGGGTTGCTTTGAGTGAGTTTGAGATGCTTAAGGCCATTCGTTATGCCGGTAAGGTTTATCAAAATGAACTTGCGAGCAGGGTAAAGGCATTGGGGTATGACATTGTGGAGCGTCGCAATGAGAAGGGGTTTATTGAGGGGTTTGAAATTGATGGGGTGAGTGATGAAATTATGAAGCTTTATTCAAAGCGTCGGGCTGTTATTGAAAAGGAGATTTCCATTTTCAAGGAGAAGGTTGGACGTCTCCCCTCTCCTGCTGAGATTTCTATTTTAACGAGGGAGTCTCGTGAGAGTAAGAAGTTGACGGAGATTTCAACTGAAGAGGTTAGGAAGAAGCAGAAGGATCAGCTTGAGGTGAGTGAGTTTTATTCTCTTTCGTTTTTGAGAGTCTCAGCCTTAAAAAAAGTAGAGACCATGGAAGCCGAAGCAATGAAGGAGATGAAAATCGATCTTTTATCTCTAAAACTCTCCGCTTTTCAAACATCTTTCCGCAGAAAAGAAAAAGAAAAATTTGCTCTTGAGGCTGCTTCTGAACATCTTTTTGAGAGGGTAACTTCTCTTCCCTCTCATAAAATTTTAGCGGAAGCGCTTAATCAACAGCTTGGTTTTTTGGAGCTTGAGGAGCTTAAAACGACTTTTTTAAAGGATACATCTTTGGTTCAACTGGTCGATGATCCTCATCCTCTTGCGAGTCTTTACACTACTAAGGAACATTTGGAGCATGAGGAGTGGGCTGTGAATTTTGTGAATGCTTCCTGTGGGAGGAGGCCTAAGTTGCTGGTTGAGGAACCTATTACTTCTGATTGGTTAGCCAAGGAGCAGTCGGATGCCGTGAAGTTTGTGTGTGGAATGAAGGATGCAGTGTGTGCTGTTAGGGGTATTGCTGGAGCTGGAAAAACCACGATGCTAAAGGAGCTTCATGGGCACCTTGAGGGGGCCGGACACCAGATGCTTTATTTGGCTCCTACCGCTTCTGCTGTGGATGTTCTGAGGAGTGAAGGGTTTTTAAATGCTACAACGGTCAGTGAATATTTGGCTAAGGCTAATCAGGAGCCATGGCATCATGCTGTTATTGTCATTGATGAGTCGGGTCTTAAGTCGACCAAGCAAGGTTATGAGGTGTTGAAGCTCGCTCAATCAAGGTGGCAGAGGGTTGTTTTAGTGGGTGATTCTAAGCAGCACGTTTCTGTGGAGGCTGGGGATTTCTTACGGCTTTTAGAAACTCATTCGAAAATGAAGAGTAATGAGCTAAAGGAAATTCGCAGACAAATTCCTGAAGATTACCGCGAAGCCATCGGTTTAATGGCTCAGGGACGTGCAGGTGAGGCTTTGGAGAAGTTTGATAAGATGGATTGGATTAATGAGGGTGGAGCCGAGTACATTGAAAATGCTGCTAAAGATTATTTGTTTAAGTCAAACTATGGATCTTTGCATGATGAGGTTCTCGCTGTTGCACCAACTTGGAAAGAAAACTTCACTTTTACTGATAGTATCAGAAGAGGTTTAAAGGAGCGGTCTATTTTGAAGGATGGAGTTGTTATTGACGTGGTTAGTTCTTTGCAATGGACCAAGCGGCAGAGGGAGCAGATTTCCAATTACAAGGAGAGTTACGTTGTTACTCCAAACAGGAAGATTGGAAAGTTAGAAAAGGGTATTTCTTATACTGTTGAACGAGTTGAGCCTTGTGGTGATAGCGGAACGGTAATTCTTGCAGGAGGTTATGAGTTGCCTTTGAAAAAGGCGCCGTTGTTTGATGTAGGTTTGAAGCGTCAGATAGAAGTTTCACCAGGCGACAAAATTCTTCTCCAAACTAACGATAGGAAAAATGGGTTGATTAATGGAAAAGTTGTGACGGTGGAGTCTGTTCAAAGCGATGGTTCTATTGTCATGAGAGATGGCTTAGTTGTTCCTTCAACGTACCGTCAGTTTACTCATGGTTATGTTGTAACCTCTCATAAGTCTCAAGGAAAAACAGCTGATTATGTGGTTGTAGCTGCTGCTAAGCTTGATGAAAAAGCTGCTTATGTGGCGACGTCTCGTGGTCGTTATAGCTGTTACATTCATACTCCTGATAAGAATCATTTGATTGCTGGAGCGAGACAATCAAGTTTGAGAGTTGGTGTTTTGGACACAAAATATCTTGTTCCTTCTTATAAGGAAAAGGTGATTGATTCTGTTAGTCAGGCGACAAATTTTGAAAAGCAGCCTGAAAAAAGAATAGAATCTGAAAAAACAAAACTCCCCTCTCCTTCTGGAACATTTGACCTTTCTTCGAAAAATCAAAAATTAAGATCCATGCACCCGATCAAAAGGCAGAGCGTTAGAATTCGTTCTTTTGCCACAAGAATGCTTAAAATAATACCTAAGCCAGTGAGCTTGACTCTTTCTTCAGCTATGAGGACAAAAGTAATCCAGGAACACTCTGCCAAGCACAGCTCCCAAGATCATAGCATAAAGTGGTAGCTAATACTGACAACTTCTTGAGCATCTAATGACTAATAATGATCTAATCATTCTTAAAAATATTTTGAGCTTCTCGTCCCAACAAGGTGCTCCCATTCCTGCTGTCATGGCCTTTCGTCAACCTACTAAAAATCTATCGTTTCCAAGCGGATTCACACTCTTCGCAAATTCCATCTTCTAATTTGTCGCGGTAATTCCAGCAACAGTAGCAAATTTTTAAAGTTTCCCCAATGCCGTCTAGAATTTCACCATCATTACAATCATGACAATTGCCGATCGTTTTTATTTCATTTAAAAAAACAATCGTTTTCTCTTTGCCGAGAAAATCAAAGACTTTCTGATTTTCTAAAAGCAAAAGCACTTCGTTTAGCAAATAGCTACCATCATGGTTTGACATAATTTAAAAACAACTAAAGACTTCTTCGATAGTTGTTGCCTTCATCAAGTTTTCAATCCAATAAGAAAGCTTGTCGCTATCGGCTTCTTCAATTATATAAAGATAATCTTTAGTTACCTCATTTGGAAAACGACGAAGGTTCAGTTGTTTAATAAGTAAAGAACGAAATGCTTAACCTTCTTCTTGGCGTCCTTCTTCAATTTTAAGCGTTTTCATTTTGAAAAACCTCATCAATAGAATTAGCTACAACGAGGTTTTCAGCCCAGTCTGAGAGAGTCTCACTATCAGCTTCATTAATGAGATGAAGATGTTGTGACGTGACGTCATGTGGAAAGCGGCGTCTTATTTGCCGGTCAAGAATATTCTTTAAGCTTTCTTGACGTCCTTCTTGACGTCCTTTATAGAGGCCTTTTTGAAGACCTTCTTCAACGAATGCTTCAGCGATAGTCATGATTTCTGATTGGGTTGGTGGCTTTAAATGTCTTTTAAATTCTTCGAGAATTTCATCCTTCGAAATGCCATTTTTGTTAGTCTGAAAGAGATAATAAGCTCCTGCCAGGATAATATCAAGCTGATTCATAGCTTCTACTTGGTGAAGAAGATCAACAATCTTTTTGATAAAGGCAAATGTATCACGTGTATTGGCATACTTAAGATGCATTTCCAACATACCAATGAGAGGTTTCTTTTTTAAGTCATTATCTGGAATGCTTGGAAGATCGATGAGCGTAAATGGCTTTAAAAAAATCTCACGAGCAAGAGTTGGATCTTGAAACATCTCAAAGATGTCAGTTGTGTAACAATACGGTTTTTCACCATTATAAATGACGCAAGGATAAACTAGTGGGAGTTGATGACCGCCTGTAGCAGCCAACTCACGTCGACAAATCTGAGTCGTATATTCCAACATTCGTAAAGGCATTAAAGGATCTGCTTTTCTCTGGTGTTCGATGAGCAGGTGTATGTACCCTGGAATACCTTTAAATAGAGCTTTGTAGAGGATATCAGTCCGATACTCGTTAAAATCTTTATCAATAAAACTACTATCAGTGAGCTCTAGAGAACCTGGATCAATGGCAGCTGCAATGCTTGGAGGAAAATGGGTTTTAATAAATTCCTCAGCAGCCAAGGAATTTTTCATGACCTTTCTGAAAAAAAGATCATGAGGGGTTAATACTACTTTTTTTGAAGGATTGGCCATTTTCAGATGATTCTAAATGTAAGGTTACTATTTTAGAAGGACTATGTTTTAACTTCTATTTTTTTCTTAAAACCACGCAGAATGAAGATAAAAATAAATTTTTAATCAAAAGCACACCCTTTAAATTTTACTGTTTTATCTCTTTGCTTTTCATCTACAACAAAAAACCATTCCCGACGAAGTCGGCAATGGTGAAATGTCTGTTATGGGAACCATAATGGGAATAATAG
>Ga0194051_1001983_pt1 | contig 10301 bp, 7 predicted proteins | sample SepL2320m_MetaG_FD_161275 | JGI IMG/M metagenome (GOLD analysis project Ga0194051, IMG submission 161275) | Anoxic zone freshwater microbial communities from boreal shield lake in IISD Experimental Lakes Area, Ontario, Canada - Sep2016-L239-20m | ecosystem: Environmental > Aquatic > Freshwater >...
GCGCAGTCATGAGCGTGTTGGCTGCGAATGTGATGCCCCCGGTGTCGTTGGTCTGATACCGCACCGTGAACGGCGTCGTAATGGCCAGCGCCCGCCGTGCCTCCAGTTGCTCTAAAATTAGTTTCTCACGAGAAACCGAACGGTCGATGTGGCTCCGCCCTCTGCGACGATTTTTAAAAAGCATGTTTATTTTGAAAACGCGACGTTTATAAAACGCAAAATTTTTCTGAGGAATCGTTCAAACGGCGTCAATCGAGTTCTGGAAAAATTTCGTATTCCTGACACAGGAGTTGTGAAAGCTATACACAGAAGTACATGAGAATTTCAAATGAGTCAATTTTCATAAAAAAACCTTTTTTTTGGCAATTGCGTTCGAAAACCGTTCTTTTTGATGGATGAAGGCTCGGCTTTTCAGGGGCCTGTTTGCAATCAATTTTGAACCGTGGACTCACTGTTACGCTCAACGTATCTCGCCGACGTTCATCGATGGCGAACCGGCAATGTCATCGCAATCCGAATTTTTAGTCCGAGTCTATCGCCAGTTACAACGATTCTCATGTACTTTGCAACCACTGCCGAAGAACCCGGTGATGAGGATTGAACTTTGGGTTCCAAATATTCAGCCGGTGACGGTTGATCTGCGATTCATCACCAAAAAAGAGATTGTTTCAAAACGAGAGTTTTTTAATGATAAAAAGCGCATATTTCATTGCGATGTGCATTGCGTGCGTTACGGGAAGTGTCTTGGCTGTTGCCGATGATGTGAGCAGTTTATACCCAGAGACGCTCACCTATCTACCGACGGATGAGATCGCCGCACTCGCTGTAAATAGTCATAAACCGTCAGCATGGAATACGATTGAGGAATCTCAACTCAAAAATGAGTCAGTGATTTCGCAGCCACGAAAGAATCGTGAATCTTTCGTTCAAAATGACATGATTGTTAATGATGATCGAGAGTTGTCGGACATCCAAGAAGTGACAGCAACGTGTAGGGAAATGTGCTGCCCGTCGTGGAAGCATTACGCCATTTTCGACCTGCTTTTTCTTCAACGAAACAATAATTCGCTCAATCAACCACTGGCTCTTGATCAGGACACAAATGATGTATTGCTTTCGACCTCGGGCATGCAGAGTACAACCGCGATGGGCGCTCGAATTTTTTTCGGAAAGTACGGCCCAAATAATGTTGGCTGGGAGATCGGTTATCTCGGTGTATACGGGATGTTTGGCAGTCAACAAGTCACGGGAGCAGAAAACCTGCGAGCTCCCGGAGACCTTGGTAATGGAATCAACAACAATTTCAACGATGCCGAATTGATGCGGTCAACCTACTCGTCCACGCTGAACATGGCCGAAGCGAACCTGTTTTTTTACGAATGCTGCGGAGATCGCAATCCGTCCTCCGAGTCGGCATGGAATCAGCGATACCACTGCACCTGCATTGATTGGATTGGCGGATTGAGATGGGCAGGCCTCAATGAAAACGCTGCGTTACAGTCAACCTGTTGTGATCTGTCAGAATCGAGTGAATATCGAGTGCGAACAAGCTCAAATCTTTTCGGAGGGCAAATTGGTTTGCGTGCGAGAAAAGAATATCAAAGATGGGCATTCGAAGGTTGGCTCAAGACAGGCTTGGCTGGCGTATGCCTTTCACAAACACAGGACGAAATTATCAACACGATGACACCTGGCGTACTTCTGAGAGATGGTGCTTCGTCGAACGCAACAGGTCTTGGAACATTTTCTGACATGAACATAACAGCGATTTATAAATTAAATCAGAGATGGGGGCTTCGTGCAGGATACAACATGCTCTGGCTGACGGGTGTAGCTCTCGCACCAAGCCAGTGGAATTTCAGCACCCCAGAGGCCGTCACGGCAATAAACAACGACGGCGGATTGTTTCTGTATGGCGCCAATCTTGGCGTTGAAGCGAGATGGTAATGTTGTTGCGATCTGTTTTTGAAAGAAGTGAAACAATCGTCTTCGCCCTTTCTCGATTCTCTGGCGTTGTTTGAAGAATGAGCCTTGCGCAACCCTTGCAAAAATCCGAGTTCTTCTCAAACATTGCTGTCGTAGAACGAATGACTCTTTGAAGAAAATCTGTAAAAATCGGCCTCGATGTTACACGTTTTCCATCTCATCGCAGGCAAGGTTTCGTAGAAAAACGAAAATCGGGCCTGACTTCTCTTGAATGCCGGATCGTCAATCTCGACCTATCTTCCGCACGTTTCAAAGAGAATCGGCGGAAAAGTCACCTTATTCTAGGCCGTCGATCACCAGAACGGCCGTCCAGGCAGGCGACTCAAACGATCCTCATGCACCCTGCCAGAGGTGCCGAAGAAACCGGTTGTACCAGTCGCTCCCACAGTGCGGATCGTGCTGACAAAAAATTGTATGGCCAAAGAATCAGGCGAGTTTCCAACTGCCCCGTCTCCTGAATATATCAAACGCATGAACAGCATAAAAAACAAATTGTTTCAAAAAAGTCTGTCGAGCATGACGCTTTTGATGTCGTTCGCTTTGAGTTTTTTAGGATCCGTGGCGACGGCAAAAGAGAATGTCCGAGCAACGCAGGTGCCGCGAGTTATTGCGCAGGATGATGATCCCGAAGAAATGCCCATTGAAGAGAGTGACAACGACGCCGCGAGGCTAGACCATCAGAAATCGGAATCAGAATCTGCCGAAGAACCAGAAGCCCGTTCTGCCAGTGATGCAAGCGACCAACCATTGTCGATCGACGAGCTCAACGTTGACGAAACGACCGAGTCGTTTGAATTTCTCGAAGAGGGGGAAACGATCGTTTCGCAATCGGCTCAACCTTTTACGAATTATTATGCAAGGTCTCCGCGATTGTACCGACAGGATGCAAGGCAGTATGCAAACTTCGACGCACTATTTTTGCAAAGAAACAATGTCAACGTTGCCCGACCGATTGTGGTCGATAGCTCAGCCACTGACGTCGGGCTGTTGACAACTCGCGAAATGACTCCTTCGATTGGAACTGGAGTACGACTGCTCTACGGAAACTACGGACCGGACGATTTGGGATGGGAAGTGGGATATGTTGGTATTTATGGCATGTATGCCAATCCCCAGATCGCAAGCGTTGGAGGATCATTGCAGGCACCGGGTGATCTTGGAAGCCTTCCGGCGAGCGGCTTGAATGATGCTTCGCTTGCTCACGCCATGTACTCCTCGTCGATTCAGTCAGCAGAAGTCAATGTTGTGTCTCATACATATGACGGTGGCTATAATCGTAGTTCGAAAGCCCCATGGCAACGCTGTCGCGGTTACGATGCAGGGCACGTCGACTGGCTCGCAGGGTTTCGCTGGGCCGGCTTGGAAGAATCAGCCATCTTGGGTTTCACGCAGCCGGGTGCATCGGCAGCCAACACGTATTCAGCAAACACAAGTTCGAATCTCTTTGCCGCACAACTCGGCGTGCGTGGACGGCTGGCGGGGCAGCGATGGGCGCTCGAAGGATGGATGAAGCCGGGAATCGCACTGACATCTCTGTACCAGTCGCAATCATTTTACAATCAGCTCGCGCCAGACGATCCATTTCGAACTTCGCGGAACACGCGGCAGCTAGGCATGGGCATGATCGTTGACATGAACATGAGCGCGATCTATCGCATCGATGAAACGTGGGGACTTCGCGTGGGATATAATTTGATGTGGTTGACGGGAGTGGCGCTGGCGCCCGATCAGTGGGATTTTTCGGGGGGTGGCAGCAGTAGTACCGACGGCACTGGGCTGCTCGGCACAGGCAACGTTTTCTTAGGCGGGGCCAATCTGGGTCTTGAGGCGAGGTGGTAATGGTCCGAATCAGAAGTCGTCCAGACGATCGCGCGACAAGATGACAACGTCGCGATGGCCCCAAATTCATTTAGGGCGTCGAGATCAGCTTGATAGTGAAGACAAGCGTGGAGTTGGCGGGAATGCCAGTTCGCGCAGTCGCACCGTAAGCAAGACTGGGCTTAATGATGAGCTGTCGGATGCCACCAACTTTCATCGGTGCCACGCCCTCGGTCCAGCCTGCGATCACTCCACTGAGCGCAAATTGCGTGCCGTTATTTCCATCAAAACGAGTGCCGTTGAGCAGCCAGCCTTCGTAATTTACGGTGACCGTGGCCGAACTCGATGCAGGACTCGCGCCAGTGCCGACAAAAACATCTCGATATTTGAGGCCTGATGCTGTTTCAATAAAAACCGCTCCAGGGGGAACGTCCTGCGGAGAAGTTATTCGAGATACAGGGACGGCAATATGCAGCGAACCCGAAAGAGGCGCGACTGTTTGTTGAAGCGTTCCAGCAATTGCCAGATAGCGTCGAAGAGATGCGCGGCTAGCCCCACCCTGAACAACATCAATGCTGTCGGCAACGCCATCCCCGGTTGTATCGATTGCTGCTGCGAATACCGGCGCACTGCGAGTGGCTAAATCACTGAAGGCCGCGAATCGTGAAAGCACCGGATTGTTTTTTGAGCTGTCGACAATGCCGTTATAGATTTCAACGCGAGAAGTGCCCCCGCGACCTTCCGACACGATAAAGTCAGAAATCAAATCGTTATTCACCCGGGCGGTCACAACGGAAAAGCCTCCACGAAGCGACTGGTTCAATGGCTGGACCGTGTCGATCAACGTCATCGCCCGAGAGGAGGGATCGTAGATTTCAATTCGCGGGCTGGCGGTCGGACCGCTGGTAACACCAAGTTCACATCTGCCATCGAGAACACTGGAGGAGACTGTTGCACCGCTGGAGAACGTCCCGAGATCAGTAAGGAAAACGCCTGAGCCACCATTGTAGCCGGAAGAAAAACCAGCGGTTGCAAACGGAATAAACGAGCGATACGCAGTAGCTTCCCACGACGAGCCTGTGGAAAGATGGATCACCACCGCACCCTTGCCACTTGTCTGAGACACAGCCAAGTCGGCCTTTTTGTCGCCGTTAACATCTCCTACCGCAAGCGAAAGCCCCTTTCGATAAGACGAACCGAATGGTTGAAATGTGAACCCGGGAAGTTTTTGGAGTGTCACGCTTCCGGTGGATGAAACAATCTGAGAGAAAACGACCACCTCTGCAACACGGCCATAACTTGCAGCGCAGACAATCTCATTTTTTCCATCGTCATTCAGATCAGCCATCACCACTTGTACGCCTGCTTTATAGCTTGGCTCGAAAGCATAGGCCTGTGCAAGTGCAACACCGGTTGTTGGACTGACCAATTGAATGAGCGACGATCCTAAAGCCCCCGCAGCCTGGCTCACGGCGATCGATCGCGGAACAACAATATCTGTATCCGAAGCTGTGTTGTTGGCGCTGTTGGGATCAGTCAAAAAAGTAGCAGTTGCGGTGTTCTTCAGAGTGCCAACGGCAGAATCGCTCACAGTGGCGACGATTGTGAATGTGGCGGTGGCGCCGGGTGCGAGCGTAATTTTATTGTTGATATTTCCAGACCCGAGTAGCGGTCCACTCGATGCCGTACCCGAATAGGCTGCAGTCCAAGTCGATGAAGTGATGGCAGAAGCACCAGAGGTCGAACTCGAGAAACTGTTTGTCAGCGTGGCAGCAGTGGCGATGGCATCGCCAAGATTTTGTACAGTGAGCGTGTATTCAACTTGTGTGTTTTGAAGAACGTAGGCGTGGGCATCGGTGAGCGTGACGGCCAGATCCGCCGCCATCAACTGCCGACCTTCAAGCCATTCCAAAGCCAACGGCTCAGGACCATAGGCCAAACGCACTTCTTTGCGACGAAACCGGCAGCGGCGAGGGCGTTTGGACCAGAAAAACATAAGATAGCCACTCTCAAAAATGGAAACAGCCAACGCAAGAGGCAATCGAAGAGACCAACGATTGGCATCGTCGAAACCCAACCCACAACTCAAACGTAACGCGCATTCCTACGTATAGACCTACCCGATAGTTCACGACGGGTCAATTTTTCGGTGATTTCGCATTTTTGAAGGCAATAGGGCAACGGTTTCTGAAGAAATGCCGAACGTCATTCTTGCCAGCGACAGTCTGTATCGATTGCCGGGGCAGCCAAGAGCCATCGGTTGCAATGAAAGTCGAAGACGTTTGCGTGCGAGTTGCTCGAGCGGCATGAAAACGCCTTGCAGTTTTTCAGATTCAGCGATACGTTTTCGCCTTCTTTTACGGTTCGGGCTGACGAGATAAGGATCTTGTCAAAATCTAAAGATCAGATTCATTTCAGGAGTAAACCCACATGGACTTGCCAACAAAAAAAGCATTTTCGCTGTTTGACGAATTCAAGAATTTTGCATTTAAGGGAAATGTTGTCGATCTTGCCGTCGGCGTGATCATTGGTGGTGCCTTTGGAAAGATTGTCTCGAGCATGGTCGACAACCTGATCATGCCGCTCGTCAGCGTCGTGATACCAGGCGACAACAGCTATAAAGAGTGGGCATTCAAAATTGGCGAAAAGAGCATTCCCTACGGGGCGTTTCTCGGCGACATCGTCAGCTTTGTGCTGTTGGCACTGGCTCTTTTTATATTCATCGTCAAGTTTTTGGGCTGGATCATGAAAACAAAAGTCGGCGCTCCGCCGCCGCCCTCAAAAGATCAGGAGCTGCTTGCCGAAATTCGGGACCTGCTCAAACAGCGAGCCCTTTAAGAATTGCAGCCACGACCTCTGATCGACCAACAAACAAACGGGCCGGACAACGTTGTGTCCGGCCCGTTCTTTTTTCCATTCTGACAAACCGTCAGTTGCAATTACTTGCAGCAGCTTTTACGGCAGCCGTTACGACGACCGCAGCCCTTGTCTCGGCCGCAGCAAGAATCTTCGCAGCAACCATCTGAACCACTGGCGTTACCGCAGCACCCGTCTGCAACAGGCACTTCAACGGCTACGATTTTGCAGACCTTGACGGGCACTTCCTTTGTCACCTGATGCGGGACACGGACCGAGTAGGTCTGGGTTTTTGTCTCAGGAACACATTCAAATACCGTCACGGAGTACTTTTCTTCCTTCTCCTGCGGCACCATCACGGTGTAGGAAACTTCCTTGGAAACCTTCTCAGCAACACACTTGCAAACCTTCACTTCGCGGGTGCGGGTTTCACACTTTGACTTGCAGACATTGACCGAGCGGGTCTTTGTCTCGTTCACCATCTTTGTGACGGTGTAGGAGCGAGTTCGCTCTTCCGGCACGCAGGTCGTGACGCTGTAGGTGCGAACTCGTTCTTCATTGCGACACTTCGACACGTTTACGGTGCAGGTGCGTTCTTCTTGGCGACACTTGGAGACCGTGAGCGTGCAGGGGACTTCTTCGGTCGTGCACGTATAACTTGTGCAGGCAACTTCCTTCGTCTCGCACGTTGGAACCCAGACGCGCTTGCAGCACATCTTTGGGGGGCATGGGCAGCCGCATGCATCGGTGCCACCTGAAACTTCAATCTGCTTGGTTTCCCAATGACCACCACGAACCTGAACGGTCTTCATGGTCTGAACCGGAACTCGCTTCTGTACCTTGCGGGTGCTCTTCACTTCCTCGGTGTAAGGAACGCTGACCATATACTTTTTCTCAACAGCCTCGGTGTAGGGCACCTTCACCGTATAGGTACAGGTTTTTTCCTCAGACTTCGGCACCATTACGGTGTAGGTGCAGGTTTTTTCTTCCTTCACTGGGACGCAGACGGTGTAGGTCTGCTCGACGGCTTCGGTGTAAGGAACCATGACCGTGTACTCAACGGACTTGGTCTCTTCCACATTCTTCATAACGGTGCACTCGACGGTCTTGGTGCGATTCTCAGCCACGCAAGACTTCACCATACGCGTTCGTTCTTCGATCTTCGGCACACGCGTGTTGACCGTGTAGGTCCGCTCGCGCTGCTCGGTGGTGTACTCGGTGCAAGTGACCGGACGCATCTCCGTCACATACTGTCGCTGGCACACAGTCTTGGTCGTTGGGCAACAAGCTCCTTCAGATCCAGCAAAAATGCTTGAACAGGCGACAGTCATCGCCACAACAAGCGAGGAACAGAAAACAACTTTCCGAATCACGCGAAACTCCTTGAAAAAAATGCCGCAGCTCTGCAGTTTTGATTTCAGCCGATCGACAACACTTGCCAAACGGACCTGAAACCATCAGCTGCCCCGAGAGAGCCGCTCTAGTTGGTAGTTTGGATAGAATAAGTCGAATAAATGGTCGTGCAAGTTGCGGTTTTGTTTTTCGAAAAGATCAAAAATCTCAATGAAGGTCCGTCGGTCTCTTTCGTAATTTTCCCCGATTCAAACGGCTTTTTCGCGATTTTTGCTCAGCGAGATGACGGCACAACGGGCCGTAACAGGATCTGAACATTTTTTCGGGAAGCGATTGCTGCCCCGAGAAAGGGCAGCGTTACAAGACAGATGCCGCCGACTGCGCAATCAAGAAATAAAACAGTGGAATATCCGTGACTTTCGGCAACGATCCCCTGCCACCATGCGCTCAAAGCGATTGCCAGATTCATCATCGCCATATAGGCAGTGAACTGCGTTGCCGCGACAGTTGGATTGACCAGATCCATGAACATGGCAGTACGGGAACCCTGAATGAGGCCTTGAGCAAAATTGTAGCAGGTGCAAGCGAGCCAGAATCCCGTAATAATTTCATGCGGTGCAGGTGAAAGAATTTCTCCAGAACCCGATACCAGCCACGCACTTTTTGAAAGTTGGATTGCGAAGGCAAGCGTCGGAAGAATAGTAAGCAAGACAGAGATCGTAATGAAACGAACTCTTCCGAGGGTGTCGGAAAGTTTTCCTCCCAGTACACAACCGCTTGCCGCCATGATTGTGCTCGCTACGCTGAGCAATCCGATACGAGTGTCATCGAGCCCGAGTTCAACAGCCAGATTGGTCTGAATCGCCAGCCCCATCGCATAAGCACCCGTGGGCAATAGGGCGAAGAGAACTCCAAACAATTGTCCGACGGACCCAAAAAAAGCCTCGGCAGTATCGATCGCATACCGGCGCACCGCTGCTGAAACATTCGCCGCGGATCCGTGGAAAGCCGCCGCCTCGGGACGATCTTGAATATGGATTGAAACGAAAAGAATCAGGATCGTGATCAATCCAAATACCAGCAGGCAGGCGAAAGGGAGGCCAATTCGATCGAGCAACAATAAAACGCCAGCGCCACCGATTCCGCTGCCAATATAAGAACCTGCAAACATGAGGCCATTGGCGGTGCCCCGTTCTTCAGGCTGAAGCGTGGTGCAGGCCAGCGCATCGATGGCCACATCTTGTAACGCTGCAAATGTGTTGTGCATCAATACGATAACCGTAAACGCCGCAACCTGACTTGAAGGATCGAGAGGAATCATTGCAAGAAGCGTGATCGCCATCATTATTTGTGCTCCGACAATCCACGCTCGCCTGCGTCCAAGTCGCTGCGACCAGACCATGTCGACCACAGGTCCCATCACCCATTTCCAGCTCCAGGGAAGATACATCGCAGCCACAAACGCTCCGATCGCTGCCGGTCCCACTCCTGCTCGCCGCAACTGCGCCGCCAAGGCAACGCTCGTGAATCCAAGTGGAATACCCCCGGTGACATACAGCAGAAAGAAGAGCGCCAATCGCTTTCGTCGCGTGGACAGCAGGTCAAACATGGCAGTCTCGCGCTTCGATGGGTAAAAATATCGGACTAGAAAAATATTGATTTCAGACAACGACGAATTGTTAAAAGTTGTAACCAGTATTTGCAAACACGGCTTCCGTGGAAGATCTCCCACCCAAACGCATCGCCATCGGATTGGGTCCAAAAAATATTGTGACGGCGAGAATGCGTTCGCGAGGGGAATCGTTCAGGCATATTTGTCTGTGAGAAATCATGCAACGCAGCAGCTGACACAACTTTTTCAAACCCGTACAAATGTTGAGGAAATTTCTGTCGCCGAATCGAAAAGGTACGACAATCATCGAGGACGGGCGAAGAGTGTGTTGGAAAGTTGTGCAAGAACCCAAAGCGTTCCCAAAGGAAGAACAATGGTGGAGATTGTAAAGTAGATTGCCAAAGCGACAATCGATTCTCCAACTTGGCCAAGCGAGGCGTAGAGTTTTGTTGCGCGTTCGCCTAAATAGTCTATTGGACTGTACCGCTCGTACCATGGCTTCTCGGCGTCTGCCGTTTCAGCTTGTTCAATGCGATGGGTTGTACTCTCCACCATGGCAGAAGCTTCGTGATAGTTGGATTCCAGAAACTCAGTGACCACAACGGAATCAATCCACGCCGCAACTGGAATCGCGAGACGACAAAAAAGTGCGAGCCCAAAGAGCCGATGTCCCCAC
>Ga0194051_1001988_pt1 | contig 10271 bp, 9 predicted proteins | sample SepL2320m_MetaG_FD_161275 | JGI IMG/M metagenome (GOLD analysis project Ga0194051, IMG submission 161275) | Anoxic zone freshwater microbial communities from boreal shield lake in IISD Experimental Lakes Area, Ontario, Canada - Sep2016-L239-20m | ecosystem: Environmental > Aquatic > Freshwater >...
TTTTGCAAGTGAAAGTATGCGAGTTTTTGCAAAGCCAATGATTGAGTTTGAATCTCAGTTTGAATTGACGCACGAGGAACACGAGGCGGTGAAATTGGCGAAGGGGAAGGTGGTGAAGCATCATTAGAAATATATAAATAAAAAAATGTTCATAATATTAATTCCAATAATTTACATGGTCTTACCGCTTATGGTAATCGCCTTTTTATTATCAAAGACAAATATAAGAAAGAATAGTTTCTCTTATTTCTTTATTTTGTTTTCTCTAACTATAATTGTAAGCATGTTTTTGGTATATAAACACCCTTTTTAAATGTTTGACTTTCATTTTGTTATTAATATAATAGTTTCACTGGTAAGGGCTAGGCCCAAGAAAACCGCTTCGAAAGGGGCGGTTTTCTTTATGAAGTATTATTAATAAATTTTTAAGCGAAATTTAACTTCATTAGTTTAATATCTAATCAACGTGAACTGGTTGCTCACGTTGTGGGCACGCCACTGGCGTGGAGTCTAGTCCTTACCAGTCTAGATGGGCGGGTTCGATCCCCGTCGTGTCCACCCTTGCTGAAATCGTGTTTTTCTTGTATATTTGAATTCCTAAATCGCCTTAATTTAAGGCCATTTTTACATTATGACTAAAACAACCACTCAAAGCCAAATAGTCACTCGCCCACCCGTGGTTGTCATCATGGGTCACATTGACCATGGAAAATCTACTCTCCTCGACTTCATCCGAAAATCAAATGTCGTAAATGGCGAAGTTGGCGGAATCACTCAGAAAATGTCTGCATACGAAGTACTTCATAAAGATAACAAAATCACTTTCCTTGATACCCCCGGTCACGAATCATTTGGTGCCATCCGAGAACGAGGATCTGCTGCTGCTGACATCGCAATTCTAATTGTCTCTGCGGAGGATGGTGTAAAACCTCAAACTGTAGATGCTTATAAGGCGATCAAGAAAGCCAATCTTCCTTACATAGTAGGAATTAGCAAAATCGACAAAGACAATGCAAACATCGAACGCACAAAAATTTCACTTTCAGAACATGAAATTTATGTTGAAGGATACGGAGGAGACATTTCATTCGTGCCATTTTCTGGAAAGACCGGCGCTGGTATTGATGATCTTCTCGATATGATTCTTTTAACTGCCGAAGTAGAAAACTTTACAACCGACCCAACGGCTCCAGCTGAAGCAATTGTCATCGAATCAAATCGCGACAAAAACCGTGGAATTTCTGCAACACTTATAATAAAAAATGGAACACTTGAAACAGGTGCATTTGTTGTGTCGGGCCCCTCTTTCTCCCCAGTGCGCATCATGGAAAATTATTTGAATAAGCCTATTAAATCCGCAACTGCAGGTTCCCCTGTCAGAATAATTGGCTGGAGCGAACTACCTTTGGTGGGTGGTGAATGTTTTATGTTCAAGAACAAGAAAGAAGCAGAAGCTTTTATTGAAAATGAGAAATCAAATGAAGTAAAGGCCAAAGCAAATACTTCTCCTGAATCAGTCGACCAGGAAATCGCCATCGTTCCTATCCTTATCAAAGCTGACACATCAGGATCGCTCGAAGCCCTCAAATATGAAATTGGAAAACTAAAAATCGAAAGAGTTAACTTGAAAATCATCGGTTCAGGACTTGGAGATATCCAGGAAAACGATATCAAGATGGCGGCTGGTAAAATCGGTACACTTATTGTTGGTTTTAATGTTAAGACTGAAGGAGCGGCTAAAACTATTGCTGAAAAATTAACTGTTGAAATTCACACTTTTGAAATTATTTACAAGATGACTGAATGGCTAGAGGAATTAGCTATGACGAGAACTCCTCGAATGGAGGTTGAAGAGCAAAAAGGCCAAATGAAGGTTCTGAAAATATTCAGTGTTACGAAAGACAAATACGTTCTAGGTTGCAGATGTGAATCAGGCGTTGTAAACGTGGATGATCAGTTCAAACTAATGCGACGTGGCTCTGAAATCTCTCGTGGAAGAATCCGCGAATTGCAACAGCAAAAGAGCAAGGTTGGTGAAGTGACTTCTGGTGAATGTGGACTTATGGCAGAGTGTAAAATGGAAATCGCTCCAGGGGACTATTTAGAAGTAGTTCATAAAGTCATCAAATAACATGGACAAAACTGAACGAATTGAAGATATGGTTCGCGCGCTCGCTGGAAATTTTTTGGCGCGCGAAATAAACCGAACGAGCCTTGTAACAGTCACTCGCGTTGTGCGCTCTGACAAAGGTCAACAGGCAACCATTATGCTTTCTGTCCTTCCTGAAAAAGCAGAAGCTGCTGCCCTTTCGTTCTGCAAAAGAAAGCGAACAGAATTTCGAGAATACGTAAAGAAAAATTCTCGATTCCGAGTTATCCCAACTTTTGACTTTCAAATTGACCTTGGAGAGAAGAACCGAAACTTGATCGAAAAAGCTATGATCGAAACAGACAACAGAATCAAGGAACAGGAAAGTAATCGGAAAGTTGACTAGAGACTTACAACACGTAGAATAATAGTGGTCACATGGCGTAGTGGCGAAGCTGGTTAACGCGACAGTCTGCAAAACTGTTATGCGCCGGTTCAATCCCGGCCTACGCCTCCAATTTTAGATTAAAAATTCTTCAGATTTTTTTTAAGTTTATAAGCCTCCCTATTATTAGAATAGTAATAGTTACAGAAAGGCCAATGCTGTAACTTGGGGGTGCTTACTGGAGTAGTTTCCTGACCTTGCCAGTTAGGAAGAGCGAGTTCGATCCTCGTCACCTCCACCATTGACATCTAATCGATGAGGCATATAATGTCATCACTGGCAAGGTCAGGAAACTGAAAAATCGCTCGCAAGAGCGATTTTTCTATTTAATAAAAAGATGTTAGGATAGTCACTGAAATATTAATATGCTCGGGTGGTGGAATGGTAGACACGGAGGACTTAAAATCCTCTGACCTTTAAAAGTCGTGTGGGTTCGAGTCCCACCCCGAGCACAACGCAGTGAGGCCTACTGAGATGGCTCAACGGAGCACTTCTCGTATATCGTCAAGTGGATAAACCGCTATTACTAGCGGGGTTAAAAAACTGCTCTCAGGACAGGAGGAACCTGTGGCTAGGCATTGCCCATTCAGCCCCGGGCTACAAGCGGAGGGCATCGCCCGGGGTTTACTGGGATTAGAACAAAAGGAGGCATTCGCCTCCCTTCGTACTATAATACGCGCCGTAGTAGACGATATTAGAACTACGATCATGGAGAATAAAGGGTATGTTTATATACCTGAATTTAGATAAAAATATTCTATAATTTTTATTACACTATAATTAAATGTTTTTCAGGATAAAGCTATTTAAAATATCCTCAATTTGCTTTTTATTGACTATTTTCCCTGGTACAAGTAAATTTTCTACTATTAGATTGTATAGGTTATTATCTTTTTCGAAAAAATAATCAGTTTCATTACCCCACTTACACTCTCTTCCTACTATTTTTTTAGAAAATAGTTCCTTTTTTTCTGTACAAGGACCTAAAGATTCTCTTCCTACCATAAAATTACGAAAATATGTATTTGGCACAAATTCAAGTCTTATTCGGTCTTGGTCCTCTGGATGCCAGAGAGCGATAGCATCTCCAACAATAACATCACTATGTGGCCCAAATCTTCCTTCAAACGACCACTCACTAGGGTAGGTAATCGAATAGTCCCCTCGAGAATCTGTGTATGTTTGATATTCTTGATTCCTATCATTTAAACCAAAGGTGCCTATCATCTCTTCAATTATATCTCCTAAATCTACTGAAGTTTTTACTCTTTTATTTTTGTAATATACTTCAGATTTATCATAAATTAATTGATACAGAAGGGATCTATCTTCTGAACTAGCAAATAAGAAAACATGATGTTTTCTTATTTCACCAGAATCTGTGTGATTATCTTCAGTGCAATCAATTTTTTTTGCCTTTAGTCCATTGACAGACTGAAATTTGTCTTTTAACACACAATTTTCACCAAAATTTGACAACCCCTTATCTGCTACTGTATCAATAGATCCTTTATATGTTAAAATTGATAGCTCTCCCTCACCTCCAGAATTAGGATCATTTACATAAAAAGTGACAGGACTACCTGGGGCATCCGCTACTAAGGATGATACCAATCCTGGCTGATATTTGATGTGAAAACCATACTTGTTATCATTATATGTAGACCAATTTTTACTAAGAGATGTAGGTTTATAGCTAAAAGGTGAGAGGTAAGCGTAACAAAAAGCAACCATAACCAGTACTAAGATTCCCGGTACGATATATATTTTCTTAAACTTCATATACCATATAATATCACAGTTCCAGTTTACCTCAACGCCTATGAATCATTCGAGGAAGCTAGAGAATCCATTGCAAGATACATTCTGGTGTATAATAACAAACGACTCCATTCGTCACTGGGCTATGTTAGTCCGATGACGTTTGAAGCCAATTACAAGTTAACAGTATCATTTAGGGCACTTTGGAGAAACAGTTTATCCTGAATCAAATTCAATTAATTTAAAGATCAAAGATACTGTTTGTAAGGGAAAAATAGATTCTAAAGATTGTGTAGGTAACTTCAAAATTTCACCAGGCAGCTACAAGATTTTCACTCAACCATGGGGTAAAAAAAGTAATACTGTAAATTTTACAATAAAATAATGAATACTAGTAAAAAATCATATACTAAATTTTTATACCTATCTATTCTGATCACAGTAATTTTTTTCTGTTACCAGTATTATACTAACAGAAATTCTCCGACCGAATATAAGCCTACAGAATTAAGTACAGGTTGGCTTACTTATAAAAGTGAACAAGGTGGTTTTCATTTTAAATATCCTAGTAATTGGACTATAACTAGGGGTCCAAATGGGGTATCTCTTTTCGATAATTTTAGGATTTCTTTTGGCAAAATAAGTGTTCAAGAAAATATAGATGATCTGAAAAAATCACAGCGCATGGGGGACATATGTGATGCGAACTATGATGTAGTAACTATAATGAATATATCTGCAAAAAAAATAACTTGTAAAAGACTACACTATTACAATCAACAGAGCATGAAGGACAAATATTATTTTTCAAAAGAAACACATTTATACATAGAAAAAAATAATTTTACATATGATATGTGGTTCACATCAGGAGAGGAAAATTCTTATGGAGAAATAAAGCTAAGCGAGACTGAATTAAATGAAATAGTCAGTACTTTTCAGATTGATAATATAATGAACTCTGATTATGTAAATTTTGTACATCCGAAATACGGATATAGTATGACCTATCCATCTTCGTGGCAAATTCTCTACGCAGATGACATAAGCCTACTTTCTTCAACTGGCGATGTAATGCTTATATATACCAAAGAAAATGACAGTCTAGAAAACTATACATTATCTCGAGAAAAAGAATTTAAAAAATGCACTCCTAAAAAAGAGTTTTTTGCTAGTAAAACAATAGGAATAAAGTGTACTTATTATGGAGAAACGTATTATTTTGAAAAAAATAAAAATCTTTATATTATTGACCTAGGTCAACAACCAAATAATTCAAATGATGTTTTTGCTCCAGTTCTTGAAAGCTTTAAGATTTAGTATAGAGATGCACTAGCCCTTACTTTTATTGAGACATGTTGACATTTACAAATTAGAGTGCTATTTTTCGGAAGAAGGAGCACATTTAAAAAATGAAAAGCACAAAACGAAAACGCCAAGAAGAAGCGAAGCGTGAAAAACGCACTCGCAGATCAAGGTGGTTGATGGTGTTGACGCTGGCATTACTGCTGGTGTCTACCGTCTCCTACTTTCAACATCGGAAATCCCAAGCCGCCAAGGATGCAGAAGAAAGGAAGAAATGGGAAGACAGTGTAGAAGGGACATACCTCCGAGAAAACTCGCCAACGCAAGTCGATCCGAGATATCGTCCAATCCTCATCTACCGGTATCGAGGGGAAGGAGCGCGACCAGCTTACAGCGGCGTCGGAACAGTTTTCAAGGGCAAGGATGGTTTGGTGGTCGCAACGGTCGAACACCTACTCTCGAAAGACTCTGCCAAGGAGCTGTTTGTGATCCGGTTCTTGTCGCCAGACGAACAAAAATCCGAGATAGGACTCGAAAGCGTCGCGCATCGGAATGTTGAGGTGGGGATCGAAAAAGAAGCTGACGTAGTTTTCTTGCGTCTAGGAACAGCAGCCTATCTGGATTGCTTCTCCGAAAGGTCAGCTTCGGTTCCGGTCAAAGCAGGGATCTTCCTGTTCGGCGACTTGTCTCTTGCAAACGGTCAGGTCGTGAAGAAACTCAAGTCTCTGGTAACCGGTAAAGAATACCCAGTCGTCGGATCCTCGAAAAATCCAAAAGGAATTTTGATTCGTCATGCATCCAGAATTGGAGAAAGCGGGACGGGATTCGTGGACGAATACGGTAATCTATATGTCATGACTGGTGGTGAAGAAAAAAAGGACGATCCGGTAACAATTGTCAGTGGCCCATTCATGAATCTCGAGGGTCGCCTCTGAACACAATGACTGTTTTAGGAATCCGGTGGGTTACAGCCCCACCGGATTTTATATTCCAAGGAGAGAATATTTGTTATGAGGTAACTTATGCTTTTGTCTACCAAACTACCAACTTGGGCATAATTTCAATGTCGTAAAAAACAGTCTCCATTCCAAATTTTTTTTAGTTAAACAACCCCACCTTCCTCTCCGACAGAGTGATTTTGCTTTTAAAACACCCCATCATCTCCCTCTTCTCCACCATTGTCCCTTCTCGGAGAACATACTTAGCATAATTCCGTATATCAATATCGGTAGTTTTGATGATCGTCGGTTTCTCACCCAGTAACCCCGACTGAAACTTCCTGTGTCGGTCAATTTCTGTTTTGATCTTCTGCTTCATGCTGATCTCATCTAGGTCGATTGTGTCAATGAGGAGGGTCAATTGTTCAATCAGATCTTCTTCACGTATATACCCTGATTTACAAGCATGGTCTTTGTATCTAGAGCATCCGTAGTAGACGTAGCGGTGGGTATTGCCGTTCTTCTGGTTCTTGAACTTCTCATCGGCGGTGATGCCTGATCCGCATAATCCGCAAGTAATGAGCTTGGTGAAGGCAAATTCCTTACCATAGTTTTTCATTGAGTGGTCGGAGATGTTCTCCTGCACTTGATCAAAGAGTTCCTTGGTGATGATGGGTACGTGCTTACCGGTATACCACTGTCCACCACCTTTAGGATATTCAAATGTGCCATAGTAGAAGTGACATCGTAGGGTGAGGTAGATATTACTGAGGTTAAGGGGTTTACCATTCTTGGTCGTGAATTTGATTTCACCCTTTAACCACTTATGTACCCGTCTTCCTGAATACTTTTCATATGCCACCTTCTCAAACATTTTTTTGATGATGGGTGCTCTGTGGGCATCTACGTGTACCTGACATCTTTCATCCTTGTTCTTGCTGTTTAAGTATCCTACTGGTGCCGGTGCAGGCCATAGTCCCATTTCACATCTAGCACGAAGTCCTCGTTTGACATTAATGACCTTGTTGTCGTTTTCGAGCTTGGCTTGACTGCCTAGTATCATAAGGAGAAATTTCTCATTCGGATTGTTACTGAATTTCTGTCCTCCGTAAGTGCGGATTTCCTTCAGTAGTCCTTGATCCATTAAGTCCACGATTCTTCCAAGGTCACCTGCATTTCTTGAAATACGATCAGGTGCCCATGTCAGTATGCCATCGAACTTCTTCTCTTTGATTTCCTCTACAATTTCATTGAAGACAGGACGCTGGCCTGCTTCCTTGGCAGAGTGTGATTCCTTCTTCATGACCACGATGTCTAAATCCTGCTCCTTAGCCATCTTCTCCATCTCTCTCACTTGGCTGTCGATGGAGAGTATCTGCTTGTCTTCTTCCTCGGTGCTCTTCCTAGCATAGAGGCAGTAGCGTACTTTGGCGATTGGTGATTCCTTAAATCCCACCGGCTTTTGTATTGTATATTCCATACCTACATTGATGACGCGACCCAGTCGATGAGTCTAGACCCCCTTAGTTGGTAACTAAACAGTATCAAAACCACATATGAGAAATTTTATGAATATGCCTATGCACTGTCTCATTTGTCTCATTCGTATATTTTAAGCCATGGATTGAGAGCATTGTGAGACACATGCCTCACTAAAATACCCCAAAATATTGGCATTTGTTGGCATTTCAGATTTTGCAAACGTTACAGTGGTCTTTTAGGTATTATGTCTCAATATGTCTATTTAACCCTTACAGGACTTGCTGGATTAAAACATTCATCAAAAATTACACCATTTTGATACACCCCTATTCGTGTAATATTTGTAACATTTGCCGAAGAGTAAACCGAACACCGCTTTTTACTGTCTGTTCAGTTTTCATTCTCAATCCATCCTTTCAGAGCTTGCTCCTTTTACCCTTAGTACCTAAATCGGATACTAATTCCAAACACCCCTATATGTGTTCGCTTTGTTCGGTTTACAGAAATCAGAACCCGACTGAGACCCTTCGTTGTGGTAAACTGAAATTGCTCCAGAAAGCCTTATGGTGTCTTGCAACAAAAAGTTTGAGACTGAGGTGGGGCACCGAAATTACTTTAAAATCAATTGTATTTCAGCATTTTTTTTGCTATCATCGACACTACGCGCCTATAGCTCAGTTGGTAGAGCAGTCGCCTCTTAAGCGAACGGTCGTAGGTTCAAATCCTACTAGGCGCACCCGGTTTTCAATCGGAATTTGGGCGAGTGGCGGAATTGGTATACGCGCCAGTCTTAGGAACTGGTCCCGCAAGGGTTAAGGGTTCGAGTCCCTTCTCGCCCACAATTTATAGTTTTGTGTTAAAAAAGCCTTATTTTTAGGGCTTTTTTCACTTGACAAGTGTCTATTTTGAGTGCTATAATATATACAGAATGAATGCTTGCCAGAAAGTGTTCTGAAACCTTGAAGTGGAGATCGTCTCCCCTACTCGGTCACCCTAAACGCAGAAAAAAAACAAACTAGGAGCGAATCAAATCGCTCCCTGGCAGGAGTGATGAGATCGTTGACAAAAAAATGGACAGAACTAAAAAAGGAAACAGCACGATTATCTCCGAGGGGGTATTCATGCACTTTTTCATCGGTGCAATACTCTTCGGAGTCCTGCTCGGACTTGAATGGTTGCTGGGAATTATTGGGCTGGTCAAATACCAGACCATCCTCGCAATCCCTGCGATCATCGCATGGACCATCTCGGACCTTGAGAAGGTTCCGTTAAATCACTGTGCGCTGAAATTGTGGCTAGGTGCTCGACCTGATTCTTCAGTAGACATTGACGAAGAAAGTGATGTGTCTGGTGAAGGTTGGACGATAAGGGGACCGTTTGGAATTGTAACTTGGTTGCCCTTCCCAACAAGCAAGCAGGTCCTTCCGATCGGCACGCCAGAGAAGCCATTCGCTGTCCAGTCAGGAAGTTTTAGGCTATTACCAAAACCGCCTGAAGTAGTACCTCCTGGAACGGTGATCGATTCGCCTCAACCAGCAAGTGGAGCGATCTACCTGCACGTTTCGATGACGGTAACATTCGAAATCAACAATTACAACATTCTTGACTTCGAAGACCTCGCGAAAGCAGAGGAGGCGATGGTGGCAGTACTCACAACAATGGCACGTGACGTGATCCTCCGAGAAGAAAAGAAAGAGGAGGTCAAGGATCCGGCAATGGTGTGCGAAAGAAAAGACATCGTTGAAGCAGAGGTTGATGGTCGTGCGAGAGGTATAAACACATACCCCAACCCCCCCACCGACACGAACGAGATCGAGGCACACAAGAGGCTTCTTGACGCAATTGGCGTTCGAGTCCTCTCGATAAAGATCCGCAAGATTGATCCTGATCCTGAAATCATCAAGGCTATCGAGCAGCAGAAGAAGGAAGAATTGAGTGCTAAGTCAAGAGGGACAGAGGCGGAGGGAGTAGTCGAGCGAATCAAAAAATACACAGGCCTGGGCATCGACGCCCACTTTGCTGCAGGCCTTGACCTGCTAGCCGAGATGATCAACATCAAGAAAGGGAAATAATGCAAACACAACCAATGCAACCGCTTTGGGGAGGTTCTCAAACCCCAACCGGCGCCACCCCACAAGGTGGCAAAGCCAAAAAGTTCCTGAGCTCTGCGCTCAGAAACTTCGCCATCCCGTGGGTGGTAGTATTGTCCTTCCTATGGCTCGTATGCCACCTCGTCTATGTATACGCCTGG
>Ga0194051_1001990_pt1 | contig 10269 bp, 8 predicted proteins | sample SepL2320m_MetaG_FD_161275 | JGI IMG/M metagenome (GOLD analysis project Ga0194051, IMG submission 161275) | Anoxic zone freshwater microbial communities from boreal shield lake in IISD Experimental Lakes Area, Ontario, Canada - Sep2016-L239-20m | ecosystem: Environmental > Aquatic > Freshwater >...
AACACGTAGAAGCAATCGGGCTTGGCATCCTTCACGCGCTGGAAGAACGGCGTCATGTCAGGAACCTGCGCCGGGTTGCCCATCGGGATCGCATCGACGATCTTGCCGCCGGCCTTCTCGAAGCCGGTCTTGAAGGCTTCGGTGGAGTCCTTGCCCGGCGGGAAGTCGGTGTAGCCCATCGCCGCCGTCTTGCACTTGAGTGTATTCGCGGCGTAGGTGCCCATCGGATACGCATCGTGCCACATGCTGAACGAGAAGCGCGCGATGTAGGGTGACAGCGTCGTGATCCAGGCGGTGCCGGCGTTGGAGATCAGCAGCGGCATCTTCGCCTGCGTGATCACCGGCGCAATCGCGATCGCGGACGGCGAGAACACCACGCCGGCGATCAGTTTCACTTTGTCGTTGGTGATCAGTTCGGTCGCGACCGTCTTAGCGTTGGCGCCCGACGGCGGACCTTCGTCACGCTTCACGACTTCGATGGTGTGCGGAGCAATGTCCTTGGCGTGGAGCTTGATGTAGAGATCCATCGCCTTGATGTTGGCGTCGCCGAGATCGGCGTTGACGCCGGAGAACGGCAGCATGATGCCGATCTTGACGTTTTCGGCGCGAGCGCCGGTCGCAAGCACGAGGCCGAGCGCAGCGCACCCAAGCCATTTCACAGTTCGCATCTTATCCTCCCTTACGCCTTTGTGATTCAAAGGAATCCCACGGGACCGATGGGCCGTTGATGCCGGCCCACCCGCTGGGGCGTAAAGTGGACAAAGGGTGGCTGCCCGTCAATCGCGGGGAAGGTCGCAGGCGCCGCGAAAAACGGCGTTAGCGGGAAAAGGGCCGGGAAAACAACGAATTGTGCCAGCGGAAATTAGTTTGAGTGCCAACGATTTTCCGTGGGCAACTCGCGCAGGCGCGTCAGCCGCGTGCTTTAAGCAGCGCTCTTTGCGGAAATCGCGGCGACGGAAGCCGCGGTGGCCGCCGGCTCTTCTCTCAAACGCTCGCGGAAGAGATCGAGCGAGCCAACCTCGACGCGGTTGCGCCCGTTCTCCTTGGCGTAATAGAGCGCCTGGTCGGCCTGGGCGAGCAGCTCCGTGACATCGAGCACGGACTCCTGGCTAAACACCATGCCGATGCTGACCGTCGAGCAGACGGGACGGTTTTCGACTTCCAGCGTGGCTTCCGCGAAGGCCGAACGGATGCGCTCGGCAACGGCATGCGCCTTGTCGCGGCTGGTGTCGTAAAGGATCGCAGCGAACTCCTCGCCGCCGAGGCGGCCGATGAGATCGCTTGCGCGCATGTTCTGCCGCGCGACTTCGGTGAAAATCTGCAACACGCGGTCGCCGATCGCATGGCCGAAACGGTCGTTGATCGACTTGAAGTGATCGAGATCGATGACCAGCACCGCGAGCGGACGCGGGTTGTTGAAATGCTTGTTGGCGAGCGCCGCACCGTCCTGCAGGAACGAGCGGCGGTTGGCGATGCCGGTGAGCGGATCGACCATCGCCGCAGTCTTGTGGCGCAGTTCGGTGCGCTCCTTCGCCATCGCCAGCAGGATGAAGGCGATCGAGATCGTAAACAGCAGCGCTTCGAAGCTGAGCACCGTGAGCCACACGCTGCCGAACACATGATTGGTGGACGAGACCGGCAGGATGGCGATCAGTGGCGTGCGCAGCAGGAACAGCGAGCCGTGCGCGAACAGCATGAAAATCGCCGGCCAGCGCGACACCAGCGGTTCGTTGCGGGCGCGCCAGAATTCATAAGCCGTGAGCCAGGTGTAGGCCGTGATGATGCCGGAGGCGATCAGCACGCGCATGTCCACCGATTCCGAAATTACCGGCAGGCGGCACACCAGCAGCCACAACACGGCGCCGGTGACGAGATAGACCGGCTCCGCCGGGCGGCCGTCGAACACGCGCGCGCCGGTCCACGTCACCGCAAAGGCGGTGAACAACACGGCGTTGGCGAGATCGATAGAAATTAGATCGGGGACCGTTCCGTACATGCCGAACAGCACGACCGAACCTGCGCGCAACAGATGGGCAAAACCCCACCAGGCAACGGCGCGGATCGCTGTGTTCTGGACCCATGCGAAAAGCAGCAGCAATCCAAGGATTGCTTCCACATAGATCGTGACCATGAAGAGGGTATTGACGTCGAGGGTCATTGCGAACGGCACCGTTTGAACCTGCAGGGACGTTGTTTTTTGTCTGTCCCCTTTGTCTAAAACTAGCGCGTGGTCAGGAAAAAATAGGTGAATCGCAGGCAATCGGTTGGCCTAATGCGCCATTATGGTTTCGAGGTTCTTTCCATCTCCACCGGGGATTGAGAAAATCGTTCTCCTCGCCGGTGGCCGTGGAGTACCGCTTCATCGCCAAATGCCCGTAAATACAAACAAATTCGGCTTTCACGGACTTGTCGCGGCGGGACCAGTCCACTAGCCTCGTAACTCGCATCCCATCCAGGTTATTTAATGCAAATCCGCACCGGCATCATTGAAGCCATCGGCAATACCCCGCTCATCAAGCTAGAACGCGCTTCCGCCGCGACCGGCTGCACGATCCTCGGCAAGGCCGAGTTCATGAATCCGGGCGGCTCGGTGAAGGACCGCGCCGGGCGGCAGATGATCTTGGAGGCTGAGAAGCGCGGCGAGATCAAGCCGGGCGGGCTGGTGGTCGAAAGCACCGCGGGCAACACCGGCATCGGGCTTGCGCTGGTCGCCAATGCGCGCGGTTATCGCACCATCATCATCATCCCCAATACGCAAAGCCAAGAGAAGAAGGACATGCTGCGGCTGTGCGGGGCCGAACTGGTCGAGGTGCCGGCGGTCGCCTATTCCAGCCCGAACAATTATCAGCACGTCGGACGGCGGCTGGCCGATCAACTGCGCAAAGGCGAACCCAACGGCGTTCTGTTCGCCGATCAGTGGAACAACCTCGACAACGCCAAGGCGCATTACGTCTCGACGGGGCCGGAAATCTGGCAGCAGACCGACGGCAAGATCGACGGCTTCATTTGCTCCATCGGCACCGGCGGCACCATCTCCGGCGTCTCAGCTTTTCTGCGCGAGAAGAAAAAAGACATCGTGATTGGCGTCGCCGACCCGCGCGGCGCTGCGATGTACAACCTCTATGCTCACGGCGAAGCCAAGGCGTCCGACGGCGGCTCGATCACCGAAGGCATCGGTCTCGGGCGCATGACGCCGGTCATCAAGGACCTCAAGGTCGAGAAGCCTTATCTCATTCCCGACGAGGAGGCTGTGCCGATCATTTTCGATTTGCTGGAGCACGAGGGGCTGTGCCTTGGCGGTTCGTCCGGCATCAATGTCGCTGGCGCCATCCGCCTCGCGAAGGATCTCGGCCCCGGCCACACGATTGTCACGGTGCTTGCCGACTTCGGCACGCGCTATCAGTCGAAATTGTTCAATCCGGAATTCCTGCGCTCAAAAAATCTCCCCGTACCGGCCTGGCTCACGCGTAAATCGACACTCAAGCCTCCGTTCGAGAAAGTTTGACGCAGCGCCGGTCGCGGCTACCGCGGCAAGGAACGAGTGACTAGATAACGGCGTTAACATCGACATCCAAGAAACGGGATTTAGTAGAAATGGAATTTTATGACCACATCAAATAGCCGCTGGCTCAAATCGACCGAGTGGCTCGCCGGAAATCTCGGCAAGGACAATGTCGCCGTTGTCGACGGCTCATATTATCTCGCCACGCAAAACCGCGACGCACGCGCGGAATATCTCGCCGGTCACATTCCCGGCGCGTTGTTCTTCGACATCAACGGAATCGCGGATTCGTCCACCGACCTGCCGCACATGCTGCCGGGCCCGGATCAATTCGGCAAAATGGTCGGCGCGCTGGGTATTGGTGACAGTGACACCATCGTGGTCTATGACGGCGTCGGACTCTATTCGTCGGCGCGAGTGTGGTGGACGTTTCGTATTTTCGGAGCCAAGAACGTCTTCATCCTCGACGGCGGCCTGCCGAAATGGAAGACGGAAAAGCGTCCGCTTGAATCCGGCGAGACGAAACGCAAGCCGCGCAATTTCAAGGCCGAGATGAATACCGGCGCAGTCGCCATGCTCGGCGACGTGCAGATTGCGCTCAACAACCACGGCGCTCAGGTGGTCGATGCGCGCGCCGCCGACCGCTTCAAGGGCGAAGCGCCGGAGCCGCGCGCCGGATTGCGCTCGGGTCACATTCCCGGTTCGCTCAATGTGCCGTTCGCAGGTGTCGTAGAAAACGGCACCCTCGCCTCGCCGGAAAAAATCCGGCAGGCATTCGCCAAGGGCAAGGTCGATCTCGACAAACCGGTGATCGCGAGTTGCGGCTCCGGCGTCACCGCCGCGATCTTGTGGCTCGCGCTCGATGCGCTCGGCAAGGAGCCGCAGAGCCTTTATGACGGCTCCTGGGCGGAATGGGGTTCGCGGCCCGATTTGCCCGTCGAGAAGGGCTAGCACTACCGGAGGTTTCAATCGCCTCATGGTGAGGAGCAGCGCGAAGCGTTGCGTCTCGAACCATGGGCCGCCCTCGCCCTTCGAGATGCCACTACGTGGCTCTTCGGATGAGGGCGGCAAGAGACTGTGATAACTTGCGGGTGAATCAGGCAAAGGCTTGGGTGATGATCTTCCGCCAGTTGTTCGACAGCGTATCCGGCACCTACTCGTATCTGCTCGCCAGCAGGCTGGGCGGCGAGGCGCTGATCATCGACCCCGTGCTGGAAAAAGTGGACCGCTACCTGCAACTGGTGAAGGAGCTTGATCTCAAGCTCGTCAAGGCGGTCGATACGCATCTGCACGCCGACCACATCACGGGATTAGGTGCGCTGCGCGACCGCACCCAGTGCATCACAGTGATGGGCGAGAACACCAAAGCCGATGTCGTCTCCATGCGCCTTGGCGAAGGCGACAAGCTCACCATCGAAGGCGTGAGCATGGATGTGCTCTATACGCCCGGCCACACCGACGACTCCTACAGCTTCGTGATGAAGGATCGCGTGTTCACCGGCGATACGCTGCTGATCCGCGGCACCGGGCGCACGGATTTCCAGAACGGCGACGCGCGCATGCAATACGACTCGATCTTCGGCAAGCTGCTGAAATTGCCGGAAGAGACGCTGCTGTTTCCCGCTCACGATTACAAAGGCGAGACGGTGAGCACCATCGGCGAGGAAAAGCGTTTCAATCCGCGCCTGCAGGTGAAATCCATCGACGAATATGTCGAGTTGATGAAAAATCTGAAATTGCCAAACCCGAAAATGATGGATGTGGCGGTGCCGTCCAACATGCGCGTCGGCCTCGCGCAGCAGGAAATCGCCAAACGCGGTTGGGCGCTCAAAGTTCCACAAGCGATGGAGCTGGTCGGCAAAGACAGCGTCGCGTTCATCGATCTGCGCGAGCAGAGCGAGCGTGACAAGCACGGCACCATTCCGGGCTCGGTGCACGCGCCCTACCCCGATTTGCAGGAGAACTTAAGAACCGGCGGCGCGCTGAAAAAACTCGGCGTCACGCCGGGCAAACGCCTGCTGTTCTATTGCGCCTTCGGTGAGCGCTCGGCGATGGCGGTGCAGGCTGCGCAGGATGCGGGGCTAACCACAGCCAGCCACATCGAAGGTGGCATCGACGCCTGGAAGAAGGCGAACGGGCCGCTGGCGCGCTGATGGGAAGCGGATATTATTCGCTCAAAATGAGAACCGGGGGGCGTTATGAGCGTCGGCGTACTCGACCACTTCAACATTCGCACGCGCAAGCTGAAGGAAACCGTGCAGTTCTATGAGAACGTGCTCGGACTCAAGAGCGGCGAGCGGCCGAATTTCGATTTTCCCGGCGCATGGATTTACAGCGAGGGCCGCGCGGTCGTGCACCTCGTCGACATCTCCCCCGGCAGCGAGCAGCAGAAGCCCGACTCCGGCGTCGTGCATCATGTCGCCTTCGTGAGCAAAGGCTTCAACGCCATGAAGCAGAGCCTGAAGGGAAAAGGCGTCTGGTTCGACACGCGCGAAGTGCCGGGCGGCGATCAGTGGCAGATTTTCGTGCGCGATCCCAACGGCGTGATGGTCGAGATCAATTACGACACCAAAAAAGAGTCGCTCGGGCGCTAGCGAATCCCGTTCGCAAAAAAAAGCACTCCGCTCATTCCCGCGGAAGCGGGAATCCAGAATCGCCATGGGGATAGTGCTGGGTCCCCGCTTTCGCGGGGACGAGCGGCAGGGTTAGTGCAGGATTTGCGACAGGAATAATTTCGTGCGCTCGTGCTGCGGGTGCGCAAAAAATTCCTTCGGCTCGTTGGCTTCCACGATCTGCCCTACGTCCATGAACACCACACGATTGGCGACCTGACGGGCAAAACCCATTTCGTGCGTGACGCACAGCATGGTCATGCCGTCGAGCGCGAGCGTGACCATGGTGTCGAGCACTTCCTTCACCATCTCGGGATCGAGCGCCGAAGTCGGCTCGTCGAACAGCATGATCTTCGGCTCCATGCAGAGCGCGCGCGCAATCGCCACGCGCTGCTGCTGGCCGCCCGAAAGCTGGCCGGGATATTTCATCGCCTGTTCGGGAATTCGTACGCGTTCGAGATATTTGCGCGCCACTTCCTCGGCGTCCTTCTTAGGCATCTTGCGCACCCAGATCGGCGCCAGCGTGCAATTTTCCAAAACGGTGAGGTGCGGGAACAAATTGAAATGCTGGAACACCATGCCGACGTCGCTGCGGATTTCGTCGATTTTTTTCAAATCGTTGGTCAGCTCAGTGCCGTCCACGATTATCTTGCCCTTTTGATGCTCTTCCAGCCGGTTGATGCAGCGGATCAGCGTCGATTTGCCGGAACCGGATGGCCCGCAAATCACGATGCGCTCGCCGCGCCCGACTTTCAGGTTGATGTCGCGCAGCACGTGAAACTGGCCGTACCACTTGTTCATGGCGACGATCTCGACGGCGGTTTCGTTTTTCGTCGTGTGCATGATGTGCCTCAGCGATGCGACGTGTTCAGGCGCCGCTCGACGAACAGCGAGTAGCGCGACATGGAGAAGCAGAAGACGAAATAGACGATGCCGCAGAAAGCAAAGCCGGTATAGAGCGTCACCGGCGTCGACCAGTTGGGATCGGCGAAAGCGGCGCGCATCTGCCCGAGAAAATCGAAGATCGAGACGATCAGCACCAGTGTCGTGTCCTTGAAGAGGCCGATGAAATTGTTGACGATGCCGGGTATGACCAAACGCAGCGCCTGCGGCAGCACGATCAGGCCCATCGTTTTCCAGTAGCCAAGCCCGAGCGCGGACGCCGCCTCGAACTGGCCGCGCGGGATCGCCTGCAACCCGCCGCGTACGACCTCGGCCATGTAAGCGGCGGAGAACAGCGCGACACCGACCAGCACGCGCAGCAGCGCATCGATGGTCCAGGTATTGGGCAGGAACAGCGGCAGCATGTAGGTGGCGAAAAACAGCACGGTGATCAGCGGCACGCCGCGCCAGAATTCGATGAAGATCACGCACATTCCCTGCACCGCCGGCATGTGCGAGCGGCGCCCCAGCGCGAGCAGAATTCCGAGAGGAAGCGAGACCACGATGCCGGTGACGGCGACGACCAGCGTGACCAGCAAGCCGCCCCACGAACGTGTCTCCACGTGCTCAAGTCCGAAACTTCCGCCCACCAGCAGGAAGAAGGCGACGATGGGAAAGACGCCGAAGAACAAGATCGAGTTGAGCATTTTCAACGGCGCGCGCGGGATCATCAGCGGCACGAGCAGAACCGCGCCGAGCGCGAAGGTGAGATCGACCCGCCAGTGCAAATTCCACGGGTAAAACCCGTAAACGAGCTGACTGAATTTTGCGCCGATAAACGGCCAGCAGGCGCCAACGGTGTGCCCGACTTTTTCAGGCAGGCAATCGGCGCGCCCCGCTCCGTCCCACACCGCGTCGATGATGAGGAAATTGATCAGCGGCACCGCCACCGCCCAGATCAGATAAAGGCTCACAAACGTGACGATTGCGTTGGACCAGCTGTTGAGCAAATTGCCGCGCACCCAGCCGACCGGACCGCCAACGGCAATCGGCGGCGGCAGCGGCGCGGTGATCGCCGGGGCGACATATGCGGTTTGCGTCGTGCCCGTCATCGTTCCACCAGCTGCAGGCGCGAGTTGTACCAGTTCATCAGCGCGCTGGTGATGAGCGAGATGACGAGATAGACGGCCATCGTCACGGCCAGAATTTCAATCGCCTGCCCGGTCTGGTTCAGCGTCGTTCCGGCGAACACAGCGAACAAATCCGGATAACCGATGCCGACCGCGAGCGAGGAGTTTTTTGTCAGGTTCAGATATTGGCTCGTGAGCGGCGGAATGATCACGCGCATCGCCTGCGGAATCACCACCATGCTCATCGTGCGCCCGGGTTTTAGTCCCAGCGAATAAGCCGCTTCCGTTTGCCCGCGCGAAACCGCCTGAATTCCGGAGCGCACGATCTCGGCGATGAAGGCGGCGGTGTAGGTCGAGAGCGCGATCAGCAGCGCGGTGAATTCGGGGATCATGGTGACCCCGCCAACGAAGTTGAACCCGCGCAGTTGCGGCAACTCAAAGCCGATCGGAAAACCCGCCGCGATCATGACAAGAAGCGGCAGGCCGAGTATCAATCCCGCAGCCGCACGGCCAAGTGGAAATTGCTGTCCGGTTTTTTCCTGCCGGGCCTGCGCCCAAAATCGCAGCATCAAAGTTACAACGATTCCGATCGCAAACGCCGCCAGCACGAGGCCTGAGCCCTCGCCAAACAATGGGCGCGGCACAGCGATCCCCCGGTTGCTCAAAAACACTCCATCGAGCACCGAAATAGCGTTGCGCGGCGCGGGCAGCGCGCCAAGCACGGCGAGATACCAGAACAGAATCTGAAACAGCAGCGGCAGGTTGCGGATGACTTCGACATAGACGCCGGCGAGCCGCGCGATCAGCCAGTTGTTCGAGAGCCGCGCAACACCGACCAGAAATCCGATGGCGGTGGCGAGCGCGATGCCAAATGCAGACACCACCAGCGTGTTGAGCAGCCCGACGAAGAACACTCGGCCGTAGGTGTCGGACTCCTGATACGCGATCAGCGACTGGTTGACGCCAAAGCCCGCGGTGTTGTCGAGAAAGCCGAAGCCGGTCGCGATCTTCTGCGCCTGCAGATTGGTTTTGGCGTTGAGCGCGAATTCGATGCCGAGCCAGACCAGTATGGCGAGCAGAACGAGCTGATAGAAAATGCCGCGCAGCTTCGGGTTATACAGGACCGCTAAACGCGGCCGCGCGGCAGGGCCTTCCCGTTCCCCGGTCATCGTCTCCCCTGCGCGGCGCAGCGATGTGCGCGAATATCAGCGAACCGGCGGCGCGTACTGGATGCCGCCATTATTCCAAAGGTTGTTCAGGCCGCGTGCGATGCCGAGCTTGGAGCCGGGGCCGACGTTACGGTCGAATGTCTCGCCGTAATTGCCGACCAGCTTGACGATGCGCACGATCCAATCCTTGGTCAGGCCGAGCTGTTCGCCGTAATTGCCTTCGGTGCCGACAAGACGTTTCACGTCGGGCTTGGTGGACTTCAGCGCTTCGTCCAGCGTCTTCTGCGACACGCCGAGTTCCTCAGCGTTGATCATGGCGTAATGCGTCCACTTGACGATATCGAACCACTGGTCGTCGCCGTGGCGCACGACCGGGCCGAGTGGCTCCTTCGAAATCACCTCCGGCAGAATGACGTGATCGTTGGCGTTGGTCAGCTTGAGCTTCTCTGCATACAGCTGCGAGACGTCGGTGGTGAACACGTCGCAGCGCCCGCCGTCATAGGCTTTCACGGTCTCGTCGGCGGTGGCGAACGCGATCACTTCGTATTTCATCTTATGGGTGCGGAAGAAGTCGGCGAGATTGAGTTCGGTGGTGGTGCCGGTCTGCGTGCACACCGACGCGCCATTAAGCTCGAGCGCGGAGTTAACTTTCAGCGCCTTGCGCACCATGAAGCCCTGCCCGTCGTAATAATTGACGGCGGCGAAGTTGAGCCCGAGAGAAGTGTCTCGTGAACTCGTCCAGGTCGAGTTGCGTGAGAGCACGTCGATCTCGCCCGATTGCAGCGCGGTGAAACGATCCTTCGCCGAGAGCGGCGTGAACTTCACCTTGGTGGCGTCGTTGAAGATCGCCGCAGCGACCGCGCGGCAGAAATCCACATCAAGGCCGGTCCAGTTGCCCTTGTCGTCCGGATTGGAAAAGCCCGGCAGGCCCTGACTGACGCCGCAGACCACGGTGCCGCGATCTTTCACAGTCT
>Ga0194051_1001992_pt1 | contig 10263 bp, 7 predicted proteins | sample SepL2320m_MetaG_FD_161275 | JGI IMG/M metagenome (GOLD analysis project Ga0194051, IMG submission 161275) | Anoxic zone freshwater microbial communities from boreal shield lake in IISD Experimental Lakes Area, Ontario, Canada - Sep2016-L239-20m | ecosystem: Environmental > Aquatic > Freshwater >...
ACAAGGGCTCCAGCCCCGCCCTGCAGGATCTCATGGCGGGACAGGTGCAGATGATGTTCGACAACCTGCCCAGCGCCTTCCCGCTTCTGCAGGCCGGTAAGCTGCGGGCGCTGGCCGTCACGAGCGCGCAGCCGTCGGCGGCGTTGCCCGGCGTCCCCACGGTCGCCTCGGTCCTCCCGGGATTCGTCGAAGTGACCTGGTGGGCCATTCTGGGGCCGGCAGGGCTTCCGGCCGATACCGCGGAGAAGCTCAGCGGGAGCCTGCTGCGCATCACCAGGGAGTCCGACTTCGTGAAGGCGCTGACCGATCGGGGCGGCGTCATCGTCTCGGGCGGTTCGGATGACCTGCGGAAGGCGATCCAGGCCGAGTTCGAGAAAACCGGCAAGCTGATCAAGGAACTCGGCATCACCGTCCAATGAATGGCAACACATGAGTGACAGAAAGAGATCGACGGGGATCGGCGCGGCCCTGCCGCGGTCCGAGGACTTTCGGCTTCTCATAGGTCGCGGAAACTACGCCGCAGATTTTTCCAGTCCGGATGCCTGTTTCGCCGCCTTCGTCCGCTCTCCGCATGCCCATGCGGCGATACGGCGAATCGAGACGGCGGCGGCGATGGCGATGCCGGGCGTCAGGTTGGTCCTGACCGGCGCTGACGCCGCAGCGGATAGTCTCGGACCCATTCCGCACAATACCGATTTCACCTCGCCGCCCGACGCACAGCTCCGCCTGCCGGCGGGCTTTAAGGCGTTCACGACGCCGCACATGACGCTTCCGGCCGACGCGGTGCGTTTCGTGGGCGAACCGGTGGCCCTAGTGATCGCCGACAGTCCGTCGCTGGCGGAAGATGCCGCCGAACGGGTGGTCGTTGAATACGACGTGTTGCCCGCCATCGTGGATGCGCGCGAGGCAATGGCGCCGCACGCGCCGCTGGTGTGGGCCGGGTGCGCCGACAATCTCGCCCTGACCTGCGAGGTCGGCGACCGGGAGGCGACGGATCGGGCGTTTGCTGCGGCCGCGCACGTCGTGAGCTTCGAAGGCTGGGCCCATCGGGTGAACGGCACGCCGATGGAACCGCGTTCGGTGCTGGGCGAATATGACCCCGCGGCGGGACGCTATACGCTGCAGACGACAACTGGCGCCGGTGTGGTTCGCACCCGCGAGCGCCTGGCGTCGATCCTCGGTGTGCCGCTCGAGAAGTGCCGCTGCGTCTTCGGGGACATGGGCGGCAACTTCGGCACGCGCAACGCTTTCTATCCCGAATATGCGCTGCTGCCCTGGGCTGCGCGCAAGGTCGGGCGTCCTGTCCGGTGGACGGCGTCGCGGCTGGAATGCTTCATGACCGACTATCAGGCCCGCGATCTCGCGTCGCAGGCCGAGCTCGCGCTCGACGGATCGGGGAATTTCCTGGCGCTGCGGGGCGTCAACACCATGAACCTCGGCGCGCATACGGTCTATTTCTGGCCGTTGAGAAAAGGCCTTTCGATGATGCAGAGCGTCTACCGCATCCCGGCCGTGCACTTTTACGGGCATGCGGTCCTGACCCACACCACGCCGACGGCCGTCTATCGCAGCGCCGGCCGGCCGGAGGCGGTGTTCGTGATCGAGCGGCTGATCGACATCGCGGCAAGCAAACTCGGGTTCGACAGGCTGGAGCTGCGTCGGCGCAACCTGATCGCGCGGGATGCCCTGCCTTTCACCAATGCCGTCGGCGTCACCTACGATAGCGGCGACTACGCCGGATCGATGGAACAGGCCCTGGCTGAAGCTGACTGGGCCGGCTTCGAGGCGCGGCGGGCAGAGGCCGTGGCGCGCGGGAAATGCCGGGGCATCGCCGTCGCCAATTACATCGAGGTCACCAGCGGCTTCCCTCGCGAGCGTGCCGAGTTGAAGGTGTGCGCAGACGGCTGTGTCGAGCTGGTTGTCGGAACCATGAGCAGCGGCCAGGGCCATGAGACGACCTTCTGCCAGCTCCTCTCCGACTGGCTGCAGATCCCGTTCGAGCGAATCCGCTTTGTCGCCAACGACAGTGACAGGGTTTCGGTGGGTGGCGGGTCGCACTCGGGACGTTCGATGCGGCTCGTGAGCATCGCGCTCCGCCAGGCCGTCGACGCCTTGCTGGCGAAGGGCATCGAATGCGCCGCGCCCATTCTGCAGGCCGCGCCGTCCGATGTCTGTTACGGCAACGGGGCGTTTTTTGCGGGAGGCGCATCCGTCGACCTCTGGGCGATCGCGCAAGCCGGCCGCAAAGGGGACGCTGCTTCAGACGGTGCGGGGCTGGACAGTGCCGGCGAGATATTCAACCAGACCGGCGGCTTTCCCTATGGCACCCATGTCTGCGAGGTCGAGATCGATCCCGATACCGGTCACGTCGGCATCGCGGTGTGGACCGGGGTCGATGATGTGGGCCTCGCCATCAACCCGCTCGTGCTCCATGGACAGGCCCATGGCTCGGTGACGCAGGGATTTGGCCAGGCTCTTTTCGAGGCAGTCCAGTATGAGCCCCAGAGTGCCCAGCTGCTGAGCGCCTCGTTCATGGACTATGCGTTGCCCCGCGCGGACACCATGCCATCGTTCAGGACGCGGATTATGGAAGTCCCGGCGAGTTCGCACCCTCACGGCATCCGGCCCGGGGGAGAGGGCGGCACCACGCCCGCTCTTGGCCTGGTGGTCAATGCGATCGTGCACGCGCTCTCGCCGTATGGCGTGACGAACATTGCCATACCGGCGACGCCTCAGCGAGTCTGGCAGGCCATCCGAGCCGCTAGGGGAGAGTAGGCCCCCGCAATCAATTCGTCTTCGGGGACGCGCAGGAATCACGCAGCACGAGATCGACGGGCAACAGCGCACGGTACTGCGCCCGGCCGATATCGCCGCGCAGCCGCTGCAGCAGCAATTCGGCGGCGGCGCGGCCGACATCCTCGAGGCTCCAGCGCAGCGCGGTAATGGCCGGCGTGTGCACGGCGGCGAGATCGGTGTCGCCGACCGACAGCACCGAGAGGTCGCCGGGCACGGAAAGGCCTATATCGCGCGCCGCGCGCAGCACGCCTGCCAGGATCCGCGTGCCGAGCGCGATGACCGCCGTCGGCCGATCGTCGCGCCGCAGAAGGGCGAGCGCATCGCTATGGGCAAAATCCATGGGCGATGACTGGAGGCAGAGCTGCGCGCCGGCCGGATCGATGCCGGCCTCGGCGAACACTTCCCGGAAACCCGCAATGCGCTCGCGACTGGGCCGCATCTCGGCATCCGCCGTCAGCAGCGCAATGCGCCGATGGCCGAGCCCGGTCAGATAGCGGGTCGCCGCTTTCGCGCCGGCGCGATGATCGACCAGCACCGCCGGCCAGCGATTGTCGTCGTCGTCTTCCAGGGGATCGCGATCGAGGATGACGATCGCCGTGCCGGCAGCCCCTAGATCGCGCCAGGTCTTGGCGTTGGCGTTGCTGCCGGGCGCTACCAGCAGGCCGTCCAGCCGTCTGCCCCTGAATTCGATCGCGGCGGTGCGCTCGCGCGTCGGATCGTTGGCTGTGCTGGCGACCACCAGCAGATAGCCGGCGTCGCGCAGGCATGCTTCCGCGGCGCGCACGATGGTGGCGTTGAGCGGGTTGGCGATGTCGGAGACCAGGCACCCCACCATGCCGCTGGTTCGCGTGCGCAGGCTGCGGGCCGTGAAGTCCGGCTGGTAGCCCAGCCGGTCGGCTGCGGCCGCCACGTCGCGGGCAATGCGGGCGCTGACATGCTTTCCGCCGTTCAGCGCCCGTGACACCGAACTCAGCGAGACGCCGGCTGCCTGGGCGACATCTCGGATGGTGGCGACGGCCATTCTGGAAACGATTTCCTTGCAGTTGGTCTGTGACTATTGACTCCGACGCTCTGACTGGCAAGGTTGCTGAAAACGATTTCAACAAGCGGCCAACAATTGGCCTGTCGGAGGAAACGATGTTCAAGATCAATCGCCGTACTTTGGCGGCCGGAAGTGCTGCCCTTGCGGTCGCGATGGCACTCGTGCCCATCCTTGTGCCGGGTGCCGCGTCGGCACAGGACAAGAAGACCCTGCGCTTCGTGCAGAACGGCAACCTGACGATCCTCGATCCGATCTGGACAACGGCCTACGTCACGCGCGACCACGGCTACATGATTTACGACACGCTGTTTGCCACCGACGCGAACACCACCGTCAAGCCGCAGATGGTCGACAGGTACGAGATTTCTCCCGACAAGACCCTGTGGACCTTCACGTTGCGTGACGGGCTGGAATGGCATGACGGCAAGCCGGTGACGGCCGAGGATTGCGTCGCCTCGCTCAAGCGCTGGGGCGCACGCGACCCGATGGGCCAGAAGCTCATGGACTTCGTCGCCGAGCTCAAGTCGATCGGCGACAAGACTTTCACCCTGAAGCTGAAAGAACCGTACGGCCTGGTGCTCGACACGATCGGCAAGCCCTCTTCCAACGTGCCGTTCATGATGCCCAAGCGGATCGCCGAGACCGATCCGTTCAAGCAGATCGACAGCCAGGTCGGCTCCGGCCCGTTCATCTACGTCAACGCCGAATCCAAGCCCGGCGAGAAGCACGTCTACATCAAGAATCCCAAGTACAAGCCGCGCGCCGAGGCCGCCTCCGGCCTGGCTGGCGGCAAGGTCGCCAAGGTCGACCGGGTCGAGTTCATCGACATGCCCGATCCGACGCAGCAGGCCAATGCGCTGATCGCCGGCGAAATCGACATGGTCGAGCAGGTACCGCACGATCTCATTCCGTTGCTGAAGAAGGACAAGGGCGTCCAGATCGTCAACTGGAACCCGCTCGGCCAGCAGTTCGTCATCCGCTTCAACTGGCTGACCAAGCCGTTCGACAATCCCAAGATCCGCCTCGCCGCGCTCTATTCGTTGCGCCAGGAGGATTACCTCAAGGCAACGGTCGGTGAGCCCGAGTATTACAAGGTCTGCACCGCCGCCTTCGTCTGCGGCACGCCCAACGGCGTGGAGATCAAGGGCGACCTGCTGACCAAGCCGGACTTCGAGAAGTCCAAGGCGCTGCTCAAGGAAGCGGGCTACGACGGCTCACCCGTTGTGCTCATGCAGTCGACAACGCTGCCGGTGCTGACCAACATGGCGCCCGTTACCAAGTCGCTGCTCGAGCAGGGCGGCTTCAAGGTCGACATGCAGTCGATGGATTGGCAGACCGTGGTCACACGCCGCGCCAAGAAGGACCCCGCCGACAAGGGCGGCTGGAGCGCCTTCCACACCTACGCCATCGCCGCCGACATCCTGAATCCGATCGCGGCCAATTTCACGGTCGCCAACGGCGACAAGGCCTGGTTCGGCTGGCCCAACGATCCGGAGATGGAGAAGCTGCGCGACGCCTATGCCAAGGAGACCGATCCGGCCAAGTCCAAGGCCCTCGCCGCGGCGGTACAGGCGCGCGCGCTCGAGACGGCGCAGTATGGATGGCTCGGCATGTGGTACGGGCCGGGTGCATCGCGCACCAACGTGGTCGGCTGGCTGCAGGCGCCCGTGACGGTGCTCTGGAACATCGAGAAGAAGTGACGCGACGCAGTGACTGACCCGATAGCTGAGGGCGCGCGGAGCGACATCCGCGCCCCCGACGGCACGCGCCTTGCCGTCTACGAATGGGGCGATCCGTCCGGCCCAGAGGTCGTGCTCATTCACGGCTTTGCCCAAAGCCATCTCTGCTTCGATCTGCAGCTCCGGAGCGACCTGGCGCGGCACTGTCGCGTCGTTGCCTTCGACATGCGCGGCCACGGCGCATCGGAGCAGCCGGCCGACGCGTCTGCCTATCAGGGCAGCCGCGTCTGGGCCGACGACATTGCCGCCGTCCTGGCGGCCAAACAGCTCGAGCGGCCGATCCTGGTCGGCTGGTCGATGGGCGGGCGGATCATTCGGCAATATCTGATGACCCATGGCGACGCGCGCCTCGGCGGGATCAACTTCGTCGCCTCGCAGGTGATCGAGGATCCGCGCTGTCGCGGGCCGGGCGCGCCGAAGCTTGCGCCGGAGAGCCCGACGTTGGCCGAGGAGATCGAGGCGGCGATTGCCTTCCTCGACGGGTGTTACGGCAGGAAGCCGGCCGAAGCGGAATTCCGCCGGGCACTTGCCTACAACATGAAGGTGCCGGCCGCGGTGCGGCGGGCCATCGCCGGCTGGTCCACAGAGGCCGCGCCGACGATCGCCGCCCTGGAGAAGGTGCGCGCCCCGGTCCTGATCACGCATGGGCGCGAGGATACCGTCGTGCTGCCCCTTGCTGCGGACATGAGCCTTGCCGCGATGCCGCATGCGCACCAGTCGTGGTTCGATGGCTGCGGACATTCGCCGTTCTGCGAGGACGCCCCTCGCTTCAACGACGAGTTGATGAGCTTCGTTCAGTCCTGTCGATAACGCCGCTCAGGCGCCGCGCGGGCCGCGCATCAGGCGACCGGGCAATAGACCGGTTGCCTCCCCGTGCCGGTAGACGACGGCGCCCGAGACGATGGTCGCATCGAAGCCGTCCGTCCGCTGGACCAGCCGCTTGCCGCCCGCCGGCAGATCGTAGACGACCTCCGGGCTGCGCAGGCGCATGTTGTCGTAATCCAGGATGTTGATATCCGCCTTCATCCCGACCTTCAGCAGGCCGCGATCGTTCAGCCCGATCTCGGCGGCATTGTCGGCGGCCAGCCGCTTGATGGCCCATGACACCGGGAACAGCGCGCCCCGCCGGCGATCACGGGTCCAATGTGTCAGCGTGTAGCTGGTGGCGGTCGCGTCGCACATGATCCCGACATGGGCGCCGCCGTCGCCGAGACCAATCAGCGTGTTGGGAGCGGCAATCATTTCCCGCACCACATCGAGGTTGCCCGCGGCGAAGTTGGTGACCGGCAGATACAGGATCGCCTTGCCGTCGCGCTCGAGCAGCAGGTCATAGGCCACTTCCTCGGGGGAGCGGCCTTGCCGGGCCGCCCGGGCGGCAACGCTGCTCTCGGCCTTCGGTTCGTAGTCCGGCGGGTCGCCCAGCGGATACATCCGGTCCCATCGCTCGACCCGGCCGGCACGCCGGCTGCCCTGAAATTGCTCGGCCAGGATCCGGGCGCGGAAGTCGGGTTGGCGCATCGCGGCCAGGCGTTCGGGGAACGGCAGATCGGCGATGTGCTTGTAGCTCGGCCGGCCCATGAAAGGGTTCTGCGAGAGTTCGAGCCCCAGCAGCACGCTGGTCGGGCGCGAGCGGACCTGGGCGGTGATCCGCAGCCCCTCGGCATTGGCCTCGTCGATGTGCGACATCAGCTCGCGCCAGCCATTGGGGCGGGCATCGGACTGCAGCAGGGTGATGGTGACGGGGCGGCCGGACTCCCGCGCCAGCCGGCGGAACAGGCCGATCTCGTCGTCCTGATCCTCGAAGTCCGACACGATCTGCATCCAGCCGGTGCCGGCCTCGCGCATGGCGTGGGCGATCGCCGTCAGCTCCGCTTCCTCGGCGCGCAGGGTCGGGATGTGGCTGCCGTCGGCGGCACGATGGTTGAGTGTGCGCGACGTCGAGAAGCCGAGCGCGCCGGCGCGCAGGCCTTCGGCGGTGAGCTCGGCCATGCGTTGGCGGTCCTGCGCGGTGGCGGGCTCGCGGTTGGCGCCGCGCTGGCCCATCACATAGACCCGGAGTGCTGCATGCGGCACCTGGGCCGCGACATCGACGTCGTAGGAACGGGCGGCGATCGCATCGAGGAAATCCGGGAAGCTGTGCCAGTTCCACGGCAGGCCCTCGCTCAGCACGACCTCGGGAATGTCCTCCACGCCCTCCATCAGGTTGATCAGCATGTCGTGCTGATCCTCGTGGCAGGGAGCGAAGCCGACGCCGCAGTTGCCGAACAGCACGGTCGTGGCGCCGTTCCACGACGACGGCGACAGCCGGTCGCTCCAGGTCACCTGCGCATCGTAGTGCGTGTGCACGTCGATGAAGCCCGGCGTGACGAGCTTGCCGCGCGCGTCGATCTCCTCGGTCCCCTTGGGAATGTTGCCGCCGATCGCCGCGATCTTGCCGTCGATTGCGACGAGATCGGCCTCATAGGGGTCGCCGCCGGACCCATCGACGATGGTGCCGTTGCGGATCACCAGGCTGGGACTGGACATGCGGAGGCTCCATGGCGCGATGATGGACATCCAACGGTACGGGCGTGGCCGGGCGCGCGCAATGCGGGGCCTTTCCGCCGTGCCGTCAGGCGAAGGCGAAGCCCATGGTCCGGCCGTAGTAGTACAGCCCGCCGTCCTGGACGATCAGGGCGAGGGCCACGTCGTCGTCCGTGACCGTGCCGCTCGCCGGCGCATTGCGATGGTCGTGCTCGGCGCCGGCCGGCGTCAGCAGCGTCACGTACCGGGTCCAGGGGAAAATCTTGCCGTCGATCGTCGAGGCGCATTTGGCTTCGTGCAGTGCGAGCACGATCGCCGCCGCGTTGTGGCGGTGCAGCCGCTGGGCTTCGCCGGGCCGCACTGCATTCAGTGTCAGCGTCATCGACGGCAGGCAGGTGCCGAGCCGCTCGGTGCGTTCGGTTGCCATGAACAGCGCGCGACCCGGCGTGTCGGGTTCCATCGTTCGGTCGTAGAGCGTGCGCAGCTCGCGGGCGATGTCCTCTGCCCGGCAGTGCGTCGCCTCGATCGGCGTGCGGGTCGAGACTTCCGGGCGTACCCCCTCGAAAGCGAGCGTCGGCTCGTCGGTCGTGACCCATAGGACGGAGTCCTCATGGGCCTGCCAGGAGGAGGCGACGCCGCCCGGCAACGCGAACATGTCCTTGCAGCGCCAGTCGATCGTCTCATTGCCCCGGGTCAGCGTTCCGCTGCCGCGCAGGACCACCCACATCTCGCCGCTGGCAGCAAAGACATAATCGAGCCGCTCGCCTTTGCGCACGCGGGCGTAGCGCGCCAGCATGAAGGGTGTCGTGGCGGGATAGTCGGTGCCGAGCGCGCCGGAAAGGTCGAGCGGCGTAAAACCGGTCGGCGCGTCGTGGGCGAAGGCGCGGGCCATTTCCGCGGTGAAGGCCTGCGGCTCCAGCGGCGGCCGCTTGATGTTAAAGCCTTTCTCGACCGGCACGTAGCGGGCGCGTTGCGCGTAGATCGACATGGCGGATCCTCTTGTTCACAGCGCCATGAAGCCGCCGTCGGTGCACAGCACGTGCCCGACGACGAACGAGGAGGCATCCGACGCCAACCAGACGACGGCCTCGGCGACTTCTTCGGGCTGGCCCATGCGCCGCAATGGCAGGCCGGCCGCGACGGCGCCCATGTCCATGATCTTCGAGGCCAGCATCATGTCGGTGACGACGCGGCCCGGCGCCACGGCGTTGATGCGCACGCCTTTCTCGGCATATTCCATCGCGGCGGAGCGGGTGAGCGAGACCAGGGCGGCCTTGGAGGCCGAGTAGAGGGCGAGGCCGGGGTTCGGATTGCGCAGGCCGCTCACCGAGGTGTTGACCACGATGGCACCGCCGCCCTGCCGGGTCATGAGCCGGATCTGGTGCTGCAGCGACAGGTAGACCGACCGGACATTGGTATCGAACACGCGGTCGTAGAGGGCGGAATCCTGATCCGCGAGCGGTGCGCGCGGCTCCTGGTAGCCCGCATTGTTGAAGGCGACGTCGAGGCGGCCATGTTCCTCGAGGATCGTGCGGTGCAGCCGCTCGATGTCCTCCGGCTTGGTGATGTCGGCCGCGATGAAGCGGCCGCTGCCGCCTGCCTCGACGAGGGCCGCCACCGCCTTGTCGCCCTCGGCCTGCCGGCGTCCCGCCATCACGACGAGGGCGCCGCGGTGTCCGAAGGCGAGCGCTGCCGCGCGCCCGATCCCGGTGGCACCGCCGGTGACCAGGACGACCTTGCCCTTAAAGTCCTGCATCGAACGCTCCGGGCGAGGGGGCCATGCGCGCGCGCTCGACGATGGCGTGCTGGTCGAGGCCGGCCGGCAAGTTTCCGTAGGTGCCGCTGCCGCCGTCATCTCCCAGGCGCGTCGCGCAAAAGGCGTCGGCCACGGCAGAGGGCGAATGGCGGATCATCAGGCTCGCCTGCAGGGCGGTCGCCATCTTCTCGACGATGCGGCGCGCCCGCGCCTCATGCTCGTCCGGTTGGCTGAGCTCTGCATCGAGACGGTCGATCATCCGGTCGAGGCGTCGGTCGCCGCCCTTGGCCAGCCGCACCTCGTCGAGGAAGGCGGGTACGCTCTCGGGCGACCTGGCGGCGGCGCGCAGCACGTCGAGGGCGATGATATTGCCGCTGCCTTCCCAGATGCCGTTGAGCGGCGCCTCG
>Ga0194051_1001995_pt1 | contig 10249 bp, 9 predicted proteins | sample SepL2320m_MetaG_FD_161275 | JGI IMG/M metagenome (GOLD analysis project Ga0194051, IMG submission 161275) | Anoxic zone freshwater microbial communities from boreal shield lake in IISD Experimental Lakes Area, Ontario, Canada - Sep2016-L239-20m | ecosystem: Environmental > Aquatic > Freshwater >...
GTCCGAACCACTGGGCTGCCGACGGCGAAATCATGTTTACGTCTTCGAACGCAACCCTTCGAGTTGTATCGACCATTCCCCGAAATGGAAGTATCCCGAGAATCTCGAATGGCGTCATCGCTACAAGAGGCCAGCCGTCGTATGAATTCGACAGCGCTCGAGCACGGTCAATGAGAGTAACGAGGACTGGCGCAATGGCAACCGCAGCCAGCACGAGCGAACCTATGACCGGTACTCCGGCACGGATCATCCGCAGCACGTTGGCGTACCAATCAGCGGCACGAAACGACGTAATTCGAACCAAGATCGCTGTTCCCCCCACAACCACCGCCGAACCAGCCGCCATCGGGGGGTACGAGAGCAACATCGGAGCTATCACAAAGGCAGCGGGAACTGAAACGAGAAGCGACTCGCGCCATGTGTCGAAGTTGCCCGCAAGTAAGACTGCGCCGAACGCGACCGCACCGGCCATAGAAAGCACCTGTGCGAGGTAACCATGCCCTACGACAAACGTGATGGAAAACGGAACGATAACCAACAGTGAAAGCCCAGCGATGAGGATCGGACCTGCACGCACGAGCACTGACAACATCCATGCAGATGCGATGACGAGCAAAAGTAGAGCCAAACCAAGAGCGGGCACCGCCGCTGTTGCGACACCGGTGCCGTTGACAATGGCTGTAAGCGCCAGGAACGGATAAACCCCTGCTGCATCCTCCCGACCTCGCACTCCAAGATCAGCAGTGGAAATCGATCCAGCATCGCCGTGACCATTGTCGACAAAGAGTTGCGAGACCAGCGAGTAACTCGAGAGATCCGCGTTTCCGTACCATGTCGGAACTGGTTCATCGCCCTTGAGCCCACTGAACAAGATGAGCGACGAGAAAACCAGCGCGCCCAACACCACAACGACACCGGCCCACAAACCCTTGCTGCTACACCTCGGAATCAACGTTTGCCTATCGGAACGGGGCCAAAGGACCACGAGCACCGCACCGACCACCCAGAACGCAGCGAGAAACACTGCGCCAAACTTCATTCCGCCAGATCCCCATTCGAGCCAGTACCAGCCGAAGACCTCCACAATCGCCAGCCCAAAGAACGGAGCGGCGAACCAACAGTTGACCCGACGGCGCAACGGCCCGATCGCCGCCCACGGCAACCAGCCCACGAAGAAGAGCACCACGAGCATCACCACTGCGATGCGAAGCATCTGCAGAATCGCCATCGATCAGTAAACCCCTCTGCCAGCGATCAAGAGATCGATCGCTGCTTCGAGACTGTCGACTCGCACAAAATCGTTTTGCGGTTGCACAACCGAACCGTCGCTCGACGGGCGTTCGCTCCACCATCGCTCGAGAAGGATCCCGGCCACGCCGGCCCGTCCAGCTGCATCCATATCAACCAAACGATCACCGATGAGGAAGGACCGAGCAAGGTCGATGTCGAGACGTTCAGCTGCCGCATGCAACATTCCCGGTCGAGGTTTCCGACAGTTACAGCCCTCGTTGGAATCGTGGCGGCACTCCATCACCAAATCGACGCCGATCGTGTCGTAGAGACGTTGAGTAAACCAATCGGCATCCACCTGCGACAACCGGCCACGGGCAACATCAGGCTGATTGGTCACAACCACTGTTGCGTATCCAGCATCAGAAACACGCTCGACTGCTTCGGCCACTCCATCAAACAGCGCAAACTCATCGCGTGTGCGCGGAGAGCGCACCGAATCACCGTCGACGACGACGTCGTTCATCACCCCATCGCGATCAAAAAACACTGCAGGCCGAGTCATGAGAAATACCGGTCAAGAAGATCGGGAAGACCAAGGTCAGAGAAGGAGGCTGCGGTCGCTTCCAACGCCTCGGGAGTATTGAGATCAAAGAAAAGCGCATCGACGACCACCGCCAGTAAGGCACGGTCGGCAATGAGTGGCTCAAGTAGTCCCGCAAGATCTCCACGAAATCCTTGGGGTAATCGCAGCAGCGCGTTTCGTTCGAGGGCGAGTTGCCCATAGTCGAGGTACGGAAATCGTCCCGGAACTTTTGATTTGTGATACTCAACAACCACGTCGCCATCGAGTGCGGTATTACCAGGCTGTAGTTCGGTATCGAACTCAACAACAGCGATCGCGCCTTCGGGCTGACGTTCATCGAACAACCGCCCGAGAGCATCGAACGATTCGGTTAGGTAGCTGTCGCCGTAAGTAACGAAGAATCGATCAGGCAAAGAGTCGATTGCCGCGCGTAGTGCACCCGCCGTGCCCAACGGTTCCGATCCCTCGTCGATGATTTTCACCGAGAGTCCCGCTACAGGATCGGTCGCGAGATGACTCTTGATGACGTCGGACCGGTGGGACACGAGCACGAGTACTTCGGTCACTCCCTGCGCAACGAGACCAGCAAGTTTCCAGTCAAGAAACGGGCGGCCGTGGACCGGCAACATCGGCTTTGGGACAGTGGGATCGACAGAGGCGATACGACTGCCCACACCACCGGCGAGCACGACGACCGGCAGCATGGTCACTGAACGACGGACGTGGTGCCAAGGTGATCGAAACCAAATCGAACCTCGGGCAGACCTCGCTCAGCCATGCAGTGCCGCAGCGCTGCCTTGTCCTCGGCATAGAACAGAAGAAACCCGCCACCTCCCGCACCGACGAGTTTCCCGCCGGCGGCACCGGCATCAATCCCTTCACGGATCATTTCATCGATCTCGGAATGCACAGGGCTGGGCGACCGCTCAAGTTTGGCGTCCCATTGTTCGGTGAGGAGCGCGCCAAAACTGGTCAGGTCGCCCGCCTCGAGCACTCGGACTGTCTCATGACCAAGGGCGCGAACGCTGTCGAGATTGGCCCGAATGTCTCCGGTCTCGGCATTCGTACGCACGACCTGATCCCACAAGACTTCCGATGCGCTACGCCGAACACCGGTATAGAAGAGAAGGAGATTCTCCTCGAGTCGATCGTGAACCGACTGAGAAAGATTCAACCGACGGATCCCGACAGTGTCATCGGGTCGGAACTCGAAGGCGGTCACACCCCCGACCGCAGCGATGAACTGGTCCTGTTTTCCAACTGGTTCACCGAGGCGTTCGATCTCAATTTCGCAGGCCTCGGCGGCAATATCGACATTGGATCGAAACTCGCGACGGAACTCGTGCAATGCCTTGAGCGTGCCCACAGCGAACGTTCCTGACGATCCAAGACCGGTACCGGCAGGGATATCGGCCGTGGAACTGACCTCGATACCCTTCGTGATTCCCGTATGAAGCAGACACTCACGTAACAGTGGATGTTCGACTGCAGATGCTTCAGTCACGCGCTCAACCCGCGAATACTTGAGCAGGAGTTCATTATCGAAGTTGTGGTTCACGGCCACATAGATGTGGCGGGTGATAGCGGCGGCAACGAGAAATCCCCCTTCGCCAGAGCGATAGTAGGAGGGAAGATCGGTTCCCCCTCCGCCCAGCGAGATCCGCAGGGGTGTTTTGGTAATGATCATGTGCGCCGAGCCTCCTCGATGATGCGCAAGACAGCGAGCGCATCGGACCCTGATGCTCCCACCGATTCGAGTCCGGCGCAGGCATTAAGCACATCGGACATCTCAAGGTCCCACGAACGGTCGGGGCCTGCAAAGTTCCATTCCTGAGTCCGAGGCGGGCCCATCTCGGGCAACATCTCATGCCACACCAGACGATCAGGACCGTAGCTGCCGCCGAGCCCCGTGATCTCCGCTTTCGCAGTTCGCCACGTGACCTCGAAGGCGAAAAGGTTTTTCCATTCCGTCCATGTCGCGTGCAACCAGGCGAACGTGCCCGAGAATGACCGAAGCGCAAGCCATGCATTGTCTTCAGCCGGCATATCCCAAAACTGGGTGGCCAACTCGGCGAATGCAAGATGCAGGTCAGGATCGAAGGTTCGACTCAGATCGATCAAATGACTGCCCTGATCGAGCAATTCGCCGCCACCGCGTGCCGGGTCGGCCCGCCATTCCGATTCGTACCCGAGCCGTCCACCATGTCCATAACGGGCACGAATATTCATGAGCGGTCCGGTGTCGAGATCGCTGATCAGTTCGCGAAGCTTTACGAACGATGGATGAAACCGGTGGTTGTAGCCGACTCTGAGTTCGACCCCGCGTGCCTCGGCCGCGGCAACCACCAATGCGAACTCTTCGTCGTTACGAGCACCGGGCTTCTCAACAAGAACATGATGGCCAGCGTCGATCGCCTGTAGCGCGGTCGACGCGAGTGAGTCGTGTGTCGTCGCCACCACGACGAGGGCACCAACGGGTGTTGAGCGTAAGAACTCGCCAAGATCATCGAACGATCGTGTTCCAAAGTCAGCAGCCAGGGATGCCGCGCGTTCGGTGAAAAGATCATGCACGCCGACGAGTTCGACATCAGTCGGTAGTGATGCTGCCCGCTTCCTTCCGATAAATCCGCATCCGACAAGCAGCACTCGATCCGGACGGACGCCACTCATGACTCGACACCCAGCAAGTCGACGATTCCGGGATTGGCCACAAGAAAATCGACAGTGCGCTCGACCGACTCACGAATCGACCACTTCGGTTCCCAGCCCGTTGCCCTGATAGCTGCGGTGTCGAGCCAGATAAAGGGATTGTCACCAACCCAACCCCGGTCGCCACCGGTGAGTTCGAGTTCAGGCGAGACACCGAGGCGTGCGGCGATCCATCCGATGGAGTCGTACACCGTGCAGAACTCATTCGAGCCGAGGTTGAACACCTCGAACTTGGGAGTGCGATCAAGGGAGGCGAGGAGTGCGGCGACACAGTCGGAGACATCCATATAACTCTTGCGCTGTAAACCATCACCGAGCACACGCAGTTTCGTGGGATCGCGCCGAAGTTGAGCCACGAAATCGAGCACATGCCCATGGGAGTAGCGGAGGCCAAGCACGGAAACGAGGCGAAAGACAGTGACCGAAAATCCTGCTCCCTCGGCATACGCGGAGAGGAGTCCCTCTGCAGCGACCTTTGTAGCTCCATATAACGAAGTCTGGGCAGGAAACGGCGCGTCCTCGGGAGTGGGAATCACCGTCGCCTCGCCATAGACCGAACCGGTGGAAGAGAAAATCACGCGTCGAACATCGACACGGCGACACGACTCGAGAACATTCTGTGTTGCGATGAGATTCTGTTCGATGTCTCGGGAGGGGTGATCCCATCCGAAACGAACATCGGCATTGGCTGCAAGGTGGACCACCGCGTCGCTACCGGTAATCGCCTCGTCAAGCACGGCGGAGTCACCGAGAAGATCGGCCTCAACGAGGCGGAACTTCGACTGTGAGGTCGCATTGGCGAGGAACTCGCGTTGACCCGTGCTGAAGTTGTCAATAACGACGACCTCATCGCCACGGGCAAGCAACTCATCGGCCAGCGACGATCCAATGAAACCGGCACCACCGGTGACCACAACCTTCATGATCAATCCTTTTTCACAGCATCAAACAACACGCCGTCAGCTCGACGCAAACGGTAGAGATCAGAGTTCTCGATCTCAGGTCGAGCGGCCTCAATCGATTGTGAGGTTTCCCACCGGGCGCTCAGGAGTCGACCCGAAACCCAGGCTGACTGTTCTGAGAGCAGCCACAGAGTCAGATCGATGAACGGTTGCATCGGAAACGGCGCTGCAACCTGAGCCTCGACCGACTTCACAAGATCGGTCCCGGCTCTTTGCTCGCCAACCTCGAGTACCCGATTATTGAATCCGGTATCGACTGCACCGGGCGCAACAGCATTGACACGAATGGGAGCGAGTTCTCGTGACCAGACTTCGGTCAACGCGACGATGGCCGCCTTGGAGGCCACATAGGAAGACACCCGCTGCGGGCTGCTCGATCCCCCGATGCCAGCACCCGAAACATTGACGATCGACGCTTGGGGGGCGGAGGCCAGAAGCGGAGCAACTACCGAGGTCATCGTGGCCGTGCCCACAACATTCGAGCGAAGGCCCGCGCCCCATTCATCAAGGTCGACGTCGGAGATAGGACCGATCGCACCAAGTGACCCAGCGTTGTTTACGAGACCTCCGACGACACCGAATCTCTCGGCGACCGCGGCCGAAAATTTCCGCGCTCCTTCGGAGTCGGCGACATCGAGCGCCTGCCACATGACGTCGTCGGCTCCTGCCTCGACCGCGAGTGCCGCTGTCTGTTCCAACGACTCAGCCGTCCGTCCGCAAAGCGCGACTCGACCACCACCTTGCGCAAGTGCAACAACAAGAGCGCGCCCCAGACCCGATCCGGCACCGCTCACGACGACTGCGGCCGGAACGCCGCTCGCTGACCTCACTGGTCCATGGACTCCCACTTCGGAGTGTTCGGATCGAGTGCGGGGTGGGTGACAAGCAGATGCCATACCAACGCCTGGAAACCCTCAGTGATCGGAGTGGTCCATGCATCGACAATGGTGGGCACGAGAACGCAGGCATCGGCACAGCGCGCCAGTTCGCCACCGTCACGACCCACTACACCGACGATCGTTGCACCGCGATCGCGAGCGAGGTGCATTGCATTCACAAGATTGGCGCTGACATTGCGCTCGGCATCGCCACCACCGACCGAGAAGACGAACAGACAATCGCCGGTACGGATCGAAGAGACCTCCAACCACTTGGAATAGGCGGTGTCCCATCCGTCATCGTTGACCCGAGCGGTGAGTTCACTCACATTGTCCGACACCGAGTAGCACTCGATACCAGCGAGTTTCCGGAAGTCACACGCAGCATGCGAGGCATGGCCTGCGCCACCTCCGGAACCGCAAAGGAAAAGTCGACCAGACCCTGCCTTGGTGGCCGCGAGAACATCGGCAACGGCGTCGATCGACGATTGATCGAGCCCAGCGATCGCTTGCGTACAGGCCTCAAGGAACTCTTCAGTGAATGACATCGTGACCTCGTTGTGGTTCAGGGGTTATCAAGTTCAGAGCTTTTGACGAGCGATGAGGATCAGACGGCGCAGAGCCGAACTAGCAGCATCAACCTCGGTCAGGACGACTCACCATCGGATCCGATCGTGCGAGACACAATGTAACGGGGTCGGCGCTTCACCTCGTCATAGATGCGGCCGATGTACTGACCGGCGATACCAAGGCAGACCAGCTGCATGCCACCGAGGAGCAGCACGATCACGACGATCGTCGTATTGCCGAGTGGGAATCCCACCCCGAGAATCTTGGCCATGCCATAGGCGAAGGCGACGAGGACTGCGACCACTGCCGCAACGAGACCGAGGATGGTGCTGAGGTTCAGCAGTGCGCTAGAGAAACCGACGAGACCGTTGAAGCCAATCCGAAGCGAACCGAAGAAACGGTTGTAGTTGCCTTTGCCAGCGAATCGCTCGGGCCGGTCGAACTCAATCGCTACTTGATCGAAGCCGACGAGCGCCACAAGCCCACGAAGGAACCCGTGAGCCTCGGGGAACTGCTTGAGATGGTCAACGACCACTCGGTCAAGTAATCGGAAATCACCCGTATTGCGAGGGATCGGCACTTCGCCAAATCGGTCGATCACGCGGTAGCCGACATTGGCGACGGTGCGCTTGATGAGCGTTTCGCCTTTGCGCGTGCGTCGTTGGGCGTAAACGACCTCGAATCCCTCACGCCATTTCGCGACCATCTCGATGATCAGCTCGGGGGGATCTTGCAGATCAACATCCATCACGACGACGGCTCGGCCACGAGCCACGTCGATGCCGGCAAGGGTTGCGGTGGGCTGACCAAATCGACGGGAGAACACGATGGCGCGAATACGTGAATCGACTGCGACGGCTTCGGCGATTACTCGTTCAGTTCCGTCGGGACTGGGATCAACTGAGAAAATGATCTCGAACGACGATACACACGACTCGAGAATCGGCACGATCTGCGAGAGGTACTCGGGGATGCTCCCCTCTTCCTTATAAACAGGAACGACGACAGAAAGTTCGACGTCGCCGACGGCGGCTTCTGTCATCAGATTCGATAGCCAGCCGCAGTGCCGTCGTCGAAGAACATTTTGACTGTCTCAAGTGAAAACTGGTCGAGATCTTTACCCAGCGACGGGAGCTTTTTGAGAAGATCGTGGGTGACAGTGATGACATCGCAACCGATCTGATCGGCTTGAACGATATTGAGCAGTTCGCGAGGGCTGGCCCAGATGAGCCGCGCTTCGGGAAGGGGTCGGAGAACTTCAAGCGCCTCAGTCATGATCGGGATCGGGTCCTGGCCCGCATCGGCGATACGACCGGCGAAGACCGAAACGAACGCAGGGACATCGGCGGACAATGCACCAGCAACGACCTCAACCTGACGCACCGTGAAGAGCGCAGTCACATTCACCTGCACCCCAGAACCCGCGAGCCGTTCGACCAATGCTGCAGTGGAGACACCTTTGGTATTTGTGACGGGGATCTTCACAAAGACACCCTCGCCCCACGACGCGATCTTCCGCGCTTGAGTTTCCATCTCATCGATATCGTCGGTGAACACCTCGAGCGACAAGGGGAGCCCTCCAACGACCTCGATGACCTGCTTCGAGAACGCCTCGTAATCCTGAATGCCGGCTTGGTTCATGAGCGTGGGGTTCGTGGTGAACCCTTTGATGGTCGGATCCGCGGCGAGCACTTTGATCCCCTCGATATCGGCACCATCGGCGAAGATCGCGACCTTCGAAATGAGAGAACTTGAACCTGCCATCGAGAACCTTTCGAATGCTCTAAAAAATCGCCGGACCGCGAAAACCGACTGTAGTAAGAAACGTGTGTCCCCAAGCGCCAAACTCAAATTTTACAGAGTGATTCGGGCAAGCGAACCGAGAACCGAACACCTCCATCAACGACGGCAGGAGAGAACCTAGTCAGATGGATGAAGCAGGGTCTCCCCCTCAGGACTCCCCAATCAATGCTGTAGCGAGTTCTGACAACCCTGCTCGGCGAATCCTCGAGATGGTGAATCATCGAACGTTCGTGGTCATCGCTGTCACGGCGATCTGGTTCTTGGCCGCCGCGGTCGCGATCTCTGCCGTATCCGGTGTCGGACCACTGTTTTGGAACGATTCCATCAACCACCTCTGGACCGTCTCAGCCGTTGATAGCCAAGGTTTCCTGCCATCGGCGACGATTTCAGGCACCAAGACCGGTCAGTTCTACCCGCTACTCGCGTTTTACGGAGGAACGCTCTATTGGGCCACGAATCTTGTCGGTCGGATCACCGGTTCGTTCGAATTCGCCTTCAGCCTCAGCATCTTGGCCTCGTTCGCCGCCGCGTTCCTGGGAACGTTTTGGTTCGCCCGCCAACTGAAGGTTCGAGTCATACTGGCGAGCGTTGGCGGGCTTGCCATGATCACGTGCCCGTACTTCCTCACCAATATCTTCGGCCGAGGCGCCTGGCCCGAATTCATTGCGACGGCATGGATCCCGCTTCTGCTCGCAGCTATCGCCGCCACGGTAAAGAAGCCCACCGTGTGGTCGGTTGCGCTCGTTGCGTTGTCGACGGCAGTGGTCTCGGGCTCGCACGTCATCACGCTCATTTACGGGATGGGCTTTCTCGTCGCTGTGCTCATCGCCGTCGCCATCCTCAATCGCCCGTGGTTCCGCCAGCGACGCGGCATGATCTATGCCGGAGCTGCGTTCGTTCTCGGAGTGGCGATCAATGCTTGGTGGATCGCAACAACTCTCAGTTACGGGAGTTCGACAGTCATCGGCGGACTGCGATTCTTCCAATACGGCATGGAATTCACCCAACTGCGGTTCGTGCTCTCGCCTTTCCTCGCCGTGCCTGGGTCTTCAACAACTCCCCACCTCCATGGCAATGCTCCGGTGTGGGTGCTCATCGCCACGCTCGTGGGCATCGCCATCACCCTGGCAACGAGGCAAATGCGCATTCGAACCGCTGCGGTCCTGGTGCTAGGTCTCGGCATTCTCATCGCGCTCGGTTCTTCTGATGCAATCTGGCACCACCTACCCAAGTCGCTGCTGGTGATCCAGTTCCCCTACCGGACACTCACCTACACAAGCCTTTGGGTGATCGGAAGTTGGATCATGGTCGGCGCCGCGCTCCTTCGTCCGGCTCAGCGACCATCACTTAACATCACCCTCTTGGTCTCGTGCTTGCTCATCGCTGGAGTCTCGGTTCAGGTTCTCTTCTCAATTACCCAGATTTCCGATTCTCATCGAGATGCACTCTCGTTCGACCGTGAATTGGCAACCGACTCGGCTACCCCAGAGACGTTTTACTCACCAGGCGAC
>Ga0194051_1001996_pt1 | contig 10246 bp, 10 predicted proteins | sample SepL2320m_MetaG_FD_161275 | JGI IMG/M metagenome (GOLD analysis project Ga0194051, IMG submission 161275) | Anoxic zone freshwater microbial communities from boreal shield lake in IISD Experimental Lakes Area, Ontario, Canada - Sep2016-L239-20m | ecosystem: Environmental > Aquatic > Freshwater >...
CGCACCGTGACGCGCGCGCGCTGGACCAGCACCGTGTCGAGCTGGCCGAGCAGCGAATTCTGGTTGGGCTCGGCAAGAAGCTGATCGATCAGCAGGTCGACGACCTCGCCCTGGGAATGGGTCTCCGGACTGGCCAGGATACGACGCAGCATGCCGCCGTCGCGGGAAACGTCGGCATCGAGCGTCGGCTGGTCGACGATGATCGACGTCGGCAGCAGTTTGCCGCGGATGACGCTGCGTGGCTCGAAGGAGAGAGCCACGCTGGGCGCGGTGGCGATGGTTTGCCCGGTGGCACCGCTGATCTTGAGGCCACCGAACACCAGCCGGATGGGTTCCCTGAGGCCACCCCACTCGGCATAGATGCGGTCGGCGTGGATCGTGACCTTGGCATCGGGCAGGTTGAAGTCCTGCGCCAGCCGCGACTTGAGAAAATCGAGATCGACCGGCCCGGCCATCAGGCGAAGTGCTGCGACGGCGACGAGCACCCCCACGCCGATGACGAAACCAAAGGCGACGCGCAATCCAACGCGGTAGACTCTTCTGACCAACGATCGATACTTCCAGGTTCTTGACGACGACATCAGCCACAGGCAAGCGTGCCCCGGCGTTCCCACAACTTACCCGACCCCCACAACCCATGTCTTGGCTTTCGACCGCTCGCCTGCCACACCCGCACGATCCGGAGCGGCGGGCCGTCGCGTGGGCCCGATGGTGCGAGAAAACCGAACGACCCGACGATCCCGGGGCGGTGGCACTGCTCGATGCCCTGTTCGGCAACAGCCCGTACCTGACGGAAACAGCCCTACAAAACCCGGCTTTTGTGACCGATCTGTGGCGTCAGGGGCCGGAGCCCATTCTCGCCGCCCTGGCCGTCGAGCTTCGTGCCGTACGCGCGATGGCGCTCGAGGGGGGGCTGCCCGCCGCCATCGCGACCACGCTGCGCCGCCTCAAGCGTCGCGTGGCGCTGGCCGTTGCCGTCGCCGACATCGCCGAGGTCTGGTCGCTCGAGAAGGTCACTGGCGCGCTCAGCGATTTCGCCTCGGGCTGCCTCGACGCGCTGACCGACTCGATCCTGCTCCAGCTCGCACGCGACGGGCAGCTCGCCATCGGCACGGATCCCGAGGCCGCTGGCTTCACCGTACTCGGCATGGGCAAGCTCGGCGCCGGCGAGCTCAACTACTCGAGCGACATCGACCTCATCCTGCTCTACGACCGCGACGCGCCCGACCTTGCCGGCAACGACCAGATCTCGCGCCATTTTGTGCGCGGCGCCCGCCTGCTCGTGCAGTTGATGTCGGAGACGTCGGCCGACGGCTACATCTTCCGCACCGATCTCCGGCTGCGCCCCGACCCCGGCTCGACGCCGCTTGCCATGTCGGTCCAGGCGGCCGAACTCTATTACGAGAGCGTCGGCCAGAACTGGGAACGCGCCGCCATGATCAAGGCCCATCCGGTGGCCGGCAACCGCGCCGTGGGCGAAGCCTTCCTGGCCGACCTCCGTCCCTATATCTGGCGCAAGCATCTCGACTTCGCCGCGATCCACGACATCCATTCCATCAAACGCCAGATCGACGCCCATCGCGGCGGCGGCACGGTCAAGGTCTTTGGCCACAATGTGAAGCTCGGGCGCGGCGGCATCCGCGAGATCGAGTTCTTCGCCCAGACCCAGCAGCTCATCTTCGGCGGCCGCGATCCGTCGCTCCGCCTGCGCGGGACCTGCGAGACCATCCGGGCACTGTCGGCGACCGGCCACGTTTCGCCCGCCGCGGCGGCGGAACTGATCGAGGCCTATGGCTTCCTGCGCCGGGTCGAGCATCGCCTGCAGATGGTCGACGACCGCCAAACCCACAGCCTGCCGGCAGACGAGGCCGGCGTGGCGGCAATCGCCACCTTCCTGGGCTACCCCGATTCGGCCACGTTCCAGCATGCCCTGCTGCGACGGCTGCGCTGCGTCGAGGGCCACTATGCCCACCTGTTCGAGGAGGCGCCGAGCCTGGCCGGCCCGGGCGGCAACCTGGTCTTCACCGGCACCGACGACGATCCAGGCACGCTCGAGTCACTCCGCGCCATGAGCTTCCGCGACCCGTCGGCCGCGGCCGGCATCGTGCGGCGCTGGCACCACGGCCGCTACCGCGCCACGGCGACGGCACGGGCGCGCGAACTGCTGACCGAACTGATGCCGGGCCTGCTGAAAGAGCTGGGCGCGACGGCAGCACCCGACCAGGCGCTGCTCAATCTCGACCTTTTCCTGCAGAACCTGCCGGCGGGCGTACAACTCTTCTCGCTGTTCAAGGCCAATCCCGCCCTGCTCGAACTGGTGGCCGCGATCATGGGCAGCGCGCCTGGCCTCGCGGCCCACCTCGCGCGCCGCACCATCCTGCTCGACTCGGTGCTGTCGCCCGACTTCTATCGCCCACTGCCGCCGGTCTCGGAGATGACGGCAGACCTGGCCGGCGTCCTGGGCCGCGTCGACCACGAGCAGGACATTCTCGATCTCGCGCGGCGCTGGGCCAACGACCGGCGCTTCCAGATCGGCGTCCAGCAGCTGAAGCATATCGCCCGGCCGGCGCAGGCAGGTCTCGCCTACTCCGATGTCGCCGCCGCCACGATCTCGGCGCTGTGCGACCGCATCGAGCAGCGCTTCGCCGACGTCCATGGCGGCTTTCGCGGCCAGCGCCTGGCGGTGCTGGGCCTGGGCAAGCTCGGCAGTCGCGAGATGTCAGCGACCTCCGACCTCGACCTCATCTTCGTCTACGATATCCCGCCCGACCTCGAAACGTCGGACGGGGCGCAGCCGCTGTCGCCGATCCAGTACTATACGCGGCTCAGCCAGAAGATCGTGACGGCACTCACCGCCCACACTAACGAGGGCGCGCTCTACGAGGTCGACATGCGGCTGCGCCCGTCGGGTCGCGCCGGACCGCTCGCCAATTCGCTCGAAGGCTTCGAGACCTATCACGCCCAATCGGCCTGGACGTGGGAGCACATGGCGCTCACCCGCACGCGGATGATCCACGGACCGCCCGGCCTGGTCGACCGCCTGGCCGACATCGTCAAGACGACGCTTTGCCAGCCGCGCGATGCAGACGCCCTGGTGCGCGACGTGGCCGACATGCGCGACCGCATCGCCCGCCACGCCCCGGCAAAGAGCGCGTGGGATTTCAAGCACCTGCCCGGCGGGTTGTTCGACATCGACTTCGTGGCGCAATACCTGGCGCTGCGCCACGCCGCGGCGCGGCCCGACCTGCTCGATCCCCATCCCGCCGAAATGCTGCGCCGGATGGCCGAGGCCGGCCTGATCGAGCGCAGCGATGCCGAGAGCCTGCGGGCCACGCGCACGCTGCTGTCGGACGTGCAGAGCCTGCTCCGGCTCACCCTGAACGGTGACGAAGCCGCTTTCGACGAGACCAGCGCCCCCGAGGGTCAGCGCCGCCTGATCGCGGCCACTGAGGATGCGGCCGACCTCGGCGACCTCAAGACGCGGATCCAGATCGAGGCGGCGGCGGCGCGTGCTATATATGAGCGCATCGTCGAGGAGCCGGCGCGCGTCGCCGGCTGGCAGGCAAGGAGAGACAAATGAGTGTCGAGGCAGGCAAGAAGGCGCCGGATTTCACCGCCGCCACCGACGGCGGGAAAAAGCTCAAGCTCTCCGACCTGCGCGGCAAGCCGGTCGTGCTCTACTTCTATCCCAAGGACGACACGCCGGGCTGCACGACAGAGGCCTGCGGCTTCCGCGACGCCGCGCCCGACTTCAAGAAGCTGAAGGCCCAGGTGATCGGCGTCTCCAAGGACAGCGTCGCCCGCCACGACAAGTTCAAGGCCAAGTACGAACTCAACTTCCCGCTGGTGTCCGACGAGGATGGCAAGATCTGCGAGAAGTACGGCACCTGGATCGAGAAGAGCCTCTATGGCCGCAAGTACATGGGCATCGACCGCGCCACCTTCCTGATCGACAAGGATGGCGTAGTCCGCAACGTCTGGCACAAGGTCAAGGTCGCCGGCCACGTGGCCGAGGTTCAGGCGGCGCTAAAAGCCCTCTAGGCGAGCTTCCGCAGGATGACCTGATAATAGACGAGCACGAACTCGTAGGTTCCCGCCTTCAATCGCAGGAAGGCATTGATGGCCGCGGCCGGATTGTCGCGTCGGCTCTGGTAGTCGCGCCACAGGAAGTCATCGAGGATCATGACGCCGCCGACCTTGAGGCGTGCGTAGCTTTGCACGGCATCGACCACGACGTCGTCGGCGTGGTGGGAGCCGTCGACATGGATCAGGTCGAACCGCGGCACGGCCGGGCTTTCGCTGAAGAACGCCAGGGACGACTGCCTGCGCTTCGTGAGCCGGTCCTTGTACGGCGCCGTATTCCCATCGAACTTCGCTTCGATCGACTCTAGCGCCGCAAGACCCACGTGTTCGTCACTGCCCTGCCACGTGTCGACACAGGTCAGGCGGGCGTTGGGAAATGTCCTCAGGATGAAGCAGCTGCTCATGCCCTCCCAGCTTCCGATTTCGAGGATGTCCAGATCTTTCCTGAACAAATCGAGGCTCTGGAAAGTATGGAGCCAGAACGGAATCTTCTGACTGAACCAGTCGGTCGAGAAACGGCCCGCCTTCATCGCTTCGCGAAAGTCGTTCTCCTCGGCGCGATACCTCTTCTTGATCTGGAAGTATCTCGCCAGCGTCGACGCATAGTGCAGAGGAACCGCAAGCGGCGCCGACGTCCGGAACAAATGGACGAAGTTGGACAGGGCACCGCCTGCGACGGTCACGGCTCTGTTCAGCACACGCGTTTCTCCACATCGATGACCTGAACGGAAGCCCTGTCTGGTAGCGGGCAGGCGCGGAATGCTGGTAGACGCTCGCAATCGGCCGCCATCCGTTCGAGCCGGGGATAGCGCCCTTCAGCCGCGATCGCCGGCTCCACCCGCCGGACGTAGGCCAGCATCGTGGCCGTGGTGACCTCGGCCTGCGTCAGCCTGCTCGTGGCCGACCAGCCCGTCTCCAGCCCATCCAGCGCGGCCTCGATCTGCACGCGGCATCGGTCGATCCAGTCGGCCGATTGCTGCGCGGTCGGACGACGGCGCTCGTAGCTGATCGCGATCGCCTTGTCGGCCGCGCCCGTCGCCGTGACGACGGTACGCAGGACCTGTCGCCGCGCGCTGCCCTCGGCCGGTATCAGCCGCCGCTCGGGCCCGGCGATTTCGTCGAGATGGTCGAGGATGGCGGCGCTGTCGACCAGGACCTCGCCGTCGGCCAGCACCAGCACAGGCACGCGCCCGAGAGGACTGAACTTCCTCACCTCGGTCGCCTCGGAGAACACCGACAGCGGCAACTGCTCGAACGGCAGCCCGAGCAGATGAAGCGAAATCCCGACGCGTCGCACGAACGGCGAATCATAGCGGCCGATCAGCCTCATGGCTCCAACTGGCGCTTGAGCCCGGCCCAGCGGTCGAGGATGGGCAGGATCTTGTCCTCCTTCTCCGCCGGCAGCGAGAACACGACCCGGTCGATGCCGATCCGCTCGCACAGTTGCAGGCGCTCGATGTTGTCGGGCACGCGGAAGATGCTGACCGGCAGGTGGGCGGGATCGCGCCCGGCCTCGCGCGCCATGGTGCGGAACTGTTCGATCACGCCCATGCCGTCGCGCTCCAGCCAGTCGTCGCGCGGGATCCAGCCGTCTCCGTAGCGGATGGCGCGCCGTGCCGCGTGCGGGAAGCCGCCGCCAACGATGATCGGCGGATGCGGCATCTGCAGCGGCTTGGGCCACTGCTTCATCGGGCCGAAGTTCACGAACTCACCGTGATACTCTGGCTCCTCCCCGCCCCAGATCGCTTTCATCGCCTCGATGCGCTCGCGCGCCAGCTTGTGGCGCGTCTTGAACACAGTGCCGTGGTTCTCGATCTCGTCCTGGTTCCAGCCGTTGCCGACGCCGAACAGGAAGCGGCCGCCGCTCAGCCGGTCGATGGTGGAAACCATCTTGGCGGTGACGATGGGATCGCGCTGGATCACCAGCGCGATGCCGGTGCCGACCTTGAGTTTGGTCGTCACCGTGGCCGCGGTGTTGAGCGCCAGGAACGGGTCCATGATCTCGTAATAGGGCTGGACCAGGCCGCCACCCGCCGGATAGGCCGACGTGCGCGACGATGGGATGTGCGTGTGCTCCGGCACCCACAGCGATTCGAAGCCGCGCTCCTCCAGCGCCCGGCCAAGCGCCGCCGGCTGCATCGAGTCGGTCGTGAAGAACATCACCGCGCCGATTTTCATGGTCCCGTTCGCTCCCCTCGTATTCCCTCGTCGTAGTCGCGCGTCGCTGCCCATGCGGCGCTTGCCGACCTCCACCACCCGCGGAGGTCGGGAGTCCGGTATAAAGGGTTATAAGTCCTTGTTTTCGTGATCCTTTCGCGGCCCGTCTTGTGTCGCCTCATGCCCGGAAAGTTCGGGCGTCGACCGGAGTTGCTTCTCTTGTCCCGGCGACAGGCACGGCGCGAAAAACGAGGACAGCAGATCCCTCATGAAATCTCCTCGACAGGAAATATAGGAAAGGACTATTTCCTGTCAAGAGGCCGGCGTGATCTTACGCCGAAAATCCCTCGGGCGGATCGCAGGGCGTGGTGCCCATCACGCCGGGGGACGAGACTTCGAGGATCTCCATTGCCTCTGAGGTACGGATTTCGTTGTGGCGTAGGTAGCCCGGGATGAAGAGCGAGTCGCCTTCCTCCACCCTGAGCGTGCGGCCGTCCTCGAACTCCAGATCGACCCAGCCCTTGATCATGTAGATGAACTGGCCGTCGCACTCGTGATAGTGCCAGCCGGTCGGCCGGCTCAGGCCCTGGCTCGAACTCATCACCTGGGCGCGCAACGCGCCGTCGCTGGCGTCGGCGACGCCGAGGTCGCGATACTTGAAGAAGTCGCGCCGTCCCGTCACCAGCACGGGTGCACTGGCGCGAGCATGGGCGATTTTCTGGCTGGATACAGCCTTGGGCTGCTTCTTGGTGGCGGTGACGGACGACATTGTTTCCTCCATCTGGCTTTCGGCAATAGTGACCACGCCGGGAGCCGGGTTCAACCGGCATTTGCCGCCAAGGACGCACCACTTCCTGGCACGTTCATGAACCTTGAAGCACCCCTCCATTCCTCCGGGATACCGACCCATTTGAATGGGGAGGCCGGAGATCCTGAGTCAGGCGGACAGGCACTAATCGTCGTGCTGGCGACGAGCCCACACGTTGTTCTCAGGTGTCGGCCCGCCGTTCCAAGCCTCCCCGGTGACGCCCACGAGCGTAAAACCTCCCCGCAACAGAAGCTCGCGAATTTCTGCCGACGCCTGGGTTGGCATGTCCATGGCGTCCTCGAAGATCACGTTCTCCGTATGGGCCAAGATCGGCAACGCCCCTTTGAGAACGGCCAGTTCATGGCCCTCCACGTCTATCTTCAGCAGACGGACCTTGTCGATTTTTTGTCGGCGCACGAGTGTATCGAGTGTCCAGGCGGGAACTTCGAATTCGACGTTCTGGTCATTCTTGCCGGCTCCTCGAACGGTAAGTCTCGACTTGTCGTGGGGGGCCTGGTCGCGGAGCGTGAGGACGCCGTCCCGATCGCCGGCGGCACCTACGATCGTCGTGATGTTCGAGAAGCCATTGAGCGCGGCATTGATCAGGATCTTGTTGCAATTGTAGGGCTGGGGTTCCACGGCCAGAACGCGACCTGTCGCGCCGACAACCTGGCGGGCGAGCAGCGCATGGTACCCGACGTGTGCACCGACATCGACATAGGTGTCGCCCGGCCGCAGAAGCTTGCGAAACAGCGATGAAGTCTTCGGCTCGATACCGCCGATCGTCATCATGCCGATCTGCAGCCACTCCTGCGGGTCGAGCTGCATCAGGCAACCGTGATCCACCACGGCAACGCCGGGCACCATCAAGCGTCGCAGAAACGTCGTAATGCGGTAGTGCCCGAGATAGCGCGGCAGATGAAGGGCCGCTCTATAAACACGGTACAGCATGACGATGGTCATATCCCCGGGGGTCACATCCCCTGGCTGGCTCTCACCTATGAGGATGCCGGTCATCAACCGACAATCCTCATCTTATAGCTCAAACGGAAGCAGCGTGGCGCGATCGCTGTCGCTCAGCCGCCCAGTTGACGCTTGAGCTCGGACCAGCGGTCGAGGATCGGCAGGATCTTGTCCTCCTTCTCGGCTGGCAGCGAGAAGGTGACCCGGTCGACGCCGATCTCCTGGCAGAAGCTCAGCCCGTCGATTTCGTCGGGCGCGCGGAAGATGGTGACCGGCAGGGTGGCGGGATCGCGCCCCTGCTCCGCAGCCAGCTGGCGGAACCGCTCGATGACGACGCCGACGCCGTCCTTGGCCAGCCGGTCGGCGCGCGGGATCCAGCCGTTGCCGTAGCGGATGGCGCGCCGCGCGGCATAGGGGAAGGCGCCGCCGACGATGATCGGCGGATGCGGCTTCTGTGCCGGCTTGGGCCACTGCTTCATCTTGTCGAAGTTCACGAACTCGCCGTGATATTCGGGCTCCTCCTGGGTCCAGATCGCCTTCATCGCCTCGATGCGTTCGCGTGCCAGCTTGTGCCGGCTGCCGAAGTCGGTGCCGTGATTCTCGATCTCGTCCTGGTTCCAGCCGTTGCCGACACCGAACAGGAAGCGCCCGCCGCTGAGCTGGTCGATCGTAGACACGAGCTTGGCCGTCACGATCGGATCGCGTTGCGTCAGCAGCGCGATGCCGGTGCCGATCTTAAGCCTGGTCGTCACCGTGGCCGCGGTATTGAGCGCCAGGAACGGGTCCATGATGTCATAATAGGGCCGGATCAGGGGCCCGCCCGCCGGATAGGGCGTCTTGCGCGAGGACGGAATATGCGTGTGCTCCGGCACCCACAGCGATTCGAAGCCGCGCTCCTCCAGCATGCGTGCCAGCGGCGCAGGCTGCATCGAATCCGTCGTGAAGAACATCACCGCGCCGATTTTCATGGTCTTGGATCCTCCGCTTTGTGCTCAACTATACTCTTCCACGCGAGGCTCGCACCGAGGTGGCCCTTTGGCGTGATTTGTGCGTATCTCCCGGCAGGCAGAATTCTCGCCGCGGACCGGAGGCCCCATGTCGACCCTCACGATCCGGCACCTCACGACCTATCGATACCTACGGCCGGTCGCGTTCGGCGAACATCGGATGATGCTGCGCCCGCGCGACTCCCACGATCAACGGGTGATCGAGGCAAGCCTTGAGATTCGTCCACAACCCACCAGCCTGCACTTCATCGTCGACGACTTCGGCAACCAGGTCGGCATCGCGCAGTTTTCGGACTGTGCGCAGGAATTGTGCGTAGAAAGCGTCGTTTACCTGGAACAGTCGCCGCCACGGGTCTCCGTCCGCGATCTCGAGGAACGCGCCGACCGCTTTCCCTTCGATTACAGTGCCGACGAAAGCGCCGAGTTCGCGCTCTGCCTCGAGCGTACTCCCGCCGACCCTCTGTCCGATGCCGGCGACGAAGTCGCATGGTGGGCGCGTGGCTTCCTGCCGCCGGACGGGTCGATCGGCACCTTCGAGCTTCTCACCCAGCTCTCGCAGGCCATCCATTGCACCTTCCGCTACCGGCGGCGCGAGGCCAAGGGCGTCCAGCAGCCGGTGGAGACGCTCAGGCTCGGCCACGGCAGCTGCCGCGACTTCGCCGTTCTGATGATCGACGCGGCCCGTGCGCTCGGCCTCGCGGCGCGGTTTGCGTCGGGCTATCTCGTCCTGTCAGCGGACGAACACGGCTCGACCCATGCCTGGGCGCAGGTCTATCTGCCCGGCCCCGGCTGGGTCGATTTCGATCCCACCAGCGGCAGCGTCGGCAAGGAGAGGCTCGTGACCGTGGCCGTCGCCCACGATCCGCAGCACACCCTCCCGCTCCACGGCACGTATGTGGGAACCGCGTCGGACTCGCTCGGCATGGACGTGAAGGTGTTCACCCAGGCTTCATGATATCGGGAGGTGGCGGATGAAAATCCGGGTCGGCTACGAACTGATCTACGACTTCCCGCAACCCACTCCGATGATCGTGGCGCTCGGCATCCACTACAGCCGCGCGTCGGATGTCATCTTCCCCGACCACCTGACCACCACCCCCGCCGTGCCCATTTCTCCCTACCGCGACGGCTTCGGCAACTGGTGCAGCCGCTTCGTGGCTCCCGCCGGCCAGTTCCGTCTCTCGGCCGATGGCACGGTGCGCGACAGCGGCGTGCCCGACATAGTGGT
>Ga0194051_1002000_pt1 | contig 10233 bp, 11 predicted proteins | sample SepL2320m_MetaG_FD_161275 | JGI IMG/M metagenome (GOLD analysis project Ga0194051, IMG submission 161275) | Anoxic zone freshwater microbial communities from boreal shield lake in IISD Experimental Lakes Area, Ontario, Canada - Sep2016-L239-20m | ecosystem: Environmental > Aquatic > Freshwater >...
CCATCGAGCACAACAAGGCCGTCTTTTGGAACTTCTTCTACAAGTAGTTGAAAAGCCATCTTGTAGTCGTCCATTGTTAAATACAGATCTGCATGATCATATTCAACAGAAGTAATAATAGCGGCGTGAGGTTTATAGTGTAAAAATTTTGGACCTCTGTCAAAAAGTGCTGAATTGTATTCATCACCTTCTGAAATAAAATACTCGCTCATTTCGTGGCGTGGATCCTTACTGATCATTCCTGCAGAAAAACTTTTTTCATTGTTATTAATAACCCCACCAATCATATATCCAGGATTTTTTCCAGCTGTATCGAAAACATGAGCAAGGAGCCCGGCTGTTGTAGTTTTTCCATGAGTACCAGCGACCACCAAGGATTTTCTGTCTTTAATAAAGAACACTCCTAAAGCTTCTGAAACTGACATGTGTGGAATTTGTCTTTTCTGAACTTCTTCAAATTCAATGTTACCGCATGATATAGCATTACCAACAATCACAAGTTCATCGTTCTTTAGGTGCTCAACATTATATCCATCATTAAATTCATCAGTGGAAGCAAGAACGATTTCACGCATTGGAGAAAAGCATACACCATCGGTTCCGCGGACTTTAAATCCAATCTCTTTGAACAAGGCACAAATGGTGGCCATAGCTTTACCGCAGGCTGCCATAACGTAGACCTTTCTCTTGTTTAAAACATCAGAAATATTAATTTTTGGACGAGGTTTAGTTCGAATTTCAGCCGGGCTGGTGTTGGCAGTTTTGTCTTGGATGTATTTGAGGGCTTTTTCTTTCATGAACCGATTATATATTATTAGATGGTATCGTCCAATTCAATACCTACCCCAAACACACAAATCCTGCTATATTCAACCCATGAAATCTACCACTTGGGATGTCTGTGTCATAGGCGCCGGCCCTGCTGGAATGATGGCTGCCGGGCACGCTGCGATGCAAGGAGCATCGGTAATTCTGCTTGAGAAAAATTCAAGACCTGGGGAAAAACTTTTAATTACAGGAGGTGGAAGATGTAATGTTACGAATTATGAATTGGACGTCAGAACTTTTTTAAAAAAATACAAGGATAATGATAAGTATCTGTTCTCGGCATTTTCACAATTTAGCGCGAAGGATACTTTAGAATTTTTTAATAAAAGAGGAGTTCCAACAAAAGTTGAAGCGGAGGGTAGAGTTTTTCCAGAAAGCGACAAAGCTGAATCAATATGGAATGTTCTGATAGATTTTATAAAAGAACAGAAAGTACATATTGAAACCAATGCTGTTGTATCATCTATAACAAAGGACTCTGTAAAGCTAAAAAACGGCAAGGATATTTTTGCCAAGAAGTTCATTTTAGCCACAGGAGGAACTTCCCGTCCTGAAACTGGTTCAACTGGGGATGGATTTCCATGGTTAAAGACCTTAGGACACACGGTGATAGATTCAAGTTCCTCATTGGTACCAATAGCAATAAAAGACACTTGGGTTAAGAAACTTCAAGGAGTGACTCTGACTAATGTAAAAATTACCACCTATCAAAACAACACTAAACAAGATTCAAATAAGGGAAAAGTTTTATTCACACATTTCGGTATAACTGGTCCAACAATTTTGAACATGAGTAAGGATATTGGAGAACTTTTAAAATATGGAGAAGTAGAGATTAAAATAGATTTACTACCAGCATTTGATCACGGCATGTTGAACACAGAATTACAAAAACTTTTTACGACTGAATCGAATAAGAAAATTAAAAATAGTTTAAGCGCTTTAATTCCATCATCACTAGTTGAACCAGTCATTGAACTTTCAAAAATTGATCCTGATACGCAAAATAATAAAGTTTCAAAAGATATGCGAATGAAGTTAATTGAAACTATTAAAAATTTAAGCTTTCAGGTTGATAAACTTTTAGGTAACGACAAAGCAATAGTTTCATCTGGTGGAGTTGCCCTTGATGAAGTAGATTTTAAAACGATGAGGTCAAAAATTGTGCCCAATTTATACTTGATTGGAGATGTGTTAAACATCGATCGACCATCAGGTGGATACAGCCTCCAATTATGCTGGACGACAGGGTTTGTGGCGGGAATGGATGCAGGGGAAAATAAATAAAAACACAAATTAGCATTAAGTCAATATTTTTGCTATACTCCCCTCACATGAAAAAACCCACTCGCAAAAACTCCGGAAGTCGTGCCACTCGCCCAAAACGCGACATGCATTTTGCTACCCGAAGTAAAACACCTTTCATAAAACCCGAAGTCGCTGAAAAGCCCGAATTCCCTATGCGAATTAACAAATACCTAGCCAAAGCCGGGTACGCCACCCGCCGAGACGCAGACATCCTTGTAGACAAAGGCCTAGTATTCATCAACGGTGAAAAAGCCGTCTTAGGGACAAAAATAAACAAAGACGACAAAGTCGAAGTTGAGCAACGTGGCCCACAAAAAAGTTACGTATATTATGCATACAATAAACCAGTCGGAGTAGTCACACACTCTCCTCAAAAGGGAGAAAAAGATGTCGTTGAATCTTCAGGACTTAAAGGAGTATTCCCGGTTGGAAGACTTGATAAGGATTCACACGGACTTATGATTCTGACAAATGATGGAAGAATTACTGACAAATTACTAAATCCCGATGGATCTCACGAAAAAGAATATTCTGTCATGGTTGTAAATTCACTTCGTCCAAGTTTTAAGGAACACATGGAAAAAGGAATAGACATTGGTGACGCCATGACAAAACCTTGTCGAATCAAAGTCACAGGAGATAGAACTTTTAATATTACAATTACCGAAGGAAAACACCACCAAATTCGAAGAATGTGTGAAGCAATGCACAACGATGTTAAACATTTGGAACGAGTTCGAATTATGAATATTCGATTGGGAAATTTACAGACAAATGCGTTTCGAAAAATTGAAGGACAAGAACTAGATACTTTTTTTGAAGCCCTTTAATTACTTTTCATAAAAATGATTTTAAAAAAGTGATAGAAATAAATAAACAAGGTTCGAACCACTCCTTGGGATTTTAGCCTTCGGGCTGAGGTAGGCATAGCTAGATTTCGATTGAAGATCACCCTCCCTTGTCGTGACATTCTTTTGGCGGTATCAGTGTCGTTCCCATAAAAAAACAAGGTCAGTATTGTAGCCACCTGCTTTCTCCAATGCATCAGCTCGTAATAAGACATTTCCCCCTATTAATACCCCCCTCATTTATGTAATTTTCGTAGCAATATATTAATCATAAAATAAAAAGCTTTTTGAAAATAAAGTGAAAACCATCTCGTCATCTTCGGAGCATCATAATAGTCATATGGCCCGCTCACAGCCACCACGTCTTTAGCTAAAAATGAATGCATCCCTTTTTCTACCCAATTAGAATGCGGTATGCAATCTGCATCTATGTTTGCAATAATGTCTCCCTCGGCCTCAAGTCGCCCTCATTCACGTGCCCACTGGGTTCCTTTTCGATTCTTCGATAAAATTTTTAATTTTAGACCGTGATATTTTTCTTTGTATCTATGTAGAACTTCCCTTGTTGCATCAGTGCTCGCATTATCGACCACAATCACTTCAAAAGTGTGATCTGTCTGCTTAAAAACAGCATTGAGGGTTTTCTCAATGTAATCTTCTTCGTCATAGGCAGGAATAACAATAGAGACTTTCATAACTATATTTTACCACCTAGAATATTTTGTAAGGTCGACGTACCCACATACTTTTTCGAAGAATGAGCAAGATCTTGCAAGATCCTATTTGTTGTTGTCGCATCTGGAAGTGACATAACGGTATGCTTATTTTCAATAGGAATGAGGCTAAAAGCCAATGTTGATGACGCGGTGTAATCAACTGGAATTGAAATATCTACAGCCAAGCCGTGGGTGGTATCGAATGAAAAATATTGATCAAAAATAAAATTTCCCAAAGAATAAAATATTTTATGTCCGTTATACTCTTCGATTGATTCTACGATGTGCGGGTGGGCACCAATAATAATGTCTGCGCCAGCATCAATCCATGTGTGGGCCAAATCCCTCTGAAGTTTTGTAGGCGTTTTTTGATATTCAATTCCCCAATGTGGCATCACAATAACGATACTGGCAGTTTTCTTTAATTCCTGTATATCTGAAATTATATTGTCGGCATTCTTGTATGCAAATTCATGATACCCAATTAAGCCTATACAAAAATTCTTGGACGATGATGCTGTCACTTTGTTCTTTCCCACATCAATACATTTCACAATACTGTGTCCGGCGAGATTCCCTGGATCACCAAAAAAGTCGACTCCCGCATCCGTCAAATAATGTCTAGTCAGTGTAAGCCCTACTTCACCCCTGTTGGCCGAATGGTTGTTGGCAAGACTGACAACATCAACACCTGCTGATTTTAAAGCAGCGGCAGTCGCAGTCGCAAATGTAAAATCAAGTGGAGCATTTCCTGTACTACCATTTTTTTGCAAGGTTTTCGATGCAAATGTTGTAATAGATCCTTCCAAATTTCCGACAACGAGATCTGGTCCTTCTACCTGTGTTTTATCGAAAAGTTTTTTAGAATCGCCAAATACAAATTCATACCCCTTACTGTTAATTGTTTTTCTGACGGCACGGTCAAACATCATATCACCCACAAACATCACATGAATTTTGGGATGAACTGGTGGTAAGGGTGCCACAATTGGAAGCACCGTGACTGAAGTACTAGTAACTTCTGAGACATCCTCCGCGTCTAAGTTCACCATACCAAACATCATGGCTACAGACAAAAAAGCTAGAAAACATAAGCCTATAATGAGGATGTGGCGAGGATGTGCGGACATTTAGTTCATTATAGTATACAGCACCATTACATGTATTACTTTCGCCTTGGCAACGGGTGCAAGTGCGCAGCAATACCCACAGCCGCAGCGATAATAAGAAGGTTTTTAATAATGTATTGACCCTCTAGAGTTGGAACCATCATTCCTGACCAAGTTGCACTTGTAACCAGAAACAGTGGCATAACCGTTGTGACCATGTGGAATAATAATAGCGGAATCACTACTCTTTCAAACCCCTTAAATAAAAACATCAAACCGATTAACATTTCAAATAAACCAAAGAGAACAATAAAGACTGAGAACGGCATAATCGGCATTGTGCTTTCAAATAAAGATTGAACCAAGGGACTTGCAGGGCTCATACCAATCACCTTCATAATTCCAAACCAGAAAAATACTACGAATAATCCAAATCGTGCTGATGGTTCTGAAATTTTTCTGAAGAAATGTATAAGCTCTAAATCTAGTGTGCGAAGTTTCATTTTAAATTTTTATAGTTCTTGCAAACTTACCAACTATAGGTAATTCCTTTTGCTTCTTTTGAACTACATTTACGATTCCAATCACGGCCAAGACAAATATGACTAATTGTAAAAGTCCGATTATTGGCATAAGTGGCCAAAACATTTTCATAGCAACCCACAGTACTGCTTCACAAATCACAAGCACAAGGCCTTGCTTGATATGGAACTTAACAAAAGGATTTTTTTTAGAAGTAAGAAGAGGAATGATGACTAGTATATTTAAGTAACAAAGGAGTCCCATAAACAAGGACTGATCTGAATCTGAAGGATGTTCCAATTGCTCTGTCACTGGCTCTGGGACGTGAATTTGTTCGTGCTTTTGATTGTCTTCTGTCATGATTTTAAATGAGTTTTTAAGAGTTCTATTTTACTACACAATTATATAAAATAAAATCTACTTAAGCGCATTGTATACATAAAGCCGTTCATCTTATTGAAGTATTACCCCAACTTTTTTTAATGCTTTTATTCTCACCTCGTAATCAGGAATAGTTTTCTCAACCAAACTCCAGAATTTTTTCGAATGATTAAATTCCCCCAAGTGACAGATTTCATGTGCCACAATGTAATCTGCCAACTCTTCTGGCAAAAGTGCAATTTTGTAATTAAAGTTTAGATTTCCCCTTTTTGAACAACTTCCCCAACAAGTTTTTTGATTTTTAATACTGATTTTGTTGTACTTAAAATTATAGAATTTATTAAATTGAATAACTTTCTTGTGAGCAAGTAAACGCGCGATTTCTTTTTGTTCCAAATAGCTTGCTCTACTGTCCTTTATTAGAGGCTTGAAAGTTTTATAATGGTCAATTCTCCCTTGAATCCAGGATGACTTATCAAGAACAAAATTTTCAATTATTTTTTTACTTGCATAATGAGGTGCAGTTACTGTTACATTACAATCAACACCTACTGCTAGTCGCAAATGTCTAGACCTTTTATTAAGCTTGAGGGTGTAGGAAATCATTTATTTATAAGTGCGAGTTTTTCCAATCTAGTTAATCTTTTTAAAGCGGCTTCTTTTGCTCGAGAGGTAGCAAGTGTTTTGTGTCGCGAATGCCAAACCAATGTAACTGGTCTTCTAATTTTTGTGTAATGTGCACCGGATTTGGAATTATTGTGCTGATGAAGTCGCTTTTCTAAATCATTAGTTGAGCCTACGTACAGTGTGTCGTCTTTGCAGCGGAGGATGTAGGTGTAGTGCATTGGTTTTTGTAAGAAGCCCTATTTGAACACCATCACCCCACTATCCATCTTCAAGTCAAAGGCAAGTTCTCCTTTAGAAGTAAAATGGTAACTCGAAACTTGAGATAATGAACTAGAAAAATCACTTTCCTGCGAGCCTTCACAAAACATCAAAGTCGACATCATCTTATCGAAAGTAATTTTATTTCCGCTTATAGTGTATTCGCCACCCACACCGTTACAATCAGTCGTTGCTGAAAATTGATTTGGAGATTTGAAAGTCAGAGTAAATCTGTTTTGAACTTTTGGAGTAATTATTTTTCCATCACTGTATGTAGTATTAATCCAATTCCACTTCTTCATATCAAGAGTCATTTTTTCAGGTGCTGCTTCTCCTTCAAAATTTTGAGCAACTTCTCCAAATTGTAACGTTTTAGGATCAAGAAGTAGCCAGATGCTTTTTCCCACAGATGGTGCTATCGCAAAACTTTCACCAGATTTTCTATCAGCATAATTTACAACAATGATATTTCCCTTACCCATATTTGTAGATTGTGGAGAAATTCGATCACCAATAAGAACTCCTTCTGTTCCAACATAACCATCCGGCGTATTTAATGCGGCTACCACATAAAAGAAAGTGCCACTTCCACCTGTTTTTTGAGTCATTATAAAGGCAATATCGTCTCGGCCGTCGTTGTTTAAATCATGGACCACTTCGTTGCCAAAATACTGGGTTATGATTTTTGAAGAGGAGTTTGCTATTGGCAGTTCAGATTTACCATCATTTAAAGTAACATTTAAGCCATTAATTTTGAAAGTAGCGTTTTTAAAACTAACTACTGTTTTTTGGATTACTAGATCTTTTGAGGAATTATTTTTATATATAAAGTATGTGATTACCGAAGCAATAATAAGTAATAGGACTACAGTGGTGATTTTTTTCATATTCAAAGTATAGCAGGTTTTGTCTAAAGCCTCTGCTTCTCCCACAATTCATGAAATCGTCCTTTAGCCCTGTGCAGTTTTGTGAAACTTCCCTGTTCAACTATTTTTCCATTTTCTATCACTAAGATTTTATCCATTTCCTTAATTGTAGTAAGTCTGTGCGCAATAACCACTGCAGTAACCGATTTGAAAAACTTGTGAAGAGAATCTTGAATTTTTTCTTCTGATTCTACATCAAGGTGTGATGTAGCTTCATCAAGAAGTAATAACTCTGGATCTTTAAATATCGCTCTCGCTACACCCACCCGTTGTTTCTCTCCACCTGACAATTTCACTCCCTTTTCCCCAATTAAAGTATCTATGCCAAGTGGTAATGCCTTTGCAAACTCTAATACGTGCGCCACGTCCAATGCTTTATCAAGAAGTTTCTCATCATCGCTTCGGTCAAAGTTAGACATTGTCACATTACTGCGTAAAGGAAAATTAAATACTTCTGTATCTTGAAGCACCACAGCAGTGTGGTTAAAGTAATCACGCTTACTGATAGATTTAAGTGGTACACCATCAATTAAGATTTCACCTTCATAATTTTCTCGTTCCTTAAGAAGTAATTTGAAAAGGGTGGATTTTCCCGCACCAGATAAACCCATGACTCCAATTTTTTCTCCACGCGAGATTGTAAAATTTACATTGTCCAATATTTTTTTATCGCCATATGAAAACGAAAGATCCTTGATAACTATCTCCTTCCAATTTTTAGGCATAAGAACCTTGCCTTTTTCTACGTCAGTGACAGGCTTAACATCAAGAATATCTATCATTCTGCCAACGTCCTGTTTTCTGATGGCAAAATCCTGAGAGGTGTCTGCAAGCTTTGTAACAGATCTTTGTATATGGGAAAAATATCCCCAGAAAAGCACCATAAATCCCAGCTCGTATTTACCATTCATAATTCCAATCCCGATATAACACATAATGATAATACGGGATATCTGCACAACTATATTCTTTACAGCGCCCCCCGATTGAAACCAGAAAATGCGTTTCTCTATTAATTTATAAAGTTCATTCCCGAGATTTACTACCTTGTCCGAAAGCGGCTTAACCATGGACATGACTTTGACGCTTCTAATATTATTTATCGATTCATAAATAAGCCCTGAGTATTCTTCATCCTTAATATTCTCTGTCTTTTTAGCGGCCATAGCGTTTCGTGTATAAAAAACTGAAATTACAAAATAAACCACCAGAAAGGCTATGGTTGTAAGAGCAATAGCTATGTCAAAGCGTGAAATGATAAATAGAACCCCAAAGATACCCACAACAATTTCTATGAAAGATCCAAACCACATACGTACAAGTTGATTGACCCCATCGGCACCTCTACTTATTCTCTTTATCTTATTTCCGCTATTTTCTTTTTCATGCCATTCAATGTCGAGCGAGAACATATGCTTTAATGTTTTCATTTCAGCTCCAATACCCGATTTTTCTGCCAAAGGAAGTCCCCAATAATTAGCAAAGTAGACGGCTACGAAATAGGCCAAGCAGACAACAGTAAAAGTTATCATTATGTTCCAAAAAGGGCCGAGTGGTTCACCTGGATTATAAGATGCAAAAAAAGTAGTGATGGAAGCCAACGCATATGCTGGATAGAGCCAGATAACTTCACCGATAATTCGAAGAATCGAAGCAAAAATAAAACGACCCTTGTAAGGCCTGACGAATGAAAATAAATTCAGAATGAGGGAAACGGTGGAGTAGGAGTTTTTTGGCATCTTAGTGCGACTCATTATAACTCAATGTCGCAAAATGTTCGAGTGTTTTTAACTTATTTAAAACTTATCCAAAATATCATCTACCATCACTCTGGCAACATCCACAACCTATTCTATTACCAACTTCAGTCTTTGAATGATTTTAGACAAGACATCTTCAGGGATAGAATCTACTACCTTATATTTACGAGCTGAAATATCCATAGTCCTAACTTGATTTGCAATCGCAACACCCTTGACCTTCTTTGTGTTAATTTCTACTTCAAAATTATAGCCTTTAATCTTGGAGGTAATAGGACAAATAACAATCAGTCCTGTTTTTTCATTATGCAAGGTATGAGAAAGCACCACGGCTGGACGGTAGCCCTTTTGTTCGTGACCAGATGCGGGACTGAAATTCAATAAAATTATTTGACCTCTTTTCATTATGTTTCGATTATTTCCATTCCAATATCATCTCCCCAATCGTACAACGGGTGACTATTTTCAGGTGTGATTCCTTTTAATAAGTCCTCCAGAGTTTCCTTTTTACTTGGCACAACGAGAATATTACCTGCACTGTATTCAACAGACACAGGATCGCCCTTGTGAAGCCCCGCTTTTTCAGCAATGTGTTTTGGGATGTGAATTCCTAGGCTGTTTCCAATTTTATGCACTTTTGTTGTCATGTTAAAAGTATATATTTTGTATATACTTTGTCAATTAATAAAGACATACTAAATTAGTCACATTAAATTTATATAAAGAAAAGATGAAGGAATGACCACCTCTCCTTGCTATTAAATGCTACACGGATTTTAGGTACCGTTTAATTCTCTCGCGATCTTCATTTTCCTTATCCCCTTTGAAATACATTTCTATATACATGAAAGTTAGCTTATCGTGATGATATGCATAAATAATCCTAATTGATCTATCTCTCAAACTTTTGCAAGCAAGGCGTGTTTTCACTATTTTAACCGTATCTGAAT
>Ga0194051_1002001_pt1 | contig 10229 bp, 9 predicted proteins | sample SepL2320m_MetaG_FD_161275 | JGI IMG/M metagenome (GOLD analysis project Ga0194051, IMG submission 161275) | Anoxic zone freshwater microbial communities from boreal shield lake in IISD Experimental Lakes Area, Ontario, Canada - Sep2016-L239-20m | ecosystem: Environmental > Aquatic > Freshwater >...
GGCTTGTTCGATGGCAATGGCGAATTGGCCATGGAAATACGACAGGTCGCACCGCCGGGCCGCCAGCCACTGCGCGACTTCTTTTTCCATCAGCGGCGAAAGTTCCGCGAAGCGCTCCACCGTCTGCTGGGCATCCGTGAAGCGTTGCAGGTCGATTTGCAGGGTGGCAAGTTGCGCGAGAACCAGGCTGCTTTCGACGTGCCCCACTGCCTGTTCGAGGAAGGAGCACGCCTCCGCTTCCCGCCCTTTACGGATCAGCAGGTGCGCCACCGATTGCACGCCGGGCCGGAACCACGGCTGGATCTCAAGTGAGCGCCGCGCCGAACTGAGTGCATCGTCGAGTTTGTCTTGGAATTCCAGTACGCTGGAGCGTTCGACGTAATGCCACGGTCGCGTAGGGGCGATGTTCTCGGATTGCGCGAGGTACTTGTCGGCGGAATCGAAATCGCGGAAGCGGGCATATGTGAAGCCGAAAAGCGCGAGCCAGTCGGCCCGCAATTCCGGAGACGCCTCCGACCAATCGGGGTGCTGCCGCATGAACTCCCAGCACGAGAGCGGGCCGAATCGCTCCATTCGGTAGCGGGCGTGGTAGTAGGTGGCTTCCGGGTAGGCGGGGCTTTCGCGGTAGGCCGCGAGGTGCAAGCGCCGACCGAGGCGGGGGGCGCCGAGTTGCATCGCCAAACGCCCGGCGAGCAACCGAGCCGCCGAACTACTCCAAGCACGCAGTGGGCCGAAGGCGAGGCCAGCCCGGTACGCGGCCCCGTATTGCCCGTTCAGGTAAAGCGTTTTGATTCCGGCTAGCTCCGCCGTCGGGATCTCGACGGGGGGCGGCGGCGTTGGCCTCGGCACGATTCGTCCTTATCTGGATCGCTGGGGGCAAACGGTGTCGAACTCACTCCACCGGTGCTTCGACCGGCGGGAGCGGCACGTTCGCCATATTGTTCACCGGCCCGAGGATGTTGCCCAACTGCGCGATCCGCACGCTGTATTTGTCGAGGAAATCCGAAAGCGAGTATTCGCTTTCCAGTACGTCGTCGCCCTCGGCATTGAGTGCCTCGGCCGCTTCCTGCAACAGCGACATGTAGGCCCGTTCCACCTTCGGCAGCACCAGCTTGCACATCTGCGGCAGATCGGGGAACTCGCCCGCCCAGCGGCCGTGGAGGGTCGCCCAGCGGTTGCGTTCATCGTGGGCCGCCTGTTGGAACTTCACGAAATCGAGGTGTTCTCTTTGCAAGTCGAGCAGTTGTTGCAGCAAGTCGGCGGTGGCGCCGGATGCCGCGGCGCCGACCGGTGCGGCGGGCAGAAGGACACCCGGCGACATCGCGTAGACGGACTGGTTCATCGATGAATACTCTTGGGCGGTCGAACGCGGCCATTATACGGGAGCGGCGTATTCCGGTTCATCAATAAGTAATCAGGCTGAACACGTCGTAACCGGCCAGTTTCTCCCGGCCTTTCAGGAAGCTCAGTTCCACCAAAAAAGCGATGCACGCGACGATGCCCCCGGCTTGTTCCACGAGTTTGCACCCCGCCGCCATCGTGCCGCCCGTGGCCAGCAAATCGTCCACCATCAATACGCGTGCGCCGAGTTTCACTCCATCGATGTGCATGTGCAGTTCGGCACTGCCGTATTCGAGGTCGTACTTCAAACTGTAAGTGCGGTAGGGCAGTTTACCCGGCTTCCGCAGCGGCACGAGCGGCTTGTGCAGTTTCAACGCCAGCGGCGCGGCGAAGAGGAACCCGCGCGCTTCCGCCGCCGCAATGGCGTCGATCGGTTCCCCGGCGTACTTGATCGAAAGCAAGTCGATGGAATGCTGGAAGGCCGTGGGATCGGCGAGCAGCGGCGTGATGTCTTTGAAAAGGATGCCCGGCTTGGGGAAGTCGGGGATGTCTCGAATGCAGGAGGATAAGTCCATGGGAGGCACCGCGCGAATAGCATGATGGAACCGGTAACAGTTCACCATCGTATCCGCCGGGCGGAGTGAAGCAACAATGACCCTGACGATCCGTCCTGCCACGTTGAGCGACGAAGACGCCATCGTCACAGCGAACGCCGCGCTGGCGCTCGAATCCGAGAGCATCAGGCTCGACGAGTCGACGCTGCGGCGGGGTGTCCGCGCCATCCTCGAAGATTCCCAGAAGGGCTTCTACACGATTGCCGAGCGCGACGGCCGGGCCGTGGGCCAAACGCTCATCACGTTCGAGTATTCCGATTGGCGGTGCGGCTTCTACTGGTGGATTCAGAGCGTGTACGTGCAACCCGAAGCGCGAGGCGCCGGCGTCTTCCGTTCGATCTTCAACCACCTCCGCGATTTGGCAACCGCGAACCCCGAAGTGATCGGCCTGCGTTTGTACGCCGAACACGAAAACAAATCGGCACACCGAGTCTACCGCAGCGTGGGGATGATCGAGGAACCCTACGGTATGTTTGGGCTATACCCGCTGCCGGGGCGACTCAATCAAATCGGTTTCGCAGGTTCGAAGGCCGCGCATCCTTGAATTGATCCAGGGCCGCCGCGAGTAATTTCGCGGCTTTCGCCGCGTCGCCAGTCAAAGAGTCCGCATTGAGCGGGGCCTTTTCCTCCGGGTCTTTCGCCCATTCATAGAACTTGCCGTCTCGGTACAGCTTGAATCGGTGATCGAAGGCGAACTCCGAGACCATGTTCTGTTTGCTCGGACGGGGCCAATACCACGAATAAATCCATTCGCGCGGCTGGCCTTTCTCGCCGCGCAACTGCGAATAGAAACTGCGGCCGTCGAGTTTCTCCGGCGCCCTCGCGGCTCCATTCGTGGCTTCGCAGATCGTTGGCAGGAAATCGGTGGTATCGACGAGGTCTCCGCAGACTGTTCCCTTCGGGATACGGCCCGGCCAACAGGCGATGAGCGGCACGCGCATCCCGGCTTCAACGGTACTACCCTTCCGGCCGATGACTTCCCGTTGGCCCATCTTCGACTTCACACCGGCGCCGGTGCCGTTGTCGCCCAAGAAAAGCACGAGCGTATTCTCACGCACCCCGCAGGCGTCGAGCTTGGCGACGAGCTTGCCGACCAGCTTGTCCATGTACGCTACCATGTCGCCGAAGTGTGCCTTGGACTGGTTGACGGCTTCGCCCTTGGCTTTTGGATCCCAGTCCTTACTGTCCGGCGTTGGCTGGTAGGGATCATGGGTGAGCATCATCGGGTAGTAGAGGAAGAATGGCTCGGCCTTGTGCCGGGCGATGAACTCCATGGCGTAGTCGTTGACGATGTCGGGACCGTACTCGCCGTTGGAGAAGTCTTTGGCGGTGCCGTCGATTTCCAACCCGGGGTTCGCGTAGCGCGGCGGGCGGCGGGTATGCTGCCACAGGCAGTGTTCATCGAAGCCGAACTTTTTGGGCAAATCGAGTTCGTGGCCGAGTTGCCACTTTCCCGCGATGCCGGTTGCATAGCCGGCATTCTTGAACAGGTTGCCGAACGTAACAGCCTTGGGATCCATGTTGCCGAAATTGATGTAATTCCGCGCGTTGGAAAGGCCCGTCATCAATTGCACGCGAGTGGGAGTGCAAAGCGGCTGCGCGAAACAGTGGGTGAACCGCGCCCCGCCCGCCGCGAGGGCATCCAGCACGGGCGTTTTGTACGACGTTCCGCCGTTCGCACCGATGGTCTCGAAGCCCAGGTCGTCCGCAAGGATTAGGATGATATTCGGCTTTGCCGCCGTGGCGGGTTTCTCGGCGGCCCGCGCAATGGCAGGCGAAATCAACGAGAGTGTGAACAGTGCAAGGCGGAGGACCATGGCGAACTCCGATGGGAACACGGGACAGCACGCGGTATCAGTGATACTCGCTTCCGCTGAGAGTTCTACAATTCCCCGATGATCCGCATCGGTTCCGGGCATGATACCCATCGCTTGGTCGAAGGCCGGCCTCTGATACTCGGCGGCCTGAACATCCCTCATTCCAAGGGCCTCGACGGCCACTCGGATGCGGACATCGTGCTGCACGCCCTCACCGATGCCCTGCTGGGCGCTCCCGGTCTCGGCGACATCGGCGACGCCTACCCCGATACCGACCCGCAATGGAAAGGCGCCGATAGCACGCGGTTCCTCAGCGAAACGCTGGCCAAGCTCGCCGAACTCGGCTGGACGTTCGGCAATGCGGATGTCACCATCTTCGCCCAGGAACCCAAACTCGGCCCGTGGAAGACCGCGATCCGCGACAACCTCGCCAAGCTGCTGAACACGACCGCGGATCGGGTAAACGTGAAAGCCAAGACCGGCGAGCGCGTCGGCCATATCGGCCGCGGCGAAGCGATGGGGTGCCAGGTGAGTGTTTTGATCGAGAAGCGAACTTGAATACCGCCGCGATTCTTACCGAGATTCTGAAAGCTTACGCCTTGGATCCGCTCGGTTTCCACGGCGTCGTCCACTGGGCGCGGGTGATGGAGAACGGACTGAAGCTCGCCGCGATGAACGGAGCGGACCCGAACATCGTCACGTTGTTCGCCTTGTTCCACGATTCACGCCGGGAGAACGACGGCACTGATTACGGCCATGGGCTTCGCGGGGCACAGTTGGCGAAAACCCTCCGCGGAAACGTCTTCGAATTGAACGACGACGACTTCGAATTGCTCTATCGAGCTTGCGAATGGCACACGGAAGGGAAACACGATCTCGATATTACGGTTCGAACCTGCTGGGATTCGGATCGATTGGATCTCGGCCGCGTCGGGATCACGCCGAACCCGAAATACCTATGTACGCCGGAAGCCCGTTCGCCCAAAATGATCCTCTGGGCCGACAAGCGCGCTTGTAGCGATTTCTTGCCAGCGATCGTAAGGGAAAAATGGGGTTTTCAAAAATTAGAAAGTACGAATGGCTATTAACGCATTAGGCTTCTCGATTCGCTTGTTTCTGGCTGACGGAACGCCGGACGGTTTGCGGATTGCCGAAAAATCGAACTGGGTTGGTAGGGGCTTGGTTTGCCCTCGGGTTAGCTATCCCAACGTGAAAAAACGAGCAGAATTTCAAAAGGCCGGAGTCTATGTATTGGTTGGGACAACAGGTGATTCGGAACAGCAACGTATCTACATTGGTGAAGGCGATCCAACTGGCCCTCGGTTGGATACACATTTTCGGAACAAAGATTTTTGGACATCCGTAATTACATTCGTGAGCAAAGACGACAACCTAAACAAGGCCCACGTTCAATATCTTGAGGCTCGACTAGTCGCGTTGGCAAACGAGGCAAAAAGGTGCCAAGTTGACAACGGCAACCAACCTCAATTGCCGTCGCTTTCCGAAGCGGATACGGCTGAAGTAGAAGGTTTCTTGTCGGAAATGCTGTTAGTATTTCCGACGTTGGGAGTAACCGCTTTTGAAAAGCCGAGAGCAAGAGCCACGTCTAAAACCATTTTGGAAACGAATGCAAAAGGCCTAACTGCGAAGGGGTATGAATCAGAGCAAGGGTTCGTCGTGCTCGCTGGCTCAAAATCTCCTCTGGCGACAGTTCCATCCGTTGAACAGTATGTGCCGTACATCATCGAACTTCGGAAAACGATGCTGGAGCAGGGAATTTTCGAAGCAGAAGAAAATCATCTAATCCTTAGGCAAGACTACATCTTCGATTCTCCCTCAACGGCGGCTGCAGTAATGCTTGCCAGGAATGCCAACGGGAGAATTGAGTGGAAAACCCCAGATGGTGTCACCTTGAAGGAAATCCAAGAGCAGGCTATTGCTTCCGTCACGAACTGATTCATTCTTACCTGACAACTAATCGAGCTCATCGACAATGCCCCTGCAAGTTTACAGCACCCTTTCCCGCAAGAAGGAACCGTTCCCCAAACAGCCGGGCGAAACGGTGACGATGTACGTGTGCGGGCCGACGGTTTACAAACCATCGCACATCGGCCACATGGTCGGGCCGGTGATCTTCGATACCGTGGCACGCTACCTCACCTACCTCGGCTACAAGGTGAACTGGGTCGTCAACATCACGGATGTCGATGACAAGCTGATCGCCCGCGCCGGTGAACTGAAGACGACCGTGCCGGCACTCGCGGAGAAGATGACCGCCGACTACTTCGATTGCCTGAAAAAACTGAACGTCACGAATATCACGCACTTCCCCAAGGCGACCGAACACATCCCGCACATGATCGAGATGATCGGCACGCTGGTGAAGAAGGGCTACGCTTACCCCGCCGGTGGCGATGTCTACTTCGACGTGGCCAAGGATGCCGACTACGGCAAGCTCTGCAACCGCGATCCGGAACAGCTCGAAGCGGGTAGCCGTATCGAAGTGAGCGACAAGAAGCGCGGCCCCGGCGATTTCGCCCTGTGGAAAGGCGCCAAACCCGGCGAACCGGCCGAGGTGACTTACGACAGCCCGTGGGGCAAGGGTCGCCCCGGCTGGCACATCGAATGCAGTTGCATGGCAAAGGCGATCCTTGGCGACACCATCGACATCCACGGCGGCGGCCTCGATCTGCAATTCCCCCACCACGAGAACGAACTAGCCCAGAGCGAAAGCGCAAACGACAAGCCCTTCGCCACGATCTGGATGCACAACGGCCTGCTACGGATGGGCAAGAGCAAGATGGCGGGCAGCATCGGGAACGTGTGGAACATCGCCGACGCGTTGCAGCACGTGAGCGGCGACGTGATTCGCTTCTTCCTGCTGAGCACACACTACCGCAGCCCGATCGACCTCGGCGATTGGGAAGGGCCGAAGAGTCAGCCGGTGCCGCCGAACGTGGAGAACACCAAGGCCGCATTCGAGACCTTCTTGCGATTCGTCGAGCGGGTCGAACGCATCACCGGTCTCCCTTGGAAGAAACTTCACCCACCACTGCGACCGCTCACCGCTCCGGAACATGCCGAGTTCGACAAACGCTTCCGCGAACATATGGACGACGACTTCAACACCGGCGGCGCCGTCGGTGTGCTGTTTGAACTCGTCACCGCCGCGAACAAATTCGCCGACGATCAGCACTTCGAGGATCCGAAGAACGCCCGGCAGGAACTACTGCCGACCTTCATGGAAGGGGCCGCGCTCATCAAGGAACTCGCGGGGATCCTCGGCCTCACACTGAACGCAGACAAGACTTCGCTTGGTGGTGGCGATGCCCTCGTGAGCGGGCTGATGCAACTGCTGCTCGACCTGCGGGCGAACCTCCGCAACGAAGCCAAGACCGCCACGAAGGACAATCCACTCAAGAAATCGCTCTTCGACCAGACCGACCTGATCCGTAAACGCCTCGCCGACCTCGGCATCACCCTGGAAGACCGCCCCGCCGGCACCACCTGGCGCGTGGGGTGAGTATGCACATCCTTGGCCTCGATCCCGGATTGCAGACTACCGGTTACGCGGTGCTCGAATGCACGTCGGGCCGGAAGCACATCGCCGAGGCAGGAGTTATTCGCTCGAATGCGGATGGCTCTACCGCTGAGCGGTTGAAGGTGCTGTACGACGGCCTCATCGAAGTGATCGAGCAATGGCATCCCGGTGCGATGGCCGTGGAACAACTCTACGCCCACTACGACCACCCGCGCACCGCGATCCTGATGGCCCACGCCCGCGGGTGCTACTTCCTCGCCGGGGCTCAAGCCGGCATTCCCGTGGTGAGCTATCCGAGTACGCGGGTGAAGAAGTTGATCACCGGCCACGGCCGGGCGACCAAGGAACAGATGCAGTACGCCGTGATGCGCGAACTCGGCTTGGCGAAACTGCCCGAACCGCATGACGTCGCGGATGCCTTGGCCATCGCGCTCTGCCACGCCCATTCACTTGGTTTGGGAGACGCCTCGGGTGTGGTTTCAAAAGGTGTGAACACCGCCGCGATGTTCGAGGATGAAGGGGAGTAAGGCCTACTTCTTCGCTTCCTCTTTCATGGTACTCAGGAATTCTACCAGATCGCGCAGTTCGCGTTTGGTCAGTTTCTTCACCAAGTCGTCGGGCATCGCGGACTTGTCCGGCTTCTCGGCGTCGATGTCGTCCTTCGGGATCACCACCACCTTGCCGTCGGGTTGCACCAGAGTGTAGTTCTTCGCGTCCTTCGACCGCAGCACGCCGGACACCACACGCCCGTCGATCGTGTTGATGATCACGCTTTCGTACCCCTTGGCGATCTGCTTGCTGGGTGTCACGATCGCTTCCAGCAGGTACTCGCGGTTCTTGTCCTTGGCGATGCCGTTGATCACCGGGCCGACCTCGCCGCCCTGGTTGTCGAGTTTGTGGCAGCGCTGGCAGTAGACGGCCGAGTTGTTGAGGAAGATGTCGCGGCCGCGGGCCGCATCGCCGCCGCTGAGGGTTTCGCGGAACATGGCAAGATGATCCTTGGCTTCCGCGTCGGAGGCCGTCTTCGCAATGCCGTCGAGCTTCGCTTTCAGCGGGGCGTACAGCTTTAGCTTCCTGGCTTCGGTGCGGGACTTGGCCGCATTGAGCAAGTCGAGTTGAATCTCCGCCGGCACCTTGCCCCTGGCGTACTCTTCGAGCCATTCGGCGAGCGTCGCATCGGCTTCTTTCGATTCGGGCATCTTGCCGAGCGCTTCGAGGGCGTATTGCTTTTCGATGAGCGAAGCGGCTTCGAGTTTCAACACAGCCGGCAACGCGATGGCCGCCGCCTTCGGGTCGATCTTCGCGGCTACGAGCAGCGCTGCCCCGCGTAGGTTGCTCTCGGTGCCCTTCTCGGCGATCTTGATCGCTTCAGCAAGGCTATTGGCCTTCAACGACTCCAACGCGAACAGGGCATTGACGCGGGCGCCGACCGGTTGCTTGTCGTCCTTCAAAATGTCCATCATCAACGGGGCCACGTCCTGAATGCCGAGTTTCGTCGTAATGGCCACGGCTTCCTTCTTCACGGAGTCGCCGCCGACAAAGAACTTGCCCAACAGGGGTTTGATCGCCTTCACCGCGAAGTCGGCGGGGCGTTCGCCGAGGTCTTGCGTCAGCCCGGTGATGATGTCCAATCGCGTCGGCTTAGCCCATTGACCAAGCATTCGTAGCGCTCCGACTCGAAGCCAATCGTTCTCGCTCGTGCGAGCCGCGACAACCGCAACGCGCACTGCGTTCTCTTCCTTGCCGAGCTTGAAGTTCGCCGCAGTGGCACGGAACGCTATCGAGTCGGGCAACCCAGGCTTCTCCGCGAGCTTGGCAAGCGCGACCATCGGCTCCATCAGGTTCTGGTCGTAGATGGCGCGGGCCGCCTCGGCGACGATTTTGGGATCGGCATCGGTGAGGAATTCGCTGAGCTTCTTGCTTTCGAGCTTCCGGAGAGCGAGCACGACGCCGAGTCGCACGGCGGGCGAATCGTAGACGTCCTTCGACAAACTCCAGACGTTGAACAGGTCGTCCGGGTTACGGGTGAGAGCCGCGAGGCATTCCACGGCGGCTTGGCGAAGGTAGAGATCGGCGTCGTTGTTCTTCTTGAGGATGTCGAAGATCGGAGCGTAACGCGTCTGTTCCGAAACCGGCTTGCGGATCACTTCGGCTTCTTCCAATTTCGGATAAGCCACGAGTGCGAACGCCTTCACTCTCGGTTCGTTGTCGGCGAGGAGATTATTCACCATCGCGGAATATTGCGGTGCGATTGAGGCTTGCCAGCCGAGTACGCGGGCCACTTGGGCACGCAGTTCGGCGTCTTCGTTTTGCGCCAGCGGCAGCAGTTCCTTCTTCGCCTTCAACTGCCCCAGACCCCAGACGGCGTGCAGACGGGCGAACTGGTTCTTCGACGCCGCGGCTTGGACGAATGCCGGTATCCCTTCCTTCCTTCCCGCCAGTTCCCACTGCGCCTCCAACCGCACTTGCTGGTGTGGATGCTCCATTAGCTTCACCAGATCATCGACCGTCTTCTTCGTGAAGCCTTCGGCGAAGAGTCTCTTCGCCTCGCCGACGGCCGGGTTCTTCATCGCTTCTGTATCCTCGACGCGGAAGATGCGCCCTTTGCCGGGCGGGCTCCAACCGCCGATCCAGTCGCTCCAGTAGAAGGCGCCATCCGGCCCGAACTCGCAATCGGTCGGCACCATGTTCTGCACGAATGGTTCCGGCTTGCTCACCTCGAAGCTGGCCCCTTTCGGCTTCACGCCCACCGCCCAGATCTTGCTGCCGCCGGGGTTGCTGGTGAAGTCGCAACAGAAGAAGTGATCCTTGTATTTGTCGTTCAAGCCGATGCCGGGGTAATGCGTGATGCCCGAGGGGCCGTTGCCGAAGTGGGCCAGCGGCGGCACGATGTACGCCGGTTGCCCTTCGTACTGC
>Ga0194051_1002003_pt1 | contig 10221 bp, 7 predicted proteins | sample SepL2320m_MetaG_FD_161275 | JGI IMG/M metagenome (GOLD analysis project Ga0194051, IMG submission 161275) | Anoxic zone freshwater microbial communities from boreal shield lake in IISD Experimental Lakes Area, Ontario, Canada - Sep2016-L239-20m | ecosystem: Environmental > Aquatic > Freshwater >...
TGATGAAACAAACCCACGTCATACTGAAACTGAAGAGGTTACATCCCGCGCTGCAACTGCACCGGTGACACCGCTGAATCGCGTACCCACAAGCATTTCGGTGACTGTTCTAGATCCATTTGGTAATTTAATTGGTGGTATCGGTGGGGACTTAAACGCCAATAAAATCACTGACTTTGTGACCGGCCTACTGCCTACACAAGTCGCTGCCTTTGGCAATAAACCCTTTACTATCCAAGCCCCTGGAGCTGACTTTCGAGTCATCACGCAAGTTTTACCATCGGCAACAGGAAGTGTAATTGTTGCGCAGTCCTTAGCTGATTTTGACAAGACAACGCAGCGTATCGGGCGCGTATTTTTGTTTATTGGATTTATAGTTTTGTTGCTCATCGCTTTTGCGGCGCGTCAAGTTATTAAACTGAGTATGAAGCCACTTAAATCAGTAGAAGAAACGGCACAGAAAATTGCTGGCGGAGATTTATCTGCCCGTCTTGAGAATTTTGAACCTAATACTGAAGTTGGGCGTTTAAGTACCTCACTCAACACGATGCTTGGACATATTGAAGAGTCATTTGCCGTTCGAACTGAGAGCGAAGATAAACTCCGTCGCTTTGTTGCCGATGCAAGTCATGAGCTTCGCACACCGTTAACGGCGATTCGTGGCTTTGCCGAACTTCACCGCCAGGGCGCAGTCCCCGAAGGCCAAAAGACGAAAGAGCTCATCAGCCGAATTGAGAAAGAATCTATTCGCATGGGTGCCCTCGTTGAAGATCTGTTGCTGTTGGCCCGTCTCGATCAATCGCGTCAGATGGAGCTAAAGCCGATTGATCTCACCCACGTTATTGAAGACACTGTTGCATCTGCCTCGGCAGCTGGCCCAGATCACCCGATAACGGCAACTATGCCCAAAGAGCTGTACACCCTCGGTGATTCAGATCGAATTTATCAAGTCTTTACAAACCTACTGGCAAATGCCCGCACACATACACCTGCTGGGACCGCGATAACAATTGATGCGCATGCAGAAGTTGATGGAATTTATGTAACTGTTTCCGATAATGGTCCAGGTTTAAGTGAGGATGATCAAAAGAAAATCTTCGAACGATTCTTCCGCGCCGATCCATCCCGCCAACGACATAGCAGTGAAGGTAGCGGTTTAGGTCTTTCCATTGTTGATGCGGTTATGCAGGCACATGGCGGAAAAGTAGGAGTTGTATCAAAGCCAGGAGAAGGCGCTACTTTTACGCTCTTTTTTCCAAGTACACCAACTGTTTAGTTAAGCGATTCCATCGCTTTCAATACAGCGATGCGTTCGGCAATCGGTGGGTGGGTAGAAAATAACTTCGACACAGAGGTTCCATCAAGTGGAGATTCAATCCAAATATGTGCAACCGAAGTTGACTTTTGTTGTACAACCGTTGAATCAGAAGCTAAAACCTCTAGTGCACTTCGCAACCCCGCGGGGTTGCGCGTAAAAGCTACAGCGGTGGCATCGGCTAAAGATTCGCGCTTTCGAGAAATCGCAGAGCGCAGCAGCATCGCCGCAAGGGGCGCAAGAATAAGAATTAGAAGTGAAAAAACAAGGGCGATCGGATTACCGTTACCTTCGCGATTACGGTCACGTCCGCCGCCGAACCACATCATACGCGTCAACATATCGCTAAGAATTGCAATCGCACCGGCCGTTGTCGCAGCAACTGCCGATACTAAAGTGTCGCGGTTAGCAACGTGTGCTAATTCGTGAGCAATTACGCCCTGCAGTTGATCACGATCCATGGCATCTAAAATCCCTGTTGTAAAGGCGATAAGAGCATGTTCTGGATTTCTTCCCGTTGCAAATGCATTGGGTGCGCTATCGACAACGATTGCAACTTTTGGCATTGGTAAACCACTAGCAATAGTTACTTCTTGAATTAAGTTGAATAACTTTGGATTATCTGACTCTTGAATTAACTTTGCACCCGTCATTGTGATAACTAATTTGTCGGCGCCATAATAGGAACCCCACACAGAAATTACGGCAATTCCAACGGCAATTGGAACAATGCCCGCAGTACTAGTTCCAAAATACGTCATCGCCGCAAAGACAACTAGCCAGACTAAAACACCCATACCGACCAATAGGCCGATAGTTTTGCGTTTATTTGCTGCTTGCTGTGTTCTAAAGTTCATTGATATTAAAAAGTAACTTTTGGTGCGTTGCGATCCTGTGGATCTTCAACTTCATAAAATTCGCGCTCCGTTACTTTCGCAAAGCCTGCAAAGAAGTTAGTTGGCACTGTATTTACGGCCGTATTGAGCGAGCGCACATTATCGTTATAGAACTGGCGACTAAATGCAACTTTGTTTTCAGTCGTTGATAACTCTTCTTGTAATGACAAAAAGTTTGCGGATGCCTTTAAATCAGGATAAGCCTCGGCCACAGCTAACAAGCCACGCAGAGCTTGAGTAACCATTCCATCGGCTGCAGCAACGTCGGCAACACTTGATGCACTAGTTGCTTTCGCGCGTGCTGCTACAACGGCATCGAAAGTTGACTGCTCGTGCTTGGCATATCCCTTAACGGTTTCAACCAGATTAGGAATTAAATCTGCGCGGCGTTTTAACTGGACTTCAATCTGTGCCCATGCCTCATTGACACTGATATTCAGACGAATCAAACGGTTGTACTGCGCGATAAAAAAGATAGCGATAAGAGCGATGACGCCTAGGACCACGATTGTTTTCATAGCTAATTAAACCGCGTTTCCCGAGGTTTCATTCCTTCAAGTTTACTGAATCTTTGACTTGTGGAAGTTTAAGAACGAGCGGCTAGCCGTTGGGCCGCGCTGACCTTGGTATCTGGAGCCATACTTCTCGCTGCCATATGGATGCTCGGCCGGAGATGAGAGTTTAATGAGACAGAGTTGACCGATCTTCATGCCGGGAAATAACTTAACGGGCAGGTTGGCAACGTTTGAAAGCTCCAAGGTGATGTGACCACTAAAGCCAGGATCGATAAAGCCGGCAGTTGAGTGCGTGAGTAAACCAAGACGACCAAGGGATGATTTGCCTTCTAAGCGCCCAGCAATATCGTCGGGGAGTGTAATTACCTCGTAGGTACTAGCTAAAACAAATTCGCCTGGGTGCAAGATAAACGGCTCATCGCCTTCGGTAATAACTTCGCGAGTAAGTTCGGGCTGTTCAATCGATGGATCAATGACGCTGTACTTGTGATTCTCAAAGACGCGGAAGAATTTATCTAGTCGCACATCCACCGAAGAGGGCTGGATCATCGCTTCATGGAATGGATCACAGCCGACGCGTCCTGCAGCGATTTCGGCGCGAATATCGCGATCACTTAGTAGCACGCGCAGAACCCTATCCTTTTCTAGGGTCTTAGCGGGGCAGGCTTGCATAAGTTACTGGTGGGTAGCATTATTTGCCCATGAGCCATTACACAGCCAATCTGCGCGATATCGAATTCTGCCTCTTTGATCTTCTAGGGCGCGAGAAAATACTCGGTACCTCTGTCTATGCCGATATCGATCGCGAGACTGCCATGGGCATGCTTGAAGAGATAAAACGATTATGCGAAAACGATTTAGCTGCATCCTTTGTTGAAGGCGATCGTGTTGGAACAACATTTAACAAAGCAACGGGTGATGTGACAGTGCCAGAGTCTTTTGCAAAGTCATACCGTGCCTGGATGGATAACGAGTGGTGGCGCATTGACGCACCTGTCGAGCTCGGCGGCACGAAGATTCCACAGTCTCTTCGTTGGGCAATCGCTGAAATGGTCTTGGGTTCTAACCCTGGTGTTCACTTATATGCATCGGGTACAGCCTTTGCCCATGTCGCGTATTACTTAGGAAATGCGCAGCAGAAAAAGATAGCAAAATTTATGGTCGATAAAGAGTGGGGCGCGACCATGCAGTTAACTGAACCTGATGCCGGATCTGATGTTGGTGCCGGACGCAGTAAAGCCACAGAGCAGTCAGATGGAACGTGGCACATCACTGGGACAAAACGTTTTATTACTTCTGGGGATGCAGCAAATATCTATCCTAATGTAATGCACTTTGTTTTGGCTCGCCGTGAAGGTGGAGGACCTGGCACTAAAGGATTATCACTATTTTTGATTCCGAAAACCATGTTTGATTTAGAGACTGGTGAGCTTGGAAAGCGAAATGGTGTATATGTAACTAATGTTGAAAAGAAGATGGGCTTAAATATTTCAGCCACGTGTGAAATTAACTTAGGTGAACATGAACCTGCCGTTGGATATTTGTTGGGTGATGTTCATCAAGGTATCGCACAGATGTTTAAAGTCATTGAGTTCGCTCGCATGATGGTCGGCACTAAAGCGATTGCAACGCTATCTGCCGGTTACCAACAGGCGTTGAGCTATGCCAAAGTCCGTGTGCAGGGCGGTGATATGAAGGTAATGAACGATAAAGCTAGCCCACGTGTCACAATTATTCATCACCCCGATGTGCGCCGATCCTTAATGGTCCAAAAGTCCTATTCCGAAGGCATGAGGGCCCTTGTTCTCTATACCGCCTCGATTCAAGATGAGGTTGAATTGGCCGAAAAGGCTGGAGATACCGATCTTCTTGCCGACATGATCGCTCGCAATGATTTATTACTCCCAGTTGTTAAGGGCTATGGCTCTGAAAAATCCTGGACACTTCTTGGTACCGAATCACTTCAGACATTCGGTGGCTCTGGTTTCACTCAAGATTGGCCAATTGAACAATATGTTCGCGATGCCAAGATCGATACGTTGTACGAAGGTACAACGGCGATTCAAGGATTAGATTTCTTCTTCCGCAAAATTGTTAAAGATGGTGGTCGTGCAATTGGTCTACTTGGTAAAGAGATTCAAAAATTTGCCGAATCTGGTGGTACGAATCCGCAGGAGAAGGCCGCGCTCTTTACCGCCCTTGGCAATCTCAACGGGATCATCGCTGTGTTGGTTACTCGCGCGATAGAGTCACAGGAAAATCCAGAGAAGATTTATAATGTTGGCCTGCATACATCACGTTGTTTGATGGCAGTTGGCGACATCATCACTGCATGGTTACTGCTGCGCCAAGCCGATATTGCTACAGAGAAGCTCCCTAACGCCGGTAAAGATGCCGATTTCTATACTGGCAAAATTGCATCAGCCAAGTTCTTTGTAGCTAACTTCTTGCCACAGATCGCCGCCGACCGAGCAATTATTGAGGCTGGCGATGGAGCGATTATGAATATTCCAGAAAGCGCGTTTTAAAACCACTACGCTTACCCGGTGTTAACCAAATACAGAGGCGAAATCCTAACCCTAGCGGGCGCTATTTTCTTCTCCTTTAACGGCATCATCGCCAAGCTAGTACTGACCTCAGGTTTGTCATCAATGCGCTTAACCCAAGTGCGCTGTGGTGGAGCTTTTGTCATTCTCACTACCTATATGTTTCTTCGCCACCGCGAGAAACTGCGGGCTACCAGAAGTGAACTTCCACAATTATTTGCGTATGGCATCGTTGGTTTTTTAGCAGTGCAGGCCCTCTATTTTGTAGCTATTACGCGGCTGCATGTAAGTATCGGCTTAATCCTTGAATTTACTGCACCAATTTGGATTGTTTTATGGCTGCGATACGTGAAAAAGAAAGTCGTCCCCGCTCTTATGTGGATAGCTATCTTTTTAGCATTTAGTGGTCTGGTTCTTATCGCTCAAGTCTGGAAAGGCCTCACACTAGACCCCATCGGTGTGATTGCAGCCTTATTAGATGGAATCGTATTAGCCGCTTTCTTTTTAATTGGCGAAAAACTAACCGGCAAACGCGATGTCGAATCGCTCATGGTCTACGGATTTGGATTCGCAACTCTCGGTTTAGCTATCGCCATGCCGTTGTGGTCGTATCCAGTTGAGATATTTACACAGACAATGAACTTGCAGGGACGCTTTGCAGCTTACAGCGCTCCGGGTTGGCTCTTAATTGCCTGGGTCATCGTCATGGGCACAATTCTTCCTTACCTACTGGTGGTTAATGGTTTAAAACTTTTATCGGCATCGACAAGTAGCGTTATGGGGATGGCTGAACCAGTTATCGCTGGAGTATTTGCGTGGATTTGGTTATCTGAAAAATGGAATTTTATTCAACTCATTGGCGGCATAACAGTAATTATTGGAATTATTTTGGCGGATAAAGCACGAACTGCTGCGCACTAATCTTTATTAAGCGCCGAATGTACTGTCATCTGGCGGTGAAACTTCACGCTGTTGCGTCCAGTCGGTACCAGCACCAGGGTTTTGTGGCATGTCATAGAAGCGCGCATAGTGAAGCTGAGCCGATACGGTAATTGTGCGCGTTGGTCCGTTACGGTGCTTAGCAACAATTAAATCTGCCTCACCCGTACGATTTTGTTGATCGTACATATCATCGCGGTGAAGCAAGATAACAACGTCGGCATCTTGTTCGATAGAGCCGGATTCGCGAAGATCAGAGAGCATTGGTTTCTTATCTGTGCGCTGTTCAGGTCCACGGTTGAGCTGTGAGATTGCAATAACTGGAATATCTAACTCTTTAGCCATCAACTTTAATTGACGTGAGAACTCAGATACTTCCTGCTGGCGATTTTCGACTTTTTTACCCGATGACATCAGCTGTAAGTAGTCAATAACAATGAGTTTAAGGTTATGGCGCTGCTTAAGGCGGCGGGCCTTGGCGCGGATCTCCATCATCGAAAGATTAGGTGAATCATCGATAAACAAGGGTGCTTCAGAGATCTCTCCCATACGACGTGCAAGACGTGACCACTCATCATCAGATAACGTACCGGCACGAATATTGTTCAGGCCAACTCGTGCTTCCGCCGACAACATACGCATAGTGATTTCAGACTTTGACATTTCAAGAGAGAAGATAACCGATGTTAAGCCGTTGTGAATCGATGCATGGCGCGCAATATCTAGGCCCAGAGTTGACTTACCCATTGCAGGACGCGCAGCCAAAATAATCATGTTGCCAGGATGGAAGCCATGTGTCAGCGCATCAAGATCTTTAAAGCCAGATTTAACACCTTCAACTCCGATACCTTTTGAAATCGCTTCGATCTCATCGAGTGCTTGTGGCAACAGTGTCGAGAGTTGTACGTAATCTTCAGATGAGCGTCGTTCGGTAACTGCATAGACCTCAGCCTGTGCTTGATCGACCATGTCATCGACTTCACCTTCAGATGTATAACCGAGCTGCACAATCTTTGTTCCAGCTTCAACTAAGCGGCGCATGATTGCATGTTCGCGCACAATCTTTGCGTAGTAGCCAGCGTTAGCTGCAGTTGGTACGGAAGAGATGAGTGTGTGTAGATACGGTGCACCACCTGCGCGTGCGATGTCACCGCGCTTAGATAATTCAGCTGAGACTGTTACGGCATCGGCGGGTTCGCCACGACCGTAGAGATCGATAACCGCATCGTAAATTAACTCATGTGCTGGGCGATAAAAATCTCGATCGCGAATAATCTCAATAACATCGGCGATGGCATCTTTCGATAACAACATTCCGCCGAGAACAGACTGCTCTGCAATTAAATCTTGTGGAGGTGTGCGCTCAAACTCAGCACCAACGGATGAAAGATTGAGATCACGAGATGATCTATTGCTGGGGAGTTCGGCGATGCTCACGCGTATAACCTCCCACTTGGCACTGACAGATCTGACTACCTGGGCCTAACTTAGGCGTGCGCCCCTATCGCAGGCGAGAATCTCTCTTGAACCATGGGGATAAGGTGTGGATAAGTCCGTGGATAAGCTCATTTTTCTGTGTACACAGCGGTGGATGCTCTGTGGGTAACCCACCCGGGCTATCTCTCAGAGTGTGTGAAAGCGCAGGTCAGAGGCGATATCTGTACACACAGAGCTGTGTAGAAAAGTAATTTTGGCAATCTTAGAATCTGAGATTGTTTTTAATTAAGGCTATGAGAATCCAAAAGCTTTTAGAGATCCCACCTGTAAACATCGTTTCCAAATTTAAATTCAGATACCCACACATGGCCTTGAGCAACCCAGATGAACTTTGGCCAGTGCATCTTACTTGCAGTCTTCCCAGCGTTATTGTCGGCTGAACTTCCTGTTGCCAAGTAAGCATCAGCAACGCCTAAAGAAGTTCCAGTAACTTTGCTTGCAAAGTTGTAATACACCTCAACCCAATTCCATGTTCCACATACGACATAGAGTGCATCTGCAAAGACCTGGGCATCCGATGGGCCCGCACATGCCTGTGGTGCAAATGTTGGTGTGAGTTTTACAGGGCTCTTAATTGTACTTACTCGGAAATACTCAACTGTGTTTCCACCTAGTGCGATGAACCAGGTTCCATCGGATCGAATTTGAGTTGTGGATGTTGCAACTGCGAAAGTAAAATCTGGACTATCCGTTAATGAAGTTGGAAAACCATCCCAACCATAAACTGTTCCATTTTTGAGGATGTAGAAATACTTGTTATCGGCAGCAACACCAAATGCATCGGCCCCAGTAAATGAGAGTGAACCGATTGATTGTGTGGCATTTAGGAATGGAACATCTGTCTTCTTGGTAGGCAGACCTTTCCAGATGATGACTTCCTTTTCAAAGCCATAAGAGGAGACGGCAAATAGATTTGTTCCATCATCTTGCGTTGCTGCCGTCACGCTAGCTGGTTGAAACTCCCACGCCAACAGTGGATCAGTAGCATTTTGATTACTTGTTTTCCAGACGATATCCGGCTTTGCGTAATCGGTTGATGGAATGGTTTTCCAAATATTGATAGTCCGATCTAAATCTGAAACCACAGCCATGCCGCCAGCTAAAGTGACCAAGTGTGGATTTGAAATAATTTGATTTGTGATTAACGTATTTTGAACCATATCTTCTCGTGCCGAAGAGACAATGGTCTTATCCATTCCGCTTGAACCTAAATAGAAGTCCGCTTCAGCTCGAGCGGTAGGGATCCCATTGAATACAGCAATTCTATTTCCGTTGTATTCGACAACGTAGGTTTTCCCACCAGCAAAAGCCACGCCGCCGCCATCGCCGCCAACAAATGGAGTGCACGTTGCGATTGCGTTTGCTGAGTACGTACTTAAATCTGTCGCACCGGTTGGCTTAGTCAACATTGTTGGATACTCAAATAAGTAACGTGAAAGGCCATACCACTTTCCGTTTGTGGCGTTAAAAGTACCTTCTGGCCAGCCGCCTGCGGGCCCTGCTAAACACTCACCCGCACTGAGATTCTCAGAGGTCTTGGCTCCCCCAAATGGAATGAAGTTATATGCAACAGCGGCAGCACTACTTGTTGGCCACGTTGTAAATACATGACCCACGATTTCGCTAGGAAAACCTCCCCAATCATTTTCAGCGCACTTTGAGTTATGGTCACCAATGACAATTATCGTCCCATTACTGGAGACTCCACGTGGGGTGCCTAAACAGTTTGATGTATTGCCCTCCAAGGTTATATCCGCAGCACTTGAGGCACTAGTTGGGAAAGAGTTCCAAATCATTAACTTCGATTTTGTTGAGGAAGTTGATAGAACCTTTGTGCCGTTGGACCAAATTCCCCAGTTCCAAGAGTCATTCCCAAGATCAATAGCAAAGTCCGCAGCTTGGCCGCTGCGCGTTGGGAAAGTACGCCAGACTAAAATACGATCGTTGTCAGTATCGGCAACTAAGACTTTGCCATCTGCGGTAATACTTACTCCACGTGGCCAGTTACATTGATTTAGACCATTTCCAGATTGAATTCCCGTCGAATTAGATTGACAGAGAATTACATCAGGGGCCTGTGACGACGTTGTCGGTGCGCTATTCCAAATCAGAATTCTGTTATTCCATGTATCTGCAATCGCCAAATTACTTCCGCCTGAAGAAATAGCACCGGGGTGATCAAAGAGCGAAGTTCCGGTAGTCACGGTTGTACCAATACCTCCCACATAACCATCGGCATTTACAAAGCTCGTTTTCACTCGAGTACCGGTTGAGGCAGTAAGGGTTGAGTATGTTGATAAATACTCTGTCACTTTTGGTCCAACTACTACCGCACTTGGTGTTGGTGTTGGTGTTGGTGTTGGTGTTGGTGTTGGTGTTGGTGTTGGTGTTGGTGTTGGTGTCTGATTTCGTAACTCCCACTGCAAACTACCGTTTGGCATCTTTGTGCATGACACATCTTCACCAAGGCCAGTGCTTGCACCATTGCCCATGGGCGAGCACGAACCATGCAG
>Ga0194051_1002004_pt1 | contig 10221 bp, 5 predicted proteins | sample SepL2320m_MetaG_FD_161275 | JGI IMG/M metagenome (GOLD analysis project Ga0194051, IMG submission 161275) | Anoxic zone freshwater microbial communities from boreal shield lake in IISD Experimental Lakes Area, Ontario, Canada - Sep2016-L239-20m | ecosystem: Environmental > Aquatic > Freshwater >...
GCGCAGGAATGTTCGTGGACCACACCATGACAACCTCGTGCGGGTTCGACACGACTTCATACAAACCAACCGGTTCGTGGTCATACTCGCGCCACAACGGCACACGTTCGGCAACATTGGCGGCAAGGAATTCAAGCGCGGATCCGGCGCGCACCTCGAGCACTTCGTGTACGAACAACGTTCCTTTCAGTTCACGTTCAACAAGTTCAGCGGTGGTGGGACTGCCGGGCACACCGGCCAGCAATCGGTCGAAACCGCCGCTGCGCCATTGCGCGGCCTTGTCCCACCAGTCGCCGTAGAACGCGTTGCGACGCTTGAGGTTGAGGCGGTCAACATTGCGACCCCACGACTCCCAGCCCTTGTCACCGCAGTCCCAAATGTTGATGACCTGTGGCCAGCGTCCACCACCTTGCGCGCACACATAGAACGAACCGAGCAGGTTGTTCATCTCGGGCATTCGCAGAACAGGGTCCTGCCACAAATGCTCCATGTAGTCGTACTGGCCTTGACCAACGACATCGACGACTTCGTGCAGATACAAACTGCGCTTGGCCATGTCTCCCCCTTGGTGAACGTGCTGCGAACGGTAGTAGGCCGAACGCGAAGAGGGCGCCGGCCGAAGCCGACGCCCTCTTCAACATCAGTGTTCAATCGCTCACGGAGCGATCGGGTACCAGGTTGCACTCACAGGAACCCAGCACTGAATATCGACTGGGCAGTTGTTGTAGGTGCCGTTGGCATTCTTCGCGGTACCGGTCGGTGCCGCAGTCAACTTGTCGCCATGCGTGAGCGTGGCGATGTAGGTCTTGCCAGTGACCTGGCTTCCCTTGCCGTCAGAACCGAGAGCGACCGGAAGGTCTCCGAGGCCACGAACAGCCTTCATGAAGCTTTCACGAGTCAGGTTCTTTCCAGCCTTTTCGAGGCCAAGCTTGAGCACGTTGGAAAGGGTGCAGTCGTTCGGCGGTGCGTCGGAGCTCACCTTGGAGCCGTCAGGAAGGGTGCGGGTTTCGCCCGAGGGGACACCGATATAGGACTTCGCGCCACCGAAATCGTTGGCGGAAATCTTGTCGAAGTGCGCTCGGCATTCCTTCTCGAAGTCGGTCTCGGTGCGGATCTTGCCGTCCGAGGTGGTTGAGTCACCGAACACCGTGTAGCAGACGCCACCAACTGCTGAGGGCTTGAGGCTCTTTGCGCCGTAGGCGGTGCACATTGATGAAGCAACGTCGAGGAAGGTGAACTGCCAGTTGTTTCCACCGGCGTTGTCCCAGAAACCACCCGAAGCGGTGAACTGGAGGGCGATGACGGCATTGGTGATGCCGGCAGCCTTGAAGGTGTTCACAGCTGCAGCGGATTCGGTGTTCTGAATGCCCGGATCGCCCTGAAGGGTGTTGATCTGAGCAACGGTGATCTTGTTGCCATTGGCCTCAAGAGCGGTCTTCGCCGCGGCAACCGCAGCGACATGCTCGGGACCGTTACCGCTGAGGACGCCAACTGCGGCACCCTTCGGGATCTGGCCGGCCTTGATGGCGGCGCTGACGCCAGCAGTGGCGTTCACTTCAGCCGAAGGCGAGATGGAGGTAAGCCATCCGGTGTCATGCGCTGACTGAGAGGCAACGTCACCAAAGAAGGTGGGGACGCCCGCAGCAGCGATGCACTCGATGTATTTGGCGCCCATACCGCTGGTGTTCATGAAGGCGAACACTGGCGTGTTGATGGTGGCGTCATCGCACACCTTCTGGGCAGTGGCCGGCTTAACCGGATCCCATGTCATCACGACGGCTTCGACCTGACGGCCGTTGATGCCACCAGCGGAATTCCAGTCATCGAAGTAGGTCGTGACTCGCTTCGAAAGGTTGGTCGTTGTCAATGCGGGGGCGAGAGAGATACCCGCAGCACGGAGGCCATCGAGATCCGAAACGGCCACACCAATCTTGACTGTGGTTGCGGTGACACCAGTGGTGTCGCCACCGCCACCTGAAGAACTGCTGTCACTGGAACACGCTGCCATGCCGACAGTGAGCGACAAAGCGCACACCACAGCAACGACGGCGGTCCAGGTTCGTGAACGTGCCATGAAGGCTCCCCCTGAGGAATAAGTGTCTCTGCCCCGCGATTGCGGGAGACCGGACTATAGCAAGAAATTCACCTTGAGGTGACAGGCGTCACGGACCTTTTTCTTCCGCTAGGTTCTCTCCTCAGTTCAGGGCTGTCGACGCCGGGTCGCCGCCAGCCAGCTAGCACCAAGAACGAGGGGATCCGTGTCATCTACTGAGCAGGGCGAATCAACGAATCAGGGGCTTTCCAGCCTCACGTCAGTCATCTTTGACGAGGAGCAGGAGCGACTGGCGGCGACCGCCGAGGAAACGGTGCTCCTCCCCGACGATCTGCTCCCTGGTGTGGGCGGCAAGGGGATGCGCCTGAGCGAGGGGCTCCGCGAGGGTGGCATCGGCATGATCGTGCTGTTGCTCCTCCTTATCGTCGTGGAGGAGTTCCAGCGGGTTGCCTTGCTGGTGTTGGGTCCCGATATTCAGGACTCGCTCGACATCTCCGATACGACCCTGCTTGGTCTCATCAGTTTCGGTGGCGTCATTCTTGTGTTGGCCAGTCTCCCCTTCGCCTGGCTTGCTGACCGCTACGCCCGCACAAAGGTCCTCGGTATCGCCACCGGCGTATGGGGAATCTTCGGCGCCTTGATCGGCTTCGTTGTGAATCCGTTCCAACTCGGAATCGCCGCAGCTGGCACCGGAATCGGAGCGGCGGCGAACATTCCGATCACTCCCTCACTTATCGCTGATCAATACCCCATTGGCGTGCGCACCCGCATGTTCGCCGCGCAAACCTTTGGTCGACCCGCAGGTCAGGTCATCGGCCCGGTCGTTGCCGGTGGCATCGTCGCCATTGCTGGCAACAAGGCTGGCGATTGGCGTTGGCCGTTCTGGTTGTTCGCGATTCCGGCGACGGTTCTTGGTGTCGCGTTTCTTCTGAAGAAGGAACCACAGCGAGGCCGCAACGAACAACGCGCGGTGTTTGGCGAAGAAGTTCCAGAACACACTGTTGATGACGGACCGGTTCGCCTTAGTGCAGCAATGGCCCGCTTGAAGAAGGTCCGCACCTTCTACTTCCTTATCGTCGGTATCGGCGTGCTTGGTTTCGCGCTTGTTGCGGTACCAGCAACGTTCAACCTGTTACTTGGGGACGTCTACGGCTACGACGCGTTGAAGCGTGGTTGGATCATGTCGATCACCTGGTCTGGATCGCTGATCGCCATTCCTCTTGCTGGCCGTTACGGCGAACGGTTGTTCCGCAAGAACCCGCCATCAGCTCTCAAGTTGATGGGTGTGGCGGTGCTGCTCTACGGCCTCTGCCTCACTCTTGGCCTCCGCTTTGAGCAAGCCGGCATCATGATTGCCTTCTTCACGATCGGGAACGCCTTCCAAGGAATGGCATTCACGCAGCTCGGCCCAACCATTTCGGCCGTCGTCCCTTACCAAATGCGCGCACAGGCCTTCTCCATGGTTGGCGTCTACATCTTCCTTATGGGCGGATTTTTTGGTGGTCTTCTCACCGGCGCGTTCTCTGATGCCTTCGGACAGCGCACCGCCCTCACCATTGTCATTCCGCCTGCGACACTCATCGGCGGCTTGATGATCATTTACGGATCCCGTTACATGAAGCGCGACATCTCGCTCACTGTCTCTGAACTCATGGAGATGCAGGACGAGCAAAGGCGTATGGCTGCCGACCCGGAGAACATTCCGGTCCTGCAGGTCCGCAATGTCGATGCGTCCTACGGCACCCTGCAGGTGCTGTTCGATGTCAGCTTCGAAGTGAAAAAGGGCGAGTGTCTTGCGCTTCTTGGTACGAACGGTGCGGGTAAGTCGACGATCCTCAAGTCGATCAGTGGTCTGCTCAATCCCGACCGCGGCGTGGTCCGCATGAACGGTCGAACGATCACACTTGTCGATCCCCAGTACCGAGTCGCTCTGGGCATGATGCAGATCCCTGGTGGCGAAGCAGTGTTCCCATCGATGGCGGTCTCGGAGAATCTCGAACTCTGGAGCGAACTCATCGAGGACAAGCAGAAGCGTGCAGAGAGGATGGATGCCACCTTCGAGGCATTCCCCGAACTGCTCCACCTCATCGATTCCAAAGCCGGTTCGCTTTCGGGCGGCCAGCAACAGATGCTCGCATTGGGCAAGGCAATCATGCTTGAACCCGACCTTCTGCTGATCGATGAACTGTCGCTCGGACTTGCTCCGATCGTCGTTCAACGACTTTTGGGCATCGTCGAGAAACTCAAAGAACAAGGAACCACGATGGTGTTGGTCGAACAGTCCGTGAACGTTGCGCTCTCGGTTGCCGACCGCGCTGTCTTCATGGAACGAGGACAAGTGAAGTTCGAAGGACCCGCCCAAGAACTCTTGGAGCGAGACGATCTCTTGCGGGCCGTGTTCCTCAGTGGAGAGGGTGCCTGATCATGATGTTCGGACTCACACTCAGTGGAGACATCATCTTCTCCGGTTTCATTCAGGGCTTGGTCTATGCACTCGTTGCATTCGGCCTCGTCCTCATCTTCCGAGCGACTGGCGTCATCAACTTCGCTCAGGGTCAGATCGGCGCCTTTGGCGGTTACGCCATGGCATTGCTGTTCATTCAGTACCACATCCCCTATGGATGGTCGGTTCCGATTGCGCTCGCATCGGGCGTGCTCCTTGGCGTCGCTTCCGAACTGATCCTTCGGCGATTGTTCACTCAACCGCGGCTACTTCTCTTCGTGGCGACCTTGGGTCTTACGCAGCTCATTCAGTTGTTGCAGTTGCGCCTACCAATCCCCGATGGAAAGGAAGCTGGCGTTAGTTACCCGGTGCTCATCAGCGGAAGTTGGGAACCGTTCGGCGTCACCGTGACCGGTCCAATGTTGACGATCATCGTTGCGGTTCCGCTGCTAATGCTGGGCTTGACGTTGCTTCTCCAGAAGTCCAAGTTCGGTCGTCAGGTGCGAGCTACAGCCGACAATGCATCGTCCGCCCAGCTCGCTGGTATCTCGATCCGGTCGGTGTCGACCAAGGTCTGGGCGCTCGCCGGCCTTCTTGCTGTCGTCGCCGCACTACTCATTGCTCCGGTCCAGGGCGGCAACATTGCCACGGTGAGTTCAGCCCTCGGCCCAAGCCTGCTGCTGCTTTCGCTCACCGCAGCGATGTTCGGCCGCATGCGGTCCTTCGGCTGGACGGTTCTCGGCGGCATCCTCGTCGGCATCGTCAACATGCTCTTCGTGACATGGGGTCAGGTCGGCGAAGTTCCGCAAGGCTCCAATGTGCTGGCGATCTTCGTCATCTTGTTGCTGCTCATTCTCTTTAACGGCAAATCCAGCGGCATGTCGGCCGACGAATGGCAGCTCACCACCAAGTTGAAGGCCGCCAATGAGGACCTCCGCAAGCATCCGCTGTACCGAGCATCAACAATCATCGGCATCGGACTCCTCGTGGGCGGCGCTCTTTTGCTCCCTCAGATTTTCGACAAGCCCACTGATTGGCTGCGATATTCGGAGATCTTGGTCTGGATCATCGCTGCGCTTTCGGTCACCGTGCTCACTGGTTGGGCCGGACAGTTGTCTCTGGGCCAGTTCGGTTTCGTAGCGATCGGTGGCTATGTCACCGTGAAGTTCTCCGGAAGCATGCCGGTACCGCTGGCCATCTTGGTCGGCGTCGGCTTCGGGGCGCTCGCCGCCCTCATCATCGGTATCCCTGCGTTGCGCATTAAGGGACTCTTCCTCGCGGTCATCACGCTCGGGTTCGGTCTGATGGTTCGCAACTGGCTCATCTTCAACGAAGGGCTTTCCGGCGACGGTGCCATCGCGAAACTTCAAGTGAACCGAGCGAAGGGCTACAAGCTTCTGTTCTGGGAAGCGAAGGGGAACAACTTCCACGCTATCTACTGGTTCTGTCTCGTCGTCACCGTTATTGCCATCCTTTTGGTGTGGCAGATCAGACGTACAGGCGTTGGCCGTTCGATCATTGCCGTGCGCGACAACGAACTCACAGCAGCGGCCTACACAGTGTCTCCCACCGCGAAGAAGATCATTGCGTTCGCGGTGTCCGGCGGTCTTGCGGCACTCGCTGGTGGCCTTCTTCCGTTGCTTTCGGCGCAGTTGGAACTTAGCCCCAATGGCGGTTGGTTCGATGTCGAACAATCGCTCCGTGTTGTGGCTGTTGCGGTTGTCGGCGGTATCGCATCGATCACCGGCGCCATTCTCGGCGTGCTCGTAATCATCGCTCTGCCGATCTTGTTCGACGGCACTCCGCAGGTGAAGTTGTTCGCCAGCAGTATCGGCATGCTGGTTGTGCTCCTGTACTTCCCTGGTGGTCTCATCTCCATCATTCACTCCGCTCGCGACATGCTTCTCGGCTGGTTGGCCAAGCGCACCGGCTGGGAGCCCAAGCGCAATACCCAGACCGGTTCGGTCAGTTCGCTGGCGTCGGTCAAGACCCACGATGACAACAGCGCGATGCCACTTGTCGTCACCAATGTCACCGTCCGTTTCGGTGGTCGCGTGGCGGTCGACAATGCGTCGATCACCGTGAAGCCCGGCGAGATCGTCGGTCTTATTGGCACGAACGGCGCCGGCAAGTCGACCCTCATGAATGCAGTGAGCGGTTTCGTCCCCAGCACTGGCGAGATCACGATCTTCGGTACCGAAGCTCAGAATCGATCAGCGCCTCGGCGGTCGCGTCTTGGCATCGGTCGTGCGTTCCAGAACGCTCGATTGTTCTCGTCGCTCAGCGTCCGCGAGACACTTATGGTTGCGCTTGAAGCTCGCGAACGCTCGCTGCTCGTGCCGTCCATGCTGTCGCTTCCGCCGTCGCCTCAACGTGAGCGTCGCAAGCGCAAGCAGGCCAACGAAATCATCGGCTACCTCGGCCTCACGCGCTATGCCGATTCCCTCTTGGGTGAACTCTCCACGGGAACACGACGCATTGTCGAACTCGGTGCGCTTCTTGCGCTCGACAGCGAATTGCTGCTTCTCGACGAACCCACTGCGGGCGTGGCGCAGAAAGAGACCGAAGCATTCGGTCCGCTTATCGAATCGATCCGCCGTGAACTCGGCGCCTCGATCCTCATCATCGAACACGACATGCCAATGGTGATGGCGATCTCTGATCGCATCTATTGCCTCGAGGCCGGTTGCGTTATTGCTGAGGGCGAGCCCAGTGCGATCCGCAGCAATCCGGCTGTTATCGCGTCGTACCTCGGAACCGACGAGCGCGCCATCGCCCGATCGGGTTCGTGAGTTTCGTCGATGGCTGAAGCGACCGGTCCCCTTTCCGGCTTGAAGGTGCTCGACCTGTCGATCGCTCTCACCGGGCCCTACGCAGCAGCCCTTCTCGCCGATCAGGGGGCCGAGGTCGTGAAGGTCGAGCGACCAGGCATTGGCGACATTGCTCGTTGGGTCGGGGTCGCCGTCAATGGGATGAGTGCCTTCTACCTCGCCTGCAATCGCGGGAAGCGTTGTATCGCAGTAGATCTGGGAACCGACGAGGGTCGCGACATCGTGCTGCAAATGGCTGCCGATGCCGACGTGATCATTCAGAACTTCCGTCCGGGTGTGATCGACCGACTCGGATTGGGTTATGACGCGGTGCGAGAACTCAATCCCGAGGTCGTGTACGCATCGATCTCCGGATACGGCCCTGTGGGCCCCTACCGAGACCGCAGCGCCTACGACACGTCCATCCAGGCCTACGCAGGGTTCGCCGCCACCCAGGCCGAACCCGGTGGACCGCCGACATTCATCAAGCAGAACGCGGCCGACAAGGTCAGTGCGCTCTACGCGTGTCAGGCCATCACCGCCGCGCTGTTCGCACGGGCCTCTGGTCGGGGCGGTCAGCATCTCGAACTCGGAATGGCCGATGCGTGTGTGTCATTCCTGTGGGCCGAAGCCGCCGGCAATGAGGTGCTCCTTGACTCCGATGGGTCAATGCCATCGAGCTTCAACGCCGGATTCTCACCAATGCGCTTCCTCGACGGCTGGGGCATCGTGGTCCCCACCACCGACGCTGACTTCGCGGGCATGTGCAAGGCCCTCGATGTTGAAGGGTGGGACGACCCCCGAGTGCGAACGGTCGGCGAACGACGCAAGCACCGCGATCTCCTCGAGCCCATCATGGACATGTGTTACGCGATGGCCGCGAACCTCACTCAGGCCGAGGCCATCAAACGTTTCGAACGTGAGCGGGTCGCATTCGCCATGGTGCTGTCGGCGGCCGAGATGGTCGACGACCCCCACGCGCAAGCCATCGGGATGTTCGAAGAGTTCGATCATCCCGTCGTTGGTCGCGCTCGCCTGCCGCGCCATCCCACGCAGTTTCATGCCACCCCAGCCTCGCTCGGATTCGGTGCACCGGCGTTGGGGCAGCACACCGACGAGGTGCTGGTGGAACTGGGACTCGGAGCGCAGATCGAGCAGTTGCGCACCAACGGCATCGTCGCCTGAGCAGACACCACCGAGGAGGTCCCAAAGTCGTATGAGTATTCGCTACTCCAAGCCTCCGGTACTGATGCGCGATGTGATCAGCGATCTCGATGAAGTGACACGCCTCCTCGAATCGCAAGCTCCCTATACGCCTCTTGGTGGCTGGTACAGCCCTGGCGCCGACCCAACGAAGCGCACTCGTCCGTTGTGGTTCCAGAACGACTGGGTGCACGACACCTTCGCTGCTGAAGGCTCAGACCTTTTCTTGCTGCACGCCGGGTATATCGAAGCGGCCAAGGAGTTCTACGACGCAGAGATCGTCGAGCCAAAGAGTGTGTATGTGAACCTCATGGTTGCGATCGAAGGTGGTGGTCCGGCCCACACCGACAATCCCCGCTTCCAGGGTCGCGACCGCACCAACACGCCAATGTGGTTGCTGCGTTCGATGCTGTGGTCGGGACTGTTCAACGATGCCGAGATCGTGCAGGCCACCGCCATTTGGTGGAGCAACGATGTCGAGGGCGGAGAACTTCGCTATTGGCCCAATGGCGCGTCCGAGCCTGCTCAGGTTCACTCCGAGAACATGACCAACACCGCCCTTCTCGGCGACAACCACGGCATGTTCCATCAGGTCGGCGCTATCGGTCCTCACGATGTGGGCAGTTTGAGAGTCACCCCCGGAGCCACTCTTGGACCTGTCGGCGACGGTTCGGGCGATTGGGCGGTCGACGACCTTGGCGAATGCGTGTTTCGGGCACCGCTCAGCACCTACCGCTTGAGTGTGTTGTGGAAGGCCGACATCTATCCCAATGCCGAAGAGCGTGAGCAACAGGTCGCCAACGCTCTCTCAATGGATGATGTCGCCGAACGCTTCAATCGCGATCTCGCCGGGAGAGGTTCTTCGGTGCGGTTCGACCCGGCCAACCTCGACGACCCTGAGTTGCGAGTAACAATTGAGCAGTTCCACCCTGAGGACGTTCCAGTAGGAGCGTTGCGTTCGGTTTTCGCAACGTCCTGAGGAATTCGCGCAGTTCAGAACCTCGCCGCGCGAGTGAGACGAATACGCAGTTTGTCTTGACCGGGTGTTCTGGGTCAGACCAAGACTGCCGAAACTGGAGCACGTCGATTTGAGGTGACTCGAGTCAGCTTTCGATGCTCTGGGTAGAAATCCGAAGGTCCTCGATGAACAGTGGCATGTTCGTCCCACATGACAAGGTCTCCGTCGTGCCAGCGATGGCGATAGTGCAGCGACGAATCATTCAGCAGGTCAAACAACATTTGCAGCATCGATCTGCTTTCGAGAGCAGACAAACCATCGATGGCGGTGGTGTAGCCGGGATTGACAAACAAAAGTGGCTCACCGGTCACCGGATGCGCGGTGAGTATCGGATGCACCACAGCGGGGAATGCCTCGCGGGCTTTCGCCGCCTGCTCGGAACCGAGCATCCGATCGATCTCGAACCAGAACCGCGGTCCCGCATCGTGCACCGCATTTAACCCGACAAGGATCTGGCGGTACTTCTCCGACAGCAACCGATAGGCCCCCGTTGTTGAGGACCAGATCGTGTCGCCCCCGTTCTTTGGAAGAATCTCGGGCCGAAGAATCGCGAGATCGGGGATCTCGTGGTTGAAGGAATAATCGGTATGAAAATCCTGATCATCCTGTGACGGCTTGTCGGCATCATTCTCAACGACAGAAATCGGATCGTCAGCTTGGCCCAGCAGGAACTCCTTCACCGGATGACCCATTG
>Ga0194051_1002005_pt1 | contig 10214 bp, 6 predicted proteins | sample SepL2320m_MetaG_FD_161275 | JGI IMG/M metagenome (GOLD analysis project Ga0194051, IMG submission 161275) | Anoxic zone freshwater microbial communities from boreal shield lake in IISD Experimental Lakes Area, Ontario, Canada - Sep2016-L239-20m | ecosystem: Environmental > Aquatic > Freshwater >...
CCCTTTCGGCAATGTAAAATGTCCTCACCTCTCATAACGCCTGTCTCTCCCGTTCAATTGTTCCGGTACCCATGCTTTCCACGCGCCGTGCGGGCTTCACGCTCATTGAGTTGCTCGTTGTTATCGCCATTATCGCCATCCTGATCGGTCTGCTTTTGCCCGCAGTTCAAAAGGTGCGGGCCGCAGCCAGTAAGATTTCCTGTGCGAACAACTTCAAGCAGATCGGTTTGGCGGTTCATAACTACACGACCGCGACCGGCAAACTGCCCCCTTCCTGCTGGGATCAGGGGGCTTCCCCGATTTCAACCGTTCCTTACGACATGACGGCTCCTTCCAACGAGCCGACGCGGGGCCTGCTGGCTCTGATTCTGCCGTATATGGAGCAGGAGAACGTTCAGAACCTCTACGACCAAACCAACAATTGGCGAACGGGGGCCCAGAACCGCAAGGCTTCGGGAACGATGCTGAAGATGTACGTCTGCCCGGCTACCCCCGAAGGATTGCGCACCCGGGATGTCACGACCTCGCCGAGTTTTGCAGCCGGCGTGACCGACTACGTTTGGGTGGAACGGATCCGTTCCACGGTGGTTAAGACCGGGTATGGCGGAGCAAGCCTTCCTACCGGTTGGCAGACGCTCTTCCAACCGAACTGCCCCGCGCCCGTGACATCGATTGTGGATGGCCTCTCGAACACGATTGCGGTGACGGAGAAGTGCGGTAACCCGAACACGTACAAATTGCGTGTGAAAACCGGCACCAACGACAACACCGATGGAGCCGCTTGGCCTGCCGAGAACTGCTCGTACACTTTCGATGGTGCCGATCCGGCAACGGGTAGTTCAACTTCCGCCGGTTCCGCAACGCAGACCCTTGCCATGAACGGGACCAATTCCGGGGAGGCATACTCTTTCCACACCAATGGCTGCAACATCCTCTTCGGCGATGGCTCGGTTCGGTTCGTGAATCAATCCATCGCCATCGGCACTTACATCGGTCTGCTCACGCGGGCCGGTGAGGAAGTGGTCGTCGCCGAGTAACAACTTGGCCCGCTGACGGAACCTCCTAAAATAACAATGAGCTGCGATCTCCCGCGGTTCTCTTCCATTTTCGAGGTTGTTCCCGTGGCAGTGCATGTGGCGGTCGTTGGTGCGACCGGGGCCGTCGGCGATCTCATCCGCCGGGTTCTGGCCGAACGCAAGTTCCCTGTGAAAACGATTCGGTTCCTCGCTTCCGCGAAATCGGTCGGCAAGACCGTGGAATTCGCGGGGAAGTCGTACCCCGTCGAAGCGATCCGCGCCGAAGCTTTCGCCGGCGTTCAGATCGTTCTCAGTTCAACTCCTTCCAGTGTCTCAAAGGAATTCAGCCCGATTGCGGCCAAACAGGGCGCGATCGTCGTCGATAATTCGTCCGCCTGGCGGATGGATCCTGATTGCCCGTTGGTGGTGCCCGAAGTGAACGCCGAGGAACTTCACAATGCCCGTAAAGGCATCGTGGCGAACCCCAACTGCGTGGCGATTCCACTCTGCGTGGCGTTGAAACCGCTGCACGACATCGCCCGCGTCCGCCGAATCGTCGTTTCGACCTACCAATCGTCGTCCGGTAAGGGGGCGACCGGCCTTGTCGATTTCGATGCACAATCCAAAGCCTTGGCGAACGGCCTCCCTGTTCCCGCGCCTACGGCTCACAAGGCGCAACTCGCGGGCAACGTGATCACTCTCGATTGGACGCTCGACCCCAACGGCTACACCGAGGAAGAGAACAAGGTCGTCAATGAAACCCAGAAAATCCTGGGCGATACGACCATCGGCGTCAGCCCGACGTGCGTGCGCGTGCCGGTGCGGATCGCCCACAGCGAATCAGTGAACGTGGAATTCGAGCGGCCAATCAGCGTTGAAGAGGCGAAAGCTGCACTCGCCAAAGCGCCCGGCATTGTGTTCATGGACGAGTTCCACAAAGGCGAGTTCCCGCAACCGTTGCGGGCGGAAGGCTCCGATCACACCTTCGTCGGCCGAGTCCGCCTCGATCCGTCGAACCCCAAGGCCCTCAACCTTTGGGTCGTCGCGGACAACCTCCGCAAAGGTGCGGCCACGAACGCTGTGCAGTGCGCCGAGGAATTGTTGAAGCGCGGTATCGTGAAGTGAACCCCTCGCCGATGCGCAATCTGAAAATGACCGTGCGGTACGACGGCACCGAGTTCTACGGTTGGCAGACGCAACCCGGCTACCGCACGGTGCAGGAAACCCTCGAAAAAGTCCTCGCCAGCATCACGAACGTCGAACGGGTTCGTGTGAACGCCAGTGGCCGCACCGACGCCGGCGTTCACGCACTCGGTCAGGTCGTCAACTTCTACTCGTCCACGCGGCTCGATCATGCGACCGTCGTCAAAGCAGTGAACGGCAACTTGCCCGATGATATGAGCGTGTGCGATTGCGAGGACGCGGCCCAATCGTTCGACGCCAACAAGGATGCCGTCGGCAAAACCTACCGCTATCAGATCCAGGACGGCCGCATCGGCGATCCGTTCCTTCGCCGCTACGCCTGGCACCCGCGCCGAGCGCTCGATGCCGAGGCGATGCATCGCGCGGCCCAAGCCCTCGTTGGCCGGCACGATTTCCGCAGTTTCGAGACGAACTGGCCCAACCGGATGAGCAGCATCCGCACCATCAAGGAACTGAACGTCTACCGTCACGAGAACGTCATCCGCATCGAAGTTACCGCCGACGGGTTCCTCTACAACATGGTGCGGTCGATCACCGGAACGCTGTACAACATCGGCCGTGCGTACTGGCCCGAAACGAAGGTGAAGGAAATCGTCGAATCGATGAGCCGCTGCGAAGCCGGGCCGACCGCCCCGCCGCAAGGCTTGTTCCTCGTGCGGGTGTACTACTCTTCATGAAAACCTACCCTTCCGAACTCGAAATCCAGCCCCTCGCCAAAGCGCCGCAATGCACCGTCAGCGTGCCGGGCAGCAAGAGCATCACCAACCGCGCGCTCGTACTGGCGGCGCTGGCGAGCCAGAAAACGGCATGCACCTTAACAGGTGCCTTGCAGAGTGAAGACACGGAAGTGATGATCGAATGTCTCAATCGATTGGGCTTTCGATTGGACGTGGATTGGGATGCGACGCGAATCATCGTTCATCGAAATCCGACCGGTCGAATCATTCCCGCAGAGAATGCCGACCTGTTCGTGGAGAATTCCGGAACCACGATGCGATTTCTCACCGCGATGGTCAGCCTCGGCAGCGGACGCTACCGGCTAGACGGGATTCCGCGGATGCGGGAGCGGCCGATCGGCGATTTGCTTGTCGCCCTCAAACAAGTCGGGATCGATGCGATCTGCGATGCAGGAAACGACTGCCCGCCTGTGACGATTGTCTCAAAAGGCTGGCCGAAAGTCGAAGCGTTGACTGTGTCGATTCCCTCGGGTACGAGCAGTCAGTTTCTGAGCGGTTTGCTGATGGCCGCGGCATTCTCAGGAACTTACACATGGGTTTATCCGACGGGAGCACTAGTCTCGGAACCTTACGTGGAAATGACGGAATTGATGCTATCGGCCTGGCACCGCAGCGTTATTCACTTCGATAACGGAGAGTTTGAGATTTGCCTCGACGGTGTTGTTCAGGGTCTTGATTCCTACGCCATCGAACCCGATGCCTCGGCTGCATCCTACTTCTTCGCCGCCGCGGCGATCACCGGGGGCCTTGTCACTGTGCGCGGGATGAAACCCGACATGCTTCAAGGCGATGTGAAGTTCGTCGATGCCTTGGAAATGATGGGCTGCCGCATCGAAGTCTGTGATGAAGGAATCACCGTTCACGGCAAGCCGCTCCGCGGCATCGACATCGACATGAACGCCATCAGCGATACCGTGATGACGCTCGCGGCGGTCGCCTGCTTCGCCGAGGGATCGACCACGATCCGCAACGTCGGACATATACGCCACAAGGAAACGGATCGCATCGCCGCCATCGCCAACGAACTTCGCAAACTCGGCGCGGGTGTTGAAGAATACCCGGATGGGTTGCGGATCGTGCCGGGGCCGCTCCACGGGGCGAGAATCGAAACCTACAACGACCACCGCATGGCGATGAGCCTCGCACTGGTCGGCTTGCGTGTACCCGGTGTTGTGATCCTCAATCCCGGTTGCGTGGCCAAAACCTACCCCGGCTTCTGGCACGATTTCGAGGCGCTGCGGGTTTGACTCCGTAAGTTATTCGAGTTCGCATTTTCCCCCGATTGGCAGGTTCTTCGCGCATGGCGGATTTGACCCAGACGGTTTCCATTTCCACCGAAGCCCGCGCCCGCTTCCTCCGTTACGCGATGAGTGTTGTCACCGGCCGGGCGCTGCCCGACGTGCGCGACGGCCTCAAGCCGGTGCAGCGCCGCATCCTCTACGCGATGTACCAGGACCTGAATCTCACCTTCGACCGCAAGGCGCTCAAGTGCGCCAAGATCGTCGGCGAAGTGATGGGGAACTACCACCCGCACGGCAACCTCGCGCTGTACGACGCGCTCGTCCGCCTCAGCCAATCGTGGGTCATGCGGGTGCCGCTGGTTCACGGGCAGGGAAACTTCGGCTCGGTGGATGGAGATCCGCCCGCTGCCGACCGCTATACCGAAGCGAAGCTCACTCGTGCCGCCGAGACGCTGCTCGCCGAACTCGACCAGGAAACGGTCGAGCTCCGGCCGAGTTACGACGGTACTCGCCGCGAAGCGGTGGTGTTGCCGGCGCAGTTCCCCAACCTGCTCGTCAATGGCACGTCGGGCATCGCCGTGGGCATGGCCACGAACATCCCGCCGCACAACCTCGGCGAGGTACTGCGCGCCGCAATCTACCTCATCGACAACCCCGAGGCGTCGGTCGCGCAATTGCTCGACCGGGTCAAAGGCCCGGACTTTCCCCTCGGCGGGAAGATCCTCACCGACCGCTCGGCGCTGCGAACGATTTACGAAACCGGCCGCGGCAGCGTGAAGGTGCAGGGCGAGTGGAAAGTCGAAGAGTTGGGCAAAGGCCGCGCGCAGATCGTGATTACCTCGATTCCTTACGGCGTTGATAAGGGGCAACTCGAAGAGATTATCGGCAGCTTCATCGAGGAGAAGAAACTGCCGCAGTTGCTCAGTTCGACCAACGAAACGAACGACAAAGACGGCATGCGCATCGTGCTGGAAATGAAGCCTGGCAGCAACGCTCCGCTCATCATGGCCTACCTCTACAAGCACACCGAGTTGCAGAAAAACGTTTCGTACAATGTGACGGCGCTCGTGCCTTCTGAGGGCGGCCGCACGATGGTGCCGCGCGACGGCCTGAGCTTGAAGGAGTTGCTGCGTTACTTCCTCGATTTCCGGATCATTACCGTCCGACGGAGGTTCGAGTACCACCTGCGGATTCTGAAGCGGCGCATCCACATCCTTGAAGGCTTTGCGATCATCTTCAACGCCCTCGATAAGGCGATCAAGATCATCCGCACCAGCGCGGGGAAGGCTGATGCCTCTGAGAAATTGATGAAGGAGTTCGCCCTCGACGAGGAGCAAGTGACCGCGATTCTCGATTCGCAGCTTTACAAAATCGCGCAGATGGAAATCCAGAAGATCCTCGAAGAACTTCAGTTGAAACGCAAGGAAGCCGAACGGATCGAAGCCATCCTGAAATCGGAAAAGAAGCTCTGGGGGGTCATCAAGGATGAACTCGAAAAGCTGGGGCAGAGCGATTTCGTCGTCCGCCGCAAGACCCGCATGGCTTCGGACGAAGACGTTTTGGAATTCGATGAACAAGCCTACATCACCCGCGAAAACACCAATGTGGTGCTAACGAAGGACGGCTGGATCAAGCGCGTCGGTCGGCTGCAATCGGTCGAAAGCACGCGGGTGCGCGAAGGGGACCAGGTCATTGCCGTGGTGCCGGGGAACACACTCGATTATGTCGTCTTCTTCGCAGACGATGGCACCGCCTACACGATGCGGATCAACGAAGTGCCCGCGACCTCCGGCCACGGCGATCCCATCGCCAAGTTCTTCCGGCTAGGGGACAATGTCAAGGTGATCGCTGCAGTCGGCACCGATCCGCGCTTCACCCCGCCCGATTGGGAAGCCAAGAAGAACGAACCCGGTGGCCCGCAATTGCTAATCGCAACCTCTGCCGGATATGTGCTGCGTTTGCCGTTGGCGATGTTCCGCGCCGAATCGACGAAGGTTGGCCGGCGCTTCGTAAAACTCGACGACGGCGACAAGGCCGTGATGGCCCGGCTCGTCAACGATGAAGACGGCGTGATCCTCGCCTCGCGCAACGGATACATCATCCACTTCCCGCTCGATCAGGTGAACGTGCTTTCGGGCGTGGGCAAGGGCGTCATCGGCATCAAGCTCGATGAAAACGATGTTTGTCTTGGTGGCGAACTCCTCACCTCCGGCAAACGCAAGGACGCCGTGAAGTTTTCCGTGGAAACCGAATCGGGCCGCATCGACGATTACACCTACGAGCGACCGAAGCCGGTGAACCGCGGCGGTAAAGGTGAAAAGCTTGGAGGCCTGCGCACGAAGCTCGAACGGGTCGTCCCCGCCCCGATCGTATTGGCGAATTGGGACGAAGTGGCCGAGGGCAAACCCGAGAAGCCGAGGAACGGATTGTTCGAGTGACATCATTTAGCCCCCGGTGAAAAGTCCACGGCACGTGGACGACACCGGGGGTATTCGATCACCCCCCGGTGCGGTTCACCTACGGTGACCCTTTCACCGGGGGCTAAATAGAGATGGTTCTACATGTCCACCGCGCCTGCCAAGCCTTCCAAATACACCACCGACGAGATCACTGCGCTCGAAGGGCTGGAACCCGTCCGCGTGCGGCCCGCCATGTACATTGGCGGTGTCGATGCCAAGGGGTTGCACCACCTCTGCTGGGAAATTGTCGATAACTCGGTCGATGAATACCTGAACGGCTACGCCGATCACATCTCGGTGACGCTGCACAAAGGCGGGGATTCGCTCACGATCACGGATAACGGCCGGGGCATCCCGGTCGATACGCACCCCAAGTACAAAATCTCGGGCCTCGAACTCGTGCTCACAAAGCTGCACGCCGGGGGCAAGTTTAACAACAAGGACAGCAACTACTTCTTCAGCGGCGGCCTCCATGGCGTCGGCGCATCGGTGGTTAATGCCCTTTCCAAAAAACTCGTCGCCACGGTGAAGAAGGATGGGCAAGAGTACCAGCAGACCTTCTCGAAGGGCATCCCGCAGACCAAACTCCTGAAACTCGGCGCGGCCCGCGGCCACGGCACGTCGATTCATTTCCAACCCGACGATACGATCTTCAAGACCGTGAAGTTCGACGCCGAGACGCTGAAGCACCGCCTCGAAGACATGTCATACATCCACGCCGGGCTGCGGATCACGTTCACCAACGAAATCACCGGCGAAACGGTCGATCTCTCGCACCCCAACGGAATCCCCGATTATCTCGCCAAACTCGTGAAGGACGGCCAAAAGGCACCCGTGACTGAAGCCGCCTTCCACGCCAAGCGCGAAGGCGACGACCGCATGGAGGTCGCGCTGCAATGGACCGAATCGACCGACGAGGCAGTACGTTCCTACGTCAACGGCATCCGCACGCCCAACGGCGGTACGCACGAAAACGGCCTGAAATCGGCACTCCGTAAGGCAGTGAACAACTACCTCGAAACCCACGAGGTGAAGATCAAGGGGTTGAAGATCACGGCGGACGACATCCGCGAGGGGATCGTCGCGGTGGTCTCGGTCTTCGTGCAGAACCCGGAATTCGAAGGGCAGACCAAACAGCGGCTCAACAACGCCGATACCGAAGCGAAGGTCGATCAATTCGTTCGCGTCTCGCTCGAAACGTGGTTGAACGGCAATACGACCGTGGCCGATGCAATCATCGGTCGCATCGTGCTTTCGGCAAAGGCCCGCGAGGCCTCGCGGGCTGCGATCAACGAAGTGAAACGTGCCAGCCCCGGCCGGCGCAAGGGGAACCTGCCCGGCAAGCTCGCTGATTGCAAATCGACCGACCGCGACGAAACCGAACTCTTCATCGTCGAAGGCGATTCCGCCGGTGGTTCCGCCAAGCAGGGCCGCACGAACACGATCCAGGCCGTGCTGCCGCTGCGGGGCAAGATTCTCAACGGTGAAGACCTGCCCACAGCCAAGGTGCTGATGAACAAGGAACTCGCCGACCTCACCAACGCCATCGGCACCGGGGCCGGCGACAAGTTCCACTACGATGGCCTCCGCTACGGCAAGATCATCCTGCTCATGGACGCCGACGCCGACGGCCACCACATCAGCACGCTCATGCTCGATTTCTTTTTCCGCCACATGCCCGAACTCATCAAGAAGGGGCACGTATACATCGCGCAGCCGCCGCTCTACCGCATCGACATCGGCAAGGAAACCCACTGGGCCAAGGACGACGAACACAAGGAAGAGATCCTTTCCAAGATGAAGGCGAACGCCAAGCCGGAGATCTCGCGGTTCAAGGGGCTGGGAGAAATGGACGCGAACGTGCTGTTCGATACGACGCTCAACCCGAAGACGCGCACGCTGTTGAAGGTCGAAGTGGAATCGAACCTAGAAGCGCACGACGCCTTCCGCGAACTCCTCGGCAAGGAAGCGGAATCGCGGTACACGTTCATCATGGAAAAAGCCGATCAGATGATCGCGGACGAATTGGACGTGTGAAGTTTCACTTCCTCGGCATCCGCACACCGATGTCGTCGCCGCGCGGTTGATCGGTGACGAGTTTGCCGCCGTCGTCAGTGCCGTTCACACCGACGCTATAGAAGAGGTAAACGTTATCGGTCTTCGAGTAGATCAGTGGCTTACCGTTGAACACATCGTCGGGCACGTTCGCCAAATACTTTGGAACCAGATCGGCCAACTTCTCGGGGTATCTCTTCTCGTCCGCGAAGTGCGCGGCGAGTGCGGTGGCGATGATTCCATTGATTTGATTCTGTTCACCACGGTCGGCGGCATCCGAGACTTTGTGGAACGCCGGCATGAGCAAGCTCACCAAAATCTTGCCGAGCCGATCGCTGACCTTCGCCCGCACCTTTTCGGGCTCACCGGTATTCAAAAAGAACTTGTCCAAAAGACCGAGGTTTGTCGCTTCGTTTTTCATTTTCCGCAGTTCGTCTTCGATCTGTTTCGCCGAGGCGGATCGCTCGGCCCGCGTCGGCTTCTGCAATCCGGTTTCGATTCTGTTGTACCAGGTGTTGCCCAACCGCATGACCGATTCCCAATTGAGGGTGGCGGTCAAGATGTCAGCACCGCCTTCGGGTACTTGCACGCCATCATCTTTCCCAAGGGCTTCCAAAACGCTGAGTCCGTCGCGGCCGCTGGTTTGTGCAATGTCGAGGAACATCATTCGCTCGAACACACCGACTTTATCGGCAACGCCCGGCATCGGCGGCAACTTCAACAACACCGCTTGGTAATCAAGGGCCTGTTTCGAGGTCAAGTTGCCGTGCTCGAAGATGGTGGTTTCGGTGGCGTGGGCGATGGCGTCAATGGCGATGCCTACGAGCAGTTCGATGAGGCTGCCGCCGCGCCCGACTAACCGTGCGAGCCGATGCATTGCGATTGCATCGTCGAAGGCATCAGCGACCTGACCCTGGCCGAGTTTCAACATCGCGCGGAGGGAAAGGGCGTTGGCGAGTTCTCGAGTTTTCTGTACCGTGGGCAGCAGTGCGCCGATCAGCAAACCCTTCTTGCCGTCCTTGCTGCGGGAGATCATCGGGTGGAAGTAATCCTTGCGGCGGCTCGCTTCGACTGCGATTGCCAGCGGTTTCTCGTTGATCTTCAACCACTCGGCGTGCTTCGGTGAATCGGCTGGCTTCCACGGTTGTTGTTTCAGACAGGCTTCGAATTCGTTGAACGCCGGCATCCCTTCGCCGCTGAGTTCGGTCTTGAAGTGCTTGGAGTGGGAAACGAGATACTCGCCTTCGACCGACGGCGCTTCGACGCCGAGCGCCTTGTAGAAATCGGGTTTCAGCTCTGCGCCTTCCGGCTTCGGCCCGAAGCATTTCAACAGCAGTACGACCGCGTTCGTCTCGGGTGTGGTGTTGCCTTTGAGGAGTTTGTTCACCGCCGCTTCGTAGTCGATGAACCCGTTCGCGTCGAGCGGCCCCAGGACGAATGTGGTTTCCTTGGAGGGTTTGAACTTCGGTTCCGGCTCTGCGGCAATTGCAAACGCGGCGAGAA
>Ga0194051_1002008_pt1 | contig 10201 bp, 9 predicted proteins | sample SepL2320m_MetaG_FD_161275 | JGI IMG/M metagenome (GOLD analysis project Ga0194051, IMG submission 161275) | Anoxic zone freshwater microbial communities from boreal shield lake in IISD Experimental Lakes Area, Ontario, Canada - Sep2016-L239-20m | ecosystem: Environmental > Aquatic > Freshwater >...
GGGTGCTCGCGGTGGGCCTCCGTGAAGGCAAATCCGTGATGACGGAACCTCTCCCCGACAAAACCACAGTCAGCATCCGCCGCATTGGCAATCACAATCGCACGCATCCTCATCACGATATGACCCGTGACGTGAGTATGGTGAAGCAAGCATGACAATCGCCAAGATTTCTGAGCAAGACATTGCCCTAGCCCGTGAGGCGGGACTGGGAGTCGTCAAGCACACCCCAGTCACAGCCTCAGCCGCTCTCAGCGAACTGAGTGGTGGCGACATTGTTCTCAAAGCTGAAAATATGCAGCGCACGGGAAGCTTCAAAATCCGCGGTGCGATGAGCAAGTTGTCATCACTTGGTGCACTTGCCGGTTCAGGCGTGACAGCTGGGAGCGCAGGAAATCATGGACAGTCTCTGGCCTTTGCCGCTCGCCACTTCGGAATCCCTTGCGAAATCTTCGTACCAAAAAATGCCCCCATCGCCAAGATCGCCGCATGTCGCGCTTACGGAGCACAAGTCGTTGAAGGTGGAGACTCACTTGATGAAGCAGTCGCTGGTGCCAAAGAGCGAGCGCTCGAAAAAGGTATGCAATTTTGTCATCCCTATGACGATGTAGTTGTTGTGGCGGGTCAGGCCACTCTCGGACTCGAACTTATTGCTGACATAGCGAACTTACGACGCGTCATCATTCCCCTCGGTGGAGGTGGGTTAGCAAGCGGGGTGGCGATCGCTCTCAAACAGCATGACCCAAGTATCAAGATTATCGGTGTTCAAATTGAAGCCTGCGCGCCATACGCCAACGGCATAACGCCAAGTGGCCCGGTATTCACCTTGGCCGATGGAATCGCAGTCAAGCGACCTGGAGAAATAACGCGACCACTTATTGAACATTGGCTTGATGACATCGTGGTTGTCGACGAAGATGCAGTCGCTGACGCAATGGTGTTATTGATGGAGCGATCTAAGTTATATGTCGAAGGTGGCGGAGCAGTCGGCGTGTCAGCGTTATTGAGTGAACGTGTCGCGCCATCGCGAAGTGGCACGACGTGTGTTGTGTTGTCTGGTGGAAATGTTGATCTCGGTGTGGTGCCCGGACTCATTCGCCGATTTGAAACACAAGCTGGTCGTCGACTGATTGTGTTTGTCAAAGTGAGCGATCGCCCAGGCGGGCTTGCCAAATTACTGACGATTTTTGCCGAAGTTGGCGCCAGTGTGATTGACATCGATCATGTACGCGATGGAGTTGACCTACACGTTCGCGAAACCGGAGTTAACGCAGTGCTCGAAGTACGAGGACCCGAACACGCTGAATTATTGATTAACACCGTTCGTGATGCCGGATACGACATCGTCCCGTTGTGATTCTGGTGCTGGATAGTGCCATATATGGCACTATCCAGCACCAGAATCACAACGGTTCCAACCGTTAAACCTTTATCCTTTATGCTTCGGCGACAAAGCCTTTGAATACTCGCATGTATTCAATGAAGCCATCCGATAAACCTTCGGCACGCAAATCATCGGGGTGAATCGGCATGGGTCGCATTGCGAACTCCGGGTCGGCGCAAGCTAGACGGGCGAAATCATGATGTGCAATCGCTGCTCGACCAATGATTGCAAAGTCGGCTCCATTATCCACTGCCCACTGCGCGTCAGCAGCCGAATAAATCTTGCCTGCCACACCCAGTCGCGTCGTACCGCGTGGAGCTCCCGAAAATAATTCCATCAAGGTCTTGCCAGCAAACTCTTCATCAACTGCATCTTTGCGAATATCCCACATCGACATGTCGATGAAATCAATCTTCTTTGAATCAACTAGCCAGCCATAAAGTTCGAGCATCTCTGAGGTCCTCAAACCAAAACGTTCTGGCGAGAGCCGTACCGACAAGTTCAAAGTTGAACGACAGTCGCGTCGTATGCCGTCAATAATGGCCAACAAAAATCCTGCACGATTGTCAAGACTTCCACCGAACTCATCGCTGCGCTGATTGATTTCGGGTGATAAGAACTGACCAATCAAATAGCCATGGGCACCATGAAGTTCAACGCCTTCAAATCCCGCTTTTTCACAGCGGACCGCTGCATCAACAAAAGCATTGATCACCTCGTACACCTCATTATTCGTCATCTCCCGAGCACCAGTAGATGAGTCTGGCGATGGACACAAAGGCGCTGTGCCGATGAGGTCGGCCGGCGATTTCGTTCCGGCATGATGCAACTGGGCAATCGCAAAACTTTTTTCTTTCTTAATATCCTTCGCGAGACGCGAGAGACCAGCGGAATGCTCATCCCCAGAACAGGCGAGTTGACCGGCGAAACCTTGCCCCAATGGATGAACCTGGGCGGCACATGTCATCGTTGAGCCGAATCCACCTTTAGCCCTCATGGTCAACCAATGGTGTTCCTCATCTGACAAAGTCCCGTCAGGGTGACTTTGCTGATTAGTCAATGGCGCCAGCATCAAGCGATTGGGCATAGAGGTACCGTTGGCGAAGGACACTGAATCTAGTAACGAAGACATATGACTATCTTTACCGCTAGCAGTGCTGACAGAATGATCCTGTGAGACATCCGATCATCTTGATTGTGGGCCGAGAAATTGTTCGCCTTGAGGGCGCGCGTGGTCTGGCTTATGGGACTGGGCAAAGTTATTCACAAGCCATCACTCGCGCCGGAGGAATACCCGTGATGCTGCCTCCCATAAGCGACCTCGCCGAGCGAATTGACTCTTTACTTGATTCGTGTGACGGCATTGTCCTACAAGGCGGTGGGGATATTGATCCCATTCGTTATGGGCAAGAAATCTCATCGTCAACGGTTTACGGTGTCAACGCACATCACGACCGAGTCGAGTTAGAAGTGGCACGACAGGCTGCACTGCGGGATATCCCGACGTTAGCGATATGCCGCGGATTACAGATTGTCAATGTGGCTTTCGGCGGCACGCTGATTCAGGACCTCGATGATCCAAGTCACAAGGCCACCTACCATGGCGTTGACCTAGCGCCCGATTCACTCGTTGCCTCGGCGATGCAAGTTGAGCGGGCAACAAATTGTCATTCTTGGCATCATCAGGCCGTCGATGTCTTGGGACAAAATCTGCACGTGACTGGTCGTGCTGATGACGGGACTATCGAAGCGCTTGAAGGCACTCAAGCCACATGGCTTGTGGCTGTGCAATGGCACCCAGAAGATTCAGCCGAGACTGATAGCGAACAACAGAATCTCTTTGATGCTCTGGTTGCTGCCTGCGCCTGATGTGCCTTTTATTTAGTGTGCGCTGGGCAATACGATTTGTGGAAGCACCAATCACACAACTTTGAGACATTGCAGGAAAATTCACCGGTTTCGCAGGCCTTATCAATGAGTTCTTTTGTTTCAACAATGACACCGCGCGCAACGGCCAACCTGACTGGAGTTACGGTCATCTCATGATTGGCACTGTGCTTGAGATACAGCAATTGAAGCTTTGATGTTTCTTCCTGATCCGCCTCTTGCAACATCAAGGCATACACCAGCAACTGAAAGAACTTGTCATCTTCAGATTTGAAGCGCGGATTCGGGATTGCCCCAGTTTTGTAATCGCTGATGATCACATTTCCATCATCACCAATAATAAATCGATCTATGTACCCTTTCAGTTCCACACCATCAATATTGGCCAGAACCTCGTGCTCCATACCCGTTAGTTCTGTTTGTTGGGGATCTTCGATACTCCACAGATTGGTCATGCATTCAAAGGCCGCTTTCTTGAAGTCGGCGATGCTCCCCATCGGCTTGATCAGTGCTGATACCTGAGCCTCCCAGTCACTTTCTTTCCAACGAGATGCAGCAGTCGCGCGGACGGTATCCACAGTGCGCTCACTCGCTTCCAGTTGATAAAAATATTCAAGTACTTCGTGGACAAAAGTACCAAGATGAGTAAACCAGGTTGGTGGTTCTTGGATCTTGTCAATCTTTGAGAACTTATATTTCATCGGGCATTCGCGAAATGTTGTAATCGACGAAGGCGACAAATAGGCGGGGGGATCAAACATAAGTTCAGTCTGTCACGAGGGTACGGCAGTTTTGGGGAGACCCGAACACTGAAATCAGTAGTAGTTCGAAACTTTTTACTTGGCGAGTTGCAAGGCCGCTTGAGAAGCGTCAATCAGCCAACTTGGCCACACGCCAACTAGCAGGGTGAACACTGCTGAAACAGCGACCACAAAGCCTGTACTCACGGGAATCACTATCGCCTCTCGCTTCTCGTCGCCTACTTCTGCATCGCTAAGCCACATGCTGATCATGATCCGCAGATAGAGCAATGCGGCTATCACAGAAGCCACCATCGCCACTAAAGCCACGGCGTAACTGTGATTGGTTGCGGCAGCTTTGATGACTCCGAACTTGGCAATGAAGCCTGACGTCAATGGCATGCCAGCTTGAGCTAATAAGAACACTGTCATCGCCAATGCCAGAGCAGGTCTTTCTTTACCGAGACCGCGGAACGAACCAATATCACTGCTCGCATCGCCGGTGCGTGTGACCAAGGAAACCACCGTGAAAGTGCCAATGACCAAGACCGAATAAACCATCAGATACATCACAGTCGCTGGCAATCCGTCGACGTCACCAGTGTGCCCAATGGACTCGATACCAATCATCATGAAGCCCGCGTGGCTGATTGACGAGTACGCCAACATCCGCTTGACATCGGTTTGCACAACCGCCAAAACTGATCCGACGACTACTGACAAAATCGCCAGTACCCACACCACGGGGCGCCAGTCTTCAGCACGTGTGGGCAGTGCCACTGTCACGACTCGTACCAACGCAGCAAAAGCAGCGAACTTGCCAACCGAAGCCATAAACGCCGTCACTGGTGTAGGCGCACCTTGATAAACATCGGGTGTCCAGAAATGGAATGGCACAACAGCAACTTTGAATGCCAAGCCAACAATCAATAAAGCAATTCCAGCGAGCAACATCGCATCATCACCTTTGACGAATACTTCGGTTGACAACACCTTGCCGATCCCAGAAATACTGGTGGTGCCGGTTGACCCATAAATCAAAGCAATGCCATATAAGAAGAATGCCGAAGCGAATCCGCCAAGGATGAAGTACTTCAAACCACTCTCCTGGCTTTCGGCACGGCGTCGATGACTTGCGGCCAACACATACAAGGCGATTGACAATGTTTCTAGACCGAGGAACAGCACAATCATGTCGTTTGATGCAGTCATGATCATCGCGCCAAGTGCTGCGCAAATATACAGAGCGTAAACCTCTGGACCTTCCAGCGACTCGCGACGTAAATATTCACTCGTTGATAAAGAGACCAAGGCCAGAGCAATGGCGATACCAATCCAACAGAACAAAGTGAAGTGATCAATAGAGATGGCGTTGTTGATAATGATTCGTGAACCATCAATATTTACGTCATGCCATAAAAACATTTCAACGATGACGCAAGCCACCGCCAACTCAACAGCAGCAATGGCATACCATGCCCGAGGCCATGCCCGCGTGAGAGAGGCAATGACCAAATTGATCATCATTCCCCCAAGCAAAATGATGATCGGAGTAATCGCTAACCAATCAATGGCGGGATATTGCATCACTTGATCACTCATCAGCCTTCCTCCCCTTGGCCATCTTTGGCTTCAAGTAGTACAGGCTTAGGTGCCACGTAACCAGTCTTTTCTTGTACGCGTTCAAGCACTAACTTCACGCTAGGTTCGATGCGATCAAGCATTGGCTTGGGATACACACCACAGAAAATGATCAGACCGATAAAGGGCAACAACACTAAACCCTCTCGTAGTCGCAGTTCTTTGAAAGATGAGTTAGCTTCATCGGGCTCACCATGGAATACGCGTTGATAGGCCCAGAGTAGATACAACGCCGCCAAGATGACACCCGTTGCTGCCACGACGACCCACCAACGTGCCGTGTTGAAAGTACCAATCAAGATCAAGAACTCGCCGACAAAACCATTGAGTCCCGGCACACCAATACTTGACAACATCACGACCATGAAAGCTGCCGCGAAAATTGGAGCAACTTTTTGCAGACCTTTGAGTTCAGAAATCAAGCGAGTGTGACGGCGTTCATAAATCATTCCAACCAACAAGAACAAAGCACCAGTCGAGACACCATGGTTGATCATCTGCATGACACCACCACCCATTGCTTCGGCGGTGAATGCAAATGTTCCAAGAACGATGAAGCCAAGGTGGGCTACTGACGAGTAAGCCACAAGTCTCTTGAGGTCTTTCTGCATAGTCGCTGCAACAGCCCCCCAAATAATTCCAATAACTGCCAGTGTGAGGAAAATCTCTCGGCTCCATAATGCTGCCTCGGGGAAGAGATAGACACCGAAACGCAACAGACCGTAGGTTCCGAGCTTCAACAACACACCCGCCAAGATGACCGATCCACCTGTCGGGGCCTGAGTGTGAGCATCGGGCAACCACGTGTGCAGTGGGAACAATGGAACCTTGACTGCGAAGGCAATGGCAAAGGCGAAGAATAACCAACGACCAGTGCTGGCTGCGAAATTGGCACCTTGCGCGATTTCAACCAAATCAAAACTGATGTGCCCAAGATCTTTCTTGGCTAGTAACGCTGTCGTGACGATTCCTACCAACATGAAAGCAGAGCCAACCATGGTGTACAAGAAGAACTTTGTTGCTGCGTAAATACGTTGGTCGTAACCCCAGCCACCAATCAAGAAATACATCGGCACTAAGACGATTTCAAAGAACAAGAAAAAGAGGAAGAGATCAAGACTTAAGAAGGATCCCATCACACCAGCTTCGAGCAACAAAATCCAAGCCAGATAGCGCTTCTCATCATGATGTGGATCGCAACCCACAATGACAAGTGGAAATAATATTCCCGTGAGTACGACTAAAAACAGCGAGATGCCATCAATACCAATATGCCAGCCGATGCCCCACGATGAAATCCACTGATGCTTGGAAACAAACTGATAATTCGCTTCACCCGTCTTGAAAGATGCCAACATCCACAGACCAAGAGCACCTGTCAGAACTGACGATAAGAGGGCAATCAGTTTGGTGATTTCTGGTCGACGCTGAGAACTCGCGAGGGTCAACAATGATCCAACTAGTGGCACAAGAATTAATGCTGTCAAAATCGGGAACGGCAAAGTAGGGGCAGTTTCACTGGCAAATATTGAGCTCACAGCATTATCCCTCGAACAAAGAACCACAGCAAAAGAGCAACAACCCCAAGACCGACAGCCGCGGCGTAACTACGAACGGATCCGTTTTGCGATTTACGCAGAAAGCCACCGGATTGCTCGACTACTTTGCCGACGCCGTTGACGGCACCATCAATGATCGTGCTATCGGCCCAAGCCACACCCTCAAATGCTTTACGACCTGGACCGCCCATAAAGTTGGAGATTGCCCGATCATAAAACCATCCCTGGGTCATAATTTCAGGTTCAATAGCGGCGATCTTCTTCTTTGAATAAACCAAAACCGATAACGCAATACCACTGAGAGCAACCACGACTGCAACTGCCAGCAGAAGATATTTGTGCTCATCAGCCCACGTGTGATGAATGTCGGCTTCACCAAATTTAATGACTGGCTCGAGCCACTTTTCCAAAAAGTGTGTCTTGCTACTGAATGGCAATTGCATCACACCACCCACGACCGACAATCCCGCCAACACCACCAGTGGAGCCAACATAATCTTTGGACTTTCATGCGGCTTGAAATCTCCGTGAGCCCCGTGCTCTTCACTGTGATCGTTCCAGCGTGCCTCACCGAAGAAGACCATGATCACCTGGCGCGTCATGTAATACGCCGTGAGCAATGCAGTGGCCATTCCGACAATATAAAGAATCGGGCTCTTAGCAAAAGCAAACAAAAGAATCTCGTCCTTGCTCCAAAACCCAGCAAACGGTGGCACGCCGGCGATCGCCAACCAGCCAACGATGAATGTCATCGCCGTCACGGGCATGAGTATTCGCAGCGCGCCCATCTTGCGCATGTCCTGTTCGTGGTCCATGCCGTGAATGACCGATCCCGAACCAAGGAACAACAACGCTTTGAAGAAGGCGTGCGTCACCATGTGGAAGATGGCAGCAACGTAAGCCCCCGAACCAACGGCTAAAAACATAAAACCGAGTTGACTTACGGTTGAGTACGCAAGAACTTTTTTAATATCCGTTTGAGTGACGGCAATAGTCGCGGCAAATAATGCTGTACTCACCCCGACAATGGCGATGATCGTTGGGGCCCAACTGTAAGCAACTGTCAATACTGGATTGATACGAGTCATTAAGAACACACCTGCAGTCACCATGGTGGCTGCGTGAATCAAAGCCGAGACTGGTGTTGGACCTTCCATTGCATCGGGCAACCAGATGTACAACGGTAACTGCGCACTCTTACCGCAGGCGCCGATAAACAGCATCAGGGCGATCGCCGTCGCCGTCACTGCTGACAATGCGCCAGATTCAGCAGCATGATTGATGCCACCATAACTGAGAGTTCCCGTTGCTCCAAAAGCTAGAAACATCGCCATCATCACACCCCAGTCACCAACTCGGTTAGTGACAAAAGCTTTTTTGCCCGCAGTGGCAGCACTTTCGCGGGTGTGCCAGAAGGAGATCAAGAAATAAGAGCAGGTTCCAACGCCCTCCCAACCGAGGAAAGTCACCAGCAGATTCTCGCCCAACACCAGCATTAACATCGAGAACACAAACAAGTTGAGATACAAGAAGAACTTGGAGAACTTCGGATCACCGTGCATGTACCCGATCGCATACAAGTGAATCAACGATCCGATTCCTGTCACAAATAAGGCCATCGTGATACTTAGGGGGTCAGCCAAAAATGCTAAGTCAACTTTTAAAGATCCGATCGGAACCCATGAGAAAGCGGTGAAAATATGACGGCGTTCTTCAGCGCTCTTTGAGAGCAAATCAAAAAACACTCCAGCGGTGACGGCGAACGAACCACCAACCATCAGCGTCGCCAAAATTCCAGCCTTTGGTTCTCCAAGAATGCGTCCGAAAAGAAAAATCAAGACAAAACCAAGAAGCGGAAGCGCCGGTATCAACCAAATCAGATCAAGCATCGCTCGCCCCTTAACCCTTCAACGCCGAAATATCGTCAACGTTGGCGCCTGGGCGCTTACGCATGATGGAGACGATGATGCCCAGTCCGACAACAACTTCAGCGGCGGCCACAACCATGACAAAGAAGACTGTCGTTTGACCGCCGATGTCACCCAAGCGCTTCGCAAAGGCCACAAAAGAAAGGTTGACTGCGTTCAGCATCAGTTCAATACACATGAACATCACTAATGGATTGCGGCGGACTAAAACTCCGACGGTGCCGATACCAAAAAGTACGGCTGACAATACCAAATACCAAGTTGTCGTTGGGGTTGCAGCAGACATGAGAGTCGACATCATGAGGCTTCCTTCACGACAGGCTTCACCCGACGAGTCAGCAACACAGTGCCGACAACGGCGACAACTAAGAGCACAGATGTGACTTCAAAGGCAACGACATAATTTCCAAACACACTGCGTGACAATTGACGAATATTTGAATCGGGATCAGCCATGTCTGGAGTCACGAGTCCGGAGCCACGACTTGATACGACGTCACGTGATGCCACGACGGCGGCCGTGACTAAACCAATGACACCGAGTCCAACGATGACTGCAAGGGGACGTTGCACCTTGAAAGGCTCCGTCTTCATGTCTTCGGTGCGATCAACGCCAAGAAGCATGATCACGAATAAGAACAACACCACGATTGCGCCGGCATACACAATGACCTGAACTGCTGCCAAGAAATGTGCTTCTTGGGCAACGAACATGACAGCCACGCCGAACAATGTGAGGATCAAACTGAGGGCCGCATGCACGGGGTGACTACGGACAACGACCCCGATAGCACCAGCCAAAATCATTGCAGCAGCGACAACAAAGACAAAAAGTTCCATCAGTGTCCTGCTCCATCGCTTTCATCTTGAGCAGGCTCAGGGGCACGAACGCCGTAACCGAGTTCGCCGCTCCAACCGACAACGCCTTCAAATGATGCATCGCCAGAAGAGGCTGTTGCTCGCAACCAACCAGAGGTCAAAATATCTTCACCCTCACGCCAGTCTTCCCACGGCAACTGCTGTGGCTTGCCATCATCACCGACGACGAGTTCAGCTTTTGTATAG
>Ga0194051_1002010_pt1 | contig 10195 bp, 8 predicted proteins | sample SepL2320m_MetaG_FD_161275 | JGI IMG/M metagenome (GOLD analysis project Ga0194051, IMG submission 161275) | Anoxic zone freshwater microbial communities from boreal shield lake in IISD Experimental Lakes Area, Ontario, Canada - Sep2016-L239-20m | ecosystem: Environmental > Aquatic > Freshwater >...
GATGCGGGCAACACCATCTGCAGAGGGAGACACGGTGGTCTGCCAGTAGCTCGGAGAACCGTTGACCCACGACCAGCGAAGCGTGGAGTACTCGGCGTGAAAGCCGACGGCCAGATCGATCACGGAGTTCTCAGTGATGGCCGGGTTTGTTGACGCCCCGGTGGTGAAATTGTTGTCCCACCCGACACCGTTGTAGCGCATCAGCGAAATACCGACGCGGTTCGGCTGTGCGTAGCAGGACCCGGCCGCGGGTGCCTGGCCGACTCTGCACCCGTTCGTCGGGGTGATGAAGGCATAGACGTCACTGACCTGCCCACCGATGCTGGCGGCGGTCGGTGCCCAGCCGTTCCCCGCCCCTGCGGAGTCTGCGACGACGAGGTCCGTGAAGGTCGCCCCGCCATCGTTCGAGACCGACAGCGCCTTGATGTACGGCCGACCGGCGACACCGAAGGTCGTGTTGCTCCAGCCCCAGTTGGAGCCGCTTGCCTGATCAAGGCCACGGGAGGAGGTTGCCTGCTCGGTTTGACCGGCGGTGGCAGTGGGAATGGCGGCGGATGCACTCCCCGCAATCACCCCCAGCCCCACGAGCGCGGTGGAGATGGCAACTGCGAAAAACCTGCGAAGCGGGGGCACGGCGACTCCTGATTCAGGGAATAACTTCACGGTGTCCGAAAACCATAGCAACCGTGCGGGCCCCAGCCGGGCGCGCTGGGTATCGGAGGCAGCCGGGCGCCGCGAGGGGGGCTGCGGGGCTACCGGCCGGTGGACGAGAAGTGCTGGTAGTCCTTCGTGCCACTCCAGGTGCCGCCCCAGCCCCAGCCCAGGTCGGTGAACACCTTCACGAGGGGGCTGCCGGGGGTGGCGATCCCCGGGCCGGCAGTGCGCGCGATGTACTTCACGCTGGCCGTATGTGCCACCGATCCGCCCGAGGTCACGTACGGGTTCTCGATGGGGTTGATGTCAATCGCCCGGCCGTAGGCGTGGTTGCTCCAGTTGCGGCCGCCCGTCGCCTTGCGGCAGTTGAACGCCGAGGTGTTGTCGTCCTCGATGCTCTTCCAGTCGTCACCCCCGTACGCCTCGATGGGGCGCATCTTCCTGATGGGGATCCCGGCTGCGTACATCTTGCGAAGTGCCGTGGCGGTGGCCGTGGCGGCATCCTGATTGACGATGAGCGTGCCGGTGCGATCGTTGCCGGCGAAGTCGTGATGGGTGGCAGTGACCGCACGCAACTGATTGAGGCCCACCGGGCATCCCGCGCGCCACACCGAAGGCGTCATCGCCGCGCGCTGCGCCTTGGAGATTGGCGCGACGGTCACGCGAAAGGCCGCAGATGCCATGGGAGTGCAGGCAAGGGCGCCCATGGCGACGATGGGCAGCATGCGTCGTGCGTTCATATGGTCGAGGCTAGTGCGCCTTGCCGGACGTGCGACCAGCCCGGGCGAGCACGAACGCCCCCAGGAGCGCCGCGACCACCGACGCGCCCAATACCCCCGCCTTCACCGCCTCGCTCATCGACGGATCGGTGAACGCCAGGTCGGTCACGAACATCGACACGGTGAACCCGATTCCGCCGAGCAGACCCACGCCCATCATCTGGCTCCAGCGCGCGCCCTCGGGCATGCGCCCCAGCCCCGTGCGAAGGGCAATGAATGCACCCAGAGGGATGCCGATCGCTTTGCCCACCACCAGTGCCAGCCCCACGCCCACCGCAGCACGCACGGAGAAGGGGGCCTCGAAGGTCGAAGCGCTCAACACGATGCCGGCATTGGCCAGCGCGAACAGCGGAAGCACCACAAATGACGACCACGGCTGCAATGCGTGGATGAGCCGCGATGCAGGGGAGACTGCGCCGCGGCTGAGGTGGGCAAGTTCGGTCCAGGCCTTGTCGTCGGCATCGGGGGGCGATGGATCGTCGGATGTCTGATCGGCCACCTCGCGGGCTGCGCGCGACACCGCGGCCGGTCGCTGCATGGCGCGGGCGGGCATGAGCAGCCCGATTGCCACACCCGCAATGGTGGCGTGCACGCCCGACGCCGCCGTAAATGCCCACGCGAGAAGCGCGAGCATCAGGTACGGGGGCAGGGCACGTACGTGGGCCGAGATCAGCACCCGCATCATTACAAGGGCGCCCGCCGCGGCAGCGAGCCACGCCAGGGAGATGCCGCTGGAATACGCGATGGCAATCACGATGATCGCGCCGATGTCGTCGATCACGGCGACGCCAAGCAGGAACGCCCAGATGGCCTGTGGCACCCTGCTTCGCAGTACCGACAGCACGGCGAGTGCGAAAGCGACATCAGTGGCCATCGGAATGCCCCAGCCCGACCCCACGGGCGTGCCGGCATTGATGGCCAGGTAGATGCCGGCGGGGAGGATCATGCCGCCCAGGGCAGCGGCCAGGGGCAGTGCGGCCGCGCGGCGGTCAGCCAACTCGCCGATCGCCAGCTCCCGCTTGATCTCCAGCCCGATGAGCAGGAAGAACAGGAACATCAGCGCGTCGTTCACCACGGCCAGCAGGTTGGTGGTGAGTACGTGATCGCCGAGCCCCAGCGTGAATGACGTGGACCAGAACGATGTATAGGAGTCGCCCGCGGTGTTTGCCCAGATCAGTGCCACCACCGTGGCGACGAGCAGCGCCACGCCACCTGCCGCCTGCCACCGCATGAATGACCGGATGGGCCATGCGATGACGCGGGCGGATGTGCGCGACGATCGCGACCAGGGCGCGATCAGGCGGTCGTCGGGATCCTTCTCCACACAGTGAGGCTAGCGGTGTGGCGTAAGCGCCGGGCAGCCCCGTGGTGATACACACTCATGACGATGCCGCGCGTGGTTCGACACATTCTGCTGTTCATCTCCGTTGGCCTGGTGCTGGCACCTGTTGCCATGGCACAGCAGCCCACCGTGCTCGGCGGAACCATCGATTACGTGTTTGATGGCGACACCGTGCGCATCGTCTCGCGCGGCTTCCAGACCACCATCCGCCTCATCGGAATCGACACGCCGGAGACCAAGCGCCCGGGGTACCCGGTGCAGTGCGGTGGTCCCGCGGCATCGGCTGAGACCGCGCGTCTTCTGCCAGTGGGGCTCGCGGTGCGTGTGGTGTCAGATCCGTCACAAGACATCCGCGACAAGTACGACCGGTTTCTCGGCTACATCTACCGCGACGGACGGTCAGGGGCACGGGGCTCAGTCAACTACGCACTGGTGGCCAACGGGTTCGCGAAGGCCTACATCTACAGGCCATCCGGCCCATTTCGGTATGCCCCGCAGTTCCTCTCGGCCGAGTCAACCGCCCGCCGCATCACGCGGGGTATCTGGGGGTCGCCGTGCAACGGCGATACCACCAAGCCTGCATATTCAGCGACCGGCACGGCCGCGGGTGCGCGTTCGGGCTGTAACCCCAACTACTCGGGCGCCTGCGTCCCAAATACGCCACCCGATATCGACTGCTCCGACATCACGGCGCGCCGGTTCAGGGTGGTGGGTGTTGACGACCAGCGCTTTGACAGCGATGGCGACGGCGTCGCCTGCGAGGGCAGCCGGTAGGTCAGGTGCCTGCGGCGCCGGCCTCAGCGCGAGCGCGATCGCTGCTTCGGGCCCAGCGGGCATCGGCGGGACGACCGCCCGCCAGGTTCCAGGCCGAGTTCACCAGCCCCACGTGCGAGAACGCCTGCGGGAAGTTGCCGAGCATGCGCTGGCCGTCGTTGTCCCACTGCTCGGCAAGCAGCCCCACGTCGTTGCGCAGCGCCAGCAGGCGCTCAAAGAGTGCGGTGGCCTCATCGGTGCGACCCGCCATCGCCAGGTTGTCCACCAACCAGAACGTGCACAGCAGGAAGGCACCCTCACCAGCAGGGAGGCCGTCGATGGTCTCGTCGGCAACGGCGTCGTAGCGCATGACAAGACCCTCGTACGTGAGGTCGCGCTTGATGGCCTCCATGGTGCCCACCACCCGTGGATCGGTAATGGGAAGGAACCCGACCAGCGGGATCATGAGCAGGCTCGCGTCGAGACGGCGCACGTCGTACGCCTGCACGAACGACCCCATCTCCTCGTCAAAGCCCTTGGCGCACACCTCGGCATGCACCTGCGCGCGCTGCTCCCGCCAGCGTTCCACTGGGCCCTCCAGGCCGGAGTGCTCCACCGCGCGGATGGCGCGGTCGAAGGCCACCCAGGCCATCACCTTTGAGTGCGTGAAGTGGCGCCTGGGTCCGCGTACCTCCCAGATTCCTTCGTCAGGTTCGCGCCATCGGGCTTCGAGCGATTCCATGAGCGCCAACTCAAGCGCCCAGGTATCGGGGTCGGCCTCCACGCCGATACGGCGGGCGACATGCAGCGAGTCCATCACTTCGCCATAGACGTCGAGCTGAAACTGGTCGGATGCCGCATTGCCGATGCGTACCGGCTTCGCGCCGCCGTAGCCATCGAGCCAGGGCACCTCCCACTCGGCCAGGCGGCGTTCGCCGGCCGCCCCGTACATGATCTGCATATCTTCGGGGTCACCGGCAACGGCGCGAAGCAGCCAGTCGCGCCACGCCACTGCCTCGCGCGTGTAGCCGCCCAGCATCATGGCGTACAGGGTGAAGGTGGCATCGCGCAGCCAGCCATACCGGTAGTCCCAGTTGCGCACACCGCCGGGCTGCTCGGGCAGCGAGGTGGTGGCCGCGGCCAGCATGGCACCGGTGGGCGCGTACGACAGCGCCTTGAGTGTGATGAGCGATCGCACCACGGGCTCACGCCACGGGCCCTCAAATGGGCAGCGCGAGCTCCAGCTCTCCCACCACTCCAGCGCACTGGCGAGCGCCTGCTCGTGGTGTGGGCCTGCGGGTGCCGGCTCGTTGGATGCGTGGTGGTTGAGTGTGAATCCCACGCGCTCGCCGGGGCGCGCCGTGAAGCAGAAGGTGATGTCGCCCTCCTGGCGGGCCACGGGCACGGGGGACACGATGCGAAGCGCCTCGGGACCCGACACCAAGTCGGCACCCTGCGGCAGGTGGCGCACCCATGGGCGGGTGCGTCCGTAGTCGAAGCGCGCGGCCACCACCGACTCCATGGGCACCTCGCCTTCGAGCCCCTCGACGATTCGCACGATGCACGGTCCGCTGGGCTCGGGGGCCATCAGGTCGATCACCCGCACGCGACCCTCGGCGCAGGTCATGTCGGTCTCGAGTACCAGCGTCTCGCCCATATAGCGGCGAGACGAGCTTGTAACGCCCGAGGCGGGGGCCAGGCGCCACTCGCCGTTGTCGGGATTGCCGAGCAGCGAGCAGAACACCGCCGGGCCGTCAAAGCGCGGGATGCAGAACCAGTCGATGGTTCCGTTGCTGGTGACGAGCGCGCAAGTGCGCTTGTCGCCGATAAGCGCGTGGTCTTCGATCGGCGTTGCAGGGGTGCTCACGCGGCCACTATCCCAGATGAGTCGGTCACCCCGACCGGTCCGGGCCCCGCATGTCCGATCGATGCGACACCATTGAGTCCATGGACGTGAGATTCTCCGACGGCCCGACCGATCTTGTCACCTGGATCGCAGCCGACCCCGGCTTTATGCAGCGGGCGTCGCACGCCCTGGTGGTGGACGGTGGAACATGGCTCATAGACCCGGTGGATGCGCTGGCGGTGCGCGACCACCTTGCCACCATGCCCCCGGTCGTGGGCGTCATCCAGCTGCTCGACCGCCACAACCGCGACTGCGTGCTCCTGGCAAATCACTTCGGTGTGCCGCTCCACCGGCTGCCCACCGATGCCATTCCCAACACGCCATTCCAGGTCATCTCTGTGCGGTCGAGCCGCCGGTGGACCGAGCGTGCACTGTGGTGGGCCGATCGCAGGTGTCTGGTGGTGGCTGAGATGCTTGGTACGGCGTCGTACTTCCGGGCACCGGGGCAGCGTGTGGGCGTGCACCCGTTCGCACGGTTCTCCCCGCCGCAGGTGCTCCGTGGATTTGCGGCGCTGCACCTGCTGATGGGCCATGGCGATTCCGTGCACGATCCCGAGGTGGGTGCCATGGCCGATTCCGCCATTGACCACGCCCGATCATCATCGGCGCGGTGGGCGTGGTCACTTCTCACGGGCTCGGTGCGGCGCACCGACCGCGCGCGCCCTATCCTCACCCGCTGATGGACGGGCACCCAGCGCCACCACCACCCGTGCCCTCGCGGGCCACCGGCGGCATCCGTACGCGGCTCCACGCCATTCCCTGGTGGGGATGGCTCGGGGTACCGCTTGCCGCATGGCTGGTGACCCGCGTGCTGATCACCGGACTCGCGGTCATCGCCAGCATCGTGCTCGGGCGCCCAGAGTTCGCACTCGACCCGTCGGTGCCCGAGTCGTTCTCGCTGCTCGGCAGCTGGGACACCACGTGGTACCTCGACATCGCCCACCGTGGGTATGCCTTCGACGTGGGCCAGGTGGGTCAGGTATTCACCAATGTCGCCTTCTTCCCACTTCTGCCAATGATCATGTGGGCGGCCATCTCGCTGGGGCTCAACCCGTTCTGGGTATCGCTGGTAGTGGGCAACGGGATGTTCCTTGTTGCGCTTGTCTCGCTCTTCGCCATCACCAAGGCGCGCTTTGGGCACGTGATGGCCGTGCGCAGCACGTGGGTACTGGCCCTCGCCCCGCCGGCAATCGCGGCATCAATGGCCTACACCGAGGGCATTGCGCTCGGGCTCGCCATCGGCGCCGCATATCTCGCGTGGCGCCAACGGTTTGTCTGGGCCGGATTCGTGGCGGCGTTTGCGGTGCTCATCCGCCCCACTGGAGTCATCGTTCTGGTGCCGGTGCTCATGCTCGCGTGGGCGGCAGGCTCGGATGGGCGCTGGCGCAGGCTCATCACCGCCGCGATTCCCACAGCCGTCATTGGGTTGTCGTACCTCACGGTGATGCAGGTACGACAGGGTGGATGGGATCTGCCGCTCAAGGCGCAGGCAGCGTGGGGCAGGGGTCAACTGGGCGTGGGCCTCTTGTCGCTCCTGCCCGACAAGCTCGGCAAGGCGGTGGGCGGCGTCTTTGGCGGCGAGATGCTGGGCAGCCGCGATCTGCTGGGTAAACAGACGCTGTCGCAGCTCTCGGGCCTTACGGCTGGCGACTGGTCGGCGGTGGCACGCGATCTGCTTTTCGGCATCCTTTACGTGGTGCTGCTCTCGGCGCTATGGCGCAAGGAGGGCGGGCTCAAGTCGCCATGGGTGCTCTACTCGTTTCTCATGCTGGTGGTGCCGCTCTCGAGCGGCACAGTCACCTCGCTGGCGCGCCTCGGGCTTATGGCCTGGCCACTCGCATGGCCCATGGCCGACTGGCTGGGGCGCGGCACACCGAGCCGCCGCCGCTGGGTCATCGTCGCGGCACTCGTGGTGATCGTGCTCATGGTGGCCCAGTTATCAGGCCAATCGCCCTAGCTGGTCAGTCGGCCAGCGCCTCGACGATGTAGTCGATGCACGCGGTGACCGCGCGGCAGTCATCGGGGGTGACGGCCGGGAATGTCGCCAGGCGCACCTGATTGCGACCGAGCTTGCGGTAGGCGTCGGTATCCACCACGCCATTGGCACGCAGCACCTTCGACACCAGCGTGGCATCAACCGCGTCGGCGAAGTCGATCGTGGTCACCACCGTGCTGCGCTTGGCGGCGTCGCTCACAAAGGGCGACGCCCACTCCCGCGACTCGGCCCAGTCGTAGATGACCCCCGACGACTCCGCGGTACGCGCCTGCGCCCACTCCAGACCGCCCTGCCCATTGATCCACTCGATCTGATCGGCCAGCAGAAAGATGGTGGCAAGCGCCGGCGTGTTGTAGGTCTGGTCCTTCAGCGAGTTGTCGCGCGCAATGGTGAGGTCAAGCGAGGCTGGGCACCAGCGCCCCGAGAGCTCATCAATGCGTGAGAGCGCGCGGGGCGAGCACGCGGCCAGCCACAGGCCTCCGTCGCTGGCGAACGCCTTCTGCGGCGACAGGTAATAGACGTCAAACTCATTGGCGTCGACCTCCATGCCTCCCGCTGCTGATGTGGCATCCACCAGCACGAGGGCGTCGCGGTCGGCGCCCTCTGGGCGCACCACTGGCATTGCCACGCCGGTGGAGGTCTCATTGTGGGTAAGGCAGTAAGCATCCACGCCCTGCACGGCAGTCATCTCGGGGTGTGTGCCGGGCTCCGACTCCACGACGTCAACCTGCCCGACGTGCGGGGCCTCAGTGAGCGCCTGTGCGAACTTCGACGAGAACTCCCCAAACACCGCATGACGGCTGTGGTCGCGCACGAGCCTGAACCCGGCAACATCCCAAAAGGCCGTGGCGCCGCCGTTGCCCAGCAGCACCTCGTAGCCATCGGGAAGGCGGAGCAGGTCGGACAGCCCGCTTCGCACCCGGCCCACCACCGATTTGACGGTGGACTGCCGGTGCGAGGTGCCCATGAATGAGGCGCCGGTCTCGGCGAGGGCACGAAGCGCCTCCACGCGGACCTTGGATGGGCCGCTTCCAAAGCGGCCGTCGGCCGGCAGCAGGTCGAGTGGGATGCGGATGTCGGAGTTCTGGGTTGTCATGCGCTGGACGATACCCGTCGCGCGCGGGAGGTTCTGCTGGCCCATCGCGGGGGCAGGTGGCGCGGCCGCCAGCGGAGAATACGACCCGAGTAAGAGAAGTCTTCCGGAGGGTTGGGGAATGCGCAGAGGCGTGGCGTTGGCGATATCGGGTGGCGTGCTCGCGCTTGCCGGGCTTGTCCCCAGCGCGGCCATGGCCGTGCCGGAGGACATCACGTTCACTGCCGGTGGTGCTGAGCGTCATGCGGTGCTTGATGTGCCTGATTCCACCAAACCGCTTCCGGTGGTGATGGTGTTCCCGCGCGAGGGAATGACCGCTGCCGATGCCATTACGCGTTTCCAGCCCGCTGTCACTCGCGCTGGGGCCGCCATCGTTGCCCTCGATGCCCTTCCCTGCTCGCGGCTGGGCGGTGCCCCGTGCTGGGCACCCATCGAGGCCGCCGGCCGTCAGGCGATGGACATCGCCGCGACAGCCGAGTTGATGAACGATCTGGACACACGCACGAATCTCGACACCACACGACTCATCGCCCTTGGCGAGTCAAGCGGCGCGGCATTTGCCATTACGACCACGCGCTCGCTGCCGTCGCGCGTTGACGGTGTGCTGGCCATCTCGGCATTCGACCCCACTCGCGTGGTCAGCACCGACGCCACCGGGCAGGTGGTGTTCCCACTCGCACTGACGGGCCCCAGCAAGATCAATCAGCAGAGGACCATGCAGGCAATCACGGTGGTGCGCGGCTCGGCCGACACCTCCATTTCGCCGCAGCTGTCTCGCGAGGTGCAGGTACGTCTTGCCACTCATGGCTGGCAGTCGAAATCCACACTCATCACGGTCGGTGGCGTTGGTGCGGGCGACCCGGCTCTGGCCGCCCCTGAACGCATCTCCCCGCGCATCAAGGCCTTGCTTCAGTCGGCACTCCACCTGGATACCCCGATGGGTGTGCAGAAGCGCCTCATTGAGCTCGGATACCTCCCCGCCGGCACCACCAGCAGCGACTACGGAATCTCGCAGGCGATCATGGCGTTTCAGGGGTGGGAGGGTCTGCCGCGTGACGGGGTTGCCGATGCATCAACGCAGACGGCCATGCTCACGGCCACGCGCCCCACGGCCACAAAGCCGGGCAAGGGCAAGCGCCTTGAGGTGGACATCGGCAAGCAGGTGCTCTTGCTTGAAGACGGCAGCAAGGTGCTGCGCGTCATCCATGTGTCAACCGGAGCGACCGGTAATACGCCTCGCGGCAACTACTCAATTATCCGCAAGGAGAACCCGAGCTGGGTGCCCGAATTCAAGATCTGGCTGCAGTACACCTCGTACTTCGTCGGGGGCTTCGCCATGCACGAATACCCCGATGTGCCGGGGTACCCCGCATCGCACGGCTGCGTGCGAATCGGGTCGCCGTTCTCGGCGGGCGTGTACGAGTTCGCCACCTTCGGAACGCCCGTATACCTCCACTAGCGACGTCGCGCGCGGCGCTGCCTAATCGCGTTGCCGGTTCCCCGGGATCCTGAACGAGGCCAGTAGGCCCAGAAAAACGAAGACGGTCAGGTAGTCCACGGTGGTGACGGGGGTCAATTGCGCTGTGGCGGGTGCCTGCGACAGTTGGGGTCCCGGAAGAGGCGCAGGTCGTCGATCGTCAACGAGATGCCGGGCGCGAGCACAGGCATGATC
>Ga0194051_1002011_pt1 | contig 10194 bp, 7 predicted proteins | sample SepL2320m_MetaG_FD_161275 | JGI IMG/M metagenome (GOLD analysis project Ga0194051, IMG submission 161275) | Anoxic zone freshwater microbial communities from boreal shield lake in IISD Experimental Lakes Area, Ontario, Canada - Sep2016-L239-20m | ecosystem: Environmental > Aquatic > Freshwater >...
TCCCGGCCAGCCGCTGATGGGCACTCGTCCTTTTCGGGCTCCCCATCACACGATCAGTGACGCTGGTCTCGTGGGCGGCCGATCCAATCCAATGCCCGGTGAAATTAGTTTTGCTCATAACGGAGTTCTATTTCTGGACGAGCTTCCAGAATTTAACAGACGCACACTTGAAGCGTTGCGGCAGCCGCTCGAGGAGGGCTTTGTGACGATCAGCCGGGCGAAGATGAGCACAACGTTTCCGGCAAATTTCATGTTGGTAGCAGCGATCAATCCCTGTCCATGCGGCTACCGAGGAGATCCCCGTCGCAACTGCCACTGTACGACTCCTCAGATCGATCGATATATGGGAAAGATATCGGGCCCTTTACTCGACCGGATCGATATTCACCTTGAAGTGCCGGCCGTTCCGTTCAAAGAACTCTCCTCGACACGGAGTGGAACCGACGGAGCCACCATGGTTGAAGCCGTTCGACGAGCGAGGAATATCCAGTCGATCCGATTTGAAAAATCACACCATAAAACAAATGCACGAATGACGAGCCGTCAGACCAGAGAGTTTTGCGTACTTCATCATGCCGCTATGGAAATTCTCAAACGCGCTGTGAGTGAACTCGGACTCTCTGCCCGAGCACACGATAAAGTTATACGAGTTGCTCGCACTATTGCTGATATTGACGGCAGCGAGGCGATACAACCGCCCCACCTTTGCGAGGCGATTAACTATCGGCTTCTTGACCGTGGACTTCGGAACTGAGCTCAATCGATTGAGAATTTTCTTGTAATGCGATTTCCTGTTTTCCGCGTTATTGAATATTCTGACTCGACGTCAGGGCCGCTTGTTTCGGATTCTCAAAAAATTCTTTACCGTGTTGGTCATCGACAGCTTTGATTGAATTGTGTCACGGCAACAATTTGTGATTGGAACTATGGCTTTCTTATTTCAGGTACCAAAACTTCTTCGAATCAATCAATCTCGTAGAAACAGTTGCCGAGGTTTGTTACTTGCCTCTGGCATGCTGGCGATCATGGGAGGAGCAGCATTTGTTATTGATGTGCCAGTTGCTCGTTGGTTTAAGACGGGCGGAATGCCGGGAGATGTTGCAAAGATTTTTTATCTCGCCGAAGTGATGGCGCATGGAGTGGGCGTGCTCGGAGTGATCGTCACGATACTCGTGCTTGATACCTCGACACGAAAAAACGCACTTCGCATTGTGTGCGTCGCATTTGCCGGCGGACTCGCAAGCAATCTCATCAAACTTATGGTTCTGCGAGTGCGTCCTCGTGCGATTGATTTTAGTCAGACTGATTCGATCTGGCAGACGTTTGTGAATACTCACAATCTACACGGCAGCGATATTGCGAGTTTCCCTTCGGGGCACGCGGCGACTGCAGCAGGAATCGCAGCCTTTCTCGTATCTCAGTACCCTCGTGGACGTGTATGGTTTTTAATTCTCTGCACGATTGCGTCACTCCAGCGACTTGTCAGTTCAGCCCACTACCCCAGTGACATTCTGCTGGGGTCATCGCTTGGCTTTCTCTTTGCGGCCGTGGTCTCACTTTGCTGGCCGCTGCAGGAACTACAGACGTCGACTTCTCGGTAGAATCTGAGGTTCGTGGCGGGGCACAAACATTCCTGCTAGGATTCGTTCCGCTGAGGCCTTGATTTTCCTGAGGCCAACCAAAGTTGTTCTCCAACTTTTATTGTGCGTATCAGCCCGCCAATGGATTCCATTTTTCCAGAGCTTTTCCGGATACTGCGAGGGGGACTTTTGCGATGACGACATCAAAAAAAACAGTGAAGCCTAAAAAGACGGCTGACGCTCTTCAGAAACGTTCAACATCGAGCGATGAGAAAACTCCTCGACGAGTGCTGTTGGTGGATGACGATGCTGAGATCATCGAATCAATGCGAACTGTTCTCCAAAGCAAAGGATATGACGTCCTGATTGCTCGGGATGGTAATCAAGGCCTTGCTTTGGCAGAAAAAGAGAATCCGGATCTTGTCATCCTCGACATGATGATGCCAAAACGAAGTGGTTTTCTTGTTCTCGAGACACTTCGTCGCAGTCGTTCTGTTCCCATGCGAATTATTATGATCACTGCGAATGAGGGCAGTCGACACAAAGCCTATGCAGAGATGCTTGGGGTTGACGATTACATCCGCAAGCCGTTCGCAATGGATCGTCTCCTCGATAGCGTGCAACGATTGCTTGCCACCACGGCCTCCTGAAGAAGTCGCTCCGTTTGGTTGAATGACTGCGCAATTCAACGGTTTGAACAACCCCAGAAAAATCAATTGGGTTCGGCAAATCATCGATTCTCCGAGGGTACTTCAGGTCGCTTGAAATCTTTGAAAAGCGACATTCATTATTCAATAAATTGGCTGTTATGAGCCAGTTGGTAAACGGCGCTGTTTTGTCGAATAATCGTTTGTCAGCTTGAGCTTGACCATAAATTTTTCTGGTCATAGATTTCGTCTGCGATTTTATTTTTGTTCTGTTGTTTTGTTTTTGCCGTTCACACGGTTGGCAATTACGCCGAAAGAATACCTGTGTCAATTCTCCCTCACGACGATCTCAAAGAACGCGTTCGCGACGCGATTGACATCGTCGATTTGGTGGGGAGTTATGTCTCGCTTCGCCGAAGTGGGCGTGCATTGATGGGGCTTTGCCCATGGCATGAAGACAGCCGCCCGAGTTTGCAAGTCAATCCGGAGCGCCAAACGTTCCGCTGTTGGGTCTGCAATGTCGGAGGAGATGCGTTTAGCTTTTTAATGAAGGCCGAACGGCTGGAATTTCCAGAAGCTCTGGAACAATTGGCCCAACGTTCAGGAATCGATATTCCCCGAGGACGTGCAGGTTTTTCATTCAGCGAAAAATCGCAGCTCTATTCAGCAATTCAATGGGCCAGTGATCGATTTCACGAATGTCTTTTATCGTCGCAGGGGACAGCAGTTCGAACCTATCTCACTGAACGCGGGCTTTCATCGGAAACAATTGAAACTTTTGCGATTGGTTTTGCACCGGATGAATGGGACTGGCTCTTAAAACAGTCAAATGATGAGGGAATCTCGACGGATGTCATGAAGCAGGCCGGGCTCGTCGTTGAAAGGCAGGACCGGTCTGGGTTTTATGATCGTTTTCGAGGTCGTGTCATTTTTCCAATCCGTGATCCACAGAATCGTTGTGTGGCATTTGGTGGACGAATTTTACCTGGAGCATCGCCTGACGCAGCGAAGTACATCAACTCTCCGGAGACCCCCCTCTTCTCAAAGAGTTCCATGCTCTACGGTCTCGATTCTGCTCGGCAGTCGATGGCACAATCGCGACGCGCTGTAGTGGTTGAAGGCTATACGGATTGTCTTGCGGCTCGTCAGGCAGGGATTCACGATGTCGTGGCGGTGCTAGGAACAGCACTCGGAGAACGGCATGCGAAGTTGCTGCGTCGCTACGCCGACCGTATTGTGCTCGTCCTCGATGGTGATGATGCTGGGCGTCGAAGGGCAGACGAGATACTCGACGTACTTCTCTCCGAGCCGATTGATGTGCGAATCGTTCGTCTACCAACAGGTGTTGACCCCTGTGAGTTTCTAACGATCCATGGAAGAGAAGCCTTTGAATCCTTGCTTGCGTCTGCCGGCGATCCATTGGAATACCGAATGGATGAGGCGTTGGCGAAGATGCCTCTAGGCTCGGGAGATGAAGCGGCGCTTATTGCCGTTGAAAGTGTATTGAAGGCACTTTCGCGAGTATCATCTCAGGCGGTGAACTCGTCGCAGCGATTTTTGAGAGAGGATCAAATTCTCGGTCGCTTGTCGCGAAGGTTTACGCTCTCGCGAGAAGCTCTTCGGAGCCGTCTTTTGAGTCTTCGTTCAGAGTTTTCTTCACGCCAGCGTCCGGTCGAAGCAGTCCAGACGCAGCACGCGCCACCGGTTCCGAGCCTTTCGGCATGGGATCGTGAAATTCTTGAAGTGCTTGTCAGTGTTCCAGAAAGTGCTGGAATTATTATTCGAGAGTTTTCAAGCGATCAGATTGAATCGTCGGTTGGACGAACGGTATTCGATGCTGCACGAAAGCTTGATTCCGACGGACGCCGAGTTGCACTTGGGGATCTGCTTTTAGAACTTCCAGATCCTCAGATTCAGAGTCTCTTAGTCGATATCGATGATTCAGGATCGTTACGATGTGCCGGCAATCCGAGCGAACGTGTTGGCCAGTTGCTCGAAGCCCTCAGGCGTCGCAGCGCCGAGACGATGGCTCGCACGCATGCCAAAGTCCTTACATCAACACGCCTTGAACCATTGGCGGAAGCAGAACTTCTAGAGCAACTTGTCGCACAGCGCCGAGCAGCTCAGGGCATGACGGATCCCAAGGATGGGTGACGGTGTCCAACCCTTTTTCTCGTAACGTATTTCGTGAATCGCATGACGTACGTCACAAGAAGATGGTGGTTTACAGAGGCAGGGAGTCGAAGGAGTCCGAATTGATGAGTCATCACGATAAAGAACTCGTATTGTTGATTTCTACTGGTAAGTCTCAAGGGTATCTGACATTTGATCAGGTCAATGCGTTTCTTCCGGACGAGGCTGTTGACCCAGAAAAAATTGACTCTCTATTGGTGGCTCTCGAGGAACAGGGCATCTCGCTGCTCGATCGCGCTCCTGATCCGATCGACGGGCCTCCAACTCCCGTGCCAGTTCCGAAACGCGATGAACCGACTACCAGCGCGCCATCGAATGCGGGCGACGACCCGATTCGTATGTATTTGGCACAAATGGCTGAAATCCCACTTCTCTCCAGATCGGAAGAGATCTCGCTCGCGAAGCGAATTGAAGTGACTCGCAAACGATTTCGTCGCGCTATTCTCGGTTGCGGTTACTCACTGCAAGCCACCGTTGACACACTGAAGCGAGTGCACGAAGGCACGCTGCCATTTGATCGAACGATCAAAGTCTCTCTCACAGAACGACTGACAAAGGAGCAGATCCAGGCCCGTATGCCTCATAATCTGACAACACTCACTCATCTTATGAATGAAAATCGTTCAGATTTTAAAAAGCTGATTAGTCGCCTCACAGATCCGGAAACAGCGAAGCTCGCTCGCATTCGTTTTCGCCGTCGTCGCACGAAGGTGCTTCAGCTTGTCGAGGAACTCAGCCTTCGTACCCGCCGGGTCCAGCCAATGGTAAAGCTACTTCAAGGGATGTCCAATCGCATGGACCGTTTGCAGCAGCAGTTACGGGAGATGCGAGAAGGATCGATGTCGATCGACGACCGTGCCGACATGCGAAAGGAACTTCGAGATTTAATGCTCTCAACGCTGGAGAGTCCGCGTTCGCTTCGCACTCGTGTGGAGATACTTAGTCGTTTGCAGGATGAGTATGAACTTTCAAAACGAAACCTGTCCGCTGCGAATCTTCGATTAGTCGTGTCGATCGCAAAAAAGTATCGTAATCGCGGCTTAAGTTTTCTCGATCTTATTCAGGAAGGAAACACTGGACTCATGCGGGCTGTCGACAAGTACGAGTATCGTCGAGGATTTAAATTCTCGACCTATGCAACGTGGTGGATTCGACAGGCTATTACACGTGCAATTGCCGACCAGGCGAGAACGATCAGAATCCCAGTTCACATGATCGACGTACTATCAAAGCTGCGAACCATGTCGAAGAGACTGCTTCACGAACTTGGCCATGAGCCAACCATTGAGGACATTTCGCTTGCATCAGGAATTCCCTTGGAAGAAGCTCGCCGAGTGCTCGATATGGGACGCCAGCCAATGAGTCTCGATCGACCAATCGGAGAGAGTGATGATGCAAGCTTCAGTGAGTTTGTCGAAGACCACGCAACGACAGCCCCAGCACTCAGCGCAACACATGAACTGCTGAAGGATAAGATCACATCACTTCTCAAAACGCTCACCTATCGTGAGCGAGAAATCATTCGTTTACGGTACGGATTAAGTGACGGCTACATGTATACTCTTGAAGAGGTTGGCCGAATTTTTCGCGTCACTCGTGAGCGAGTACGCCAGATTGAGGCAAAGGCAGTGAAAAAGCTTCAGCACCCAGTTCGATCTCGCCAGTTGGAGGGCTTTCTTGGCACTGGGCCTCAAGAGACTCTTGCGACGGCATCAAGAGATTTCTTCGATCACGCTGGGTAGAACAACTGTTGCGGTGGGTGGATTTACATCCCAAAGCAGAAGCTGTTTTGTTTCGAGTTGTTCGCTTCGAATTGTTTGTGGTTGCTCTGTCTATTGATGTAATTGCATGCCTCATGGCTATGGTAGACTTTCCCAGCACGCCCAAACCCATTTCGATGTGTGGGGTGCGCTGTTCCACGTAAAAGGAATTTTCCATGTCGCTTGCCGTTACTGCTCAAACCCTACAGACCCTTCACAGAATGCATCGTCAGCTTGCGGATTTGCACGAACGGCAGGCTGTCGGTCCGCGACAGGTTTTGGCCCGCAGTGCACAGTTGAAGGCTGCGGAGGTGGCGCTTGCCACGATTCAAGGTTCTGTCAAACAGTCAAAAATGGCTGCTGATCAAAAACAGTTGCAACTGCGATCGAGTGAGGCAAAAATTATTGACTATGAAACGAAACTCAATGCCTCAAAAACAAACCGAGAGTATCAGACGCTACGAGATCAGATCGCCGCAGACAAAATGGCGACAAGTGTGTTGCAAGATGAAATACTTGAGGCTCTCGAACGAATCGACACCTTCAAGTGTGGTGTGAGTGAGGCTGAGGCGGTGGTTACGAAAAGTAAGTCGCTGTTGGTGCAGGTAAAGACTGGAGTGGATCAAGAGGAACATACACTTCATAGCGAGGTTGCACGTATTGTTTCGGCGATTGGGGAAGTCGAACAGGATTTGCCAAACGATTCACGTGAAACGTATCAGCGGACGGTGAAATCCAAGGGAGCTGATGCGATGGCAGCTGTGGAAAGTGATAGTTGTGGCGGGTGTTTTCAGAAACTCACAGGAAACACGCTTGCTGAACTCACTATGGCTCGCGTTGTAGTCTGTAGAAATTGCGGTCGATTGCTTTACATGCCAGACTCGCGTCTTCCAAAGCGAGTTGAAGCAGACTCAATAAATCAAAAATCAGGACACTGAGTGGCCCGTGATTTCGAACGATCCCTGAAGAGAGTTTTAGAGTCATCATGATATTGTGTATGAGGTAAATCGATGTTGGACCGTATTCCAATGACACGCACCGGGTATGACAAGCTAAAGACGGAGGTAGACAACCTCGACACTGTCGAAATGCCAAAGCTTGCCCAACGCATTGCTCTTGCACGCAGCGAGGGAGATCTCAGTGAAAATGCTGAATACCACGGTGCTCGTGAAAGCCAGGGATTGATGCAGGCAAAAATCAACATGCTCCGCGATAAACTTGCTCGAGCTGTAATTGTTGAACGCCAGAAGGAAGCGACGAATGAAGTCGTCTTCGGTTCGACAGTGGTCGTTCGTGATCTCAAATTCGGAGATGACGAAATCTTTGTTTTAGTAGGAGCTGGTGAAGAGGATTACGATGCGGGAAAGATAAACGTCGCGAGCCCCTTGGCGCAAGGACTCCTCGGACGCAAGGTTGGTGAGAAGGTTTCTATCGACGTTCCAGCCGGAACGATGAAATTTGAAATCAAAGAAGTGCGATTCGAGGATTAGGCTTCGCCACACTTTGTCCTGTGTGTCTCGCTGCATTCATTTCACTGGCCCCGCAGGCTAGTCGTGTGAACCTTGCTTTAAAACTCCTTGCCAAAGTGCAGATCCAATGCGTACGATCGTCGCCCCTTCTAGAATCGCATCTTCAAAATCTGCGGTCATCCCCATCGAAAGCTCCGGTAGTTGAGCGGTATTGGTTCCTGCAATTCGATCCCTTTCCACCCGTAATCGTGAAAAGTCTCGCCTGGCTGCTCCAATGTCCTCAGATATGCCTGCCATTCCCATCAGGCCTTTTACACAGCAGTGCGGCTTTGACTGCGCAAACTCAACGAGGCGCGGCGTATCGCTCATCATGCAACCGGTTCGTGCAGGATCTCCCGAGAGATTAACCTCGATCAGTAGATGAGTAGTCTGATTGCGGCGTTTGGACTCAAATTCGATTGAATCGATCAACTCTTGGCTGTCGACGGTGTGAATGAGCGACACGCTCTCGAGCGTCCTACGTACTTTATTGCGTTGCAGATGGCCAATTAAATGCCACTGGAGAGCTGAGAAATCCGCAAGCGATTCTGCCATTTTCCAAATTCGTTGCGGCCTGCTTTCAGCCAGATCAAAGCATCCAGCCGTGCAGAGAATTCTTGCCAGTAATTCGTCAACGTATTTGGTGACACCCACCAGTCGCACTTCGTTGGGATTGCGTCCGGCCTGTCTGCAAGCGGCATCTTTTCGCTGCACAACATGATCCAGATTGGATCGAATTGTAAGTGATTGTGCATTGCTAGAAAACATTCTTCGTCCGTTCAACTCCTAGGTCGAGGAACCAATTTCAATCAGACGCTCAATGATGCCATTGGCCTTCAGTCTACCGAGCAAAAAATCACAGGCCATGTTACACCCAAGCGCCGTACGATTGTTTGGCATATCGAGTGATTGGTAGAGCAACCACTGCCGATTATCAGATTGAATGCGGAAGCAGGCTGCCTCGTCACGACGTAGAATTCGCATTGACTCAGCAACTGTCAACTGCCGCCAAGTTCGAGGTGCGGATACTCTCGAAGGTCTGAAATCGAACCATAGCGGAACATACATTCGAGATGCGTTTGTACGCTGACGAATCATGAGTTTAGCGGATTGAGCAACGAGCTCTCCTGCTGTACATGTGCTCGACCATTCGGGAAGCGCGAGCGGAATCGCCACAAAACGAACCTTTGAGTCGTACCCGATGCACTCACGAGTCTCTTCCAGCTGCTCTACTCGAGTGCGCGACGCGCACTCGAGTGAAAATGAAACGACCAATGCACTATTTTCCACAACTCGAGAAACACTGCCCTCTCCATTCTTTGATGGTACAACAGCTCTAGAGACATTTTCAGAATCTGTGTCGGGACCAATAGCATCGGCTAGAACTACAACGCTCTCCCCAGGCAGAAGAACCAACTGCCTGGTAAGTCTTAAATTCTCTGAAAGAGGAGCACTAATTTCTAAAAATGCGGCATGCTTCTCGACTTCAAAACAGGAGACAGTCCAAGGCCCCTCGATGAAAAGATTTCGATCTCCGTACTGAATTGATGATTCCCATGATCCGGATAGAAGAAGCCTGTCTCCAACAGATATTTCAAGCTTTGGAGATGACTGTCGATATTCCAACAGCACGCGAATCGCTCCAACACCCCATGAACTTCGCATAACGGCAACTGCAGAATGCTCGCAGTGCATGTGCAGAGGTAAAAGTGTTTTCCCTTCTGCACGCGTGATGCGTTTGCTCCGATTGTGCATGCATCGAAGGGTTCGATTTATCTTTCCACTTCGCATTGAACGTGCAGACTGCAAAAACGGCTGCGTTTTTACTGCACGAGAATTCCCAAATTCCACGGGAAGTTTTCCGTGTGGACTCAGCAAACGCAATGTGAAAATCGTCGCACGGCACCAAGACTTTTCCGTTTCGGCTCCCCATACAGCTCCTCCGGTGAGGTACGCGAGGTTCCTGACACGAGCCCATCGCACGACTCGCGTTGTTACCGTAAAGCTTCCGTCCAGAACGACGACTCCGCTGCTCGTAACGAGTCTGCCAATCTCCTCCTCCAGAGATTGTCGGACAATGCTCTCGAGTTGTCGACATGCTTCAACATCATGAAACAGTCGCGAAAGAACAAGAACAAATTCCGCAGAAAAGGTATCGCGATTTTTCAGAAGCTCGATTTTTTGATGCGCTACTGTGACGAGGCTTTCGAGAATTGTTCCGGCATTTTCTCCGGCGCATCCATGTCTCGCAAGCCATGCCAAACCCCAAACAAATGCTTCCAGCTCAATGGATTGGTCAGTATCAGTGTTGCTGGAGCTCGTGATTGCCTCGTGAAGACATGCTGAAAGAGCTGCTTCAAAGCCCGCAGACGCTCTGGCGTCATTCTTCGCAAGACACATCTGTGAGGCAAGTTTTCGAAGCCTCACTCGAACAAGTACTTGCTCACACCTCGATGCGAGTGAGCGAATTGTCTTCTGTGCTGATTTGGTTTTTACAAGCAGAATA